>Ga0209168_10001834_pt1 | contig 16079 bp, 14 predicted proteins | sample Coa_R1_FD_187156 | JGI IMG/M metagenome (GOLD analysis project Ga0209168, IMG submission 187156) | Surface soil microbial communities from Centralia Pennsylvania, which are recovering from an underground coalmine fire - Coalmine... | ecosystem: Environmental > Terrestrial > Soil > Unclassified ... | reverse complement strand
CAGGGTGTGCAGTTCCAACTCTCGGACATGGCTACGGAGATCGAGGCGGGCCGGCACCTCGTCTATCACGCCGCGTGGCTCGCGCAACACGGCCAGCCGTTCGGCAAGGAAGCCGCAATGGCCAAATTGTTCTGCTCCGAGCTGGCCATGCGCGCCACGATCAAAGCCGTCCAGATTCACGGCGGCTACGGTTATACGAAGGACTATCCCGTCGAGCGCATGATGCGCGACGCCAAGATCTGCGAAATCGGCGAGGGCACGTCCGAGATCCAACGCATCGTGATCGCCCGGCACCTGCTCAAGACGCTCGAGGACTGACGTCCAGGTGGCGTTCTCGCTCCGGGCAACACGGATCGAGGACGCCCATCCAACGGGCTCGCGCGACGGATTGCTAAGCGTACCGGCGAACGCCTATACTTCTCTGATCGGCAACGGCGGTCGAGTCTGCATCGTCTCGAGCGATGAGACGCGCCGCCCGCGCAACGGAAGTCAGGCGGTCACGCGCATCCACACAGCAGCCAACAAACAGCTTCTCCATGCGCGCACCCGGTCGAGCGACCCCGAGACCGATGGTGCGCGTGAGGTAGCCGGGAGCGCGGCACTCGAGACGCATCTCTCTTGCCGCCGCTCCACGCCAACCGCAGCCCATGTTCACGATTGATCGCACGCCGTCCGGACAGATCCTCGCGTACGTCGCATTCGCTCTCGCCCTCGTGGCGATCGCGATGAGACGACTCGGCGTCGAGGCTGGATCGGCGTGGACGGTCGGCCGCCCAACGGAACGTCCGAACGCGGCTCGGGCCTTACGCCCAATCGGTGTGCCAAGCGGGCCGGTTCGCGATCACTCCACTCAGAGACGCAGCCTCCCACCGCATGCCGGGTCGCCATCCGGCGGAGGGGCCACGCCAATGCATGAAGCGAGAGATTCTCATCAATGCGAGTCCACGAGAGACTCGCGTCGCCATCCTGGAGGATGAGCAGCTCGTCGAATTGATGATCGATCGCCCCGACAACCGACGGATGGTCGGGGACATTTACCTGGGCAAAGTCGAAGCGGTGTTGCCCGGTATTCAGGCCGCGTTCGTAGACATCGGAACGGAAAAGCAGGCATTCCTCCACGCCAGCGACCTCGTCTTCCCCGAATCCGATGCGGAAGGCGATGACGACGCGGAAGACGAACCGTCTGAAGACGACGAGGAGAGCCCGACGAACGGCCGGCGCAAGCGCGTCAAGGCCCCGCCCATTCAGGACCTCCTCAAGCGCGGCCAGGACGTCATCGTCCAGGTCTCCAAGGAACCCATCTCCACCAAGGGGCCGCGCGTCACCGCGCAGGTCTCGTTAGCCGGGCGCTTTCTCGTGTACATGCCGTTCGCGTCGCGCGTCGGGGTGAGCCGCAAGATCGGTGACCGCGCCGAGCGCCAGCGGCTGCGCGAGCAGGTGCAAGCGGTGCTGCCGAAGGATTCGGGCGGCGTGATCGTGCGCACGGTGGGCGAGGACGTCACGCAGGAAACCTTCCGCCGCGAGCTCGACACGCTCATGGGGCAGTGGAAGAAGATCCAGCGCAAGACGCGATTCCTCCGCGCTCCGTCGCTCGCGCACCGGGAGACGAGCCTCACCCGTGGCCTAACGCGGGACCTCTTCAGCACCAAGGTCGACTCGCTGGTCGTGGACAGCAAGCAGGTTTACAACGAGATCGCCGAATACTTGAAGGGCATCGCGCCGGAGCTCATCGAGCGCGTCAAGCTGTACGATGATCCGGTCCCGATCTTCGACAAGGCGCAACTCGAGCCGGAAATCCGCGACCTCTTCAAGCGGCGCTGCGATCTGCCGTCGGGCGGCTACCTGATCATCGAGCAGACCGAGGCGCTCGTGTCGGTGGACGTGAACTCCGGCCGCTACACCGGCAAGCGCGATCCCGAGAAGACCATCCTCAAGACCAACACAGAAGCCGCGCGCGAAGTGGCGCGGCAGCTCCGGCTGCGCGACATCGGCGGCATCATCGTCTGCGACTTCATCGACATGGAGACGAAGGCCAATCGCGACAAGGTGCTGCAGGAGCTGCGCAACCACCTCGCGCGCGACCGCGCACGCACGAAGGCCTTTGCGGTCTCCGAGTTAGGCCTGATCGAGATGACGCGCCAGCGCGTGCGCGCGAGCCATTATCAGAACATGACCGAGGCGTGTCCGACGTGCGGCGGTACGGGCCGTGTGTTCACGCCCGAGAGCACCGTGAGGCGCATGGAGCGCTCGATCAAGCGCATCGCGGTCGAGGGCAAGAAGGACCACCTCCTGGTGAAGCTGCACCCCGACGTCGCGATGTACGTGCTCGAGCACGAGCACGATCTCGCGAAGAAGCTCGAGAAAGGGGTGGGCTTCCAACTCGAGTTGCGCGACGACCCGCTCCTCAAACCCGACGAGTTCAAGCTCGTCGTCAAGGGTGCCGAGCGGGACGTGACGCAGCAGTACGCGGTGGCCTGAGCCGCCCGCCGCGCGCGGTGGGTCAGTAGGCGACCATCGGGGAATTCCTGCCTGCAAAGTAGGCAGGAATTCCAGATGCCTAGCTCTTGGGGCTGGGCCTGCTCGACGGCGGTACCATGCCGCGCATGCGCATGTACGTCACGATGTTGCCGTAGTGCTCGTTGTCGTGCGTCGCGTTGAGCACGAGCGCGTAGAAGCGCGTGTGGTCTTGGCCGAACAGCTTGGTCATGCCGGCCACCTGGTCGTCCGTCTGCGCGTAGGCCCGCTTGCAGTACTCGTTGGACGCCTTGAGCGCCGCCACCAGGTCCGCCTTGGTGGTCTTGGTCTTCTCGATGTCGTCCTCGCTCCCGCCCGGTTCGCCTAACGCAGCGGCGCACATCAGGTGCTGCGAGCCCGCGATGTGCGCGATGAGCTGGCCGAAGGTGCGCACCTCGGGCGTCGGGCGGAACGAATAGTCGGCGTCCGACACGTCCTCCGCCGACTGTGTGACGTACTCGGACACGTTGGACCAGATCGCTCGGGCGTCGGACACAGAGCCGCTGGCGACGCGCGGCCGCGATGCAAAGGGCAGTGACGCGACGGCAACCAGCGCAGCGGCTAAACTGATGCGATGCATGGGACGCGCTCCCTCGAGGTAAACGTGGAGATCCAGAGCTTCACAATATGCGCGCCGGGCCGGCCGCGCAAATAGCGCTGAGCCCGGTCAGTCGAGGCGCAGCGCCACCAGGGGATCCACGCGAGTTGCCCGGAGCGCCGGCACGACGCACGCGACCAGCGCCACCGCCAGCATGAACAGTCCCACCGCGGCGAACGTCGCCGGGTCCGTCGGCTGCACGCCGAAGAGCAGGGAGCTCACCACCCGCGTCACGGCCAGCGCGCCACCCAGCCCGACCAGGAGGCCGATCCCCGCGAGCAGCATCCCTTGCCGCAACACCAGCGTTAGGACGCCGCCTTCGCTCGCGCCGAGCGCCATGCGGATACCGATCTCTCGCCGCCGCTCCGCCACCGAGTACGCGAGCACGCCGTACGTGCCTACGGCGGCCAGCGCCAGCGCCACCGCCGCGAAGATCACGAGGAGCTCGGCCAGGAATCTCGGACGGGCCAAGGCATCGTCGAACACTTCGTCCATACTGCGCAAGCCGACGACGGGTAATCCCGGGTCGACCGACGCAACGATCCGGCGAATCGAGCTCGCCAGCGCGTCCCGCGACAGCGTCGATCGCACGACGACGTTCATGTTGCGCGGCGCAAACCCTTCGTACGCGGGCGTCTGCTGGTCCAGCAAGTAGATCTCCGTCCCTGTCTTTGCATCGACACCGCCCTGTTTCACGTCTTTGGCGACGCCGACGATCGTGAACCATTGCGCGGTGTCGACGATGCCGCCCGGTTGAATCCGATGCCCAACGGCGTTCTGGCCGGGATAGAACAACCGCGCCAGCGTTTGGTTCACGATTACCACCGGCGGCGACTTGGCGCCATCCATTGGGCCGAACGACCGGCCCTCGACCATCGGGATCCGCATGGTCGAGAAATAGTTCGGCATCACGTAGTTGTAGTAGTCGACGTTCTGCTGAGGCATGCCGGGCTTCGCCACGTAGCCCTCGAATCGCGTGTCGTTCGCGTTGACCGGACGGCGGGGAGGCAGGCCCGACATCGCCGTGGCGCTCTGCACGCCCGGGACCTGCTCGAGCTGGTCGTCGACCTGCTCGAACAGCGCGACGCGCCGCACGCTGTCGGCGTAGGTCGCGGCCGGCAGCACGAGGTTGAACGTGAAGAGCTGCGAGCGGTCGAACCCGGAGTCGACACGCGTGAGCTTCTCGAAGCTCCGGAGCAGGAGACCGGCGCCAACGAGCAGGGTAACCGCCATCGCCATCTCGAGTACCACGAGGGCGCGCCGCACGCGGGCCGCCGAGGCGTGCGACGTGGTGCGGCTGCCCGCTTCACGCAACGACAGACTCATGCTCCGCGCGTTGAGCCGCAGCGCGGGCGCGAGGCCGAACACGACCCCGGTGCCTAACGCCAGCGCGAGCGTGTACACGAGCACGTGCGCGTCGAGACCGACCCGCGTGGCGCGCGGAATACCGGCGTTGTTCGACAGCACCAGGGCGTGCAAGCCCCAGCGGGCGACGAGGAGGCCCACCGCCGCGCCGGCCACCGACAAGACGAGACTCTCCGCCAGGAACTGCCGCACCAGCCGGCCGCGCCCGGCGCCTAACGCAGCACGCAGCACGAGCTCCTTGTGCCGCGTTTCCGCGCGCATGAGGAGCAGGTTGGCCAGGTTCGCGCACGCAATGAGCAGCACGAGGAACACCGCCGCCTGGAGCACCCACAGCGCACGGCCCGCGCTGCCGACGATGTCGGTCAGCAGATCGTCGTAGCGCAGACGGTGGTTCTTCGTGTTGGGTGTGTGCACGCGATTCTGTGTCGGATCCGACGAGCCGCCGTCGATCTCCCGCCAGTGCTGGAGCAGCGGCTCCAGCTGCACGCGCGCCGTCGCGAGCGAAATGCCGGGCTTGAGGCGTCCCACGAGGTTGAGATAGTGGCCGCCGCGGTACGAGTTGATGCTGTCCGGGTCGAGCGTGAGCGGCAGCCAGACGCGCACGCCCTGATCGTGGATGTCGAATCCCTTGGGCATGATGCCCACGACCTGCGTTAGGACGCCATCGATGTCGACCTTCCGGCCGACGATCGAGCGCTCGCCGCCGAAGTTGCTGCGCCACAGCTCATCGGAAAGGAGCGCGACCGGCGACGCGTTCGGGCGCGTCTCCTGGTCGGTGAACCAACGGCCGGCCTCCGGTGTCACGCCTAACGTTGGAAAGAGGCTGGCCGATGCGAGGGCGGATGTGACGCGGGCCGGGCTCGACTGGCCGCCCACGTTCACCGCGGTGGAGAAATACGCCCCGACGTTCGAGAACGACCGGTTGCGCTCGCGAAATTCGAGGAACTCCGCCGCGTCCACGGGGAACTGGTCGAAGCCCAACGTGGGGAACTGGCTCGTGATCAGCACCAGCTGGCCCGGATCGGGATACGGCAACGGGCGCAGGATCACGCCGTTGACCACGCTGAAGATGGCCGTGTTGGCGCCGATGCCTAACGCAAGGGTCAGAATCGCGATGGCGGCGAAACCGGGCGAGCGAACCAGCGTCCGCACCGCGTAGCGGACCTCGCGCCACAGCTGGTCGGCGCCGCCGACGCCCCACATGTCGCGCGTCACGTCCTTGACGATGCCGACGTTGCCGAACTCCTTGCGCGCCGCGGCTGCTGCGTCGTCCGGCGACTCGCCGCGCGCCACGCGCTCTCGGGCATCCATGTCGAGATGGGATTGGATCTCCGCATCCAGATCCTCGTTGCGTGCACCGCGATCCTTAGGTGACATCACGCCTCCTCGGGAGGCGGGGCCGCGAAGAATTCGGCCACCGCCGTGGAGAATTGTTCCCACTTCGAGCGTTCGACGGCCAACTGCTTCCGACCCGCAGGCGTCAGGCGATAGACGCGCACGCGCTGGTTGTTCTCGGACAGCTCCCAATCGGCCTCGATCCATCGCTGCTTTTCGAGCCGGTGCAGGGCCGGGTAGAGAGAGCCCGTGTCGACCTGCAGCACGCCGTGCGACATGGTGCGGATGATCTGGAGCAATCCGTATCCGTGCCGGTTCCCCCAGCGGAGACTCTGGAGAATGATCAGGTCGAGCGTGCCCTGGAGCAGCTCGATGCGCGTGAGCGGAGCGTGTCGCTTGGCCATGGTCGCGGGTTGGGGTGTAGGGTGCCTACAGCCAGGGGTGTAAGGTGTCTACACCCTGCCAACCCGTCAATAGATGTGCTCCTCGCTCTTTTGAACACGGATTGAACGGATGACAGCACGGATGCGACGGATCGCTCGGCTGCGTCGCGCGGAGCGGTCGGAGCAGCTGCGAAACAACAATATGCTGTTGTTATTGGACGCCGGACGATGATCCCTGCTGCCGCAGCCGAGCGATCCGCCCAATCCGTGCTATCCGCATAATCCGTGTTTCAAAGAGCGAGGAAGCGTCGGACGCTCAGCCCGGTTCATGCCGGTCCACCGCACCGCTCAAACCAGTTAGGCGGGGGCGGGCGCCGGGCGCGCATGGTGAGCTACCTCGCTCTTTTGAACACGGATTAGCGGATAGCGGATTGGGCGGATCGCTCGGCTGCGGCGGCAGCATCATCGCCCGGCGTCCAATAACAAGAGCATTCTTTTGCTTACTGCGTCGATAGTCGCGCTCGACGAGCTCACCGCCGCAGCCCGACCGATCTCTCCCATCCGCGCATTTATCCGTTCGATCCGTGTTCCAAAGAGCGAGGAAGCCAACCTGCAGGGTAGTGGGTCGACCCAGTGCCACCTGCAGACCGTCAGTTGACGCGGCCACGTCGCCCGAGTAGCTTACTGGACTGTACCAACCAGCCTCCCAATGACTTACGCCATTATTCGCACCGGCGGTATGCAGTTCCGAGCCGAGCCGGGCAAGACGATTCGCATTCCCTCCCTCGAAGCCGAGGTGGGCACCGCCGTCACGTTCGACGAGGTGCTGCTGGGCTCCGACGGTACGACCGTCCACGCCGGCGCGCCGCTCGTGAGCGGTGCCACTGTTACCGGCGAGGTCGTGAAGCACGGAAAGGGCGACAAGATCGTCGTCTTCAAGTTCAAGCGCCGGAAGAACTACGCGCGGAAGCAGGGACACCGCCAGAAGTTCACCGACGTCAAGATCAACGACATCACACTCGGCTGACGGTTCGCCATGGCTCACAAAAAAGGTGTAGGCTCGAGCCGCAACGGTCGCGACAGCGGCCCCAAGTATCGCGGCGTGAAAAAATTCGGCGGCGAGCGCGTGCGCGCCGGCAACATCATCGTCCGTCAGTGCGGCACCAAGATCCATCCCGGGCGCAACGTCGGACTCGGCACCGACTTCACGATCTACTCGCTCATCGACGGCGTCGTGAAGTTCGAGCACAAGAACAAGCTGCGGTTCAAGGTTTCGGTGTATCCGGCCAACGGGGAAGCGGCCGCTGGCGCGGCCTGAGGGAAGCGGCGGCCGAAGGCCGCCTGGGGGAAGCGGCGCCTAACGGCGCCTGGGGGAAGGGGGCAGGAGCTAGAAACGGTGCGGTAAGGGCAAAGAACCTCAACGGCGATTATGCCATTGAGGTTCTTCTCGTTTCTCCGGCCAACCAGGTGAATCGACCCTGACTCCACCCCCTTCCCCCAGGCGCCGTTAGGCGCCGCTTCCCCCAGGCGGCCTTCGGCCGCCGATTCCCTCAGGCCGCGGCAGCGGCCGCTTCCCTGCGGATCTAGGGCTTCTCGTAGTTCGGCGGCTGCGTCTCGTACCGCTTGGTGAGCAGATCCTGCCGCGACACGTCGTTCTGCTTCTGCCCGCGCACGTACACCGCGACCGCGCGCGTCGCAAACTCGAACGGATCGCCATCCCACACTACGACGTTCGCTTCGCGCCCCGCCTGCAGCGTGCCGATCCGGTCCGCGACGCCGAAAATCTCCGCCGGCGCCTGCGTGATGGCCTTGAGCGCCTCGTTCCACGTCAGGCCGTAGCCTACCGCGTTGCCGGCCTCGTAACGAATGTTGCGCACGTTGAACAGCTCCTCGTCGCCCCCGCCGTTGCCGATGAGCGCGACCTGCACGCCCGCCTTGCGGAGCAGTGCCACGTTGTCCTGACGCGAGCCTAACGCACTGAACGAAATCGGGTCGTTCGACATTGCACCGGCCAACACCGGGATCTTGGCCGCCGCCAAACGATCGGCCACTTCCCAGGCTTCGGCGCCGCCGCCAATGATCACCTTGATCCCGAATTCTTTGGCCAGATCGATGGCCGACTGGATGTCACTCGCCTCGTCCACGTTGATGAGCAGCGGAACCTTGCCCGTCAACACCGGCACCAGCGCTGCAAGCGACGCCGGACTAACGGACATCTGGCGTGACTGCCCGCGGTCGAACTCGGCGACGTGCTTCTGATAGTAGCGCGTGTCCTGCAAGATCTCGCGGAGCTTGGCGATCTGCTGCCCCTTGGCGGGAGCGCCGTCGCCGCCCTGGTCTTCGATGCTGGCGATCATCGCGGCCGGCGCCCGAAGGATCATCCCGGCGCGCGTGTCGCCGAACAGGTCGATCATCGCCGCCTGACCGGCGATGAGGCCGCCGCCCGGCGTCGACATCACGCTGGTGATGCCGTCCTCGCGCGCCGGTGGAATCAACACCGAGCGCGGGTTGAGGCCGTCCCACGACGTGAAGTCGGGCGTGATGCCTTGCTCGCTGCGCGCACGCGACTCGTTCGCGCCGGCGCCGAAACCGACTTCGACCAGGCCTAACTGCGTTTCGGCATCCACCAGGCCGGGCGTCACCCACTTGCCCGACGCGTCCACCTTCTCGGCGTCCGACGGAACGGTCACGTTGGCGCCGACCGCGACGATCTTGCCGTCCTTGATGAGCACCGTGCCGTTCTCGATTGGGGGGCCGCTCACCGGATACACCTTGCCGCCCGTAATCGCGATCGTCTGCGCACCCGCTCCGTTAGGAACGAAGGCCGCGGCCGCGCACAGCGCGGCGGCGAGGAACCGTGTCCGCGTCGTCATCGCTGGGGCCCTCCCACCGTCGTCTCGACCGGTACGAAGCCCAACTCGAAGTCGCTGCGCCACCGCGCTTGCGGATCGCTCCGGTCGTAGAGCAACGCGCCGTCGACCCACACCTTCTCGGTGTGCGTGTACACGCTGAACGGGTCGCCGGACCACAGCACCACGTCGGCGTCCTTGCCCGTCTCCAGCGATCCGATCTTGCTCTCGAGATCGAGCGCCCACGCAGGGTTGATGGTCATCCACTTGACCGCATCCTCTTCGGTGATGTTGAGACCGATCGCGCGGCCCGCCGCCATCGCCTTCGCAACCTCCTGATTGAGCCGCTGCGAGCCTAACGGATCGTCCGAGTGAATCATGACTTTGACGCCCGCCTTCCACAGCAGCGCCATGTTGGCGCGCACCGCGTCGAGCGCTTCCATCTTGAAGTCGCCCCAGTCTGCCCACACCGCGGCGCCGATGCCTTCTTTGGCGAGCACGTCGGCGATCTTGTACGCTTCTACGCCGTGGTGGAACGCGCGTACCTTGTAGCCGAATTCGTGCGACATGTCGATCACCTGCGCCATCTCGTCGGCACGATAGCAGTGCATCTGCACGAGAATGTTGCCGCGCAGCACCTCGGCTAACGTCTCGAGGCCGAGGTCGCGCTGGGGCGGTTCGCCCTTTCGGTTCTTGAGCCACGCGTCCCATTTGCGGCGATACGCCTCGGCCTTGATCCACTCGGCGCGATAGCCGGCCATGTTGCCCATGCGCGTTTGCGGGCCGCCGCGATTGCCGTACACGCGCTTGGGATTTTCGCCGCACGCCATCTTGAGACCGTACTTGGCGCCGGGGAATTTCATGCCCTGGACCGTACGCGACGGCACGACCTTGAGGATCGCACTGCGCCCGCCGAACAGATTGCCGGAACCCGGCAGCACCTGAAGCGTCGTCACGCCGCCGGCCAGGTTGCGCGGAAACTGCGGGTCTTGCGGCCAGATCGAGTGCTCCGCCCACACATACGGCGTCGCGGGGTTCACGAGCTCGTTGCCATCGCTGTTCGACTCGACCGCCGGCGCAGGGTACACGCCGAGGTGTGAGTGAATGTCGATGATACCCGGCGTGACGAACTTGCCCGTGCCGTCGATCACCACCGGCGACTCGCCCCCTTCGGCCTGCTTGATCGCGGGATCGTCGGTGCTCTTGCCCACCGCCGCGATCTTGTTGTCCTTCATGAGGAGCGCACCGTTCACGATGCGCGGTCCGACCGCCGTGAATATGGTGACGTTCTCGATGAGCGTCGGCTTGGAGGGAAAGGGCTTGTAGGTACTCGGGTACGGATCAGCGTTAGGCACCGAGAGGGCGCCGGGGCCGACCGTCGCGGGCGGCGTCGTGTCGCTACGCGCTGCAGTCGTATCGGCGCGGGCCGGGACGGGCGCTTGCGTGGCGGGCGCCTGCTTCGCGCACCCAGCCACAGTGATCGCAAGCGCGAGGGCGAGCATACGCATGCTTCGCGTGACCTCCGTCTTGATGGGGGGTAGTGCGGTGTCGGGGGCGGAAGCTATGGGGCGACGCACACGGTCGCCAGGGTCAACGCGAGGGCAGCAGCCGTTGCGCGTTCGTCTCGAGGGCCGCTCGCTTCACGCGCTCGGCGAGCGGCAGCGCCAGAAACTGATCCACGTTCTCGCGCATGCTCTTGACGCCGGGACTCGGCCAATCCGTTCCCCAGAGTAACTGCGACTCCAGCTCCTCGATCCGCGGGAAATACTCCAGCAGCGAGCGGGGCGGAATGCCCGACAGATCGAACCACACGTGCCGGTGCCGGCGGAGCACGAAGAACGCTTCCTTCATGTACAGCGGACGGCCGCCGTGCGCCATGATGAGCCGGAGGTCCGGGAAGTCGATGGCCACGTCATCGAGCTCCATCGGATTCCCATACTTGCTGCGCGCGCCGGGAAAGATGCTGGTACCCGTGTGCACCAGCACGGGCAGCCCGCGGTCCTCACACATCTTATAGATGATGGCCAACGAGTCCAGGCCGCGCGTGTAATCGTTGGCGGCGAACCCCTGGTGCGGCGGGTGCAGCTTGAGCACGCGGGTGCCTAACTCGAGCAAATGCGCAACGCCGGCCGCCGCATCGCGCGTGGTGACCGGGTCCACGCCGCCGTACGGCAGCAGCCGCGACGGGTCCGCCTGCGCGTAGCGCGCCGCGAAATCGTTGGTCTCGTCGGTGAAACCCATGACGGTGGGACTCGGATAGTTCACCATGCCCACGCGCTGGATGCCTTGCTCATCCATGATCGAGAGGAGCATCCGCGGGTCTTCCATGAGCGCGACCAGGAACTCGAAGTGCTGCTCCTTCCCGCGGCGCATCGTGTCCATCACCGCGGGCTTGAGCTGCCGCCACGGCTGAATGTGGACGTGAAAGTCGGTGACGGCGTACTGCTCGTTAGGCACTGGCCCAGCCGCGCCGGTCATTTCCCGGTGAACTGCGCCGAGCGCTTCTCCAAGAACGCGCGCACGCCCTCGGCGCGGTCGTCGCTCGCGAAGCACACCTGAAACAGCGCCGTCTCGAGCTTGAGGCCGTCGTCCAACGGAAGGCTGAGCGCGGCGCGCGTCGCTTCTTTGGCCGCAGCCACGGCGACCGGGCTTTTGGACGCGATGGTTTCCGCGAGCGCGAGCGCGCGGTCGAGGAACGCGTTGGGCTCGACGACCTCTTCGACCAAGCCTAACCGAAGCGCGTCGTCGGCGCCGATCAGGTCGCCGGTGAGTATCAGCCGCAGGGCCGCGCCCAATCCCACGATGCGCGGCAGACGCTGTGTCCCTCCGCCGCCGGGAATGATGCCGAGGTTCACCTCGGGCTGGCCGAACTTCGCCGCGGCGCTCGCAATGCGGATGTCGCACGCCAGCGCGAGCTCCATTCCTGCCCCCAGGCAGAATCCGTTCACGGCGGCGATCACCGGCTTTGGACAGCGCTCCACCGCCTCGAAGATCGTGGCGCTCTTCATCGCGCGCCATTGTTCGACGGTGGTGCGGTCCTCGAACTCGGCGATGTCGGCGCCGGCTACGAATGCCTTGTCTCCCGCGCCCGTGACGACGATCGCGCGCACGGCGTCGTTTGCGCGCGCCGCCGCGATCGCATCGAGGAACGCCGACCGCACCTGGCGGTCGAGCGCATTCCGCTTTTCGGGCCGATTGATCGTGATCAGCATCGTGCGCCCGCGCACGTCCCGCGTCACCACGCCGCCATCGGTCATCGCGCGTTCTCCCAGCGGTAGAACCCCTGTCCCGTTTTCTTGCCGAGCTCGCCGCGGGCGACCTTGTCGCGCAGCAGCTGCGGCGGCCGATACGTGTCCTCGCCTAACGTCGTGTGCAGGTGCTCGGCGATGGCGAGCCGGACGTCGAGGCCAACCACGTCCGTCAGGCGCAACGGGCCCATCGGATGGTTGTAGCCCAGCTCCATCGCGCGATCGATGTCCGCCGCGCTCGCCACGCCCTGCTCGAGCATCCGGATCGCCTCCAGTCCGAGCACGACGCCTAACCGGCTGGTGGCGAAGCCGGGTGTGTCGCGAACCACGATCGGCTCCTTGCCGGCGAGCGCGGCAAACGCGCGCGCCCGCGCCACCGCGTCGTCGCTCGTCGCAGGGCCGCGCACGATCTCGAGCAGCTTCATCACCGGCACCGGGTTGAAGAAGTGCATGCCCAACGCGCGTTCCGGATGCGTGAGCGGGGCCGCGATCTCGCCGATCGACAGCGACGAGGTATTGCTCGCCAGCAACGCGTCCGCCGAAACGACGTGCTCGAGCGCCGCGAACAGCTCCTGTTTGAGATCGATGCGCTCCGGGATCGCCTCGATCACGATGGTCGCGTCGGCGGCGCACTCTTCGGGCGTCCGGGCCGTGCTAAGCCGCACCAGCGCCGCGTCTCGTTGGGCCGTCGTGACCTTGCCCTTCTCGATGGCTTTGTCGAACGCGCGGTCGATGAGCTGTGTGGCGCGCGCCAGCTGCTCGGCGCTCGCGTCCGTCAGACACACGCGGCATCCGGCGAGCGCCGCGACGTACGCGATGCCGTGGCCCATCGTGCCCGCACCGATCACGGCGACGACCGGCGCTGTCACGAGGGAAGGGCCATCGACCGGAGCGCGTGCTGCAGGAGCGGCAACTGATCCGTGCACAGCGCATCGACGCCTAACGCAGCGAGCTCCGCCGCCGCCTCGGTGCGGTTCACCGTCCACGCGATGACGCGGCCGCCGGCGCCGTGCACCGCGGCCACCAGCGCGGCATCGATGAGGTCCCACCGCGGCCACACGTCGATCGCGTCCGCCGCGCGCATCGCGCCTGACACATCGTCAATGGGACGGTCGAACAGAATCCCGCCCCGAATCTCCGGCGCGATGACGCGCGCACGCCGCACCGCTTCGTGGTCGAAGCTGTGCACCGCACACCGCTCGGGGTCGGACGACTTCCGGATCACGTCGATGACCGCCTCTTCCACACCGTGGCCCTTGAGCTCCACGAACACGTGTGCGCGCCCGCGAACGGCCGCCAGGACCTCGGCGAGCGTCGGAATGAGCGCCATGCCGCGCACCGAAAAGCCCTGCAGCTCGTCGAACGTGAGCGCGTCGATGCGCTTGCCCGTTAGGCGGCCGGACGGTGCCGTCGCGCGCGGCACCTCATCGTGGTGCACTACGACCACGCCGTCGATCGTGGTGTGCACGTCCAGCTCGATGCCGTCGGCCCCCAACTCGAGCGCGCGCATGAACGAGGGCAGCGTGTTCTCCGGCCGCTCGCGCGGCGCGCCGCGATGCCCGATGAGCAGGGGACCCGCCCGGCGCGCCGGTTCCGCGCCGGGCCCGCGCCCAACCGCGTTAGTCGTCACCCTTCTTCGGCTGGATCCAGTCGTTCTCCTTGAAGATCGAGCGCAGGAGCTCGCGGTCCGCCGCCGTCGGCATCACCGACTCGACGTACGCCTTGTATCCCTCGCGCGGGATCGGCTCGCCGTCCAGGTTGAACGTCTGCCCTTTGTACTGCCCGATGCGCCGATTGAACTTGATGCTCGGCACCTTGAGCTTGGGCTGATGCTCCGGCACGTGCAGATTGAGCCGGTCGATCAACCCTTGCACTTCCTGGCGATACAGCTCGCGCGCGTACTCGTTGAGCCGCGATGGGTCGGGCGACTGCGGATTGGTCCGCTCATCGAAGCGCCCTTTGAGGCCCCACGTGTACGCCCACTGCGCCGAGGACGAGGCGTCGGTGCCGAACAGATCGAACGCCGTCGACACCCACTTGTTGAAGTAGCGCTGCATCACGTCCGTCGGGATGCGGCCGGCCTTGATGATGCGCAAGAGACCGTTGTTGCCCGTGCCCAAATGGAACGACTCCTCGCGCAGCATCGGCTTCATCGAGCGCGACAGCGGGGCGAACGCCGACGTCGACATCATCTGCAGCTGGTACTTGCCGTCGCGATCGATGAATTCGGTGTAGGCGAAGAAGTCGAGCCAGTTCTCCACGCTCTCGTTGAACGAGCCTAACAGCCGCTCGTGCTCGTCGGCGCGGCGCTGGAGGAGTTTCTCCGCTTCACGCTTGCCCTCGTCGCCGAAGTGCGACACGAGCAGGTACGACATCTGCCATCCGTGTCGCATCTCCTCGGCCATCACCCGATAGATGGCGAGCAAATCGTAATCGCTCGGGGCGTGCTCGAGCAGGGCGCGCTGCTGCTCCACGGACGCGAACTCGGTGTCGCCCTGGAAGATGATCAGCGTTTGCAGCGCGTCGCGAATGCGCTGATCGGGAATGTGCATCACCGTCGGCCACTTGTGATTGCCCCTGTAGTGGCCGAATTCGATCTCGGGGACATCCAGCTCGGCGAGCTTCACGTCGAACTTGTAGTCCTTGAGCTCTCTGGCCTCGAGGCCGATGTCGTCCTGCCACACCTTGAACAGGTCGACCCAGTCGTCGAAGTTCGTGATCTTCGTCAACGCCATGGCGTCATGCTCCTCTGGTGAACTGCTCGCGGCCCGCGCCTAACGCTCGGCGGACCGATATCAACTGGCGGCCGGCTGGCCGAACGCCGGCCGCCGCTTTTCCAGGAACGCGGTAATGCCCTCCGCCGCGTCGCCGCTCCGGAAGCACTGGAGCTGCGCGTCGAGCTCGTAATCGAGCATCTCGGGCAGCGAGCGGTCGAACGACGCGTACACCGCGCGCTTGGCCATCGCGACCGCCAGCGCGGGTTTGGCGGCCAGCGTGGACGCCAGCGCGCGCGTCTCCGCGCCTAACGCATCGTGGGGCACCACCCGGTTGAACAAGCCGAGCCGCAGACACTCCTGCGCGTCGGCCATGTCGGCGAGCCAGATCAATTCGAGCGCCTTCGCGGGCCCGACCAGGCGCGGCAAGAAATACGTGGCGCCCCAGTCGGGATGCAGGCCGATGCGGTTGAACGTCTGGCCGAGCGACGCGCGATCGCTGGCGATGCGGAGATCGCAGGCGAGGGCGAGATTCGCGCCGCCGCCCGCCGCCGGACCGTTGATGCTCCCGATCACCGGCTTGGATGACGCGCGCATCGTCGTCACGACGCGCCGGCCGGCTTCGACCAACGCGGCCATCGCGTCCTCGTCGCGTCTGGCGATGAGCTCCGACATGTACCCGATGTCGGCGCCGGCGCAGAACGCCCGGCCCGCGCCCGTGAGCACGATCACGCGCACCGTGTCGTCCTGCTCCAGCTCGTCCAGCGCGTCGGCGACCTCGCGGCGCATGGTGCCCGCGAACGCATTGAGCTTGTCGGGGCGGTTGAGCACCAGCGTGCCGATGCCGTCGTCGCGCTCGACGCGAATGTACTCGTAGCTCATCGTACGCGCTCCACGATCATCGCGATGCCCTGGCCGACGCCGATGCACATCGTCGCCAGCCCGCGCGCGGCCTGGCGGCGCCGCATCTCGTGCACGAGTGTCGTGAGCACCCGCGCGCCGGATGCGCCTAACGGATGGCCCAACGCAATCGCCCCGCCGTTGACGTTGACGCGCGCCGGGTCGCACCCCAG
>Ga0209168_10001829_pt1 | contig 16111 bp, 12 predicted proteins | sample Coa_R1_FD_187156 | JGI IMG/M metagenome (GOLD analysis project Ga0209168, IMG submission 187156) | Surface soil microbial communities from Centralia Pennsylvania, which are recovering from an underground coalmine fire - Coalmine... | ecosystem: Environmental > Terrestrial > Soil > Unclassified ... | reverse complement strand
CAGCGTGACGCGTTCCCAGGTCCAATAGCGGTGACTCATCAATGCGATGTACAGGACGGCCAATGCCATGAGGATGGCCACCCACGGCGGGACTCCGAAGAAACCCATGCCGGCGCGGATAGCGATAAATTCGGTGATCAAGGTGAGGAAGTTGCCCACCCCGAGGTCGATCAGGGAAAACCATCCCCAGAACGGGCCGAAGCGCTCGAAGATGAGCTCCGCATGTCCGCGATGGGTCGCAGCACCGAGGCGCACGGTCATCTCCTGGACCACAATCGCCATAACAAATGTCAGGACGACAAAAGGAAGAAAGAAGCCGATGCCGAATTTCGCGCCGGTTGCCGCGTAGGACAACATGCTGGGGCCGTCATTCTCACCGAGCATTACGAGAACGCCGGGTCCGATCAGCAGCCAGAGCAATCGCGCGCTCGAGGAGAAGCCGCCCCGCTCCCGAGCCGCCGACACGCGAACGCGGTCATGCGCACGATCGATATCCTCGTGCGTGATGACGAGAACTTCATCGCCGTTAGCGAGACGGGTTGGCGAAAATTCGGAGCTTACACTCATGGCCGGTGCCACGACATACGTGCCTCATATTAGCATGAGTATATAGATGGAAGTAAACTACAGTTAAGTACCTACGGGTGGCTTGAAAAGGTCTTCACGAAGATAAAGCCCTGGCCTTACGTGCATGACTTTTATCGGCAGATACCCAGACTTTCTGGGCCGCCATCGGACCTAATGACACAGTGCCGACGTCGGTATTCAAAGTCATAGTCTGATCATAGTTGCGTCCAGTGACCTGAAGGCGAGCCCCGGGACGAATGCCGCGGCCCTCCAAAAACTCTAACAAACGTCGATCCCGCTCGTAGATGCCGCTAACGAGGTAGTCTTTGCCGGCCTCGGTTTGAGCGAGAAGCAAGAGGCCGCGTCGGCGGCGGCTGGCGGGGCTCTCTAGTTCGCTGAGATTGCCGTGCGGACAGGCTCCGCCCGCGCCCAGCCTGGAGAGGAGTTTCGCTTCGAAATCGGGAGAGACGGCATGTTCCAGGCGCTCGGCCTCGTCGTGGACTTTGTACCACTCCATGCCGAACATCTCGGAAAGCATGCGCTCGATGAGGTGGTGTCGGAGCGTGAGCTTGCGGGCGATCTTGCGGCCGGCCGGCGTCAATCCGACATGACCGTCCACTTGGACTCGCACGAGCCCATCTTTCTTAAGTCTTCGTAGTGCCATGGTGACGGCCGGCGGAGAAACTGAGAGCCAGTGCGCGAGCGTAGCGGAGATAACGGCTTCGCCCTCGCTTTCCGCCTCGAGGATGGCTTTCAAGTAGTCTTCTTTGGAGACGGTGATCATCTAGGCTGATTATACGATGGGTTAAGTATAGTTAATATGTGGACTGAGGGTTTCTGCTCGGATTCCTGATTTGCGATTTTGCAAACCTGGAGGGGTGGTCGGTCGTGGCCGAGTTCGCTTGCGAATCGAAAATCGTCAATCGGCAATTTGAAAATTTTGGTGTTGTCCCCTAACCTTAGTGTTCCCTCTATGAAGGTTCTTGTCATTGGCGGCGGCGGGCGCGAGCACGCACTGGTATGGAAACTCCGGCAGTCGCCGCGGGTTTCGAAAATATATTGCGCTCCGGGCAATGGAGGAATCGCGGGTGAGGCAGAGTGTCTTGCCGCGGATGTCAAGAATGTAGGCTCGTTAGTGGCATTGGCGCAGCAGATCAAGCCTGATCTGACGGTTGTCGGTCCTGAACTGCCGCTGACTTTAGGTGTGGTCGATGAGTTTACGCTCCGGGGATGGAAAATCTTCGGTCCCACGAGTGCGGCAGCGCGCCTCGAGTCGAGTAAGAGCTTCGCCAAGCAGTTCATGCAACGGCACCACATCCCGACCGCGCATTACGCGATCTGCACATCGGTGGATGAGGTTCGAGACTCCCTGGGTCACTTCAAGATGCCAATTGTGGTGAAGGCCGACGGATTGGCTGCGGGGAAGGGCGTCGTCATCTGCAAGACGAAAGAGGAAGCTGTCGGCGTTGCGAGCGAAATGCTGAGCGGAAAGATGCTGGGCGAGGCGGGTTCCAGAGTGTTGCTGGAGGAATGCCTGCAAGGGGAAGAGTTGTCTTTCCTGGTCTTCAGCGATGGCGAGCGGGTCGTACCACTGGTGGCCGCTCAGGACCACAAGCGCGTTGGCGACGGCGACACTGGCCCCAACACAGGCGGCATGGGAGCGTATTCGACTTCGACCATGCTCGATCCGCAAATGCAGAACTGGCTGCTGCAGCACATCGCGCGGCCGGTCATTGCAGGCATGAAGGAAGAAGGATCGGAATACAAAGGCGTTCTTTATTGTGGATTGATGATGACGGCGAAGGGACCGATGGTGCTCGAGTTCAATTGCCGGTTCGGCGATCCCGAGACCCAACCGATCTTGATGCGACTCGAAAGCGATCTGCTGGAGGCGTTCGAGGCTGCGATCGAAGGACGCGCGAGTGATGGTGATTTCCGGTGGTCGCCGGAGGCTTCGGTTTGTGTAGTGTTGGCCTCGGGAGGGTATCCGGGCACGTTTGAAGCAGGGAAGAAGATTCAGGGCTTGTCGGATGTTGAGCGAGTAAACAGCGTCAAAGTTTTTCATGCGGGAACGACGCAGCACGATGATGCGTTTTTCACAGCTGGCGGGAGGGTTTTGGGAGTGACGGCACGCGCCGCGGATCTGAAAACGGCTGTGGAGCGTGCCTATGAAGCAGCGGGCAAGATCAGTTTTGAAGGCGTGCATTATCGTAAGGATATCGCCGCGAGGGCGTTCAAAAAGTAGCTAGCACCGAGTACTCAGTAGCTAGTACCGAGCAGATAGGACCATTTATGAGCAAACCACAGGTTTCGATTGTGATGGGAAGTGACTCTGATCTGGACATTATGCGGGAAGCGGCGAAGGCGCTCGAGGATTTTGGGATTGCCTACGAAATTGATGTAACGTCGGCGCACCGCTCGCCGGACCGAACGGCAGAATATGCGAAGAACGCGGCTGGCCGAGGGATTCGGGTGATCATTGCAGGTGCTGGTGGCGCCGCGCACCTGGCTGGCGTCATCGCTGCGCATACGACTCTACCGGTGATCGGCGTACCGATCCCATCGACGTCCCTGAATGGCATGGACTCGTTGCTCGCCACCGTGCAGATGCCGGCCGGTATTCCGGTCGCGACGGTTGCCATCGGCAAACCTGGCGCGACCAATGCCGGAATTCTGGCGGCCCAAATTTTAGGGCTGGCAAGCGCGTCCGTGGCCAAGAAGCTTGACGGGCACAAAGAGAAGTTGGCGAATAGCGTGGAAGAGAAGTCGAAGAAGTTGAAGATTACGCTGGGAACTTAGCTATATTCGCCGAATGTACCTCGGGCGCTAAAGCGTGGGGACTGAACGAAGCAGCTTCTATGCAGCACCAAGGCGCTGCTCCACCCAAACCCGAGTTTTTCTGGACTTCTGACTCCCTACCGGCTGAATGGACTACAGCTTCAGTTCTTTCAAATAAGCCCGCAGTGGTTCTCCAAGGTCTTTGCGCTTGAGCGCGAACTCGACGGTAGCCTTCAGAAATCCGAGCTTGTCGCCAGTGTCGTGGCGGCGGCCTTCATAAACAAAGCCGTACATTTTTTCTTTCTTGAGCAGGTTGCGCATGCCGTCGGTCAGTTGGAGTTCACCGCCGGCCCCGGTTTGGATTCCGGAGAGAGTCTCGAAAACTGCAGGCGTCAGAATGTATCGCCCGATGATCGCCAAGTTGGACGGTGCCTCTTCCGGCTTCGGCTTTTCTACCATGTTTCGGATTTCAAACAGACGCCCGTCAAACATTCCAGGAACAGGCTTTGCATCCAGCACTCCGTAAGCTGATATTGCTTTGCCTTCGACGATCTGGGTGGCGATGACCGAACACTGGACTTGTTCGAAAACCTGGATCATCTGCTTCAGCACCGGAGGGTCCGCATCGATGACGTCGTCAGCCAGAAGCACTGCGAACGGCTCATCTCCGACAAGTTCGCGAGCTGTGAGCACGGCATGGCCCAAGCCGAGCGCTTCTTTCTGACGCACATAAGCGACGTGGATCATGTCGGAGATCTGCCGCACGATGTGCAGGAGGTCTGTCTTTCCTCGCTCTTCGAGCATCTTCTCGAGTTCGTAGCTGACATCGAAGTGGTCCTCGATGGCCTGTTTGCCGCGACCGGTCACGATGATGATCTGATCGCAACCGGAGGCCAGAGCCTCTTCGACGCCGTATTGAATGATCGGCTTATCGACCAGCGGGAGCATTTCTTTGGGCTGGGCCTTGGTGGCCGGAAGGAAGCGTGTGCCCAGTCCGGCGGCAGGGAAGATCGCTTTGCGAACTCGCATTGTCATAGGATGCTGATTCCGGAGTCGCGCTGTCTGAGCGCGTTCGAAACCGAACGACGATTGTAAATGCTTCGCTACTTAGGTGCTGGCCGGATTGTAGGGTCACAGGCGTTGAAAACTGTCGCATACGGAATGCAGGCGAAGATCAAGTTGCAGTAGAGAGCGACAAGGCACGCGCGCGTAGACATATATCGCAGGTGGCAATCGCCGTAACATCCCGGCCTTCGCACAAACTGCGAAAGGCCGGGCGGCCCACCAGCTTTTCCACCCCACTCACGCCAACGGCGGGCTTGAGTCGGACAGCGCAAGTCGGGGCTGACTCATTGCGCTTCGTAAACCACGTACTGCAAATTGCCTACGGCAAAACCTGAAATCTGATTGCCCCATTGTGCCAATCCTCCATTGGTCTCCGCGGTCAAATCTTCGTTGGACCAGGTGCTACCGTTGAAAAACAATTGGTTAATATGGTTATCCGTCTGCGACAGTTGGGCTACGTAATACACATGCACCCCGTTGCCGGGAGTGGTAAACGCCGTCAGCCCGGGTTGCCCACTAGTGCCCGGACCATTGGTAAGGTAGGTCAGGTTTCCTTTACTCCAGGAGTAGTTGTCAGAGGAAGCGAGCTGAATAACATCACCGATACTTCTACTGGAGTAGTAAACCTGCATGGTCTGAGTACCGGGGATGAGCAGGGCCGCCACGCCGCTGCTCAGGTCAGGCAGCGGACTACCACTTCTGATTGTAAGATCAACGTCATTCCACCGAATGTTGTTGTAATAAAGCTCATGGATATGAACATCAAAGCCTAGATAGAAAATGTACTGATAGTTACCGTTGCTGAAGCCGGCGGCAGTTAAGCCAAAGTTGCCTTGCCCTCCGGTTTCTTTGGTCAGGTTTTCATCACTCCATCTTTGGCCATTGAAAAACAACTGGTGAAGATCTCCATCCGGATCCGCCCTGTAGTAGACGTGGATCTGGTTATTTGGCGTCGTTGTGAAAGCCACCATTGAGCCACCAGATGAGGCAGACGGCCCACCGGCCAATGAAGTGAGATCCTGGTTCGCCCATTTCACATTGTTGTAAAGCAATTGGTGAATGTGCGTGTCATTGCCGTAGTAAAAGACGTATTGGAAGTTTTGAATCGCAAATCCTGCTAACTGCGCGTAAAAGTAGTCACTTGCGCCACCGGTTTCGGCCGTAAGGTCCTCATCGACCCAGATCGGAAACCCTCCGATGTTTGCGAAGTAACGCTGGTGGATATGTCCGTCACTTCCGCCGTAATAGATATGCTCCTGATTATTTGGGGTTGTGACGAAGGCCACGATTCCACCGAATTCGTTCCCGAGGGTGCCCCCAAGGTTGGAATCGCTCCAATTAACGTTGTTGTAGACGAGTTGGTGGATCTGCTGGGCTTGGAGAGGCAGGGTGAGCGAGGCGAACAGAAACAGCGCGATGAGGGGCAGCCGTCCTTGAACTTTAACGTTGGTCATGATTTCCTCCGTTGTCGAGCTGCTCAACCGGCCAAATTGCAGACTGAGCAACTCGATCGACGTCAAATGTCGTCGAGGCCTCGCACAAAATCAATTAAACAGACACTTAAGTCCGCATTAACTGCTAAATCATTATTGAGCATAACGTTGGGGCCTGAGATTAACGCCTACCCGTGGTAAACTTCTCGCAGGTATTCCTGCCTTCCGGAGAGCCCAAGTTGATTGAGCTGGCACCGTCGATTTTGTCAGCGGACTTCGCCCGCTTGGCCGAACAGATTCGCGCAGCGGGAGAGGGCGGCGGCACCGTCATCCATGTCGATGTCATGGACGGGCATTTTGTCCCCAATATCACGATTGGGCCGCCGGTTGTGCGATCGCTGCACAAAGCAACCGACCTGCCGCTGGATTGTCATCTGATGATTGAAAATCCAGACCAGTACATCCCGGATTTTGTCGAATCCGGTGCGGACTGGATTTCGGTTCATCAGGAGGCGTGCCGTCACCTGAATCGTACTCTGCACTTGATCCGCAGCCATGGGGCGCGTCCTGGTGTGGTGATCAACCCAGCGACCCCGGTTGAAACGCTGACCGAGGTGCTCGATATTGTGGATTACGTTCTAGTGATGTCGGTGAATCCGGGCTTTGGCGGGCAGAAATTCCTTCCCGGCACCATGCATAAAATCCGTCGGTTGGCCCAGTTACGGGAACAGCGCGGGCTGAACTTCCGCATTGAGGTCGATGGCGGAATCGGGCTCGAGACGGTGGGCGAGGTGGTTCGGGCGGGCGCTGAAATTCTAGTGGCAGGCAACGCCGTGTTCGGCGAAGGCGATCCAACCACTAATGCCAGAAAACTACTGAAGGCAGCCACGGAAGCCACGCTGCTGAAGGTCTGAGTTTCCAATCGAGTTTCTAGTTTCCAGTTTCTGGTTTCTAGTTGATTCGGAAAATGGCGGGTTCTAGAAAGTAGACTCTAGAAACTGTCTTTCGAGGTCCTAATGTTCCGTAGTAGCAAAGCGATGTTCCTGCTTCTCGTGCTAGCCATTACGGTGGCCTGCACTAACAAAAAGGTCAATAATCCCATCGCAAATGTGGACTCCAAGCAGCCCGACAAGGTGCTGTTCGACCGGGCGATGGATGCCATGAAGCACAATCGCTTCGACGTGGCCCGCTTATCGTTGCAGACGTTGATCAATACATACCCAGATTCTGAGTTTGTGGCGCGCGCCAAGCTGGCGATTGCGGATTCCTGGTATGCCGAGGGCGGATCAAGCTCCCTGGCAGAAGCCGAAATCCAATACAAAGATTTTGAGACGTTTTTCCCCAACATGCCGGAAGCTGCGGAAGCGCAGTTGAAGATTGCCAACATCCACTATCAGGAGATGGAGAAGCCGGATCGGGATTACATGCACGCGATGCGAGCCGAGGAAGAATATCGGCAGCTCATTCTGCAATATCCAGACAGCAAACTGGTCCCACAAGCCAAGCAGAAATTACGCGAAGTCCAGGAAGTAATCGCTGAGCGCGAATTCGAGATTGGACGCTTCTATTATCTGCGCGAAACATATCCCGCGGGGATTGCGCGCTTGCGGTCGCTGGTGGACAAATATCCGCTGTACAGCAAGGCTGATGAAGCGCTTTACTTGCTCGGTCAATCATACGAGGGCGAAGTCAAGATGTTGAGGACGCGGCCCACGTGCTCCAGCCTGAATCCACCTCGCCCTCCCGGCTGCATGATCGAGGACCAGAAAGCGAGAATGATCGAAGAATTCACCAAGGGTGCTTCTGAAGCCTATTCCCGAATTCTCACGCGTTATCCCGTCATGGACCGCGCGGATGATGCGAGATTGCGTTTAGCAGCTTTGCACCAGCCGATTCCGAGACCGACGAAAGCGGCCGTTGCACAGAACAAAGCAGAAGAGGACAGCCGACATGCGGGAAGCATGTTGTCGAAAGCCATGAGGACATTTGAGAAGCACCCGGATGTTTCCGAATCGGCCAAGGTCGGAGAACCTACTTTGGTGGATCCCACCCCCATGAGCGCCAGCGAAGTGGTGCAGCGGGCAGCCAAGGCGGCTGTGGGTACGGGGTCAACCGGCGGAGACAAGGATTCTGTTTCAGTCGAGCAGGTGGGGACCGGAGAGCCCGGGGCTAGCGACCCGACTCCGCGCTCCGATGCTCCGGCGAAAGACGATGCGGCAACTGGAGCTGGGGATTCAACCACGACGACCGCGACCCCTGCGGCAACGAACTCGACTGAACAGCAGCCAAGCACTACGGCAGCTGACCCGAACGAGTTAAAGCCGAATGTGTCCAGTGACGGCGGGCAGGCTTCACCCCCGCCGCAACAGGTAAACGAGATTCAAAACGGTGCCGGAGCGGCGAACGGCGCTGCCCAGGCGGCCAGCGACACGAAGGCATCGGACGCTACCTCAGCGGGGAACGAGCCAGCTGATGATTCGACGATCGCTTCCAGCAAGAAAAAGAAAAAGAAGGGGATACACAAGGTTGTGCCTTTCTGACGGATCAGCCTTGCGCAGGCACTGTCCCGTTCCAGGACAGCAAGCCCTCAGCCAGTGGATACTGACCCCTCGTAACCTGTCTAATCGCCTTATCATCATTGATTTAGAGTGCCGGATGGGTTACCTTCGCGATATCTCCTCCGGAGACGCGAGGAAGGAATCCGCTTGGCTCGGAAAATACTGCTGGCCGACGACAGTGTCACCGCCCAGAACATGGGACGGCGAATCCTCATCGATGCCGGCTACGACGTCACTACCGTCAACAACGGCTCGGCCGCGCTCAAAAAGATTGCCGAGTCGAAGCCCGATCTAATCGTTCTCGACGTTTATATGCCGGGCTATGGGGGCCTGGAGGTTTGCCAGCGGATTCGCGAATCTCAGGAAACCGCGCGCATTCCAGTTCTTTTAACCGTGGGAAAGTTGGAGCCGTTCAAGGCCGACGAGGCGCGCCGCGTTCGTGCGGACGCCTTCATCGTTAAGCCCTTCGAAGCCAGCGAACTCTTAACAGCACTCACCAAGCTGGAAGACAAGATTGTTCCTCAGCCGGCGCCACATAAACCAGGGAGATTCGCCCGGGCCATGGCCGCCGCAGAAGAGGATGCTCACAAGAGCGACTTCGGCGACACCGAGACGGGCTGGAAAAATCGACTTAAGATACCGCCGCCACATCATCCGAAATCGCATGACGATGCGAGTGCGTTGCCGGCGGCATCCCGCGGCCATGCAAGCGCCATATTAGAGAACATAACAGCCGAAGAGATCGCTGCAATCGAGGCAGCAGCGGCTGCCTTTAGAGTGCCACATGCCGGTGCAGTCTCTGGCGGGAACTCAGTTAAGCCTGGTGCGCCTGCCACGGACGCTCCGACAGCCAAGGAAGACGCAGAGCAGACCTCGAAAGCATCCCCGGTCGATGAGAGTAGCCATCATGAGGCGGCGGTGGCAGAAGTCGCGAGCACACCCGAGCCACCTCGCGAGTCAACCTTCGAGGTCCAGGCTCCTGATCGCGACAATGTTCAGGAGAACGAATTTGCCGCCGCTCTCGCCTCGCTGATTCCTTCGAATGGAGACGGCGCGGCGCCTTCAACGACGGAGCATGAGCCGACTCCTGTCACCATAGCCGCAGCAGTCGCGCAGCAGGAATTTACCGGACCGCGATGGATTGCGGAACCCGCACAGATATCCGCCGAGGAATCTTCCCAAATTCTTGAAGAAGAGATGAACAAGGCGCTGGCGGCGATTGCAATGATGGAAGCGACCCGGGCCGAGGAGGCCACTCCCGCACTGGCGTCGCTCGCGACCACGGCGGAGACAGCAAAAGTCGAAACTGCGTCTCTCGCTGTGGAAGCTTCGGCGGCCGAACCGCCGGCCAGCGAGCAGGCTGCTGTCATCGAAGTAGTTGCGGCGCCTGAACCTGTCTCAGCGGTTGCCGAGGTCAAGGAACAAGCGGCGTATGCTGCCGCGGCTAGCTCCGGAAGTGATACGAGCGTCAGCTCCAGTCCAGCGCCGGTCGGTGCTGTCAGCAAAGAACCCGAAGCCGAATTGGCGGCGGCTTGGGCAAGTTGGAAGCAGGTTCGTGATTCGGGGCCAAGTCCTGAGCCTACTGCGCCAAGCGCAGACGCAATCAGTTCGAAGGCTAACGAGACCCCATCCGCCGAGTCGATCAACCATGAGACTGAATCCGCAGGCGCTGAAGCTGCCGAGGACTCCGGGATTGCCAGCATTGTGGACAGCGTTCTTGCCGAGCTGAAACCTAAACTCATGCGAGAGATCGCCAAGAAGATGGGGAAAGAAAAGAAGTAACCGCCCTTCAGACCTTACTATCCTACCCTCGAACCAGCCGGTGCTAGCCGCCCTTGACGGGGCAAGATCAATAGAACTGGGCCGAAACTAACCGTACCGACGGATGCGTTCTCCCCCGAAAATGCACCTCTCCCAGCAACGGAAAGCCCGGCCCTTTACAGAAACGGTTACTGCACATCGGCATAGTGACGGCTGCCGCAAAATCGTTACAAACTTTTCCAGTAGTTAGTTCCTCCGTACATGGGCGGGATCGGTTTGCCTGGCACGCCAAGCTGGAACAGCGATTCATTTAGCCTCGGCCGGATCGGCTATACTCACGCCCGAACCTCAGTGGAGGAAAACACCTTGTTATCCCGCAGAACTTTCTTGAAGCAGTCAGGCCTGGTGGCCGGTGCAGCGGTTCTGAGTCGTACTGGGTTCGCAATTGCCGGAGGAACGCAGCCCTCCGATGCGACGCTTGCACATGCGCGGGAACTGCTGCAGCGAGCGCCGTTCATCGATACGCACAATGATCTTCCTACAATGCTCTTGGAGAACGGCGGAGACCTGACCAAGTTTGACCTGAGCAGGGTGCAGCCCACGCTTTGCGCCGACATCCCCCGTATGCGCCAGGGAGGGTTAGGCGTTCAATACTGGTCGGTGTGGGTCGATTCGGACACGCAGAAGACTCATACGTCGTTGCACGAGGCGATGCGCGAGTTCGACGTGGCTCTGCGCGCGATCCGCAGCCAGCCCGACTTTGAGCAGGCGCGCACGGCCGACGACATCGAACGCATTCACCAGAGCGGCAAGATCGCCTGCCTGATCGGGGTCGAAGGCGGCCACATGATCGAAAACTCGGCCGGAGTGTTGCGGGATTTCTACGAACTCGGCGCACGTTATATGACGCTGACCCACTGGGGCAACATCGACTGGGCCGATAGTGCGACCGATCGGACGGACCACTACGGACTCACCCAGCTTGGCAAGCAGATCGTCCGCGAGATGAACCGGGTGGGAATGTTTGTCGATATCTCCCACGTGAGCGCCGACTCCATGCGCGATGCGCTGGCATTCAGCCGGGCGCCGGTTATCTTTTCGCACTCGAGTGCGTTTGCACTCAATCCTCACCCTCGCAATGTTCCCGACGATGTTCTCAAGATGCTGCCGAAAAACGGCGGCGTGTGCCACGTGGACTTCATCAAGGAGTTCATCTCCCCGAAGAATCCTGAGTGGCAGGCGCGAAGGGCTGCAGCGTTGCGGGACCTGCACGCCCGGCTCGACACCGATAAGGCGATTGACGATGGCATAAAGGCTTGGGAGAAAGAAAATCCGTTTCCGCGTCCGACGATCTCCGATGTGGCGGATCACATCGATCACATCCGCAAGGTGGCGGGAGTGGATCACATTGGCATCGGCGCTGACTTTTTCGACGCGGGGAAGGGATCGATGGTCGAAGGCCTCGACGATGTTAGCCGCTATCCGTACTTGTTCGCGGAGTTGATCAACCGCGGCTACTCGGACGATGACATTCTGAAGATCGCCGGGCGAAACCACCTGCGCGCAATGCGGGAGATGGAAGAGGTCGCTGCCCGATTGCAGAAGTCGGAGGCGCCACTGATCACGGAAAAGGTGTAGAACTACCCTCGTTCGCGACCGCGTTTGAGGAGTGCCTTCCTACTGCGTCACCGTGAATGTCTGCGTGCTGATCGCAATCCCGCCTTGCGTCAGTGGCTCAACTGGAACACAGTACCGTTGTTGTTGGACCCGCTCACGGTAGTACCGTAGATTGCTGAATTGCTGAGCGTGACACGAGCACGTGGGTTACCAGACAGAATACAGAGAACCGAGAATGTCCCGGACGTGCCCGAACCCGTTATCCGAAAAACATTCGCACCTCCGTATGTTGTGCCATACACCGTGTTTGGACTGCCTACCGTGAGAGGGGAGAAAGGGCGAGCCCCATCTCCGTTTCCAGCGAAGTTGTGGACAACCTCGTAGGTCCACATGCCGCTGTTCGGCCGGGGGAAAAGCCGAAAGACCGTGCCTTGGCCATACAAGCCGCCTACGCTGGCGGTGCCGTACAGCGTGTTTCCTATCAGCACTAAACCCGCCACTGGGTCAGAGCCGTCTGTTCGCGGAAAGAGGTTGTGAATTACTGTTTCGCTCCAGTTGCCTTGGGACAATGGCGGCGTAAGTTGAAAAATCGTTCCCGAGTATTCGCCGCCCAACGAGGTCGTACCATACAGATTTCCTGCTGGATCGAAGACAAGTCCGCCCATCGGCTGATAGCCGTCGGAACCTCCCTGAAATTCGTAAAGAATCGTTTCGGTCCAGCCACCGCCGGATTGCGACGGAGGCGACAGTACGAATACAGTGCCGCAGCCGGTGCAGTGTCCGTTGTCGAGGCCACCGAATGCGGTCGTACCGTAAAGATTTCCCGCAGAGTCAAACACCAAGCCAGCCAATGGCTCATTACCATCGGTGGGATCTCCTTGGAACCGATATAGAACCGTCTCTGTCCAGGCTTCGCCCAGCTGAAGCGGAGGTGACAATTCAAATACCGTGCCGCAGCCCAGTTCTTCGTTGCATGCCGCGCTTAGACTGCCGCCGTACTGCGTAACGCCATACAGGTTGCCTGACTGATCGAAGATCAGATCGCCAATGGGATTGGCTCCGTCTCCGTTGTTCCTGCCCATAAACTCATAGAGCACAGTTTCAGTGGCTCCGTTCTGTGTTGGAGTGATCTCATAAACCACACCCAGATTGGTCGATCCGCCCGCGTAGGCTGAACCATAGAGGTTGCCCGCATCGTCGAAGACGACCCCACCTTGAGGGTTGGAGCCGTTAGCACCCGAGAACTTAAATTGCCGCACATGCTGCGCGAAGGCACTTCCAACGAGTGCGATCACAACTGCCAGAACCTCGCTGAACTTGCGGATCATCCCTTGCTCCTTTGCTACTGCGTTACCGTGAACTTGCGTGCTGATCGCGATGCCGCCTTGCGTCTGATTCGCCTACGGAATCACACGGAACGGCACGTTGCTGGTGAGCGTGCCAATGGGCGTGGTCACCGTGACGTAGCCGGTGGTCGCGCCGGGGGGAACGGTGGCGGTCAAGTAGGTATCGGAGACGACGGTGAATGCAGCAGGCGTACCGTTAAGCGACACACTGGTTGTTCCGGTGAGTCCCTGACCGAGAATGCCGCCGGTCTGGCCTATTTTCCCCGAATTGCGAACAAAAGTGATAAAAGGACCGAGACTCATATCGAGACTGAAGAGGATCCCAACATTATCTTTACCGCCATTCGCGGACCCATAGAAGAGACCGTTCGTAACCTGTAGCAAAGGGTTTTGCGGTGCACCACCGACCTGCGTGAATCTGAAGACCGTAGTCAGCACACCCGTCAAAGTGATTTTGAATATTGTGCCATTGGAATTCGTGCCCCCACCTGCACTAGTGACGCCGTATAGATTCCCGTCGGTTGCTCGAATCAACGATGGTGTCGGGTACGCGCCGTCATTTCCGTCGAAGTAATGGAGTGTGGTCACGACACCATCTGGGGTCATCCTAAACACCGTGCCACAACCACCATCGACACAGTTGGGCATTCCCCCTTGTTGGGTTACACCATAGAAGTCTCCGTCAGAGGCTTGGATCAACCCTGCAAAAGGACGAGCGCCGTCATTCCCAGTAAAATCGTGCAACGGGCTGAAACGTCCATCCAATGCAATCTTGAAGATTGTCCCATAATCTGCGGAGCCACCATACGAGGTAGTGCCATAGAAATTGCCACTGGCATCCTCAACTAGCGTCCCTTGGGGATAGCTGCCCTCAGTCGGATACCCTGCGAGGTAGTGTAATGCGGTCAGGCTGCCAGTTTCTGTCACCTTGAAGATCGTGCCGCAACCCGGGTAAGGGCCTCCTGGCTCGCAGTTGAGGCTCCCGCCGAGCTGAGCTGTTCCATAGAAGTTCCCATCTGTGGCAAGAATTAACCCCGAAGTCGGTTCTCTACCGTCAGCGCAAACCGGGCGTGAACCCTGGACGCAAAAGTCATAAAGCGTCGTCAGCATTCCAGTTGGGCTGAACTTGAAGAAAGTGCCATCTCCATGGTCATAAGGCACGCCACCGCTGTAGGTGGTTCCGAAGAAGTTGCCATCCGTGCCCAGAACCAGCCCGCCATACGGGGAGGCTCCGTCCGCGCAATTGCTCGATAAGCAAAACTCATGCAGCTTAGTGAATGTTCCTCCGGGCGTTATCTTGAATACCGTGCCATAGCCACCATACTGGGCGTTATATCCACCCGCTGAAGTTGTCCCGTATAGATCGCCATCTGTTCCCTGTGCAAGCGCTCCCAATGGGTAAGCGCCATCATTACTGTCAAAGCCCCATAACACAGTGAACACCTGGGCGGGAGCGGCAATTGTGCTAGCGAGGCTCAGGAATAAAGCTCCGGAGGAAAGCAATAAACGCGGAAGCTTGCTCATAAGAGGCTCCCTACCTTTCTACCGCAGTACCCGAAACCGCACATTGCTCGTCAGCGTGCCGCTCGGCGTGGTCACAGTGACATAGCCGGTGGTCGCGCCGGGAGGAATGGTGGCAGTTATGTAGGTGTCCGACGCGACGGTGAATGCAGCAGGCGTGCCGTTAAGAGACACGCTGGTTGTCCCGGTGAAGCCCTGCCCGAGAATGCCGCCGGTCTGGCCAATTTTGCCGGAACTACGCACCAACGCTACGAATGGTTCGAGACCCGTCGACAGGCTGAAGACTGTGCCGGAGCCGTTCGTTCCGCCGGAACCCGTGGTGCCGTAGAAGACGCCACTTGTGGCTTGTACCAACCCGCCGTTTGGCTCGGAGCCGTCCGCTCCGTTAAAGTTATGCAACGTTGTCAACGATCCGCCTGGGGTGATCATGAATACGGTTCCGCAGGCAGCGCCGCACAAGTATCCCCCATTAGTTGTTCCATAGAAATTCCCGTTTGTGGCTTGAATGAGGCCTCCTGCAGGAAGCGCCCCGTCAGTCATTTCGAATCGATGTAGCGTGGTCAGCGTGCCTGTTGGAGTTATCCTAAAGACGGTGCCGCACCCGTGGGGCGCGTTGCAAGTAGGGTCTCCGCCGAAAGATGTCGTTCCATAGAAGTTTCCATCAGTGCCCTGAGTTAATCCTCCGAACGGACTGTCTCCGTCCGGGCCACCGAAGTTATACAGTGTTGTCAGTTTGCCACCTGCAGTGATACGGAACACCGTTCCGAGGAGGTTGATATGTCCGAATAAATGGTTCCCTCCAAACGAGGTTGTCCCGTAGAAATTCCCGTCGGTAGCTTGGAGTAGCGTTCCTCTGGGCTCATCCCCGTCAACTAGTTCAAAGGTATGCAGAGTCCGCAGAGCGCCCCCCGCGGTGACTCTGAAAACGGTCCCGCAGCCATTGGGATACTCACAATCAATGTTGCCTCCAAACCCGGTGGTTCCATAGAAATCTCCGTCAGTCGCTTGAGTCAGGCCAGCAGCAACATCGTCGCCGTCGGTGCAGTTCGGTTGGGAACAAAAGCTGTAAACGGTTGTCACCGTACCCCCGGGAAAACGTGAATACAGTCCCGAGGCCGTTGGCTCCGCCAGAAGCGGCGGTCCCATAGAAGTCCCGCTCAACGGTCAGAAGAAGGCCTCCATTAGGGTAGTAACCTTCACCACAGATGCAGATGCTAAAGCCAAACAGCGTACTCAGAGTGCCTTCGGGGTTTATGTTGAAGAGTGTGCCTCCGCCGTGGGGTCCACCTGCTGTGGTCGTACCGTACAGATTCCCGTCGGGGCCCTGCGCGAGAGGAGCCTGCGGGACCTCCCCGTTGGTCCCGTCGAAATTTGCCAATGTGGTGAACACCTGTGCAGGCACAGGCATGACCGTCGCCCCAAACATCGCCAACATCGAGCACGCAATCCAGCGGGCACTGTTTCT
>Ga0209168_10001827_pt1 | contig 16114 bp, 19 predicted proteins | sample Coa_R1_FD_187156 | JGI IMG/M metagenome (GOLD analysis project Ga0209168, IMG submission 187156) | Surface soil microbial communities from Centralia Pennsylvania, which are recovering from an underground coalmine fire - Coalmine... | ecosystem: Environmental > Terrestrial > Soil > Unclassified ... | reverse complement strand
GTGCGAGTCGTCACCGCGCATGCGAGGCTCCTCCGACAGGTGGTGTGTATGAGCAGCGAAGTGTCGCAGCATCAATTCATCACATCTTGTCGGATGCCTGCTTTTTCAGCATCCTGCTAAGGGACAAGTCTGCATTCCGCGGCGGAGCGGATAGTCGGATACCCCGGGGCCGGTCGAGTGGTTCTCGCGGAGATCGGGGTGGGCCGAGGAGAGTTTCGTCGGTTCTGCCCGTCACGCGTAGCCGAGCAACCGCACGTCTATCGACTGCCTAAAGACGGGTTGTTTCTGCGGCACCGGGGTATTCGGGCACTCGCATTCGTGCCGAATGGCGTCTCGGCGTGCCCTGGTGCATCCTCGGTAAGTTCCAATGCCGGCGACCACAGGCGCACGGGAGCCGATCTGTCGCAGGCTGTACAAAAGGGGAGGGTTATGTACATCTGAACACCGACTTCGAGATCAACCAGAAGGCCGAGGAGCTGCAGACCGCCTCGATCGAGCATCAGGGGGAGCTGAGTTCACAGATCCTGCGTCGGCTGGAGGGAACAAAACGGTCGGAACCGCGAGAAGATCGATGACAGAAATCACCCCCGTCGATGCGACATCGAGGCCACAACCTCGTGGATCGCGAGAATCTGTCGGACCAGGTAGAATATCAGACCTGTGAAACCTCAACTAACTCCGGATCTTTCTCGGGCGCACCGGCCGCTCTTCGGGTTTCCAGGTGCAGCTTTCCCAGCGCAATTTCTTCCATTGCGATGAGCACAGGATTGCGCATCGTTGTCTCGATGGCGGGCAGATCTCCCGCAATCAACTGCCGGGCCCGAGCGGCCACCACATTCACGAGTGCATACCGTGGTGAGACCCTGGCTAGTAGTTCCTCAAGCGGGCGTGTGCGCATTATCTTCCTCTCCAGACAGTCAACATTTCAGATGTCGCCGTTAAGAATACACGGCCTCGTCGGGCATCTCGAGATACCCAAGCACGTCGGATACGCTGCGGGACAGGAGAATCTTCAGTGGCGTGGGCCCGCCAAAGGCCATGGTCGGCGCGTTCAGCCACTCGCGGGCCTTGTCGACGCTTTTGTACCGATCCACGAGCAAGTCCTTCACTGCGAGGATTCGCTCGAGCTCTAGTCTGTCCACTCCCTGAGGCGCGAGGCCGCCAGACCGCCATTGTCCGATCGTGCGCTCTCGCACGCCCAGAACCTGGCCGAGCTTGGCCTCAGAGAGATCGAAGAACGCCTGAAGTTCGCGGATCTGGTCCCTCGCGTTCATGACGATCATGACGCCACCTCCGTCAGCGCGCCTAGCGGATTCCTCCCGCTTGCACTTGCATCTGACATCAGGCTTCGGTGCGGATCCCGTCGCAATTGGACCGCTTCGCGCCGCGCGATCGCGCCAAGCCTAGTGAATAGCGCCGATCGAGACGAGCCCCCGCTACCTCCTCGTCATCGATCCGAGGTCACGGGGTGTCCATCCGAGCGGCACGTGGAGTCGCCGAGTCGCGGAGAGGGGGGACGACGCGTTCCCACTGCTCACTGGCTCCGGCCGGAACGACCATGGCCTGTTTCGTGGTGACGTGCACGCCAAGACCAGCTCGGCGCAGGCCATCAAGAACCCCGCCACGGGCCTCTACGGCCCCTCGGAGCACTATAGGATCGCCGATCGCCGTCACGTGAAATGGCCCGACCGTTCGGCGTCCATCGATCAGGAGGGTTGGACCGGACGACACAATGGTGCTCTGTGCCGTGATTCGTTCTCCGTTGACGGCGACGGCCTGAGCCCCGCCATACCGCAACATCATGTTCAGCAATACCACATCTCCGTCTTGCACCAACGCAGCGCTTGGATCGTCCGACGAGAGTGCCCGGGTGGCATCTGAGAGCACAATTTCGATGCCAGGCCCTGGGATCGCCGTCAACCCGCCGCGGCGGCCAGGCTGCGCGCGACTTGATGCTCCCGCATGTCACCCAGGACCGCAACGCCTGCGACGCACCATCCTGCCAGTGCGAGCGTAAGAGCCCACGTCAGACCGATTCGCCGCAGTATCGAAGCCAGTGCCCGCGATGACCGTCGCCCATTTTCGTGGACCGCAGCCTCCATACGTCGCTCAGTCCTCCCCACTCCCCCGCATCTGCGCGAGACAAGCCGCAATCGGGGCGTGTACTGCAACCGACTGTCTCCAGTGGCGGGCAAAACCTAGCCGAGGTGTTGTGTCGCCTATCTGAGCGTCAGACCAGGCCACCCTCGGGCCTCAGAGTAGCCTGATCTGCGCCCGAGACCGCCTACTCGCCCTTCTGTTGCTGGACAATACGGGTGGCTTCCGTATACGTCAGCCACTGCTGGCTCTGCTGGTAGGAGACGTACCGGAGATAACCGGGCAGCGACATAAAGTCCGTCTGCGCGCTGAATGGTGTCAGATTGGACACGGTCGGGTACTGTTGGGCCGATGCAATTCCAACGAACGCCGTCGAGAGCATCAACACGCCAAGCATGATCCCCCCGAACATCCGCAAGGATTTCATGGGATTCCTCCTCTCCGTGAGAGTCTTGACGACCAGGCTCGCTGGTACAGCCGTCTGACACGGGGCAATGACCAACGTGCTCGAAGCCTGTGTGTGCCTACGTTCCAGGGTAGCAGGCTCGGGGCGGAAAAGATGGTCAAATATGCTCACAAGACGCGGAACTGGGCGATTTCGAAGGTCCGCTCACGTCCTGGAATTCCTAGCGCGGAGTGCCGGCGAACAGGTGGAAAAGGTCGTTTAACCCTGACGCGCTCCGAGCGTAGTGGGCGCAATCGCAGCTTCAACTTCGCCGACGTGCCCCGACGGATCGAGAGAAAGATCAAGCGGCTGCGGAAGGGCATACGTACCTCGCTTCGCCGTGCCGCGCCTGTCATCCGCGATGCTCCACGCGCGGACGCGAGCGAGACCAGCGAAGCCCCGCGCGGATCGCCGCAAGCACGGCGGCGCCCGCGCCGATGGTCTGGGCAGCCTGTCGCGCCACGTCTTGCATTCGGATAAGTGCTTCGATCCCTGACTGCAGAACCGCGTGCGTCTTACTCACAGTCCCGAGGACATCCTCAGTGCGTACGAGCACGTTACGCAGATCTGCCGTCACCAATGGGAGGACCCGCTGAGCAGCCGCGACGACCGTCTGTACCCGAACAACGACGCGCCAAGCCATCACAAAGACCGCCACCGTCACGCCGGTCACGATGAGGCAAGTCGCCGCGATGATGGCAAGACTCACGTCAGCGACTATTGACATACGATCACCTCGCGCTCATGATGGATCCGGTTTACCCGCGCGCTTGACGTTCCGGAGGCGGCGGCGGCCTACGGCTCGTAAGAGCAGCGTCATCGCATCCTCTCGCCCGTTGCTTCATCAGGGAAGCGAGCCCCTTGCGATACCCTCTTCCAGTCGTCGCCAGAACACGACCGGTAGCGCCGGATGACTGTTGCAGCCCGCCATGCCGACACTCTCTGCCCGCTATCAACTCACCTTCGGGAACTCAGCCGGCCCAGCACGCCACGCGGAGGTTGCCCGCAGCGGCTTCGCAATGTCCTCGATTGGAGCCGCTGAAACCAGCGGGCGAACCGGCGAGTTGATCTCCTGGACGACCTCCCTCGCCATCACCTGCACGGCCGCCGCCACCGGGAGAGCGAGCAATCCGCCAAGAAGCCCCAGCAATTTCACTCCAATGAGCAAGGCCACAATGGTCAAGAGTGGTGACAGTCCGAGGACGCGCGCCATGAGCCGAGGGATCAGAATATGCGACTCCAGATTCATCGCGACGACGAAGAAGATGACCACAGCCAGCAACTGCCAGGCGGGTTGCCCCAGTGTTACGAGAACCGCGATGACCGCTGCAAGGGTGAGTCCTACCAGCGGAATGAGTTCCCCGACCCCGGCGATCACGCCGATTAGAAATGGATAGGGGATGCCGATGGCGAGAAGGACCAGCGAGACTGGCACGGCCACAGACACAGCCAGCAGGAGTTGCCCACGCAACCATCCACCAAACTTCATGCCGATCCGATGGAGAAGGAGGCTCACCCGTGGGCGTTCTTCTTGAGGAAACACCGTGAGAAAGGCGCTCTTGATGGACGCTCCCTCGAGCAGCATATAGAAGGTAACCACCAGTACCGTGATCGCCGCCACAAGCCCACCCGCCAGCCGCAGCGCCAGCACGGCCGCGCCGGACCCCAGCATGGCAGCATTGGAACCTTGCGCCGAAAGATGGTCGAGATCACTTGCGAGGTCCGGCACCCACGGCCGCTGAACCCTCACGCCCGCCAGCCACTGCCGACCCTCGGTTAGGAGAGACGGCGCCTGCTGAACGAATCTTCGAGTTTCCCCGACGGCCGGCGCGATCACCATGGCAGAGATGAGCACGACAACGATAAAGATCGCGAGGTAGAGCGCCCCGATCGCGGCTCCCCGGGGGAGCCGGAATCGTCCCACGATCCGCCACCGCTCCACAAATCCCACGAGGGGCGCACACGCGGTTGCGAGGACTGCCGACACGAGCAGGAGCACCAGAATCTCCGCGATCTCGCGTACGAACCAAATCATTACCCCGGCGAGGAGAATGACCGCCACGACCGTAACAGTGCCACCGATCAGTTGCCTCTGTGTCAACACCGACCCCGCAGTTTGTTCCATGAATCTGGTCCGAACATACTTCACTTAGTGGCTAGGTACTCGCTCTCACATCCTAGAGGGTGATCAGCGGAAACTGGGTCCCCCGCGGTGTCCTGAGACAATTGGCCGTTGCCGTTCGGCAACACGGTTCTGTCGAGAGACGAGCTCCTACCTTGGGGGAAGGACCGGCGCGCCTTCCCCCATCTAACGTGGATACAAACACAACCCAGGCTACGCTACGCCGCCCTGGAATGCCGCATCCCGGTCAATTGCCGCACCAACCAGAGCACGACCACGGCTCCGACGAATGCAACAATGATGGATCCGACGTTCACACCCGTGACGCCCACGTGCCCAAAGAAGCCGAAGATCCAACCTCCCACGATGGCGCCGACGACACCGATCACGAGGTCTCCCAGCAGACCGCCAGGTCCTTCACCGGGAATTACCATTCTCCCTAACCAGCCGCCGACTATCCCCACCACAATCCATGATAGAATGCTCATCTCATACCTCCTTTGTTCGAAATATCCAATGAAGAGCATGTGGAACCACTGTAACGCCTCCTCGCGGGGACGATCTTGCGTTGCGCGCCGAGTTGGCCGCGGGCGCTCCATCTCCATGCGGCCATAGCTTGTACATCTTGTTCGGTGAGGGTGGGCCAAACTTGACGTACATCTCGCATTACTGTGGATTGGTACTCTCTGACCGGCCAGGGGCCGCCCATGGCACGTCATCTCCTCAGCTATCTTTCCTCTGCTCGATACGCCTACCGTCGATCGACTTGTCGATCGTCCCCGGGCCTAGATGAAGCGTAACACGACCTGCAATTTCCCACTATGCAAAATTGCTCACATCTCTCAAATGCCGACTGGGTCGTGCCCCCCATCGCCGTCAGCACGATGTCCCAAGCGTCGTCCACGCGTGGACGCAGACCCTCACCTGCCGCCACTTGTCGCATCCGCACTGCGCTTCGAGGCGTGCCTCGACCGTAGGCGATAAGGGTGGGCGCATGTGCCAAGAGAGGTAGGCGCCAAGAACTGAACTAATCAGTCCCGCCTTCGGATCGTCGGTGCTCATTGCGAAACTAATGAGGTTTTCATAATACAGTGATAACTCGAGCATCAAAAAAAGAGCCCGGCGTGTTTCAGAAACCCTCGGCTCACAGCGGGACGCCGCCGAAATCGGTGAACCCCGTTGCGGACGCTGCGGCGCAGCAGGCGCAGCTCGTCGGCCGGGGTGTTCGCTAAGGCCGTCACATCGAGATGAGCCCACAGCTGCTCGACGGGATTGAGGTCCGGCGCGTACGCCGGCAGCCACACGACGGTCAGCCAGGACCGATATCGGGCGACCGTCTCCTGGACCACGCGGCTGCGGTGGGCGGGCAGGCGATCCCACACGAGAATCACGCGACGGCGCACGTGGTGGCGGAGCGCCGTCAGGAACCGGATTACGTGCACGCTGCGCACGGGGCCCGGGTGGAACGCCACGGACCACCGCGGGTGACGTCCGTGGCCGGTCGTCAGCAGTGCGCCGATGGCCGAGAGGTGCTTCCAATGATTGAACGGCTCCACGACCACCGGAGGGCGGCCTTTCGGGGCCCACGTCGCGCGAATCGGCGGCCGTTGGGTAAAGCCACTCTCGTCCAGGAAGCCCAGCAACGCCCTCAGGCGGGCGGCGTTTTTTTTACCCGCGGCCACGTCGTGCGGATCCAGCGGGCCACTGCCTCGGGATCGCGCTCTTTCGCCTGTCGCGCCGGCCGTTGTCGGCTCCACCCCAAGTGGCGCAAGACGCGCCAGGTCTGCGGGACGGAGTAGCGGACGCGACAGACTTTCCAGATGACCGTGACGATCCGCTGCAGCGTCCACAGGTGGGTGGGATAGTCCCAATCGGTCGGGCCACGGACGAGGGCGGTCTCCAGTCGCTGCAACGCCGCAGCGTCGAGGCGTGGCTTCCGGCCGGCGCGCCCGGCTCCGCGCAGGCCCGCCGCGCCGTGCGCCCGCCACGCTTCGTACCAACGGCTGGCGGTCTCGCGGGACACGCGCAACTCGCGCACAACATCGGCTTGGCGCTGGCCACGCGCGAACAGCTGCGCTGCGCGTTGCCGGCGCGCTTCCAGAGCAGCGAAATCCCGTCGGGTGCGAAGGATGGGCGCCATGAGGACATTGTAGCAGGCCCACTGACGGATGTCACTATATTACGAAAACATCATTAAGTTCGATGGCACCAATCAGAATACCAAGCAACGGGGCTAGGATGGGCAGCAGGTGCTGGAGACATTCATGTCAAGCTGCTATACTCAGGTCACGCTCGGGCGGTGGAGATTAGCGTTGGCAAAGAGAAAACCCGCGCACTTCAAGCATCTCAGCACCCTCGAAAAACCCGGTGCCGGGAAACGCGTGGTCGAATACCGCCCGAAAGACACCCTCTTTCAGCAGGGCGATGCTGCCGACGCAGTATTCTACGTTCGGGACGGCAAGATTAAGTTGACGACCACGTCCTCGCAAGGCAGGGAAGCCATCGTGGCCATCGTCGGCGCGGGCGACTTTGTCGGCGAAGGATCCCTCGCGGGGCAACCCTTGCGCATGGCGACGGCCATCGCCATGACCGCGTGCTCGTGTGTGCGCATCGACAAGACGGTCATGAACCAACTGCTCCACCAGCGTGGTGTCTTCTCCGAACAGTTCATGGCGTATTTGCTCGGCCGCAACATTCGGATTGAAGCGGACCTCGTCGACCAACTCTTCAACTCCAGCGAGAAGCGGTTGGCCCGGACGCTCCTACTGCTGGCGCAGTACGGCAAAGAGGGACAACCTCAATCCATCGTGCCGCAGATCAGCCAAGAGACCCTGGCGGGGATCATCGGGACGACCCGGTCGCGCGTGAGCCACTTCATGAACAAGTTCAGGAAATTGGGCTTCATCGAATACAACGGTGGCTTGTCCGTCCACAGTTCCCTCCTGAGCGTCATCCTGCTCGATTGAGTCGGCTCTTATGTGAGGTCGACCACGCCGCTTCCGAACACACGGAAAGTCGCAAACAACGCGCACAGACCCCTGAGAGGATGCATGGCCAACTGATGCGGTGGACTGGACATGGTCGCCGCCATCTGCCACCAGTCCGCACCGAAGAGCAACAAAGTCGTCGTCACTCGACCGAAGCGCTCATCCTGTATCGGTCACCCTATCATGTCGCGGCACCTGATCTGGAGATGGGCATGTTTGTATCAAGTCTGTCGTACATCGGAAACCCCGTCTGAAGACCCGATTTCTGGGACGCTTCGCACGCCCCGGTGAGCCAAAGAGCCGGAGAGGGAGGATCCCGAATCGTGGCTATCCCGTGGTACCGATCGAAGTGGTTCCGTGTCGGTGGCGTCATCCTCCTGCTGGGGCTGATCGTTGCTGTGGCCCTTCCCTTCCTCATCCCGGTTGACCGCTTCCGACCGCTGCTGATACAGCTCATCGAAGCCAACACCGGTCGAGAGGTCCAGATCGACGCGCTGAGACTCCATGTGGTACCGACGGTGCACCTCCAAGCCGTGAATGTCCGTGTGAGGAACTCGCAGGGCTTCCCTGGGGGTGATGCCATCATCGTGAAGTCCGTCGATCTCGACGTCGGGCTGCTCGCGTTGCTCTCGCAGAAGCTCGATGTGACGTCCATTGTACTCAGCGGCGTCGAGGTGCATCTTCTCCGGAACCCTGCGGGCCGAACGAATCTCGAGCTTCCGGTTGCCCTTGGAAGCGTCCCACCGCGGCTGACCGCTGTCGCCACCGGGGGTGGCGCCTTGCTGACGCTCGACCACGTCGGTGCGATCGCGGTGACGAATGTCGAGATCACCATGGGCAGCGTCGACCCACGCACCGAGCAGGTGACGCCGTCCCTGACTTTGCGCGGAGTGAATGCCCGAATCCGCTCCATCGATCTGAGCGCACCGGACGCGCCGAAGCGGCTCGAAATGGCCTCGGCCCTGCGGGGCGTGACGATCACGACGCCGTCGTTAGCCAAGCCGGTGCAGTTCGAAGCGGGCGACTTCCTCATCAAGGATGGTGCGGCGCGGGGAGCGTTTGCGGCAACACTGGACACCATGCGTGTCACGGGGTCCGTCGCGATCGCCAGTCTCGATCCGTTATCCATCATCACGTTCACGGTCGCCATCCCCGATCTCGACGTCGCCAGGATGGAGCGCCTCGCGATCCGCGATGCGCGCGGCAATCCGGCAGCCTCGACGCCCTCGACGACCCGGCACCTGGTGGCGCGCGGAACAGTCAAGATCGACCGGCTCGTCCTTTCCCCACTGGAGGCGACCCAGATGCGTGGCCGGTTGAGCGTGCACACGAACACGATTCAGGTGGATTCCTATGCACTCTCTGCGTATGGCGGTACCGTCCAGGGCGCGGCCGTGCTGGACTACTCCGCTGCCAGCTTTCCCACCATCGTCACCACTGCGGTGCGCGGCGTCAATGTCGAGCGGATGTCGAGCACGCTCTCGCCCAAGGGAGGACAGATTACGGGTACGCTGGAGGCCGATCTCAGGCTGGCCACCGAGATGGGGCGTGATCCCGAGGCGGCCCTCAGGGGTGCTGGGACCTTTGCGGTGCGCAACGGATCTTTCCCGAGATTGGACCTCGAGAGCACCATGGAGAAATTGGCGACGGCGGTGCACCTCATTAACGTGCCGGTAGGCCCCACGCGGTTCAGCTACTTCGGGGGAGATCTTCGCATCGGGCAACAGCGCGTGTACAGCAACGCCATTCGGCTTGAGGGAGAAGGACTGGAAGGAACGGTCCGGGGTAGCTTCGGCTTCGATAGGACCCTTGACTACGTGGGGACGGGCGCGATGAAGACCCCAGCATCAGCGGCATCGGGGGGCGCCATGTCATTTGTGGGGCGGATCCTCAGGAAGGTCGTGCCGGGGACTTCGGGCGCAGCCGGGATCCAGGTGCCGTTCTCCGTGCGCGGGACCTTCGACAATGTCACGTTTTCCCGGGCCGGCACGCCGCAGCCGATACGGGACCTGAGTCCCCAGCAACAAGAGCAACAACCCCACAACCCTTCGCGGTGACGCGGCGCACTCCCCGAGGCCCCTGAGGATACCATTGGGGCCGGATGCAGTAGCCCGTATGCGAGAACTGGACGACCTTAGTGCTGGCTGGTTCCAACCCGTTCGGCCTCGAGATCCCGGACCAACTGGGTGGCCTCCACTTTCGCCGCGGCTGTGCGACCTGGCATCTTCACGTCTTGACTTGTCGGCCGGAATGACCGAGGGTCTTGAACCGACGGGCTCCTCGCGCCAGCCCTCCTCAGTTGATGACGAGGACCTGCTCGGAACGGCTAGGCCGTGGTGAGCCACATGCCAGCAATGGTAATAGAATTACTACCCCCTTCCACTCACCCCGGTCCGCCGTTGGCCGAGCCTGCCGACTATCGCTTCGGGCGCTTCCGCAGCACCCGCGGTCGTTCGTTCCGGTACCTAAATTATAAATTAAATTAGAGCAATTCACATTTAGGTCAAACTTCGACTCGCGGGAAAGAGCACCCTAGATCTTCCTGGATTTAGCAGACTGCACCCAACCCTCTAGCTCCCGGGCCGCAATGTCCCTTCCACCAAGGCCAAAGGCCAGAGCCACCGCCACAGCGATAGCCCCAAGGAGCAGCGTAAAAGCCGTGTTGATAATCTCGTTTGCCAGGTCCATCTGCCTCAGGGCCATCGCCCCGACCAAGACCAAGATAGAGACCCGGGTGGCTACGGCGAGTAGGCTCGCTTGGACCATCCCGCTGGCCAGGACCATATTGGAGATTAGATTTGCGATGTAGAGACCGACGGCAAAAATGACCAACCCCACAAGCACGTGGCCCGCCGAGACCGTGAACCGGACCAGGAGGTCGGCCAACAAGACAAGGCCAAGGATCCGCGCGGCTTCAATCGCGGCAAAGAGCATGATGGCTACCCGGACGAGATGGCCTGCAATTTCCGAGGGCGCGGCCTGCATGTTCTTGAGAGCCACAATGCTCTTGAGACTTTCGTCGCTCTTCGTGGCCTTCAGCAGACGAATGACGATGAATCGCAGCACACTGGCGGTGACCCAAGCGAGCAATAGAAAGAGCCCAGCCGCGAGCAGCGCGGGGACTGTCTGGAAGATCTGGTTCATCATCGTGACGAGCGGTTGCGTGACGATCGTGAGCCCCACGACCTGGAAGAACCCGACCAGGACGAAGAGCATGATCAAGTAGTAGACCAACTTCCCAATCCACTGCTCCGCATCGACAGGTTTTGCTGCCTCTTCCCCGGTGATCCATTGCACCAATCGCTGACCCGTGCCTGTACGGTGAAGGACCGCTCTCACGGTACCGGACACCACCCGGGCTACGATCCACCCAATAACAAGGACGGCGATGGCACCGATGATGGTGGGGCTTGACCGAACAATCTGGTCTCGTATCACTTCCATCGTGTCACCTCCTCTCTCCCTGATCCCCTCAGGATCTTTCGTTCGGTCCAAAGGTCTTCTAGGACGAAAAGGACATGACGGCGATCCGGAAGAATGTCGATTGCTCTAAACTTGACCCGCCGCCAGGGAAACAAAGCTTTCTTTGAGGTTGCGCAATCCAGGCGCGTCGGTGGGACTCCAAGCATCCTCGGAGACCCGGTCGGCCTCTTCCATCTGCTCACGATTAGTGGCCACGATTTCTTGACCGTTCGGGAAAGCACGGTCAGAATCGTCCAACTCCCCCGCATCATTCCAGTTGCAGCATCTGTCCAGCTTACGAATCGCGGTCCACCCTTAGAAACCGGTCACCACAAGCAGATTCTGGACTTCTGTGACTCCAGGCGCAGCCCACGCACCGTCCTCGGCCTCTTGCAATTCCCTCCAGGAGCGGACAGTGCCGGTCAGCGTGACCTTGCCCCCAGAGGTGGTGACCTTGATCCGCTTTGCGTCAAGAATCGCATTGCGCTGGTGGGCCGCTTCGATCTTCGCCTTCACCTCAGCTGGGGTTACCGATGGCCGGATGGTGATTTCATTGCTGACTCCCCGAACTCCCGACATATGTCGTACGGTTTCCCAAGCTGCTAGCCTCTGGAAGTGCCAGTCCACTTGGCCTTTCAGGGTCACCCATCCATGCTCCGCAGTCACCTTGATACGATCTGTCGGCACCCGGATGTTCCAAGCCAGCGCATTTTCCACTGCTCGCACGATCTCAGCATCCGCCCGCTCGTAGGAGGGATGCAGCCGGACCTCGATCTCATCAACCACACCTTTGACGTCCCAGAGCTTCCTTGCGGCGTCCTCCGCGGACAGCCTCTCCGCGTAACTATCCACATAGCCGGTGAGGGTGACTTTACCGTCCTTGACCGCGACTCTGATAGCCTCCGGATGCAGAACCGGCTCCCACTTGAGTTCCTCTTCCACATCCTGTTTGACCTGCGAGTCACTCCTCATTCGAGGATCCTCCTCTCTTTGATATTGATACAATCCATTATAAGAATCCATCAGGTTTGCCCGCCATCGGGTGCGGAGCCTATTTGGGGGGAGGTACCTTCCCGCTTTTTCCTCTCGGGGCGCTTGGCCTTGTCGTCGGTACCACGAGTACCGCGCAGACCAAGCCAAGCTCCATCCGCGCTGTCATCCCCCGCCCTCAGGTTGTCGAGCGGCGACACGCGCCGGAACTTCCGCGACACACGTCCGGCCTCACCAGGAGAGTGTAGCGGAGCGCCATCGCGAGGCTCTCGTTCCGGAGCAGCTGCCACACGAGTTCCAGGTCCCCAGTCTGCTTGAGGAATCGACATGACCGCGTAGTGACGCAACTGGTGAGGACCGATCTTATGCAGGCGTTCGGCGCGGATGAAGAGGCGGTGCAGGACGGCGTGTTGCCAGCCTCGCAAATCGCATCAAACCGCGACCGGGGGGCGCTTAGTTAGAGCGAGGAGCGCTGCCTTGACCGCGTTTGGCCGTACACCGCCCATGACCAGTTCGGGCACGGCTTTTCGAGGAATCTTCCGCTCCTCCTAGAACTCTTGGTTCCGGGTATTCCCGTGTGGCTCTGCATAGGATGATCATGGTGTAGGCAAGAGCAAAGCAGGGTGCCGATGGACATTCAACAGATTTTGACGAGACTCCCGCAACGTTACCCATTCTTGCTCGTTGATCGCATCGTAGACATGGTGCCGGGCGAACGCATCGTCGGGTTCAAGAACGTCTCAATCAACGAACCGTTCTTCGCGGGCCATTTCCCTGGGAATCCGGTGATGCCGGGGGTCCTCGTCGTCGAGGCGATGGTTCAAGTTGCGGCCATTCTCGTGTCATTTCGCCCCGACATCGAGGGCCGTCTGATCCACCTCGCGAATCTCGAACGTGTACGGTTTCGCCGAACGGTGCGCCCCGGTGATCAACTCATCATGAGCGCGGTGGCGCTCCGGGGCAAAGGTCGGTTCGGCAAAGCGCACGTGACCGCCACGGTGGAGGGCATGGTCGTGGCAGAAGGGATTGTGACCTACGGGTTGGTCACGGTTGATGCGGTGACATCCGCCAATCGGTAGTCTCTTGCTGGAACTGACATTCAATAACATCAAAGTTTTCCCGACCCGGTCAGTGCATTGTTCACGATCTTCTGGGCCTCGCTCACGATAGTCTGCAGATGTTGCTCGTCACGAAAACTCTCCGCGTAAATCTTGTAAATGTCTTCCGTGCCGGACGGGCGGGCGGCAAACCAGCCGCTCGCAGTCACAACTTTCAAACCGCCGATGGCCGCACCGTTGCCGGGAGCGCGCGTCAGCTTGGCCATGATCGGATCGCCCGCCAGCTTCGACTCCTTCACAGCCTCGGGCGACAGCTTGGCGAGGCTCACCTTCTGTTCCGGCGTCGCCGCCGCGTCAATACGCGTGTAATACGGCGTGCCGAACTCCGCCGTCAGGTCACGGAAATGTTCGCTGGGATCTTTGTCGGTGCGCGCGGTGATTTCCGCCGCGAGCAGGGCCATGATCGGGCCGTCCTTGTCGGTCGTCCACACCGTGCCGTCGAGCCGCAGGAAACTTGCTCCGGCACTCTCTTCGCCGCCGAAACAAACCGAGCCGTCGAACAGTCCGGGCACAAACCATTTGAAGCCGACCGGTACTTCGCACAACCGGCGGCCAAGTTTGTTCACCACGCGATCAATCATGCTGCTGCTCACGAGCGTCTTGCCAACCGCCGCATTGGCCGACCAGTGCGGACGATGCGTGAGCAGATACTCAATGGCCACCGCGAGATAATGATTCGGGTTCATCAACCCCGCCGACGGCGTGACGATTCCGTGCCGGTCCGCGTCGGGATCATTGGCGAACGCGACGCGGTATTTATCTTTGAGACTGACGAGGCTGGCCATCGCATACGGGCTGGAGCAATCCATGCGGATCTTTCCGTCGTGGTCGACTGTCATGAACGAGAACGTCGGGTCGAGTTTCGGATTCACGATCGTGATGTTCAAGTTGTAAATGGAGTTGATCGGCGTCCAATAAGGCAACGCCGCGCCACCGAGGGGGTCCACACCCAGCGTCAAACCGGCGGCACGAATGGCGTCCATGTCCACGACATTCTGCAGGTCATTGACATAGGGCAGAATGAAATCGTCTGCGTGTGTGGTCGCCGCTTTGAGTGCGGTGGCAAACGGCACGCGCTTCACACCGGCATTATTCCCGCGCAATAATTCGTTGGCACAATCCTGCACCCAGCGCGTCACGTCGGTGTCGGCGGGGCCGCCGTTGGTCGGATTGTACTTGAGGCCGCCGTCTTCCGGCGGATTGTGCGAAGGTGTGATGACGATTCCGTCCGCGAGGCCGATTGTGCGTTCGCGATTGTGAACAATAATTGCGCGCGAGATGACCGGCGTCGGCGTCACGCCGTCGTCGGGTTGGATGAACGTTTCCACGTTGTTGGCCGCGAGAACTTCGAGCGCGGTACATTGGGCGGGAGCGGATAGCGCATGCGTGTCCTTGCCCATGTAAAGCGGGCCGGTGATCTTCTGGCGGCGGCGGTACTCGCAAATGGCCTGCGTGATGGCGAGAATGTGCGCCTCGGTGAACGTGCCGTGCAATGATGAGCCGCGATGTCCGCTCGTGCCGAAGCTGACCAATTGATTCCGGTCGGCCAGATCAGGTCGCCGTTCGTAATACTCACGTTCGAGCCGGGCCAAGTCCACCAACATTTCCTTCGGGGCCGGTTTGCCTGCGAGTGGCGAAATCACCATAGTATCCGGGATTTCCAGTTGGGGTCTAGATTCCCTTCGGTTGGAGCCGTCTAGCCTGTCCAGTGTGGACGAGGTGCCGCGCTTCACTCGTCGTCGCGTGGCGGCTTCGGTCCCGACGATGGCCCCTCGGTGCTCTCGCCCATCCCGGCGGCCTCCACCGCCCCACCGCTCGGTTCCAGTTCGGCCTTGGTCGCTTCCCACTCGGCTAGCAACTCCTCCTCGTCGGTGAAGGCACGAGCGGAGATGGTGTTTCTGCGATGGTCACGCCTCACGATGACGCCAAACGCCGTGCCGAGGGCTGCCCAGTCCTCCGCGTCGATCTCGTCTCGCACAATAGCGTCGTTCGCCTCGATCTGCTCCCTGAGACGCCGTACGATCTCCGCGCCGTCTCGCAGCAACCCGGCCCACACATTTCCCCCCGGACCGGTCGCCCAGTCATCCGCACCTTCCTCGGCCATCGCGTACAGAAGAGTCGTGAGCGGCGGGGCCAGTTCGTGACTCATGTCCATCCTCAGTCCCCCCGTCAGCGTGGAGCCCCGACCTCCCGCGAGCGCACGATCCGCAGGTGCGATGCGAGGCCGACCCTGGACCATCCCCGACGATGGCCTCCAGGTGGCCACCGCGGCAGCCAAGGGGCGTCTCGGGGGGGCGGCGCCACGTCCAGATCCCAGATCCCGGTGGAGCGCGTCCGTAGTGGTGCTCGCCGGCAGCACGTCGGAGCGGCTACGGCGTCCCCTGCGGCGGTCTCCCACGTCCCCCATCCACGAACGGCTGGAGCAGTTTGGTGAACTCCATGGGGAACACGAACTTCGTGGCGGGACCCGCTCCGAGGGCTTTCAGGGCCTCCAGATACTGGAGGCTCATCGTATTCGTGTCCACGGTCTTGGCGACCTCGAAGATCTTACCCAAGGCCAGCGAAAACCCCTCCGCACGGAGGATCGCGGCCTGACGGTCGCCCTCCGCCTTCAGGATGGCCGACTGCTTTTCTCCCTCCGCGATGGTGATGGCGGCCTGCCTCTTCCCGTCCGCTTCCGTGACGAGCGCGCGCCGGCTCCGTTCGGCGGACATCTGCCGCGTCATCGCATCCTGGACGTCCTTCGGCGGGGTGATCTCGCGGATCTCCACGGTCGTCACCTTGACCCCCCACCGCTCCGTGGTCTCGTCGAGCTTGGCGCGCATGACTTGGTTGATCTGGTCCCGCTTCGTCAGCGCCTCGTCGAGGCTGAGGTCGCCGATCACCGCGCGGA
>Ga0209168_10001826_pt1 | contig 16118 bp, 14 predicted proteins | sample Coa_R1_FD_187156 | JGI IMG/M metagenome (GOLD analysis project Ga0209168, IMG submission 187156) | Surface soil microbial communities from Centralia Pennsylvania, which are recovering from an underground coalmine fire - Coalmine... | ecosystem: Environmental > Terrestrial > Soil > Unclassified ... | reverse complement strand
CCTATCACCTGCAACGTAGTCATCGAGAGCGATGGCGTACCCCTGTTCTTTGAGACTATGGCAGGCTGCAAAAACGTCCGGATCGGCGGGAACCGACTCAAGAATTTCCACTACCGTCAAATTCGATGGAAGAAGAGTAACCAGCCCTTTGATCAGAGTGTCGCGTGTGCAGTTCAAAAAAGCGCGGCGCCCATCGCAGAGTACATCGATCCCCATCAGTAGTGATCGGTCAAGAGTTGCGCGCGAAGCTTCATCCAGATTGCCGCTGAAACAGTTCTCCAAGCTGTCCCGGAATAGCAGCTCGTAGCCAAATACCTTCTCGTCTAGACCGAATATTGGCTGGCGCGCGACATAGCGCAGAGAAGCGGAAGCTGTTACCCGCGCCGGCGCGACACCTTGACCTGAAGAGATGTCTCCCACATAGCGTACTATCGGCGCAAAACAAAAAACCTAAAGCAGGGATTTATCGAACAACTGGCCAAACAATAAGGAAATTCTGAGGTTACGCTCGCTGCGATCCGCCCAGCGCCGTCAGGGCCGTGACGATTTTTGCCGCCCACTGCGCTAACTCATCGTCGCGGAGCGTTCGGTCGATAGCCTGAAATCTCACCCGCAGCAACATCGAATATTTCCCGGCCGGAATCGATCCGCCACGGAAGATTTCGATTGGCTGAAGATCGCGCAACTCGGCAATCGATAGCCCGAACACGGCATTGCGAATTTGCGCGAAGGTCACACCGTCGGCAAATATGAAAGAAAAGTCGCGCTCCACCGCAGGATACTTACCCAACGGAGTGAATTTCACCGGTCGCAGCCCGCTCTTGTAAAGCTGCTCGAGGTCCAGCTCGGCAAGATAAACGTCCTGCCGCAGTTTCCGCGCAGCCGCGATCGTCGGATGGATCTGCCCGAACTGTCCCACCGAAAGGCCATTCACTAGCGCTCGCGCCGAGCGTCCCGGGTGAAAATACTCTGCTGTCGCCGGTTCATATGTCACCTCTCCCCTAAACGCGCAGAGCAAATTCTCCACATCCCCTTTGAACCCTCGAAATACCTCGGCAGCCGACGCCTGCTCGCCTTTGCTCACATCGAGCGCTCCACTCGCAGGCAGGGCCCCACGAATGGAAGTAACCGTGGATCCCAGACAGGCACGGCGCGGCTCAATGCGCTCACCTTTTGAAAGCTCGAACACGCTGCTGATCTCAAACAACCGCACATCGGGCACATCGCGATTCAGGTTCCACGACAGCATGTCGAGCATGCCCGGCACGAGCGATGTTCGCATCACCGAAGCTTCTTCGCTCAGAGGATTTTCCAGCTCCAGCACCTGCGCGTCGGACGAGAACTTCTCGGCATCGGCATGGGAAATGAAGGTTAGCGACAGCGCCTCGTTGTAGCCCAGAGCCAGAGCACGTTCGCGCAATGCGGCATCGATTGGAGCATGTGGCAGCTCGACCACGGCACCACTGTAAGCCGGCAACGTATTCTCGAACTTGTCGTACCCATGCAGACGGGCGATCTCCTCGATCACATCGATTTCGCGCTCCACGTCAAGCCGCCAGCTAGGAATGTGTACTCGGAACTGCGCATCTCCCTGACCCTCGGGAATCAATGTGAATCCCAGGCGTTTCAGCAGCCGGAAGATGAGGCCTGCATCCAGTCCGGCGCCTAGAATTCGGCGCACCTCGCTCACGTGCAGCACGACGGGAGCCTGGTCCATCTTTTTTGAAACGACATCGACGACATCGCCGCCCAGTTCCCCGCCACCAGACTCGAGAATCATCTGCGCCACAAGATCGCAGGAGATCACCGTCGATTCGAAATCCGCACCGCGCTCGAAGCGATGCGATGCGTCGGTGTGCAACGCATGACGGCGCGACATTTTGCGGACGATTCCCGAATCCCACCACGCGGACTCGATCAGGATATTCCGAGTCTTTTCGGTGATCATGGTGTCGTATCCACCCATGACTCCGGCGAGTCCCACTGGCTTCTGCGCGTCACACACAACGAGGTCTTCTGAGCTCAGCTTGCGCTCTACGCCATCCAAAGTCTTGAGGGTCTCGCCGTCACGAGCTTTGCGCACGACGATCTTTCCGCCTTCGAGCAAATCCATATCAAAAACGTGAGTTGGCTTGCCGATCTGCCACAGAACATAATTCGTAGCGTCGACGGCATTCGAAATCGGCCGCTGACCCAGCAATTGCAACCGGTGTGCAATCTTCTCGGGCGACGCCTTTATGCCTGTGTTGCGAATCACCCGTGCGGAGAAACGCGGACAGAGCGAGGGCTCTTCGACAATGATTGGAAAGGGCGGGCCGTTCGAGCAACTTGCTGAAGGCTGATGGTTGAGAGCTGATAGTTGCTTCAGCGGCTGATCGTAAACAGCCGCCGCCTCCCGCGCCACGCCATAATGATTCATTGCGTCGGGACGATTCGTCCCGATCTCCATGTCGAACACAGTGTTCGCGCCGGTGCCTTCGAGGCCTTCAACACCGAGGCCGACATCAGTCAGATCAGCAGCAAGACGATGGTCGTCGACCGTAAGATCGACATAATCGCGAATCCAATTGGCAGAAAGTTTCATGAAATCAGCTTTTGCTTTTAGCTCTTAGCCTTTAGCTAAAGCAATAGCTAATAGCTGAGAGCTTCTTCTCATCCGAACTGTTGCAAGAACCGTACGTCGCCCTGAAAGAAATACTGCAGATCATCCACCCCGTACTTCAGCAACGCCAACCGGTCTACACCCATGCCGAAGGCAAATCCCGACACCTTTTTCGGATCATAGCCATTGTCTTTCACGAACTCGAACACATTGGGATCGACCATGCCGCAGCCGAGCACTTCAATCCACCCCGTCTGCTTGCATGGACGGCACGGGTCGGACCCGCGCTTCCCACTGCCGCCGCAAATGAAGCACGTGACGTAAAGTTCCGCGCTCGGCTCGGTGAACGGAAAGAACGACGGGCGGAAGTGTGTCTTCACCGACGACCCAAACAGCGCTTTCATCGCGTGATCGAGCGTTCCCTTGAGATCGCCGAACGTAATGTTGGTGTCGACGGCCAGTCCTTCAATCTGGTGGAACATGGGCGAGTGGCTCGCGTCCGGAGGATCGTTGCGATGCACCGTCCCGGGAATCACAATGCGAATCGGCGGGCGCATCTTCTCCATCGTGCGAATCTGCACCGGAGACGTATGCGTGCGCAACAGCAACCGCTCCCGCTGCGGCTTCGACTGCTGCCCCGCGATGAACAACGTGTCCTGCGTATCCCGCGCCGGATGATTGGGAGGAAAGTTCAGCGCTTCGAAGTTGTAGTAATCGGTCTCGACGACGGGCCCTTCGGCGACAGAATATCCAAGACGCTGGAACGCGGAGACGATCTCGTTCCTCGTCTTGACGACGGGATGTTCGGCCCCAATTGGTCGGCGCACGCCGGGGAGAGTGATATCGAGGCGCTCGCTCTCAAACGAATCCGACTCATTGGCAGAGACGTGCGCGGCCTCCACCAAGTCGGTGATGCGCGCCTTCAACTCGTTCACACGCATCCCGGCTTCGCGTTTCGCCTCTTTCGGCGCACCCTTGAGCCACAGATCATTAATCTGCGTCAGGATGCCGTTCTTGCGACCCATCCAGCGATCGCGAAAGGCCTTCAGATCGGAGTCACTGCGGACCTCGCCGGATTCGGCCGTGCACGCTGCAATGCATTCGCGTGCAGCCTTCTCCAGCGCTGCCACCGAATAATCCGTAAGTTTGGGAACGGTATAAACCATCTTCACCACACGTTGTCATTCCGATTCGCGAAGCGAAGTGGAATCTGCTGGCTCTTGCCACGAGCACAAAAGCAGATTCCTCACTCGTCGTCTTCGCGCTTGCGCGCGCCTGCGGACGGCTCGGAATGACAAGTTAGAAATGGAACCCAGCGGCGCGGCCAAGCCGCACCGTCCGGTTTGACCGAAAGCTGACTGCTGAGAGCTGATCGCTAGGACTACGCCAGCGCCGTTTTCGCCTGCGACGCCAGCCCAGAAAATCCCGCCGGATCGTTCACTGCCAAATCCGCCAGAATCTTGCGGTCGAGTTCGATCCCGGCAACCTTCAGTCCATGGATGAATTGGTTGTAGCTCATGCCGTTCAGCTTGGCTGCGGCGCCGATGCGTACGATCCACAGCGACCGGTACTGTCGCTTGCGCTGCTTGCGCCCGGAGTAGGCAAACTTGAGCCCGCGCTCAACGGACTCTTTTGCGGAACGGTACAGCTTCGATTTAGTAAGGAAGTAGCCGCTTGCGCGGTCTAATATCTTCTTGCGTTTCTGGCGGCGTTTGGTTCCGCGCTTTACACGAGGCATAGTGTTCTCCTTTTAAATTACGTTTTATGGCGGCTGGAGGTAAGGAGCATTCGCCGTGGCGGCGATCTCGGGCCTCTTCACACGCCTGAAATTGAGCGATTGCGTGATCGGGTGATTGTGCGATTTTCAATCGCTCAATGACTCAACCGCCAAATCGCTCAACTCCTCACTGGTACGGAATCATCCGTAACACTTTTTTCAGATCTCCGTCACTGACCAAAGCGCCGTGACGCAGTTTCCGTTTGTGTTTCGTTTCCTTGGACGTCAGGATGTGACGCAGTTTCGCGTGTCCCCGCTTCACTTTGCCCGTCGCCGTTTTCTTGAAGCGCTTGGCGGCGCCTTTATGCGTTTTGAGTTTCGGCATGAAAACCTCTGCAGTTAGCATTTGGCATTCAGCACTCAGCGAAAACGACAAACTGCCTCAAGGCATTCTCCCGACTGGCGAAATGCCATGTGCTAAGTGCCAATTGCGATGAATTTGTAACTCGCCGCCCGAAGCCGCGCTACGACGCGGGCTTGGCGACCTGCGCCGGAGGCGGGCTCTGGCTCGACGTACTTTGTGCCGCAGCTTTCTCGGCTTTTTCAGCCTTGTCAGCTTTCTGCTTCTCCCGCTCGCGTTCCTTCTCCGACTTCTTCGGAGCCAGAATCGCGTGCAGGGTATTGCCTTCTTGCCTGGGACGAAACTCGACGATACTCATCGGTTCGACGTCCTTGATCAGACGTTCCAGAATCTGGCGTCCAAGGCCCGTCCGTGTCATTTCACGTCCGCGGAAGAAGATCGTTGCCTTCACCTTGTCGCCCCCATCCAGGAAGCGTAACACGTGGTTCTTCTTCGTCTCGTAATCGTGGTCGTCCACGTTGATGCGGAACTTGACCTCTTTTACGGTGATGGTCTTCTGGTGCTTCTTGGCCTCGCGCTCTTTCTTTTCCTGCTGGTAGAGAAACTTCCCGTAATCCATGATTCGGCATACGGGAGGCTGCGCGGTGGGCGAAATCTCAACCAGATCCAAATTCTTTTCGCGGGCTTTTCGAATCGCTTCGTACGGCGGCATGATGCCGAGCTGCTGGCCCTCGTCATCAATCACGCGAATTTCGCGGGCCCGAATGCGATCATTGATGCGAATAAAACGCTTATCGATACAGTCCTCCGTGCTCTAAGCAACTGAGAATAAAGAATTATAGCACGACGATTTGCCAAAGCCCTCAATTCAAAACCCTCTCTCTCGTGACACATGACGCCAACTCACGCCAAAATAGCCAGAATAATTAAAGGCTAGCTTTTCACCGGAGAACTTGGAGGTCGGCTCCCAATGTGCCGCAATATTAAGATCCTGTTCAACTTCGAACCTCCAGTCACCGACGATGAAGTCCGTGCTGCGGCCCTGCAATTTGTCCGCAAGATCACCGGATTCAGCAAACCCTCAAAGGCAAACGAAGCCTCCTTCGCCGCTGCGGTCGAAGAAATCACGATGGTCTCAAGGCGTCTTCTCCTTTCGCTTGAGACCACCGCTCCACCGAAGAATCGCGAAGAAGAAGCCGACAAGGCGAAAGCGCGATCCCAAGCGCGATTCGGCAACCAAAAGGCCGCCGATCTCCATTCGTCTTGACATCCGCCCTAGCCCACTATAATCTCGCGAACCATTGTATGTGGCCGTGCTGGTCGCTTTCCGTACTGGAGGCGAAGTGAAGCTCTCTTTGGAAACCCGCGATGTCGGCCGCGTCACCATCGTCCGTTGCAAGGGACGACTGGTCGCCGGTAGTGAAGTCGAAGCTTTGCGCACGCATATCACGTGGCTGCTGCGCGACCGCCGTGCCATCGTACTCCACCTGGGAGAGATAGCTTTCATCGACAGCAGCGGACTGGGTACGATGGTCCGTACTCTGACCAGCACCCGCCAGGTCCGCGGCGAACTGAAACTATGCAATGTTCCCGAGCATCTACAGAAGGTTCTGCAACTCTCGCATCTCACCAAGCTGTTCGACTCTCACCCATCTGAGGACAACGCTATTGCTGCCTTCTACCGCGCACCGGCGCAGGCTGACCAAACCGTCTCGAAGGGAAAGAGCGTTCTTTGTATCGAGCGCAATGCCGATGTCGTGACCTACGTGCGCGAAACGCTGCGCCGCGCTGGATACGATGTGCACACTACCAACAACTCCCGCGATGCCCTAATCCTGATGCGGGTCTCGCGTTTCGATCTGCTGGTCCTCGGTGCCGATCTGACCGCTTCCCCGGCAACTGACAAGTCATTCCGGGATGCCTGCGCGAGGGTATCAGTAATCGAGCTGGGAGCCGATTTTTCAACTCTTGAGGCCGGACAGGCTGCAGCGGGCCTGCTTGCGAAGATTTCGCAGCGACTCGAATCCGCTTCCTAAAATCTTGTGAGTCGGGCTGTCTCCCTCGAATCCTTTAGAATTTTGCAGAACTCTGGGGCACTTCACACATGAGCCGATCCGTACGCATGCTAAGAAATTTTTGCATCTCCATTTTCGTCCTCATCGCCGGATGTTGTTCTGTCTCCCTCTGCACGGTTTTCGCGCAGCAAATGCCGAACGCCGCCGCGCCAATATTGGAGCAAGGCAAATTCACGCTGCACAAGTTCGAGCAACCGATTGGTGAGGAGACCTACGAGATCCGTCGCGACGGTGACTCGATCACCGCAAGGATTGATTTCAAATTTACCGACCGCGGTTCTCCGGTCCCTCTTACCACCACCTTCCGGGCCGCGCAAGACCTCACCCCACAGGCCTTCGAAATCAAAGGCCGCACAGCCCGTCCAGTCACAATTGATGAAGCGCTCACAATCGACAACGGCACAGTCCACCTCCGCACTCGCGACAAACAAACGGATGCCGCCGCGCCTTCTGGACCGTTCTTCACCATCGCGGGTTACGCTCCCACGGCCATGCAGATGCTGATGGTGCGCTACTGGACGAGCCACGGTTCTCCCGCGCAGTTGGCCACACTTCCGAGTGGATCGGTAAGGATCGAGCCGCGCGGGCAAGATGCGATTCGCGTCGGGAGCAAAGACGAAAAACTCGACCGCTACACCGTCGAAGGGCTGATCTGGGGACGAGAGACTCTATGGTTCGACGCTAACCGCAACCTGGTCGCGGCCATTACCACTGACGCCGAGTTCGACCACTTCGAGGCTATCCGTGATGGTTATGAGAGCGCTCTGGGCGACTTTGTCGGGCGAGCCGGCGCCGACAACATGAGCGCACTTGCCGATATCTCGAAGGGAATTCCCGGCAGCCACAGCTCAATCATCGCGATCGTCGGCGCCACCCTTATTGACGGCACAGGAGCCGCCCCGGTGACGGACTCGGCTGTTGTGATCAAAGATGGCCGCATTAAGGCCGTTGGCCAACGCTCGAAGATCAAGATCCCGAAGAACGCTAACGTGGTCGATGCGAAAGGAAAGTTTCTTCTGCCCGGCCTCTGGGACATGCACGCCCACTTCGAGCAGGTGGAATGGGGGCCGATCTATCTCGCATCCGGAGTGACAACGGTACGCGATTGCGGCAACGAATTCGAATTCATCACCGCTGTCCGCGATGCGATCGCTCAAAATCGAGGGCTCGGACCGCGCTTGCTGCTCGCGGGAATTGTGGACGGCACTGGTCCGATGGCACTCAGCGTACAGCGCGTCGATACACCCGAGCAGGCCCGCATGTGGGTTGATCGCTACCATCAGGCCGGCTTCCAGCAGATGAAGATCTACAGCTCGGTCAAGCTCGAAGAAGTCAAAGCTGTTGCCGACGAGGCGCATCGCCTGGGAATGACGGTGACCGGCCACGTACCCAACGATTTAAATGCCTTCCAGGTGATCGAAGCCGGACAGGATCAGATCAACCACATTCAATACATCGTCGATATCGTGCACGCGCCGTTTCCCAAGGACATGAGCCGGCCCGACCGCATGAAGGCTATCGCCGATCTCAATCTCGACACTCCTGAGGCGCAAAAAGCAATCTCCTTTCTGAAAGATCATCACACCGTGGTCGATCCGACGATGGCACTTTTTGAGCTTTTCTCCGCGACCACCGCCAAGCCTCCCGCCAGCTTTGAGCCGGGCGTGAACAAAATTGCACCGGAACTGGCACAGCCTCTCACGGACGTAGAGCCGCCTTCGGAGCGCTCCGCAATCGCAGACAAAGTGTTCGCCAAGGAAATCGAACTGGTGGGAGCTTTGCACCGCGGCGGAATTCCCATTGTCGCGGGTACCGACCAGTCCGTTCCCGGCTACAGCCTGCATCGCGAAATCGAACTCTACGTCCGGGCCGGATTCACGCCCATGGAAGCGATCCAGGCCGCGACCATCGTTCCAGCCCGGGCGATGAAGGTAGAAAAGGAGTTAGGAACTGTCGAAAAGGGCAAGCGCGGTGACCTGATTCTGATCAGCGGCGACCCGCTGCAAGACATTCACAACACCCGCAATGTCGAATATGTCATCACTAACGGCACCATGTATCACACAGCCGAACTCTGGCAAAGCGTGGGATTCAAACCGTAAAGTTCGTGTGCTAGTCTGCCTTTCATGGCAGATCGCACTACTAAGCGCACCAGAAACGCGAAAATAACGCGGCAAGGATCCCGAGCCAAAGAGCCTGCAAAATCCGCCACCAAGCATTTCCTCAGCGACAAAGTCTCGCACTTTACGGAGTCCGTCATCCGCGAAATGACTCGTCAAGCCATGCTCCACGGCGCGGTCAATCTAGCACAGGGCTTCCCGGACTTCTCCGCCCCTCCGCAAATCAAACAGGCTGCGCAAGAAGCCGTCGCCGGCGATGTGAATCAATACGCCATCACGTGGGGAGCCAAGAGTTTGCGTAACGCCATCGCACGCCAGATGGGCCAGTGGCAGAGAATCACTGTTGATCCGGAAAAAGAAATCACGGTCTGTTGCGGATCGACCGAAGCCATGATTTCTACGCTGCTCGCAGTCTGCAACACTGGCGACGAAGTCGTCATCTTTGAGCCGTTCTACGAGAACTATGGACCAGACTCAATCCTGAGCGGCGCTAAGCCGAAATTCGTTAAGCTGCGTCCTCCCCAGACTGGCTCAGGCGAGTGGACCTTTGACGAAAAGGAACTGCGGCGTGCATTCGACAGGCACACCAAAGCCATCATCGTGAACACTCCCAACAATCCTACGGGCAAAGTCTTTACGCGAGCGGAACTGGAACTCATTCGAGATCTCTGCGTCGAATTTGATGTGCTGGCCATCACCGACGAAATTTACGAGCACATTGTCTACGACGGGACTGAACACATCTCGATGGTCTCTCTCGACGGCATGCGCGACCGTACCGTGACCATCAATGGCATGTCGAAGACGTACAGTGTCACCGGGTGGCGGGTGGGATGGGCTGTTGCGCCGGAGAGAATTACAAATGCTATCCGGAAGGTACACGACTTCCTGACGGTTGGCGCTCCATCTCCTCTTCAGGAGGCCGGCGCTGCCGCGCTAAGTTTGCCGCCCGAGTATTACATCAAGCTCGCCGAAGGATATCGGGTTCGCCGCGATCAACTAATGCCGGCCCTTACCTGCGCGGGGTTCCGCTGCTTCCGTCCGCGAGGTGCGTACTACGTTATGACTGACGTCTCTGCCTTCGGGTTCAAAGACGACGTCTCGTTCGCCAAATACCTGGTTCAGGAAATTGGTGTCGCTTGCGTACCGGGATCCAGCTTCTATCGCGATCCCAAGGATGGCGCGAAGCAGGTACGTTTCGCATTCTGCAAGCGCCCGGAAACGCTATCCGAGGCGGCAAAAAGACTGACCAAATTACAGATCAGAAAGTAACCCTCAATCACCGGCGCGTGGGGTCAGCGACCGGAGATAAGCGATCACTGCATCCGCATCTTCTTTGCTCATGCGGAACTGTGGCATCGGGGGACGCAGGTAGGTGCCGGTCTTCCAGATTCCCGTAGTAAGCAGACGAACCATCTCTTCGTCACTGGCTGGCGGAGATCCCGCGATGCGAGGCGCCTTGAGGGGCCAGTCTTCGACCGGGTGCGCCGGGAGTAACCAGAGCGCCGCCCCGTCGAGCCAGCGGCCGCGATCAATATCTCCCGAGTCGTTTCGCGGCGTATGGCACATTCCGCACATGGCAACACCATCCACGATGTACTTTCCTCGAGCGATCCGGGCTGTATTCGTTCCGGCACTTGCTGCGGCACCTTGGTTCTGTGCCCGCGGGTTCTGTACCTGTGCAGTGCAATAGGGCGCAGCAAAACTGAATGCGACCAGCAATACCACCAAAAAACGAATTTGAGTGGGAATCGCTTCGGAATTGGACATTTCTTTCCGGAGGATTGGATGTGAAGTCTCGATCCCGGGTTTACGTTCAAAATAGACCTGCGTTTAGGCTGCCCTCTCGACGGAAGGTCACACCAAAAGGTACGCGTTACTGCGTGCTGCCTCCACAGGGATGTGGAGTATACTGCGATTAAGTTCGAATTCCTTTTTGGGGAAGCGTGAGTATGGCGGCGAATGCGGTCGAATCATTGTCAGAGCAGGTTCCAGCCGACGATTTTCAGGTTCTGGAACAGAAGATTTATCGCACTATAGAGCTGTTTAAAGCGGCGAAGCAGGCGCAGGCTACGGCCGAACGCGACGCGCAGCGGTTGCGCCAGCAAATGGAGGACCGTGAAGAAGAACTCGTACGGCTTCGCCGTGAAACTGTGCAACTAAAGAAAGAGCGGGAAGACATTCGCAGCCGAGTCGAGAAGATGCTGGCGCAGATCGAATCGCTGGCCGAGGCGAGCTAGCTTCCCCATTCCTTTCGTGGAGGCCAACGGATGGCGACAGCGACGAAAGATCCAGTAGTCAAAGACGCGCAGAACGCCAGCGTCCGGGTGGAAATTTTCGATCAGGCATACAACCTGCGCGGCTCCGATCCCGATTACATCCTCAAGCTCGCGGAGTACGTTGACGCCAAAATGCGCGCCGTTGCCGAGGCGACGAACACCATCGATACGGTGCGTCTTGCCGTCCTTGCGGCCCTGAATATTGCCGATGAGTACCACTTACTCAGAAAGAAACAGGACGGCCGTACAACCGATTATCAGAAACGCGCGCATCTATTAGCCAATGCGCTCGACGAAGTTTTACGGGAAGATCGCAAGGCTGGCTAGTCTGCGCCCAGCCGCATTTCTTATCTGCTTTCTCAGTCTGCTCGCTGCCTCACTCGCTCAGGAAGCCACCGTCCGCTCGCGCTCGAATCTGGTCCTCGTTCCCACGTTGGTTAAAGATCAGCAAGGCTCCGTCATCTATGGATTGCAGGGGCAGGACTTCATCATCGAAGACAACGGAGTGCAGCAATCGGTTCGCCTCGATGAAGCGCCCGAAGGCCAGCCAGTATCGCTCGTTATCGCGATCCAACGCGGGCGCCGTGCCTTCTTTGAATTCCCACGGATGCAAGGGCTCAAGAGCATGCTCGACCCGCTCTTTGCCGGGGGCACAGCCCGGGCTGCGGTCGTGGAATTCGACAGCCACGCCGCACTAATTAGAAGATTCACCAGCGATGAAAGCCTGATTGATTCTGACCTCAGTAATCTGCAGCAGGGAGACTCCGGCGCTGCGATTCTTGACGCGATTGCATATTCCATTGAACTGCTAAAAAACGAGCCCGACAATCGCCAACGAGTTCTGCTGCTGATCAGCGAAACGCGCGACCATGGCAGCCACATAAAGATCGAGGATGCCGTCACGGCGGTCGGAAAAGTCAACGCCATGATGTATGCGCTCGCCTTTTCTCCCGGACTCTCCAACATTCTCGATACCGGACGCGGCAGCAACCTGCCATGGACCAACAACAACGAAATGCATCCGACGATGGATTTCCTCGATCTCGCCTACCGTGCGGGACAGGCGATGCGAAAAAATGTGCCCAGCACGGTGGCAAGCATGACCGGAGGCGAGTACGAGCTTTTTGCCACGCGAAAGAAGTTCGAGGTGCGGATGAACGACTTCACCAACCACCTGCACAGCCGATATCTATTGAGCTTTGTACCGCAGGATCTGCGCCCGGGTCTCCATCAACTGCGGGTTCAGATGAAAGACGGGAAGAACGCAATGGTACTGGCGCGCAACAGTTATTGGGCCGAAGGCCCTCGCTGAGGTTTACAGGCCCGAGGTTTCCGCAGAATTCGTCGGCGAATCCAGCACTTCCCTCACCTTGGCGACCAGCGACGAGAGCGTGAACGGCTTCGGCAGGAACCACAGACCAGGATCGAGTACGCCGTAATGCACGATTGCGTTGTCGGTGTAGCCGGAAATGTAAAGGACGCGGATTTTCGGGCGCATCATGGAGACCCGCTCCGCCAACTGCCGCCCATTCATTCGCGGCATCACCACGTCCGTAACCAGTAGGCGGATATCGTTGTGATTCGTGTCGCAAATTGCCAGGCCTTCCTCGGGCGTGCTAGCCGTAAGGACGTTGTACCCACAATGTCTGAGCACCGAGGAACTGAGCTGGCGAAGTTGCGGGTCATCTTCGACCAGCAGAACCGTCTCCGTTCCACGCATCACGAATTCCGGTTGTTTATCGGCGGCCATTCCCTCGACCGGCTGATCGACTCGCGGAAGATAAATCTTGAACGTCGTCCCCTGATTCGGTTCGCTGTAAACCCATACGTATCCGCCGCTTTGTTTGACGATTCCATACACCATAGAGAGCCCCAGGCCGGTCCCCTTGCCGACCTCCTTCGTTGTGTAGAACGGTTCGAAGATGCGGGTGAGAGTTTCCGCACTCATCCCGACTCCGGTATCGCTCACCGCCAGCATCACGTATCTTCCGGGCTCGACTGGCTGATGCTGACGAACATAGCTGTCATCGAGAATGGCGTTGGAAGTCTCCAGCGTTAGCTTGCCGCCGTTCGGCATGGCGTCACGAGAATTCAGAGCAAGGTTCATGATGACCTGCTCGATTTGCCCCGGGTCTGCTCTTACCGATCCCAGATGGTTGGCCGGTACGGTCAGCACCTCGATGTCTTCTCCAATGAGCCGCCTCAGAAGGGAATCGATATTCAGAACAACGTCATTCAGATTGATGACTCGCGGTGAGAGCACCTGCTTGCGGCTAAAGGCGAGAAGTTGCCGGGTAATGCCCGCCGCCCGCTCTGCGGCAGATTTGATTTGGGCTGTGCTCTCCGATAGACGGCTGTCCCGCGGAATTCCATCCGACACAATCTGCGTATACCCAAGAATTACGGTCAAAAGATTGTTGAAGTCGTGTGCGATGCCGCCCGCCAAACGTCCTACAGCTTCCATCTTTTGCGATTGTCGAAGCCGCTCCTCGAGAGCTACGCGCTCGGTGATGTTGCGTATGCCGCTCGAGATCAGCAAGCCCTGCTCCGTATGCAGCGGGCTCAGACTGACCTCGATAGGAAACTCCGTTCCGTCCTTTCGGAGCCCATGCAAGTCCATTCTGTTGCCCATCTCTCGGACTTCGGGCCTCGCTCCAAACTCCGCCCGGTGCTGCGGATGTTTCTTTCGAAAACGCTCCGGCAGCAATATTTCGATTTGACGGCCCAGTAACTCTTCGCGCCGGTAGCCAAACAATTCTTCAGTCTGGGCGTTGACCAGAACGATCTTGCCCTCGCGGTCGGCCACGACCATTGCATCGGGAGCCGATTCCAGTAGTCCCCGGAATTTTTCTTCCGCGCGCTTTCGTTCCGTGACATCCTGCACCAGGGACGCCACACCGAGAACACGTCCAGCTTCGTCGACCAGTGGAGTGTTATACCACTCGCACGAAATGATTTCTCCGTTCTTGGTAATGTTCTCGTTCGCGCTGCCCTGCGTTCCTCCCTCCTTCGTAGTCAGCAGGTTTTGCCAGATCTGCTTCACCCGCGGTCGCACCTCGGGCGGCACGATAAAGTCCGCATGTCTTCCCATGGCTTCTTCCCGCGTATAGCCGAAGAGTCTCTCCGCCGACGGATTCCAGGCCGCTACACGAAAATCCATGTCCCATTCCACTACCGCAAGCGGAGTATTCTCAAAGTGCATCCGCAGTTTCTGTTGCGACTGCCGGATCTCCTCTTCCGCCAGTTTCCTGTCTGTGATGTCTCTGGAAATCCCCAGGACCCCCACGATCCGGCCATTTGCATCACGGTATGGCCCTTTGGTTGTCAAGTAGGTCCGTGTCCCACCGCGCGCGGGACGGGATAGTTCGTAACTCAGAGTCACACCTTTCTCGATAACCTGACGATCGCGGTCCATGAGCCATTGCCCGGTCTCTTTAGGAAACACTTTCGTATCGGTTGAGCCCAACACTTCATCGAGCGTCATGTCGACGAATTGAGCAGCGGCGGGGTTGAGCATCACGTATCGCGATTCGAGATCCTTCACGAATACGGCATCAGGCGTACTCTCCATGATGCCGCGGAGCAATGCCAGATTCTTCTGTAATGCCTGTGAGCTGGCAAGAAGCTGGCTTTGCACTACGAACATGCGACCACCCGCCGCCGCGAAAGAGACCAGAGCGAGTATTCCGGCCCATGCGAACTGTTCGCGGGCGATGGTTAGCACCATGGGAAATACGACCGCTGGTATCAGTAGTGGAGCGAATTGCGCCAGAAGCTGCAGGCTGCGTGAGAGCGGCTGGCTTTCTTTCTCTTCCTGGTGCGCATCCCACGTCCCGGACAGGAGAATGAGCGTTGCATACATGATCGTCCACGGCAGGTCGGACCATTCTCCTTGCTTGTAATGTCCCGAAGCCTGATAGTAGAGAGTTCCCGTTACAACAAAGGCATAAAGGATCAGATACGAACCAAGACGGCCGAAGAAACTTCTCTCAACGCGATTCGCCGCAAGCAGCGAACGGACGACAAAACTTAAAGCGATCAGGCCGAAGAAAAAGATCGCTGCATGTGCTGACCGGACCTCCATTACCTGGCCCGCAGTCTGCCACCGAGAGGGAACGTAGATCTGCGACAACTCCAATGACAGAACGAGCGTGCATACTTGCGCGAAATCGCAGACGCGCAGCCAGTGATATTCGCCCTCCGGATCCCGCGGGCTCAGAAACAACGTCATGACCACCGGGACGGCCCAGAAGAAAACGAGCAGATCACTCGGCCACAACGTCCCTAAGGGAGCGTGCAGATAATCGTAATATTCGGTGTAAAGAGCCTGACTTAAGGCGCACAGGAGGGCAGAAAGAGAGGTAAGTTGCCAAACGCGTTTGCCGAAAGGACCTGAAACACGCGAAACCCGCCAGCAGATAACCGCTGCTACAAGCGGGCCGATGGTATCAATCCAATCGCCCCATACCGATGCCGTGTCGCTCCCGTACCGCAACAACAGAACAGACACGTGTACGAGAACCAGAATTGACGCAGCCGCAATCGCGGACGTGCGCAGCTTCGACATTCCTCGACATCGCTCCAGCGTCTCATCGAACTACGGACGAGCGCGCAATGGGCCCTCTATTTGCTCCCGAGTATACACTCCCGGCTTGGCTGCAGAATCAAGTACTTGGAGTCATCCCGTGCGAGCGGGACTTCCCGTTATGCAACACGGCTCAACTCTCCGTGTAAATGCTTTGTTACTTTGGTTGCAAGCAACCTGCCAACTATTTGCGTGGTCCCACTTGCCAAGTCCGCGGGATTTCCCTAGCATCCACATTGAAAGCCGGCCTGCCTAGTTGGTGATGGCGGGTAACCGATTTTTGAACCAATGCAGAATGAACGGGAGCTCGACTCGAACTAGGATCCGGTGAGCGACGCTGCGCCATGCGCAGATGCCTAAAGGGTCTCGGCGGGCGCCC
>Ga0209168_10001823_pt1 | contig 16131 bp, 16 predicted proteins | sample Coa_R1_FD_187156 | JGI IMG/M metagenome (GOLD analysis project Ga0209168, IMG submission 187156) | Surface soil microbial communities from Centralia Pennsylvania, which are recovering from an underground coalmine fire - Coalmine... | ecosystem: Environmental > Terrestrial > Soil > Unclassified ... | reverse complement strand
AGGTATTCGCGCGAGATGTGGCGCGCTTTCATCGCTTTGCCGAGCGCGCTGAGTGCCTCTTCGGTCTTCGCGACGACGAGTAACCCTGACGTGTCGCGATCCAGCCGGTGAACCAGGCCCGCGCGAACCGTTTCACCGGGCAGCGAGCTGACGTGCGCGAGCAGCGCGTTTACCAGCGTTCCGCTCGTCGCGCCGTGCGCCGGATGCGTCACCATGCCGGCGGGTTTGTCTACGACGAGCACCGCGTCGTCCTCGTAGACGATGGTCAGATCGATGGCTTCGGGTTCGACTGCGAGCGGCGGTCGATCCGCGAGCTGCGCGTCCACTACGTCGCCTTCGGCGACGAGATAACTGCCTTTGACCGCTAGCCCGTTGACCCGCAAGTCACCGCGCCGCACGGCTTCCGCGACGAGCGAGCGAGAAAAACCGGTGTGATGCGCGACGATGACGTCCGCGCGTTTGCCGGCATCTTCAGGCGTGACGACGACGTGCAAGGCTTGCGATGATCAGCAAAAACACGCCGACGGTGATGCACGAGTCGGCAACGTTGAAGATGTTCGGCCAGATGCGGTAAAAGTCGACGAAATCGACCACGAATTGGTAGTGCACGCGATCGATGATGTTGCCGATCGCGCCGCCCAGAATCATACCGAACGCGATGCGCACGAGCAGCGATTCGCGCGCCTGATCGCGGAACGAGAACCAGAAGATCAAGAGCACGATCAGCGCCATGAGGATCAGCAAGAACGGTGATGAGCCGAAGAGGCCGAACGCGCCGTGCTGATTCTGCTCGTACGTCCACTTCAAAAAATGCGGAACGACGAAACGGCTCTCGCCGGGCAGAAAGTTTGCGCGGATGAGCTGCTTGGTGTATTGATCCAGCGCGACGACGACCGCCGCGACGCCGAGCAGTTGGGCGGATTCGAGGGCGTTAGAGTTTTGGCGTTGGGACAAACTGGTAGAACCAGCCGGCGATTCGTAGGAACGAGTTGGTTGCAAGAACGACTCCCGTGGCAATCATGAACGCTCCGGCGGCGAACTCGATCGCCGGCAGGAAACGCTTGATTCGATTGAGCGCGGGCAGCACCGCGCCAATCGCTGCAGCCGTCACCAAAAACGGGACGGCCAAGCCCATGGAATAGACGAAAAGCAGCCACGCTCCCTGCCAAACACTGTTCGATTGCGACGCAAGAGCGAGAATGCCGGCGAGAATCGGGCCGATGCAAGGCGACCAGCCGGCCGCAAACGCCAGGCCGACGATGACTGAAGCGGCCAGCGAGCGCTGCGTCGTCTGGACCTGAACGCGGGTGTCCGTTGCGAGCAGCCGCAAGCGAAGCACGCCCATCATCTGGAGACCCAAAATGATGACGATGATTCCTCCGATGCGCGCGATGAGCACCTGATTCTCGCGTAGGGCCGCACCGACTGCGCTGGCTGAGGCACCCAGTGCGACGAAGACGATCGTGAAGCCGACGATGAACGCGACCGCGTGCGAAATAACGCGCGCCCGTGCGTCGGCGGTCAGACTGCCGCGCAGCTCTTCGACGCTCGAACCGGTTAGAAACGAAAGATACGCCGGAACGAGCGGAAGGACGCAGGGCGAAACAAAGGAAACGAGGCCCGCCAGGAAGGCGATCCCAACGGTGAGGTGCGCACTGGCCACGCCGTTCATGTTATGTAATGCAACACTGGTTTACCTACCCGAACATCAATCCCATCGCAATTCACCTTGGACCGATAAACGTCCATTGGTACGGTATTTCGTACTTGGTCGGCTTCATCGCCGTCTATTTGTGGATGAGCCGCCCCGCGGGCCGCAAGCGCCTCGGGCTCACGCGCGAGCAGATTCAGGACTTTCTGGTGTACGCGCTCGTGGGCGTGCTGGTCGGCGGCCGCACGTTCTTCGTGATCAACGACATGATCAGCAAGCACGATGCCGGCATCTATTTCCATAATCCGATCAATTTCATCGCGGTTTGGAACGGCGGCATGGCCTTCCACGGCGGTCTGGTCGGCGTAATAATCGCGCTGTTTCTGTTCCTGCGCAAGCATCCGGGCCTGACGTACAAAGTCCTCGGCGACGAAGTGGTGGTGCTGTTGCCGGTAGGCATCGCGCTCACGCGGGTCGTGAATTTCATCAACGACGAGCTGTGGGGCGATATCTGCAAACCGGATCATCCATGGTGCATGCAGCCCGGCGCGAACGCCGACGTTCCGGCGTCGATGCAAGGGCAGTTCCTGCACCCCTCGCAGCTCTACGAAGCGATTCTCGATGCGATCACCTTGCCTATCGTGTTGTTCATCTATAAGAAACGCCCCCCGGACGGCGTGGTTGCGTGGTCGTGGTTCACCATGTACGGCATCACTCGCACGGTTGCGGAGAACTGGCGGCACGCGGACTTCGTCTGGCACGGCATCACCGGAGGCCAGCTCTACGCCTTGCCGATGATTCCCATCGGCCTGGTCGGCCTGTATTTCTGCTGGCGCGGCCGCACGCGCACGGATGCGCGGGGCGGCGATCAAGCCGCCGTGCGCGTATCGACGCCGACCACGACGACCGGCGGATGAGCATCGCGGAGCGGTACGCGCAGTTGCGTGCCGCGGTGCCGCCGCACGTGACGATCGTCGCCGTCACGAAATTTCAGCCCGTCGAAGCAATCGCACAAGCCGTCGCCGCCGGTGTCACCGACATCGGCGAAAACTACCTTCAGGAAGCTCAGCGTAAGGTCAGCGCGCTACCTGAGGTGCTCAAGCACTTCATCGGACACGTACAAACGAATAAAGCGAAGGCGATTGCGGCGACGTTCGACATGGTGCAGAGTGTCGACCGCCAAGATGCGGCGCAAGCGCTGGCCAAAGCGGCCGATGCGCTCGGCAAGCGATTAGCGGTGCTGCTGCAGCTCAACGTTTCGCCCGCTGAACGGTTCGGCTGCCCGCCGGAGGATGCCGCGCGCCTCGCCGAGACGATTCGCTCGTATCCGAGCCTCGATCTGCAGGGGATCATGGCGATTGGACCGATCACGCCGGAGCGCGGCGAACTCGCTCGCGCCTTCGAAACGGCCGCGGCGACATTCGCGCGCGTGGGCGGCACGACGCTTTCGCTGGGCATGTCCGGCGATTGGCCCGCTGCGGTTGCGGCAGGCTCCACGATGATCCGGGTCGGAAGCACCATCTTCGGACCAAGACCGGCGCGCCCGGCGTCGAAGAACCCCATAATGTCCTCGCCATGAGGTAGATGCCAATGAGCATGTTCAACAAAGTGCGGTCGTTCTTCTCGATGGACGATGCGGAAGAACTCTACGAAGATGAACCGGGCGCCGCGCGAAACGTCGTTCCGCTCGATCAGCGTTCGCGCCGCGGCGGCACCGAAGTCAGCGTGTATGCGCCGCGCGCATTTGCGGACGTCACCGAGATTGCCGATGCGCTGCGTAATCGCCAAGTCGTCATCGTGAACTTGCAGAACGCCGATCGTACGCTGCTGCAGCGCGTCGTCGATTTTACCTCCGGCGTCGCGTACACGATCGACGGCAAGATTCAAAAACTCGCGGAGGCCATCTATCTCGTCGTTCCGGCCGGTATCTCCGTAAACGCGCAAGGCCTGCGCGACTCGATGTCCTCGGATGGGACGCTGGATTTTCTTTCGAATAGAGGATAGCGCATGCAGAAGATTACGCCTGTCGACATTCAGCACAAGAGCTTCAAGAAGGCGCTGCAGGGCTACGATCGCGTGGAAGTCGATCAATTTCTCGACGAGCTCATCGAAACGCTCGAGGACGACGCGCAGCACGTCGCCGCGCTCGAAGCCGAGGTCGCAGATCTCAAAGAGCGTATCAGTCACTTCAAAGCCATGGAGGAGTCGCTGCAGAACACGCTCGTGCTCGCGCAGCGCACCGCCGATGAAGTGAAAGCCTCCGCGCACAAGGAAGCGGATCTCATCAAAGAGCAGGCGCGAATAGGTGCCGAGCGCGAGATTGCATCTTTTACCGAAGCCGCGTCGGACGCCCGGCGCGAGCATCAGCGCGCAATCGAAGCTGCGGAGAAAGCCAAGAGCGAGCTGCGCAGCTTGCTTATGACCCATCTGGCGCTGCTCGAAAAAACGCCGATGCCCAATGGCGCGGTGTCGCATGAGGAAACGGCGGCGAAAGAAGAAACGGCGGTCGACCTCACGGAAACGAACCGGATTACCGTTTACTAGCCGCGAACGCCCGGCAGCATGCCGACGATAGCGGTCTTGCCCGGTGACGGCATCGGGCCCGAAGTGACGCGCGCCGCCGTGCGCGTGCTGCGCATCGTTCATCCCGACGCCGAATGCGTGGAAACGGCCGTCGGGGGCGCGGCATTGGAGGCCGGCCTTCCCGCGCTGCCGGAAGAGGCGCGCGCGCTCTGTGAACGCAGCGCCGGCATCCTGTTCGGATCCGTCGGATTGCCGCAGTACGAAGGCAAACCGCTCGCAGAACGCCCGGAATACGCGTTGTTCCTGCTCCGCCGCGACTTCGAACTCTACGCGAACGTGCGTCCCGTGCGCGTCTTTGCGGGTCTCGAGGAAGCATCGTCACTGCTTCCTCATCTGGTCAGAGGGCTGGACCTCGTCGTCATTCGCGAACTGACCGGCGGCATCTACTTCGGCAAGCCGAAGGAGCAGCGGACCGGCGCGGACGGCGTGGAAGAGGCGGTCGACACGATGATTTACCGTGCGCCGGAGATCGAACGCATCGCGCGAGTCGCATTCGATATCGCGCGCAAGCGCCGCAAACACGTGACCTCTATCGACAAGCAGAATATTTTGGAGACCTCGCGTTTATGGCGCCGCGTCGTCGAACGCGTCGCGCGCGACTATCCCGACGTGAAACTCGAGCATCTGCTGGTCGACAACGCCGCGATGCAGCTCGTACGCCGCCCTGCGGAATTTGACGTGCTCGTCACCGAGAACATGTTCGGCGACATCCTCTCCGACGAAGCGGCGATACTCACGGGATCGATCGGCAATCTTCCGAGCGCGAGCCTGGGAACGCGCGTGACGGAGTTCGGACAGTTCGGTTTGTACGAGCCGATCAGCGGCACGGCGCCCGACATCGCGGGACAAGGTCTTGCCAATCCGACGGCCGCCATTCTTTCCGCGGCCATGCTGCTGCGCCATAGTTTGCGGGACGATGCGGGCGCGGCGCGCATCGAGAAGGCCGTTGAGGCTGCGTTCGCGCAGGGCGCGCGCACGCGCGAACTTGCCGCAAGGGGCGAAGAAAGTCTCGGTACGCAACCGTTTACCGACAGAGTGATAGCGCAACTGTGAGAGACGTTGCGCTTCGCGCGCCGGTTCGTGTCGCCGCGCTGGGAATGTACGTACCGCAGCACGTCGTCACCAACGACGATCTCGCGCGTCTCGTCGAAACGTCGGACGAGTGGATCGTGCAGCGCACCGGAATCCGCACGCGTCGGCGCGTTGCGGAAAATGAATTCGCCAGCGACCTTGCGCTGAGCGCGGTACGCGATTTGCTTCGCGCGCATCCGGACGTGGACGTGAAGGACATCGATTACGTTCTCGTGGCATCGACCACGCCGGACTACGTCTATCCGAGTATAGCTGCAATCGTCCAAGATCGCTTGGGCATTCCCACATCGTGCGGAGCGCTGGACGTCAGCGCCGCTTGCGCGGGATTTTGTTCGATTCTCAACCTCGGTGCCGCGCTGATCGTTTCCGGCCAGGCGCGTAATGTGCTGATCATCGCCACCGAAACGCTCACGCGGTCCATCGATTACTCCGATCGCGCCACGTGCGTCCTTTTCGGCGATGGCGCATGCGCTGCACTCATCGTGCGCGACGAGCGCTGCGCGCTTGCCGGCATGGATTCGGGGAGCGACGGCAGCGCCGGCCCGGCGCTCTATCGTACCGCGATGCGACGCGATATCGGCGGAAACCCCGACGGAAGCGGATTGCTGCGCCAAGTAGGACGCGACGTGTACCGATGGGTACTCGAAAACATTCCGCTTACCGTCGATCGCATTCTGGATCGCGCCGGCGTGTCGCTGGACGAGATCGATTGGTTCATTCCGCACAGCGCGAACATGCGGATGATCGAAGCGCTCTGCAAGCGCATCGGCTTTCCGATCGAACGCACGCTCGAAAGTATCGTGGAATTCGGAAATACGTCGGCGGTCAGCATTCCGCTGGCGCTCACTCCCGCCGTGCGCAACGGCACCGTAAAGAGCGGCGACCGCCTATTGATTGTCGGATTCGGTGGAGGCTTGGTGAGCGCGGGCGCGGTGCTCACGTGGCTGGATTAATACGACAACACCAGCATCATATTGCTCGCCGACGCGATCCCCTGTGAACCATAAGCGGCCGTCCGGTCCGCCCGCCGTCGTCATGCGGACGATCTCGCTGAACCCTGTGCTCAGCGAGCTGTCTTCGGCGGTGAACCACAGATTGTTGTCCTCGCCTTCCGCCGGTTTTCGACGCGCATGCTGCCGAGCGGTTATAGGCTAAGGGCTGTACCACGACTAGCCCGGCCCGATGATCCAGTGCGGGAACCACATTCGGTCGTGCCAGGTTGTCCAACTCACCGGATCCGCGGCGAGCACCGGATAGAAGTAAGCGAACAGCACGAGCGTGCCGGCGAGAAAGACCCCAATACCCCACTTCGCCAGTTGACGGTGCCCCTCGGATATTTGGGCGCGCTCCCAAATCCACTGCAGCGCGATTGTGTCCGCCAGTATGATGACCGCGTCATTTGGAATGAAGTGGTATTCGAACAGCATGCGCGGCGATGCGATCCACGGCAGCCATTGGGCGAAGTAAGCAACGAAAAGCAGCAGGTAGGCCCGATTGCGTTTTGCCCAAGCAAGGGCGCCGAGCAGCGGAATGGTGAGCAGACCGAACCACCACGTGAGCGGATTGGGCAGTGAAAGAATCTCGGTGACGCAGCATGCGTGCGGATTTGCGGCGTCGATTCCTTTGCGAAGATCCTGATACCAGTACGCGACCGGCTGATAGAGAATCGGCCATTCCCACCACTTCGAACTGTAGGGATGCGGTGGATTATGCGTCACGGTCACGTCGTGATACGTGAACATCTGATTTTGCAGGTCCATCAGCCCGCTGACGTCGCGCCTGTACTCGAAACTTGCCGGATGCGGCGTGAGAAAGAACGGGATATACGATGCCAGATAGAGCGCAATCGTGCCGGACAGAACGGTCGCGGTGAATGCATCGAGCTGCAGGCGCCACCTCGGCTTGGGGATGAGGACGATGCCGAACGCGAAGACGAAAACGATCACCAAATCGAAGAGCGTATTCCACTTCGATGCTGCTCCGAGCCCGCACGCAGCGGCGAGCAGCCAAAGCCAACCCGACGCAATCGGACGCGGGCGAAGCGACGCCCGGAACGCCGCGTATAGTGTAAGTGTGACGAAGGCCCACATCAGCAGGACGGCCGACCGCGATTGATGCGCGAGTGCGCCGATCGCACCGAATGCAATAGCGGCACCGGCGGCAACCGAAACCACGCCGCCGGCGATGAGGAACGTCCGCCGCGGCGCATCGAGCTGCGGGTTCTGAGCAACCTGCTCCCAGTAACGGTAGAATGCGTAGAGAATCAGCAGCGAAAGGAACGCGACCGTTATCTCGGGTGTCGCAATACGCGCCTGCGTGAAATGGAAACCGTCGAAAACCAGCAGGAACGCCGCGATCGACGCGAAGGCGCTCGAGCCGGTGATACGCTTAGCGAAAACGTAGAGAAGGTAGACCAGCGCCGCTCCAACGACGAGATTGAGAAAGCGCCAGCCGTACCCGGTATTGCCGAGCGCCGAGTGCACGCCGCCGAAGAGCAGCATCGAGAGCGCGATAAGGAGTTTGGTCAGCGGCGGGTGCGTCCACTCGTATTGCGGCTGCCGGGTCAGATATTCCACTGCCGAGCGCGGGTAGTAGATTTCGTCGAAATAACGCTGCGCCGGATACCAGTAGCGAATCGCGCAGAGTGCGAGGGAAAGCAGCGACCACCCGGCCGCCGCGAGCTGATCTTTTCGCGTCACGCGCTAGACTTTTGCGGTGCTCGCTGAGATTTTTCTGCCGAAGTAGTCTCGCACGCTCAGGGTTACGGTCGCGTGCTCGTGCGGATGTGCGCTCGCCCAGGCCTTTTTCCAGCGTTGCAGCGCATCGACGTACATGGCGTCTTGCGCGTCCTCGTCCATCGAGTACATGGCGTTCGGCTCGACGTACAGAATCAGCGTGCGGCCTTGGACGTCGACACCGGTGACGACGTCCTTGTATTTCACCTTGAGCGGAGCGACCGCGGCCTGTTCTTTCGCGACGACCGGGTTTGTATGCGGCGCGGGTGACGAACATGCGGCCAGCACGCACCCAATCGCGGCCAGGGCTCCGAGTGTACGCAGCATTGACATATCGCGTTAAAACTTCGGTCATGACCGCGGCCTATCATGCGCCCATGGATGGTATCGGATGGGCGGCAAGCGCGATGAACGCCGCGAGAACGCGGCTCGACGTGGCTGCGGAGAACCTCGCGAACGGGTCGACCGACGGCTTTCGCAAGAGTGACGTGCGCGGATTCTTGAGCTTACGCGGCGTTGCGATGCGTCGCGTGCGCAGCAACGAGCAAGGGCCGCTGCGCCGCACGGGCCGGCCTTACGATCTGGCAATCGCCGGCTCCGGCACGTTTCGTGTTCGTGACGGGGCGGGACACGTGACGGCGACGCGAGACGGCGCTTTCACGCGCGATCGTTTTAACCGTTTGGTGGATGACGCAGGACGCGTACTGCTGGGAACCCGCGGTCCGATTTGCGTTCCCGACGGTGCGAGCATCGGCAGCGACGGCACGATTTCTCGCAACGGCATCGCACTCAATCGTGTTGCATTGCCGCGCGGCTCGACTGTATGCAGCGGTTTTCTCGAGGGTTCGAACGTCGACGCGATTGGCGAGATGATCGACCTGCTGACCGCTCAGCGCTCCTTCGAGGAGGCGCAAAAAGTGCTTTCCGCGATCGACCAGACGCGCGAACGCGCAAACACGCAAGTCGCACAAATGAAGTGAGAATATGAACAAGGCATTATACGCCGCAGCGAGCGGCATGGCTGCGCAGCAGCAAGAGCTGGAAATCATCTCCGAAAATCTTTCCAATGCCGACGTTGCGGGATTCAAAGGCGCCGCCGCGACGTTTTCCGACATCGCGGGCCCCGGCGGCAGCTTGGGTACGGCGCAAATTGGCACCCACACGGTCTTCACGCAAGGAAAATTGATGCGCAGCGGCGGGCCGTTCGATCTCGCAATCGACGGCTCCGGATTTTTCGCGGTGAATGATGAGCACGGAAATCGCGCCTACACACGCGACGGCGAGTTCTCGCGCGCCGCTGACGGCACGCTGCGCAACGCGCAGGGTTGGAGGCTCGAAGGGGTGCGGATTCCCGGTGACGCGCTTTCGGCAACGGTTTCCCAAGACGGTTCGGTGGTGATTAAAACCGCCAAAGGCACCGCTACATGCGGACGCATCCGTCTGGCAGAATTTGCCGCGCCGGAATTTCTGCAATCCGCAGGCGGAACGCTGTTCTTCGCGACGCATGCGTCGGGCAAACCGCGGCTCATCGATCCCGGCTCCGCGAACGGACCTGCCGTCAAATTCGGCATGCTAGAGCGATCGAACGTCACGATTATCGAAGCGATGATGGAGATACTCACCGCGCAGCGAGCTTATGAAGCGAATGCGAAAGGCGTTCAAGCTGCGGACGAGATGATGCGCATCGCGGACAACCTCAGCCGTGGATAGCGTTTCGACGGCGCGAGTGCGCGCGCAATTCGAAGCAATGATGCTTCAGCCGCTGCTGCAGCCCCTCGAATCCGCCTTCGGCGGGTACGGCGAAATCGCGCAGGAATCGTTCAGCGGTATTCTCGCCGGGGAGCTCGAGTAAACGTGTGCTCTGAACTTGGCGAGGAGCGCGAAGAGCAGATTCGCCGGCTTTTTCCGCTCGTGAAGAAGATCGCGCGTCGCGTGCACCGCTTGATTCCCAGCAGCGACCTCGACGATTTGGTCGGTGAAGGCAGCCTCGGATTGATTCGCGCCGTCGATTCGTTCGATTCGCGGCGCGGGCCGTCGCTTGCGAACTACGCGTCGCGCGTTATCGCGGGAGCAATGCTCAACGGTTTGCGCAAGCTCGATCCGGTTTCCGAGCGCGTGCGGCGCGAAGTGCGCGAAGCGGATCGCGAGCGGTACGAACTGGCAACGCAGCTCGGAGAACTGCCTTCGCAACAAGAGATGGAGCGCCGCCGGCCGGCTCTTCGCCGCGCCGCAACGCACGCCTATCGCTACACGCCGCTCTCGCTCGACGGTCCGCTTCCGCCCGGAGAATGCGTTCCCGGAGACTGGGGTGCGGATCCGGGCAATGCCGCCGCGCGGCAAAGTGAAAACGACCGCATTCATTCAGCGCTGCGCCGCCTCTCGATTCGCCAGCGTCACGTGCTCGCATTGCACTATTTTCAAGGCAAGTCGCTGCATCAGATCGGCCAGACGCTTTCGATCTCACCGCAGCGCGCGTCGCAGCTGCATTTAGCCGGAATAAGGAACCTGCGAAAGGCACTGCATGGCACGCATTGATCCCGACACGAATCCGGCGATCTATCTGCCGGCAATCCCGGCCAGCCGGTCGATCCTGCCGCTCGTCCCGGAAGACGAACTCGAAACGCCGCCGCTTCCACGCGAACATCCGAAGTGGGTCAGGGACGCGGCGGCGGTATCGCAGCGTGCGCGGCAGCTCATCTCGCGGCTGAAGCCGATCGTGGTGAGCGTGCTGACATTCTGGGATCATCACGTGCGCGGCATCTCCATCGGCGGTCGCGACCTTACGATTGATATGAGCGGAAGTTACCGCTTCGAATGAGCCAAAAGTCTGGGAATTTCCTGAAAGCACGCCGCGCGCTTACCGGGTATACTACAGCGTGTGAGATTTGCGCAGCGTGCCGTTGCAGCAGCCGCGCTGCTGTTTTTGATTCCCATCGCCGCGCGTCCTCAATGGATGCTGCCGCATTACAGCGCACAGCTCAATCCGGTGCTTTCCGGGTCTCCGGCCGAGTTTCGGTGGCAATTCCGCATGGGCGACGGCACCTCGACGGTTCCGACCGTCGACGGTTCCACGCTTTTCCTCGCGAGCAACGACCGCAGCGTCTACGCGCTCGACTTGTTCACCGGTACCCTCAAATGGCGCACGCCGCTGGCGAACGACGTCATGACCCCGCCAATCGTGTACAAAGGCGTGGTTATCGTCGGCATCGGCGGATCGACGTCGAGCGTGTGGCATCCGCCGGATCGAATCGTCGTGGGAACCGGTCCAAACGCAATCGTCGCGCTGCGCGAACGTGACGGCAGTCTGTTGTGGACGTACGTGCTGCGCGGTACCGGCATGCCGGGCGGGATGCTGGTGCACGATTTGTACGTGCATCACGACGGTGCAGGAGACGTCGTGGCGCTCAACTGGCGAAGCGGGCGTTTGGTTTGGCGAAGACGCATGGTTACAGCCGCAGCGATGTCGGCGATTGCGCCGGGCGGCGGCGGTTTGCTTCTCTCCGCGGGCGTGGCGCCCGCGCGAATCTTCGCGCTGCATGACGACGGTTCGCTTGCGTGGAGTTATCCGCTGCCGCACCGCGCAAGCGGCATCGCGGACACACCGATTGCAACGGATGGAAACGACTACGCTTGCACGATGTATCTACAGCCGCAGGACGCCTATCCATTCGTGTACGTCGAGCGTCCGGTCGTGCAGCACGTGATCGCGCTGCACGCGCGAAGCGGCGCGCGCCGTTGGGACCGGGTCATCGAACGCGGTATTTTGCGAACCAAGAATTGGGCCGCGATTCCGGTTCTCGCGGACGGTCGAATCTACATCGGATCGGAGCTGCGCCCGTATATTCACGCGCTCGACGCACGCACGGGACGCGTGCTATGGAAACGCAAGCTCGACGGTCTCGATCAAAGTGCGGGGGTCGTCAAGAACGGCGTGCTGTACGTGGGAGACGGCAGCGGCATGCTTTGGGCCTTCAATGCTGCGACCGGAGCCGTGATCGGCGCAAAGCGCTTTCCCGACGGTTTCCGCGTCGGCTCGCCCATCATCGTCGGACGCACGCTGATAGTCGGCAGCAACGGCGGGTACGTGTTTGCGGTTCCGCTGAACGAGGTGCTCACGGCACATGAGGCGGAATAGCCTTTAGGGTCTTTAGACTCAAGGAAAAATTGAGCCATTTGAACCACAGGGAACTGAGGGTCAAGCAAGCAATTTCTTGCCAAGAAACCCCTTATTTTTGATAGGGAGCTCGATTCGCTGTTGGAGCACAATCGGGCGCGCGGTGTGGACGAGATAGCAGCTCCACGGCTCCGCACGCATCACCATCGGCTGCAGGCCGTCTGGGACCTTTCGCTTGCGGAGCATTCCTCGGGCGATAGTCAGCTCCAGGCGCTGCTGAACGATGCCGCCACGGCGCTCCAGGCGGAATACGTCGAACTGTACTCCACACAGGATGGCGGATACCTGTCGGCGGGTACGCCCGAAGCCGTCGGCGTCCTCGATCTCGCCGATTACGCTCGCGAATACGCGCTCGGGTCCATGACCTCGGAGGTCTCCGAGCCGCTTCTGGTGGCCGACACGGAACGGGAGCCGGTTTGGGGCGCGCACCCGCTCGTCAAGGCAGTTCCGCTGCGATCCGTTCTGGCAATGCCGCTGGAGCACTCCGGCAGGCGGCACATTCTGCTTCTGGCCTGGAAGCGGCGCCGCGACGAGGAACTCTCGGAAGAAGAGTCGCGCTACCTGCGCTTCTTCCAACGCATCGTTACGCGGCTGCTCGAGAATTTGGAACGCGAGCGCGAGCTGACCAATCGCATTCTCACCGACGACCTGACCGGACTCTACAACCGCGCGGCAATGATCGAACATGTGTCAATGGCGGTCTCAGCCGCCGGCAGAAGCGGTGAATCGCTCGCGCTGCTGTACATCGATCTCGACGGTTTCAAAGAACTCAACGACAATTACGGCCATGCTCTGGGCGATGCCGCACTGCGCGAATCCGCCGCGCGCATGCGATCGGTGCTGCGTAAACATGAAGCGGCTGGCAGAGTGGGCGGTGACGAATTTGCGCTGCTCGTTACGTCGTTCGCCGACGAAGAGCAGCTCTCGCAGATTGCCAAACGCGTGCTCGAGACGCTGCGCCAACCGATTGCGTTCGGAGACGCGAAAGTCAGACTGAGCGCGAGCATCGGTATCGCGCTGTATCCGCAGCATGCGAAAACACCCGAGGAACTGCTCGAATTCGCCGACCGTGCGATGTACCAGGCCAAGCGCCGCGACGGCGATAGTTTCGTAATCTTCGGCGCGCGCGAGGAATCGCGTCCCCCGGTGCGGCATCTTTTTGCCTCGCATCTCGCCGGCGCCGCGATCGATCGCGAGTTCTTGCTCTGCTACCAGCCGATCGTGCACGCGCGTACCGGCAAACCCATCGCCGCCGAAGCGCTGATCCGCTGGATGCATCCCGGAATGGGCATGCTCGCGCCGCAAAAGTTTTTGGACGAGTCGCGCGACACGCAAACATTGCACCGCATCGAAAATTGGGTGCTGCACTCGGCGCTCGAGAAGCAGTCGCGTTTGCGCGACGGCGCACGCCACTTGGCGGTGCACGTCAACCTCAGCGAGCCGAACGAAGCGGTGTTCGAATTCGCGCATGAAGCGTTTGCCGATCTACGTCTGGAGATATCCGGAAACTCGATTGCATCGGACGAGAAGGGTTTCGCGCGATTCATTGCCGCCGCGTGCGAACGCGGTTTGCGGGTCGGCCTGAGCAACTTCGGCGCCAGTCGCGTCTCGCTCTCGGTGCTGGCGAATCTTCCACTCGAGTTCGTGAAGGTGACGCCCGACGCGAGTTCGCTCGTCGTCGACGCCGCGCATCGCTTCGGCTGGACGGTCATTGCCGAGAACGTCGAAACGGCGCGTGAACGCGAGGCGCTCATCGCGCTGGGCGTCGACGCTTTGCAAGGCTACTTTGTGTGCAGTCCGCTGGCGGAGTCCGACTTCGACAGCTGGCTCGAGTATCAGCGGCGGTAACGGGATGGGATTGTTACGGCGCGAACGGCTCATCGAGCGGTTGTCGGATACGGCAAGCCACGTAACGCTGATTGCCGCCGCTCCAGGCTTCGGAAAGAGCGTCGCGGTACGCCAGGTGCGCGAATCACTCGGTGTACCGATGGTGCACTACGAAGTGCGCTCGAGGAGCTTCGTTCCATTCGTTCGCGGTTTTGTGGAATCCGCTGCGCCTTTGGTGCCCGGGCTTCAGGTGTCGTTTGCCGGCGCGATCGAACTCGCGATGCAGTCTGCCAAACCGCACGAAGAGATTTCACTGTGGCTGCTCGAGCATCTCAAGGCTGCAAACACGTCGGTCATTGCCATCGAAGACGTACATCGGCTGGCGGGCGACGAGGAATCGGAGCGCTTGCTTCTGCGTCTGGTGATGGATTCGCCAAAATCCATTCGCTGGATCTTCGCGAGCCGCGAACGCGCGGCGTTCCTGAGCGGCTCGCTCGGCGACAGCATCGGCGTGACCAACATCGGTGAAGACGAGCTTCGACTGACCGTAAGCGAAGCCGCAGCGGTCGCGAAATCCACCGGCCTCACAGGCAAACACGTGGCTACGCTTTACGACGTGACGCAAGGCGTACCGGCGGCATTCCACTTCGGCGCGTATGTTTTCGATTCACAAGACGTCCCGCACAACAAGAGCGCCTACAAGTTTTACGCGGAGCGCTTCTTCGAGAGCAGCCCGGGCGATTTGCAAGGGATGTTGCGTGCGATGTGCGTCATCGACGAGTTCGATGAAGGCCTGCTCCGGCTTTCGGCGTGGGATACGTGCTCGCACTATCCCGGCACGCTCGCATCGCAAGGGCTCATCTTCTCGCGCCGGGACGGTAATACGTACCGGTTCCATGAGCCGTTCCGGCAGATGCTGCTTTCGCGCTTCGAGTCGGATAGCGCGCGAAGCGAAGCCGAACGAGCCTGTGCATTTCTTCTTGAATCGCACGGTGCAATCGCGCGGGCGCTGGAAACGTATAATCGTGCCGGTGACACGGCGAACGTCGTGCGATTGTGCGAGCAGCATGGCTTCGATCTGGCCGACAAAGGCCGCATCGATGCAGTAAGGCGCGCGCTCGCGTGCATCGGCAAGGCGGACATGCATCGCAGCGCGGTCCTGCTTGCACTCAAAGGGATATCCGAGTCGCTTTCCGGACGCACCGACACGGCCGAATCCTGGTATTTGAACGCGCTGCAACTCGCGCAGGACGTAGAGCTGCGCGCGATGATTGCGCATCGCTACGGCGTCGACCTTATTCGGCAAGGACGCGTCGAGAGCATCGACGTGCTCGAGCCGTACGCGTCGCTGGATAATCTCGAAGGCGAATTGGGCGCGCTGATGCATTCGACGCTTGCGACGGCATATGTCGTCGGAGCTCGATTCGACGAGGCGCGCTCCGCAATTCGAAAAGCGTTGAATTTCATTTCGACGTGCGACAAGGTTACGCTGCACGCAACCATTCAACATCAAGTGTCGTGGGTTGCGCTTTTCACCGGCGACATCCAACGAGCGCGGCAGCATGCGGCGCGCGCGGTCGAACTGGCGCTCTCGTGCGCAATGTACGACATTGCCGCAAGAGCGTATACGGTATTATATAACATCGCGTACGACCTCGACGATGATCTCCGTGCGTCGATGGACGTATTGAATGCGGTCTGGGATTGCGGTTTGAAAGCAGGCGACGTGCGAATGCGGCTTTACGCGCTGACCGGCACGTTCGACATTGCGGCCGAACTGGGCGATACCGAGAAACTCGTGCGCATCGAACGCATGCTCCAAGCGCATGAGCTGAACTATTCGGATCAGTTCGTCGATCAGGCGCTCTTGCCGGGCCAGGCGTTGCGCCTTGCAGCGGCCGGCGATTTCGTTCACGCGTTTCGCTTGTTGGCCCCGACCGTCGAGCGCCAGCCCACGGACGACCGGCGCGCGCTGCGCTTTGCAGAAATCGCGCTCTACGCGGCAGCTTCGGGATGCCATCAGGAGGCGCGTGGAGCAATCGTCGGCGCACTCGAAATCATCGACGCTC
>Ga0209168_10001822_pt1 | contig 16140 bp, 13 predicted proteins | sample Coa_R1_FD_187156 | JGI IMG/M metagenome (GOLD analysis project Ga0209168, IMG submission 187156) | Surface soil microbial communities from Centralia Pennsylvania, which are recovering from an underground coalmine fire - Coalmine... | ecosystem: Environmental > Terrestrial > Soil > Unclassified ... | reverse complement strand
ATCATGCCGGGCAGCACCGCGTGCGTGAGGCGGGTCAGGGCCAGCACGTGGACCCGGATCATCTCCTCGACGGCGGCAACGTCGAGCTCGTCGAACGGTGCCAGGTGGGTGAAACCGGCATTATTGACCAGAACATCGACCGGACGATCGCGCGCCAGGAGATCTTCCAGGCGGTGGAGATCGCCGTCCCGCGACAGATCGGCGATGACGACCTCGACCTCGGTGCCGTATCGCGTGCGCAGGTCGGCGGCGAGCGACTCGAGCTGCTCGCGCCGGCGGCCGTGGGCGACGACGTGGCAGCCGTCGCGGGCCAGACGGCGCGCGAACGCTTCCCCGATGCCGGAGGTCGCGCCGGTGACGACCGCCCGCCGGGCTCCGCCACCTCCGACCTGAGCCATCGTCTCCTCGTTTCGGTCTGGGGTTCCGTCCCGGCCTGAGCTCGGGCACCTCCTATATATCACAGTGCCGGCAAGGGCTTGCTGCCAATCAGGATGGGTTCAGCCGCCACCGCTGTGCTCGACGCGTCACGAAGGAGCGGCACGGCGCACCGGCAAAGTTCTCATTCGCCGGGCGGATCAAGACAATCGTCCGCTCCATTGCGCTGGCGGTGTGGTCGCTCACTCTCTCTGCGGTGACGATCTCTGTGACGCCGGCTCGGGCGACGTCCCGCGAATAGCGGCCAGGAGGTGCTCGGGCGAGCCGCCCTTCTCGACGAAGCCGGCCGCGCCCAGCGCCAGTGCCGCTTCCCTTACGCTGCTCTGCCAGCAGGTGGCGATACACGGCCGCCGGTGGGCAGCCAGCAGCTGAACCGTCGCCAGGCCGTCAGGCAGCGTGGGGAGCATCAGGTCGAGCAAGACGACAGAGGGATGGAGGGCCGCGGCGCGCCGTACCGCGCCGGTGTCGGAATCCGATTCGCCGATGACCACGATATCCGGCTGGGTCTCCAGCAGAGCCCGCAGGCCCCGCCGCACCCGCGGATCGCGATCGACGATCAGAACGCGAAGCGTCTTGTTCGATACCGGGTCACTACCGTCCATCACCCGGTCTCAGACGATCCGGCCGTGGATGGGATGGGCGTGCGAGCCGTGAGGTGCGTGAGCTCGAGTCGAGCGTTGTGTGGGCTGCATCTGTAGCTCCGGGGAGTGATCTCTCACCCCAATTAGGCCACGGCGGGACCCGCGCTCGCCTCGGATACCTGTCACAGCGCGCAGCAAGACATTGCGCCGCTTGCGTCCGGCGGAATGACGTACGATCCGGCGAGCGGCGAGTGAGGACCCCGGCGCTCGGGAATCACAGAGTGCCGGGCTCGGGCGGGGTGGGTACCAATCCTTCGCGGATGGCATAGAGGGCGGCCTGGGTGCGGGAAGCCAATCCAAGCTTCCCCAGAATGCTGCTGACATGCGTGCGCACGGTGCGCTCGCTGATCCGCAGCTGCCGTGCGATCTCTTTGTTGGCCTTACCCGCGGCGACCTGGCCCAGCACCTCGCGCTCTCGCTCGGTCAGCGGCTCGATCGGTTCTTCACGCTTCGGCGCCCGCAAGGACTCGGCAAGCCGCCGGGCCACCGCCGGATCGAGGTGCATCTCGCCGTGGTACGCGGCGCGGATGGCGGCTGCTACTTCGCTTGCCGCGGCATCCTTTAGGAGGTAGCCGGTAGCGCCGGCCTGGAGCGCGCCGTGGATCTTGTCCTCTTCGATGAAGCTGGTGAGCGCGACCACCTCGATCTCGGGCCAGCGCTCCTTGATGGCTGCCGTGGCGGCGATGCCATCCAGCTCCGGCATCAGCAGATCCATCAGGACCACGTCCGGAGGCATCCCCTCCCCGTGCAACCGATCGATGGTTTCCAGTGCTTCGCGGCCGTTGGCGGCCTGGTCGAGCATCGCGATATCGTCCAGCATCTCGAGATAGGCCTCGATGCCACGCCGCACCACCGCGTGGTCGTCCACCAGCAGGACCTGGATCGGCGTCTCCTCCGCGGTCATGTCTGCCAGGCGAACGACTTCTCCGCCTCGGCGGCCAGACTCGCCGCCTCGGTGGCACAGCGGGTAACCATACGCACGACCGTGCCGGCTCCGAACGTGCTCCGGATGTCGAGACTACCGCCGATCTGACCCATGCGATCGGTCATGGTCCGGAGTCCCAGGTGCCCCGCCGGGACCCTCGCCGGATCGAAGCCCACGCCGTCGTCCTCGATCTCCAGGACAAACGTATGGTCCTGTTGCTCCAGCCGCACGACGACTCGGCTACCCCGAGCATGCTTGACGACGTTGTGGAGCGCTTCCTGGGCGCAGCGATAGAGGTGCTCCTCGATGACAGGGTCCAGCTGGATCCGGCATTCGGGCGCGCTCACCTCGACCGTGATGCCCTCGCGCGCACTCACCGCCGCCGTGTGCTTCCGGAGCGCCGCCACCAATCCTTCTTCCTGAAGGGCACCCGGCCGGAGCTCGAAGATCAGGGCGCGCATCTCAGCAAGCGCACCTTCGCTCAGTTCGCTCAGCTGACGCAAATTGCGGGCCACCGGACCATCGCGACCGAATTGCTCGTGGCCGTTGCCGGCCTGCTGCCGGTCCAGTGCCATCCGCGCCGCCTCGGCGTGCATGGTCATCGAAAACAGCGCCTGGGTCACCGAGTCGTGCAGCTCGCGGGCGAGCCGAGCGCGCTCCTCGAGCGCCGCGGCTTCCTGCGCCTGCGCATAGAGCTTGGCGTTTTCCATCGCCACGGCAGCCTGGCTGGCGAGCGCCATCGCCATATTCGCCTGCTCCTGCGTATAGAAGCTCGGCTCGTCGGTTGCCAGGCTGAGCAATCCCAGGGTCTTCCCCTTCTGCATGAGGGGAATACCCATCCAGGACCGAACGTAGCGCCAGATGCCATCCATGAGCGGTCCGGCGGCCTCGCGGAAGGTCCGGGCCAGCGGATCGTCACTCCGCACGTCGCCGATCATCACGGGCCGGCCGGCCAGCGCCGGTTCCCAGATCGGCCCGATGCGCTCCAGCGAGAACCGTAGCCCCACGACCTCCTCGCGGCGGTTGGGACCTCGATACTCGACGATGACCAGATCGTCTCCGCTCGCTTTCAGCAGACTGCCGTCGCGATAATCGACCACGTCCTTGAGCTGATCGAGGATCAGGGCCAGCAACGGCCCGATCTGAAGCGTGGAACCGACCTGGCGTGAAACCTCGAGCAAGGTCGAGAGCTCGCGTGTCCGCTCCACCACCCGCTGCTCGAGCAACTCTTGCGTCTTGACCAGCTCGGTGACGTCTCGCACCAGCGCGAGGGCGTGCAGCTTGCCCCGGTACAGGAACGTCGTGCCCCGAATGTCCGCCGGGAAGGAGCTGCCGTCCTTGCGGACGTTGACGACGCGGATTCGGACCGAGCCGTCGCGCCTGATGGCTTCCACATAGCCAGGGAGCTCGTCATGATAATCGGGGTGGACAAAGGCGGTGCGATGCAGGCCGATGAACTCCTCACGCGTGTAGCCGTGCATCGTGCAGGCGGCCGGATTGGCCTCGGCGATCAGTCCTTCGCTATCGGTGATGATGATGCCGTCGCTCGTGGCCTCGAAGATGCCACGATACTGCTCGTCGCGCTCGCGAAGGCGCTTCTCGGCGCGCTTCCGCTCGGTAATGTCGCGGGCAACGACGATGACGCCCCGCGCCCGTCCCTCAGCATCCGGGATGAGAGCCGAGCTCATCTCGGCCGGGAAGGTGCTACCGTCGCTCCGCGTCAGCAAATACTCTCTGTCCCGCACGCACCGGTCGCGGATGACGCATCTCCCATCCTCCTTGGCGCGCTCTCGCTCGCCGGGAGGCATTCGCTCGTAGATCTTCAGACCCACCATGTCCGCCGCGGAAGCGTAGGCAAACAGCTCGGCGGCCCGATTGTTGGCCATGAGGATGTTGCCGTCGAGATCGACGAGCAGGATCGCGTCCGGTGAAGTATTGACCAGCGCGCGATAGAGCGCTTCACTCTCGCGCAGCCGCTCCTCGGTTTCGTTCTGCTGCTCGGCCGGTACGTAACTGCAGGTTGGGACCGTCTTCACGTGGCAATTCTAGTCACAACGTGGGCCGGTTTCGCCTCGGACATTTGTCGCAGACCGCCGTTGCACAGAGGACCGATGGCGAGGCCGATCCGTGGACCCTACGGTGAATGGAGAAGCCTGCTGAAAGGAGACTCCAGCTTGCAGAACGCCCAACCTCAAGCCACCCCACTGGTCGTCGCGCCGCGCATCCAGGCAAACCTCTGGATCGTGCTACTTGTGCTGACCCTCGGCTACTTCATGATTCTGATCGACACCACGATCGTCAACGTCGCGCTGCCGACGATGGAAAGCGGTCTGCACGCCGGCTTCGATCAGGTTCTCTGGGTTGTCAACGCCTACATCCTGGTCTATGCCGTGCTGCTCATTACCGCCGGCCGTCTCGGCGACATCTTCGGTCCCAGGCGCCTCTTCCTGCTGGGGCTCGCGCTCTTCACCCTGGCCTCGGCTGCCTGCGGCCTCGCGCAGAACGCCGATCAGCTCATCCTCTTCCGCACCATCCAGGGGATCGGCGCCGCGGTGCTGACTCCGCAGACGCTCGCAATCCTGCCGAACATCTTCCCGCCGGAGCGGCGAGGGGCCGCTTTCGGCATCCTGAGCTCCGTGGCGGGGCTCGCCGTCGTCGTCGGTCCGACGGTGGGCGGCTGGCTCGTCACGGACTTTGACTGGCAGTCGATCTTCTTCCTTAACGTTCCCATCGGCATCGTGACGGCGCTCGCCGCCTTCCTGCTCATGCCGGAGATTCGCACGAACCGCTCGCCTGCCCTCGATCTTCCGGGGGTGGCGCTGGCATCTGCCGGGCTCTTCACGCTCATCTACTCCCTCGTCGAGAGCCAGCGCTACGCCTGGGGCCCGATCAATAGCTTTGGCGCCTTCTCGCTCGGCTCAACCCGCTGGAGCGTCTTGAGTGTGTACAGCCTTCTGGCGTACTCCGCGGCCTTCCTCGCCCTCTTCGTGTGGTGGGAGACCCGGGCCCGCCAGCCGCTCCTTCCGCTCTCACTGTTCCGCGATCGGAACTTTTCGGTTGCCAATCTGATCTTCAGCGTCGTCGGCTTTCCCTTTGCGATGTTCATCGTCCTGAGCGTCTTCCTGCAGTCGGTGCTGGGATTCAGCGCCATCCACACCGGGCTCACGTTGATCCCAACCTCGCTCAGCATCATGCTGGTTGGCCCGATCGCCGGACGACTTTCCGACCGGGTCAACGGTAAGTACGTTCTTCTGGGCGGCTTGTTCGTCGCAACGGTTGGGATCGTGCTCACGGCAGATGCGCTGTCTCTATCGGACTCGACGTGGGGGCTGGTCCTGCCGCTGGCGATCACCGGCATCGGAATGGGCTTTGTGTTCGCGCCAATGACAACCCTGGCAATGCGCGACGTGCAGCCGGCACTTGCCGGCGCCGCTTCTGGATTGCTGTTTACCGATCGACAGGTCGGCCAGGCCCTGGGATCGGCGGTAATCGGCTCCGTCCTGGCGAACCGGGTCGCGAGTGAACTACCGGCGCGGGCCGCCCAGCTCGCCTACCAGTTACCGCCGGCTGCCCGCGGCGCGTTTGTCGCCCGGTTCCAGCGGGCGAGCCACGGGGCTCAGAACTTTGGCGCTCGTCAGTCCGGTGTGGCTGATCCGCCGCACTCGGCCGCCCAGCACCTGGCCGCGCTCTCGCACGAGGTGTTCGCCCAGGCCTTCCTCAACGCTGCCCGCCCGTCGCTTGTGATCTGTTCCGGCATCCTGCTGCTGGCGACCGGCTTCGCTCTCGGACTTCGCGGCGGCCGCAGCGCCGAAGCAGCCAGACATGTCGCCCTCGCTGCCGAGGGAGAAGCCGCCTAGCCCCTTGTTCTCACCAGGGATCTGCCGTACGGCGCGTCCGGGTACCCGCTGGGGGGTCAGTGGCACGCCGCCCGCGGGGCAGTTCCTTCTCACCCATCGCCAGCTCGTAAGGAAGTACCAAACCATGCAGACGATGTCCTTCGCGGTGCGTCGCCGGACTGCCCCGTGGCTCGGATTCGCCTGGCAGGTGACAGCCGTCGCTGCCCTTGAGCTGGGGGACGACATCTTCCGCGGCAACATCGACCCGCCAAATGCCGCAGAGGCGATCCAGCACGCCCGGGCGGTCGTGAGCTTCGAGCAGGCGCACGGCCTGTTCCTCGAGCCCGCGATCCAGGTCTCGAAACGGTCTACGCCATTTGTCGGAGGGAGAGTCGCCCCTCTGTCCGATGTGGCGGGTAGCCGCCGGCCGGTAGGGTCAAGGTACAGGCAATGTAGGAGGTTACGTGAAAGTGGCTCAAGCGAATTCGGTAGCTGCGCCCATCTCGACGCACTCATCTGACGGCGTGAACAAAGCCGCCGCGCTGGTGCTGGTGTGTCTGGCGCAGCTCATGGTTATCATCGACATCTCGATCGTCAACGTGGCGCTTCCTTCCATCAAGAACGCGCTGCACTTCTCCGAGCAGGATCTGCAGTGGATCGTGAACGCCTACACACTGGTGTTTGCCGGATTCTTGCTCCTGGGCGGGCGCGCGGCCGACCTGCTGGGCCGCCGGGCCGTGCTCATCGGCGGCCTCCTGCTCTTCACCGCCGCCTCGCTGGTCTGCGGTTTGGCGATGTCGTCCGGCGCGCTCATCGTCTCCCGCGCGATTCAGGGTCTGGGGGGAGCGATCATTGCCCCGGCTTCGCTCTCCATTCTCACCGTCACCTTTCCTGAGGGTGCGGAGCGCAATCGCGCGCTCGCCGTCTGGGGCGCCGTGGCCGGTGGCGGAAGCGCAATCGGCGTCATCCTCGGTGGGCTGCTCACGCAGGGGCCGGGCTGGCGCTGGGTGTTCTTCGTCAACGTGCCGGTCGGCATTCTGACCGCTATCCTCACTCGGCGGCTGATCGCCGAGAGCCGGGACGCCGATCGCACCCGCTCCTATGACGTGGCGGGCGCAATTTCGGTGACGGCGGGGTTGGTCCTGCTGGTCTATGCCCTGGTGAATACCACCACCTATGGCTGGACCTCGGCGCGCACCATCGGTGAGCTGATCGGCGCGACCGCTCTGCTCCTCATGTTCGTCGTCATCGAGGCCCGCTTCGCCGCCCACCCGCTCGTGCCGCTGCGGATATTCCGCTCGCGCACTCTCTCCGGCGCGAACGCGGTGGCACTCTTGCTCGGCCTCTCGATCTTCGCGGTCTTCTTCTTCCTGACCCTCTACATGCAGCAGGTGCTCGGATTCTCGCCGCTGCGCACCGGCATCGCCTACCTGCCGATCACAATGGGCTTCATCGTCGTGGCGGCGGTCCTCTCCCCACTGGTCAATCGCATTGGCGTGAAATGGGTCCTGGCGCTCGGCATGACGATTACCGCGGCCGCCTTCCTGCTACTGGCCCGGCTTCCCGACCATGGCAGCTACGCCACCGACATTCTGCCGGCGTTCATCGTCCTGCCGCTCGGCGCCGGCCTGGCGTTTCTCTCGGTCACCAACGCTGCGACAGCCGGAGTCGAATCGCAGGATGCTGGACTGGCTTCCGCTCTCCTCAACACCTCACAACAGGTGGGTGGCGCACTGGGTCTCGCAATTCTCTCGACCATTGCCGCCACGCAGACCAATAGCGTGCTGGCTGCCAGCCCTCGCGCCGGCCTGGCGCACGCACTCGTCCAGGGCTTCCACCAGGCGTTCGAGGTCGGCGTGGTCTTCGCGGTCGCCGGCGCGCTCCTGGCGCTGCTGACGGTAGCGCGCGGCATCGGCCGGACTGACACAGTGGCCGAGCTGGACACCGAGGCGGCGTTCGAGCCCGCCGCGGCGAGCTAAGAACAGGCCGGAGCCGGCCCGATCCAGAGTCCCGCCGGCGACGAACCAGCGCACTCCTCCACACGTCCCGGGCTCCGTATTGATGCGGAGCCCGGGACGCTCCTGCCACTGAGATGAAGGGCTGCATCCATCTCGCCGGCGAGATCGTCAACCGTGAGATCAGCCATATAATGGGCCCGCTTCTACCTGACTACCCATCGGAGCCGAGGACGGATATGGCTACTGCAAGCGCGTCCGCCGGACTGGATTCTGCCGCGTTGGTCGACGCCATCTATCGGGACGGGTTCGTCGGCATCCCCGATCTGTTCCCGGTCGAGTGGGCTGACCGGCTCGACGAGGACTTGAAACGCGAGCTGGTCGCCGCACTCTCCCACGAGGGAGGCGCGGCTCCCCGCGGCTGGAACCGGTTCTACTTCGAGCCGTATCCGGAGCGCGTGCGGGGCTTTCTCGAGCTCGTCACCCACCCGGTCATCACGGAGCTGAGCGTACGGCTATTCGGTGAGGAGTACCAGATCGTCGAGCTGGGCTGCGACGTCCCGCTTCCCGGCGCGGTCAATCAGCCCTGGCATCGTGACTTCCCGATTCCCGATGAGACTCGCCAGGGAAGAATCAGCTCCGTCTGCCTCAACGTCTGCAGCGTCGACGTGACACCCGAGATGGGGCCGTTTCAGGTCGTGCCGGGCACCCATTTCGACCCGGGAGAGGACTTCGACAGCGGCATGTTCCCGCCGGAGTCACGCTACGCCGAGTACGAGAGCCGGATGCAGTCCAGGTTTCCCCGCCGCGGCTCGGTCTCGGTGCGCAGTGGGCTCGGCATCCACCGGGGATCCCGGTCCTCCACCCGGGGATGCCTGCGACCCGTCGCAATCGTCGGCATCGTCTCCCCGGAGTGTGGAGCGGTTACTGAACGCCGCGCTCACCCCGAAGACCCACACGTGCCGCGCCTGCGCGTTTCCCGCGAGTTTCTCGATGGCCTGGACGCCGAGATACGGCGGCACCTCAGCTATGAGATCGTGGCCGACACCACGGTCGGCCTGCCGCCCCACTTCACGCACCACACCTTCGAGGGCCTGAAGATGGCCGAGATGGGGTAGCGCCCCACACTCGCTCCATCCTGCCGGCTGCCGGCCCTCGCAGGCTCCTCTCACTCCGCCACACGTGCCCTGCCGCCCGCGAAGCCTGACCCAAGGTCGCTGACATGCTGCTCCGGCGAGCGGTCATGGCGAGCGCCTACAATGCAGGCGCCCCGACCTGGCCGGCACGCCTTTGACAGGCGGCACACGGCAGCGGCCGGAAGCGCTCACCGCGACCGAGGAGACGGAGGAGAAATGACACGTCGCAGCCTTTCGGGCAGGGTCGCAGCATCCTGTCTCACCCTCGCCCTTGCCCTGACGGGCCTTGTGGCCGGCGGCGGACTTCCCGCCCTGCCGGCTGGAGCCGACACGACGACCGAGATCATCGTGCACTACTTCCGGCCGGCTGCCGACTACAACGGCTGGAACGTCTGGCTGTGGCCGAACAAACCGGCCAGCGCCGCCGGCGCCGAGTACGACTTCACCGGCTCGGATGCATTCGGCAAGGTCGTCGACGCCCACCTGCCGGGCGCCGACACCGAAGTCGGCATTATCGTCCGGCTCAACAACTGGGACGCCAAGGACGTGGCCCAGGATCGATTCGTCGAGGCGAGCAACGGCCGGGCCGAAGTGTGGCTCATCCAGGGCGATCCGACGATCTATACCTCGCTGAGTGCGGCCCAGGGCGGCCTCAAGCCGCGCTTCGAGTCGGCATTTCTCGACGGCAACAACGTCATCTACGCCAGCTACCGGACGTTCACCACGCCGCTGCAGCTGACCGGTGGCTCGAGCGGCTTCACCGTCACCGACACGACGACCAATCAGACGGTTCCCGTGACGTCCGCCGAGTACGTGGACCAGAACGGCAGCAAGGTCATCAAGCTCACCCTGGCTGCGGCCCCGAACGTCAGCCATTCGCTGAGCGTCGGGCTCGGACCCGCCAGTATGGCCGTTACACCGCGCATGGTGCTCAATAGTTCTCAGTACAACTACTCCGGCAACGACCTCGGAGCGACCTGGACGGCGCCGGCTACCACCTTCCGGCTGTGGGCGCCAACCGCGTCGAGTATCCAGCTCAACATCTTCAAGAACGACAACGGCGATCTCTACAAAGCCATTGCCATGAAACGCAGCGTTCACGGAACCTGGGTAGCGACGGTCAAGCACAACCTCAACGGCTTTGACTACAACTACGGCGTGAACCACCAGGGAACGATCGGCATCGCCGTCGATCCCTACGCCCGCAACATCTCTCCCAATGGGAAGTACGGGAAGATTGTCGACCTCGCTGCGACGAACCCCACCGGGTGGAAGAGCGACCACTTCGTCACGCTCAAACACCCTGAGGACGCCGTGATCTACGAGGTTCACGTTCGCGACTTCTCGATCGACCGCAACTCGGGAGTGAAGCACCGCGGCAAGTATCTCGCCTTCACCGAGACCAACACCCATGGTCCCGGCGGCGTGAAGACCGGCGTTGCCAGCCTGAAGGAGCTCGGTATCACGCACGTCGAGCTGCTGCCGACGCAGGGCTGCGCCAGTGTGGACGAGGTCAAAGCGGAAAGCACGCAGCCGGCGCCGGCCAGCAGCACTGCCTACAACTGGTGCTACGACCCGCGCAATTTCAACGTGCCGAACGCCGCCTATGCCACGAAGGCAACCGGCACGACTCGCATCGTCGAGTTCAAGCAGATGGTGCAAGCGCTGCACCGGCAGGGCCTGGGAGTCATCCTCGACGTCGTCTACAACCACACCTCCGCGGTCGGCTCGTCCGATTTCGACCAGATCATTCCCGGCTACTACTACCGGACCGACGCCCAGGGGAACTACACCAACGGCTCCGGTGTCGGCAACGAGGTTGCCGCCGAGCGGCCGATGGTTCGGAAGTTCATTCTGGACTCGGTCAGGTATTGGGTCCAGCAGTACCACGTCGACGGGTTCCGTTTTGACGAGATGGCGTTACTCGGCAAGACGACCGTCACCGCCATCGAGAAGGGGGTCCGCGCAATCAACCGAAACGCGGTCCTTCTGGGCGAACCGTGGGCCGGCGGCACCTCGGGAATCGTGGGCGACCAGCTCTTCACGAAGGGAATCCAGCAGGGCTCCAGGGTCGCGGTCTTCAACGACAATATCCGCGACGCCGTCGGGGGCAACGTTGGAACGGCCACGGCTCAGGGCTATGCCACCGGTGACCCGACCAACTACACCAATCTCATTCCGACGATCCCGGCGAGCATCAGCTACAGCGGATCGGTCCACGCCTTCACCGCCCAGCCGGACGAGACGATCAATTACGTCTCGTGCCATGACAATTACAACCTCTGGGATCACATCAACCTGAGCAATCCCAACGCCTCGCCGGCCGACAAGATAAAGATGGACGAGCTGGCGCAGACCATCGTCTTCACCTCGCAGGGAATTCCTTATATGCAGGGCGGCGAGGAGTTTCTGCGCACCAAGGGCGGCAGCGGGAATTCCTACAACGCCGGCGATGCCGTCAACCAGCTCGATTGGTCGCTCAAGTCAAAGAACAGATCGGTCTTCGGCTACTACGCGGCGCTGATCCATCTGCGCCGCGACCACCCCGCATTCCGCATGACGTCGGCCTCGATGATCCAGCAGCATCTGATCTTCCTGGCAGCGCCGACCAACGTGGTTCACTACGAGCTGACCGGCAACGCTAACGGCGACACCTGGCAGAATATCGACGTGATTTTCAATCCCACCAGCACCGTCGAGACTGTCACCCTCCCATCCGGGAGCTGGACCGAGGTCGCGGACAGTGGACGCATCGGCGAGACATCGCTCGGCACGGCGACGGGCACCGTGGCGGTCCAGCCACTGACCGCCGAGATCCTGTACGGCGGAGATGTCGGCACCGCGGTCGATCCCATCGCCGCCAACGGCGGCAAGCCGGTGACCGTCACCTTCCGGGTGCTGGTCCCATCAAACAACCCGCCCGGCGACAAGGTCTACATCGCGGGGAGCATTCCCCAGCTCGGCCCCTGGGATCCGGGGATCCGGCCGATGCAGAATGCCGGTAACGGTGTCTGGACCGTGAGCGTGCAGATTGCGGGCGGTACCAAGCTCCAGTACAAGTACACACGGGGCTCCTGGGCCACGGTGGAGTCGTGGGGCACGATCACCGGCCTCGCCAACCGCACCGTCTCCATCACCGCCGGCGCCGACGGCACGCAGACGATCAATGACACCGCGACCGACTGGGGCAAGCCCGGCCCGGACGACCACCGCGGCGTCCAGAAGTGGGCCGACCTACCGCTGCCATAAGGCCAGGAGCGCTCGTACCCGAACGGGCCCGGCCCGCGGTGGCCGGGCCGGGCCTGAAACGCCTTGATTGTTGCGCCAGGCGACGGGAATCGACGACCACCGAGGGTCCGGGCTTCAATCGCGCGCCCGCTCCTGGTGTGACAGGCCGCTCACCTCACGCGGCGATTCGTAACCCTCGTCGGCCGGCAGGTCCTGCCGAGAGGCAGCTTGCATCGCCAGGCGGTCGCACCGTTCGTTCTCGATCTCTCCGGCGTGCCCCCTCACCCACAGGAACTCCACCTGATGCCGCTCGCAGAGGCGAAGCATCTCCTCCCACAGGTCCGGGTTCAAGGCCCGCTCCTTCTTCGATCGCATCCAGCCGCTGGCCTGCCACCTCCGCACGCCGCCGTCTCGCATTGCCTTGACAAGATACTGGGAATCGCTGTACAGGCTCACGGCGCACCGCTCCTTGAGCGCCCGAAGGGCCGTGATCGCGGCAAGGATCTCCATCCGGTTGTTCGTCGTGCGCCGGTAGCCGCCCGACAGCTCGCGGCGATGGGCGCCATACAGCAGGACGACGCCGTAGCCGCCGGGACCGGGGTTGCCGATGCAGGCGCCGTCGGTATAGGCGTCGACGTGCGGCAGGGCATCATCGCCGGCCGAAGGCGGTCCCGAGCTCGGAGCGTCGGCGATCCCTTCAGTCGGAGCGGCCGCTGTTGCCGCGGCGTCCTTCGCCGGCCGACTCGCAAAGATCTCGCCGGCCTCCTGCTTGAGCTGCGTTGGCTTGCCGCGCACCACTACCTTTCCCGAGACGTAGCTGTCGATGCAGGTACCGTCGACCAGCCGGAACTGCTCACCGTATTGAATCGGCCGGCGTGTGTGCTCCCAACCTCTTTCCCGCAGAACACGCTCGATTTCTTCCGCCGACCAGCGCATCACCACGGAACCTCTCGCCTACCGGAATAGAAGTGAAGCTTTCGAAACCTGGAGGAGCCGGGCACAGGGACCGACCCACGGGATCTGAACGAAGCTCACAGACAGGCCGGAGCCAGCGTAGCATGGGCATCGCTCACTACCGCATTGCAGCAAGGCGAGGGCGGCCCGGCTCGTATCTGCTCGGAGACCCGCTCCGGTGCGGTCAGCTCCCGATGCCTGAGACTTCCGCAAGCACCGCGTACAGCTGGTCGAACTTCGCCGTCGCCTTGCACGATCCGAACTCGTTGACACGCTTTGCTCCCTGCGCGGTGCGCACCGAGATGAAGTGGGCGCCGGCGTCGGGGTTGCCGGCCGAGCCCAGACAGCCGATCGACTTCTTCATCGCGAAGAACCCCTCGGCATCGGCCAGTGTCAACAGGCCCTGCAGCGAATTCTTCGGGTCGGTCAGGCGCTGCCGGCTCGTCGCCGTTCCGCTCGAGGCGATCGATCCGTCGAGATTCAGCTTGATCGACCAGGGCCGGATGTTCCCGCCCTGGAGCCCGAAGCTGAAGACGGCGACCGGAGTCGTGCCTGTGCTCTTGGGGAGGGTGTGGGTAACGTGCGCCCTGCTCGCCAGGGCGGTAAGCGGCAGCGTGGCAAGAACCGTGGCGGCGAGCGTGCCAAGAGCGAGGCGGCGAAGCGATCGAGTCATGCGAGATCTCTCCTGGTGGGCCCCCGGAGGCGGCCCTGCATTCACGTTGTCGACGATTGAACGTTTCCGAGACGTGATTTGTGACGCAGGTAGCCCTCCACCCACCATGTGGCCCAGGGGTACCCGCGGCGTACCGTGTGGTGATAATGGGCACGAGCGCCGGCACCTCGCCGCCCTTCCGCGCACCTCAACGGTCAACGCCGCACACGCGGCCTACACCAGACGCTTGCGCATCCGTCGTTGCAGCGTCTCAAACCCGGACCGCTCGTAGAGACCGCGGGCGCCCGCGTTGAACTCGAACACCGTCAGCTCGAGCGTGTCGGCGCCCTGTTCGCGCGCCCACTCTTCAATCGCTTCAAGCAGTTTCCGGCCCACGCCGCGTCCCTGCAGCTCCGGCAACACTACCATGTCGTCGACGTATCCGAACCGGCGCGGCAGGTAGACGGCATCATTCCCGCTGACCTCGACCACGCGGGCGCCGGCGAGCCCCCCGACTGTCCCATCCACCTCGGCCACCAGGAGAAGCGCCTCCGGATCCGCCAGCGAAGTGGCGATGTCGCGCGCCGCCACCGGGTCATCCGGCTCCCGGAAGAGGCCGGGGAGGGCGCGACAGTGATAGGAGTCCAGTATCTCGTACAGCGCCCGCAGCTGCTGCTCGTCGGCGTGCCTGGCCTTCCGAATGGTGACGTTCATTGCCGGTTTCGCACCCTCAATCATAGGGACTGTGCCCCTGAAGCACCGGCCGGCTATGGGGTTCGCGATCCCTGTTACGCAGCTCACGGTGTTCTTCATCGCGAAGAAGTCCCCGGCGTCGGCGAGCGTCAGCAAGCCCGGCAGCGTGAACGTACACCAACCTACCTGGAAAGGGTGCGGGCTCCCCCTCACCCCCAGCCCCTCTCCCTCCGGGGGAGAGGGGAGAGGGACACCTGCAAGATCTGGACACCGGCGTCTATAGCTCCTCCAGGGGAGAGGGGAATGTGGGGTAGGAGCAGTGAGAAGATATGGGTGGAATGAACGAGCGGCTGCCGGTTTCGCCCGGGATGCGGCAGGAGATGATCGCGGTGGCGCGGGCGTTTCGCAAGACGCCGACCCGGAGTGAAGCCTTGCTGTGGCAAGCGCTGCGCCGCCGAGAGCCCGGAGGCGTTCGCTTTCGCCGCCAGCAACCAATCGGCCCCTTCGTGGTGGACTTCTACTGTGCGGCGCGACGCCTCATCGTGGAAGTGGACGGCCCGATTCACGACACTCAGGCCGATCACGACCAGGCACGCCAGCGCCTTTTGGAATGCTGCGGCTACCAGGTACTCAGATTCACCACAACGGAAGTTGAGTCATCGATTCAGGACGTCATTGACTCGATCACAACAGTTGTTGAGGGAACGCCGAACACGTGACACTCGCTCTCCCCCTCGCCCCCAGAGGGAGAGGGGGTCGGGGGGTGAGGGGGCGCCCTCCGCGCTGTTATCCCAGCGAGGCAGCGGGATCGGCAGGCAGCGGCGGCAGCGTCACCTCCCAGGCCTCAGTGCCGCGCGGCGTCATACGGGTAATGCCGATCCTCTCACCGGTCCAGTTGGACCATTCCAGCCGGCCGGCTCCAGTGAAGGGCAGATGGAGAAAGCCCGTCGCCTTGCCGCTGCTGTCGGCAAGCAGCACGCGAGCTGTCGTCGACGGTGTGCCCGGTGAGGTGATGGATAGCGCGATCAGGTTGCTCCACGGGTTCCAGGCCGCGCCATGAATTACGGTCCCGCCAAGGCTTGCCACCGCGCGGACCTCTCCCGACGTCACATTCAAGACGAAGAGCTTGCCACCCGCGCGGTACGCGAGATGATTGCAATCTGGTGCCCAGGAGAGGAAGGAGATGTGCGAGCCCGCGTACGGCGAACGACCGTGCCGCCGGCGCCCTGCTCGTCCGGCACGCTCGAGATCACGAGCCCTGCCCTGGGTTGGGCCAGCGCAACCTCATGCTCCGAGCAGCTGGCGATGAGCTGGCCGCTCGCCGGCGGCAAGAAGGCAGCACTGAGGAAGCGGTCGCGCGCCGGGTGCTGCGGGTCGATCTCGCCGATTCGCTCGCCAATCCGGTACGAGACGTAGATGTGGTCGAAGCTCATGGCATCGGCGATGCGAAGGGGCCCGATACCTGCATTGGGCGCGAGAAGCATCGCTCCTCCGGGCAGTGCAAACGGGTGGGCATGCCTGCTCTTCGTGTTGATCAGAATCAGATGCGTCAGGTCTGGCGAGGGCCGCGGGCGGGCCAGAACGTCGATGTCGTCAACGTCAAAGGCGGCATCGGCGATGTTCCGGGCCAGAAGCTGAGGCGGCCCGCCTGATGCCGGCACCGCGTACACGGTGCCGCTCGAAAG
>Ga0209168_10001819_pt1 | contig 16145 bp, 10 predicted proteins | sample Coa_R1_FD_187156 | JGI IMG/M metagenome (GOLD analysis project Ga0209168, IMG submission 187156) | Surface soil microbial communities from Centralia Pennsylvania, which are recovering from an underground coalmine fire - Coalmine... | ecosystem: Environmental > Terrestrial > Soil > Unclassified ... | reverse complement strand
AGTTTGTGCGGTACCAGGCGCAAGTCGAATCCTTGCTCGTAGGGATGACCCTTCACGCCGCGAAAGCGCTCCGCAAATGTTTCCGCGTAGCAGTGCTTGCACCCGTCGCTGATCTTAGTGCAGCCTCGAACGGGATTCCAAGTTGCGTCGGTCCATTCAATCGTGGAATCGAGCGACATTAGGCTGCACCTCGGTGTTCATATTTCTTAAATATATCAAGCACGATGTCTTCTGCGGCCCCTTTTTGAGATGCAAAGAAGAGATAATAAACTATTGCCCCTTTTGAATTCCTCATTGGAATAGGTTTCGGAACTCTTGCAAATCCAGCAAGTTCTTTCAATCTGGCCCGGAACGCTTTAGCAATTATCTCGTTCGACTGTTTGTCGGGATTACCAAATAAGTCCGACCCGTATGCAGTCTCGGGCCAGGAATCATCGCCCCACACTTTCGTGAATTTAGCCTTTTGTAAATTCTGTGCGGTCCCAGGGTCTCGCCGGAGCACATTACGGTTAATACCCATCACTGGGAAATTCAGAAATATATCCAGCGTCTTCATTTGACCGGCCGCGAATATGACTTTCCATTCTAAATTCATACCGTACGGGTCGAGAATGCAAAGACCTCGCATGAATTTCTCGAACTTTATTTTTGGAAATACCTCATCGAGAAGAATCTTGTTGCAGTCGTCTTGATAGAGAAAAACGTCGCGGCGGTCCCCTATTAACTTGCGTAAATGCTCGATCTTTTCTTGCTTGATGTCAATTAGGTGGTATTCCCGAAAGGGCGGCTGCACTCTGAGGGCGTTCAAGGGACTCCCCAAGACGAACTCCTGAGACGCCTTGCTGAGATGAAGTCCCGCCCCGGCAAATGCATCGATGTAGACATGATGAAGTGAGGGATTCTTTTGAGCAGCCAGAATTACTGAGTAAGCGTGCGCGTACTCCTTTACGATTTCTAGCTTGATCTCTGACCAATAACCAATCTCATCGAAGTGAAGATCTGTGGGCATCGGAGTTTCCAGTTTCGCTTTATGTTCGCTGCCGTGTCAAGCGGAACTTAACTGATATGTGACATATTATTCGAATTAACTGGCTGAAATCCACCACCACGTGCGTGAGATGAGCCAAGCCGTAAGGGTCGTCCAAGACCGCCAGGCCGCAGCTTGCTGCAAAGAAATGACTTATACGACCTCATGGGAGCGGATAGTTTGGCACCGGCCCTGCATTCATTTAAGACGGGTATCAGGAAACTTAAGGCCTGAATCGTTGTGGAGGTCGGCCATGAAAAGCTTTTTCGCGAGCTTAACAACGGTCTTTCTAGCGGGAGCAATGTTCCTAGGATTTGATGCGACGGCGGGCGCGCAGGATTCACAGCGGCCCGAAGAGATTCCCGCGCAGTACCCGCCTCAGCAGCAGGCTCCGAATGATTCGGCGGCTGGGCGTGTGAGCTTCATTCATGGCGACCTCTCGACGCAGCACAGCGACTCCAGCGAATGGGTCGCGGCTACGATTAACACTCCCATCGTTTATGGCGACCGAATTTCGACCGGAAAGCGGTCGCGAGCGGAAATTCAGCTCGATCACGCCAACGTGTTGCGTCTCGCTGATGAATCCACGGCGAATGTCGTGAACCTTTCGCGCACGCAGATTCAACTGCAAGTGGGCCAGGGCCTGGTGAATTACGATGTGTTGAGAAACAGTGAAGCGAACGTGGAAATCGATACGCCCAACGTGGCGATTCATCCGCAGATGAACGAGGGCAGCTATCGCATCACGGTCAACTCAGACGGCGAAACAATCGTCGACGTTCGGATGGGTTCCGCTGAAATCTCCACGCCGCAGGGTAGCACCCGAGTTGACCGGGACCAGCGCATCACGATTCAGGGCAACGCCGAAAACGCGCAGTACAACATTTCGTCCGCCTATAGAAAAGACGATTGGGATAAGTGGAATGACGACCGTGACCGCATCATCGAGCGCGCGTCAAGCTGGCGCCACACGGATCCTTATTACACCGGCACCCACGATCTTGACGACTACGGACACTGGAGAGATGTGCCTGACTACGGCAGCGTATGGTTTCCCGAAAATGGTCCTGACTGGGCGCCGTACCGCGATGGCCGCTGGGTTTATGAACCTTATTATGGCTGGACCTGGGTTTCCTATGAACCCTGGGGCTGGGCGCCATATCACTATGGCCGCTGGTTTGTTTACGGAGGAAGTTGGGGCTGGTGGCCAGGGCCTGTGTACGTCGGATACCGTCCTATCTGGGCGCCTGCGTACGTTTCCTTCTTCGGTTTTGGCGGCGGAGGCTGGAGCGTCGGTGTTGGCGTCGGATTCGGTGGCGGTTTCGGCAATATTGGCTGGCTGCCGTGCGGTCCTGGGGACCGATTTTATCCGTGGTACGGGCGGGATCGAGACCGCGTAAATGTCGTCAACATCACGAATATTACGAACGTTACGAATATTCATAACAATTACGGCGGATACGCCCCTTTGAGGGAAGGGCCACACGGCTACTCCAACGTCCAGCGGGCATTCAGCGATCCACACGTGCGTTCCGGTATCAGCTCCATGGGAGCCCACGACTTTGGACGCGCCTCCGTGCCGGCGCACCAACAGAGTGTCGACCCGAGAGCGCTTCGCCAGGCGTCGGTGATTACATCCGGGCACCCTGTCGCGCCTTCGCACGAAAGTTTTCGTCCGTCGGATCGACAAGTGAATCCTGCGGCAATTCCAAATCGCGCCAGCACCAACCAGCGCTTCTTCAGCACCGCGCGCCCGAGCGTGTCGCCGCAAGGTCAAAGTGGTCAGGGCGCTTTAAATCGTGGCGGAAATCCGGCTGTCAATCAGTCGCAGCAGAATGCGGGTCGACCGGGAAATGGAAACTTTGGTCCCAACAATTCGGGCAACTTGAATTCCGGTAACCGGCAGGGAGTGCCAAATTCTGGAGTTAGCACGCCGCAGCAGAATGGCGTACGACCGGGATTCCGGAGCTTTGGTTCCGGCAATGCAAATTCTGGTAACCAGCAAGGAGCGCCCAATTCTGGAAGTAACCTGCCACAGCAGAACGTAGGCCGTTCTCCCAACTTTGGTCCCAATAACAATTCCGGTAACGTGAATCGCGGCGCAGTTCCCCCTTCCGGAAACACGCAAGGCTCGCGTGGATTTGTTCCGCCGTCGTCGCAGCAATCTCCGTCAAATCAATCTACGCGACCCGGCTGGCGGCCATTCACTCCGCCTTCAAAGTCGAGCCAGCCGCAAACCGGCGGCCGGAGCTTCGATTCCAGTGGCACTGGAAACACGCAGGGACCACGCGGATTTGCTCCGCCGCCCTCTCAACCGCAAGCGCCGTCAAATCGTTCCGTTGGTCCTGAGTCGCGGCCATTTACTCCACCGAGTCGCTCAGTTCAGCCCGATCCAGGCGGCAGGAATTTTGGAGGACAATCTCGACCGAATTATTCTCAGCCGAGTGCACCACCGCCAGCATATCAAAACAACTCTCGCGGCAACTCCGGCGGACCTGGTTATAGCCGGCCGCCTCTCAATATGCAGCAGCCTGTCGTGACACCAAGAGGAGGCACCTACGCTTATCCGCGCAGCGCTCCGAGCGGCGGTGGATATCGCGGTCCGCAAGGCGGCGGCTACAGCGGAGGAGCACCGCGAAGCGCGCCCCAAGGCGGTGGTTATAGCGGCGGTGGATCTCGCGGCGCTCCGTCGAGCGGAGGTAATTCCGGAGGCGGTTCGCGCGGCGGACAATCCGGCGCATGAGGCTCACCGTCATCAGGCGGCCATTCCTCGGGACGCAATAGCCGCTGATTTCGGGCTTTGATCTTCTACACGCCGGTGGGAGGCCGGCATTCTCTCCCGTTCACCGTCAGGAGGCTCGGCAACGAGCCTCCTGCTCTCCTAAAGATGAACGGCGAAGAACAAAGACTTGAACGGAAGAAATAAGCAAATGAGGTAGTAGTGATTTGGACAAGGAGTCAGCCCACTCTCTGCGATGGAGTTAAGATGAATGAGCAGCCAGCCTCGGGGACTCGAATGCTGAAGGGACAATTTACTATGAGAAAACCAAAGTCTATTTTTCTGTTCTTCGTTCTTGTTGTCAGTTTTCTCTCTGCATTTTCGGCGGCTGCGCTGGCCGACGACGATCCTCCGGGAAGAGTCGCGCGTTTGAACTACATGCAAGGTTCTGTGTCGTTCCAACCGGGCGGTGAGTCGGACTGGGTGCAGGCAAGTCCCAACCGGCCCTTGACCACGGGCGACAATCTATGGACCGATAGGAATTCGCGTGGAGAGCTGCACATTGGCAGCACCGCCCTGCGTCTTTCGAGTGAAACCGGCATTTCCTTCCTGAATCTTGATGACCGCACCATACAAATTCAGCTTGCCCAGGGATCGCTGAGCGTCCATTTGCGGAGGCTCGATAACGGCGATGCGTTTGAAGTTGATACGCCGAATCTCGCATTCACCGTGAATCGCCCCGGTGACTACCGCTTTGATGTCGATCCCGAGGGCCAGAACACCAGCATTACCGTGCGTCAAGGAGAAGGCGAAGCCACGGGAGGCGGCAGCAATTTCCATTTGGAGTCCGGAGAAAATGCGCGTGTTTCCGGTACAGACACGCTCAGGTTTGACGTGGGACGCGCCGAACGTCCCGATCAATTCGATGATTGGTGCAGGTCCCGCGATTTCCGGGAAGAGCGCGCGCAATCAGCACGCTACGTTTCCCGTGATGTTATCGGTTACGAAGACTTGGATGATTACGGTGAATGGAGAAGCGTGCCCGAGTACGGCACCGTGTGGTTTCCTTCGCGTGTCTCCCGAGACTGGGCGCCCTACCGTTATGGTCACTGGGCCTGGATCGCGCCGTGGGGCTGGACCTGGGTCGAGGATGAACCCTGGGGCTTTGCGCCCTTCCACTATGGCCGATGGGCCGACGTCGATGGAGGCTGGTGCTGGGTGCCGGGTCCGGTTGTAGTCCGGCCTGTGTATGCCCCCGCGCTTGTCGCATTCGTTGGCGGACCGCGTTTTAGCGTGGGAGTCTCGTTTGGAGGAGGCGGTGGAGGAGTGGCTTGGTTTCCGCTCGGACCGCGCGAAGTTTACGTGCCCTCCTATCGCGCCAGCCCGAGATACGTGCAAAACGTCAACGTGACGAACACCACCGTGAACGTCACGAACGTAACGAATGTCTATAATAACACTAACGTAAACAATGTGACGTACATGCATCAAACCAACGTCAACGCAGTGACCGCCGTTTCCCACGACACGTTTGTGAACGCGCGCCCCGTGGCTCAGGCGAATGTCCGCGTGAATGCGCAGCAAATGCGTACGGCTGAAGTCCAGCGCGAGGTCGCTGTGGCGCCAGTGCGACAAAGCATCGTTGGCGCTGGCGCTCCGGCGGCAGTAAGACCCTCGGAAGCGGTCATGAAACGCGAAGTGGTCGTGAAACAGGCGCCGCCTCCGCCGCCGGTGTCCTACGAAAAACAAAAGCAAGCGCTCGCCGCACAACCAGGGCGCGTTCCGCCACCGCAGCAGATGCAGCAGCTACGTGGACCGCAAGAACAGCAGTCCGCTGTAAGAATTGCTCCTCCGCCGCGTGCCAATCCGGCGCAACCTGGAGCGAATCCCGCGCAGCAACAGGCCGATCAGCAGCGCGGTCAACAGGGACAACAACCCAATGGGAAATTTACGCCGTTCGGTCGTGCGAATCAGAACCCAGCGCAACCCGGAGGCCCCCAGGCACAGCAGCCAACCGGTCAACAACGTGGAGGGGCGCAGGTGCAACCCCAACCGCCGGCAGGAAAATTTAATCCTCCGAACCAGGGAAATCAAAACCCGCCGCAACCTGGACGTGTTCCGCAGCAGCCACCGGCGGATCAACAACGAGGGCAGGCGCAGCCGCAGCCACCGGCAGGGAAATTTAATCCTCCGAACAACCAGGGAAATCAAAACCCGCCGCAGCCTGGGCGTGTTCCGCAGCAGCCATCAGGGGATCAGCAACGAGGGCAGGTGCAGCCGCAGCCACCGGCCGGGAAATTTAATCCTCCGAACAACCAGGGAAATCAAAACCTGCCGCAGCCTGGGCGTGTTCCGCAGCAGCCATCAGGGGATCAGCAACGAGGGCAGGTGCAGCCGCAGCCACCGGCCGGGAAATTTAATCCTCCGAACAATCAGGGAAACCAGAACCCGTCGCAACCTGGGCGTTTTCCGCAGCAGCCACCAGCGGATCAACAACGAGGACAGGTGCAACCGCAACCACCGGCGGGGAAATTTAATCCTCCTCCCAACCGAGAAAATCAGAACACACCGCCGCCACCCGCGCGCACTCCTCCGCAGCAACAGACCGATCGTCCACGTCCGGTTGAGCGACCCCAGGCAGCACCCGCGCCCGCGCCACCACCTCCGGCGGCAAGAGCTCCGCAGAACCCGCCAGAAAAAGCACCTGAGAAATCAGGACAAAATAAGGATAAGAACGCGAAGGACCCGAACCAGCGCTAACGCGATACTCACATGAAACGGGCGAGCGCCGCGGGAAACTAGAATTCAGAATTTGAAAGGGAAAAAATCCCAAGTGTTTGAGGAAAAAACTCGAAGCGATCTCAGAAATGGGCCGCGTCAAAACTTATAAGATTTCAGGGGCTAAAGAGTCTGTGTGAGAACTACAAAGCCTGAACTTCAGCGGCTTAAAGCCGCACTGATTTTACAGCGTTTATGTCGTGGCTAAAGCCACGACCCACAAGTATCCCGTAGTTCCCACACAGACTCTAAAGCCCTTGTTTTTCCCTGAATGTCGCTACTGAAGCCGCGACCCACAAAAGCCATTGTGAGATCGACCATTGTAATCAAAGACCATTATGGGGGGCTTCCTGGTTTTGCGGGTCGTGCCTTTAGGCACGGCATAAATCCCGAATACTCTTCAGGAGTTTTAGCCGCTGAAGGTCCGAATGGCTGCCTACATCACGCCCAATCAATTTGGCCCCGTGGTGAACGCCAGCGTGATCAAAGTTCTCTGCTCTAGTTCGTGCGCCTTGGCCGAGCCAGTGGCCGGGCTGGCGCTTGCCGAACGTTTCACCGAGCGCACCGGAATTCCTTGAATGTAATGCTGAATGCGCGGCAATACATAGGAGAGAGCGCCCATGTTGGCGGGCTCTTCCTGCACCCAGACAATTTCGCGCGCGTTCGGATGCCGCGCTATTTCCGCGCGCAGCTCATTTTTTGGAAACGGATAAAGTTGATCGAGAAAGAGTATCGCGGTCTCGCTATCGCCGCGCTGTTTGCGTTCCGCGCGCAGCTCGTGGCCGATTTTTCCGCTGCAAATCAGGATGCGTTTCGCAGAAGTGATTTCGCGGTCGGGAACGACCCATTCAAATCGCGTTCGGGCAAAATCTTCGATTGGCGAAGACGCATCTGGATGGCGCAGCATACTCTTTGGCGTGAATACCACTAAAGGTTTGCGCCAGCGGCGCAGCGCTTGTCTCCGCAGCAATTGAAAATATTGCGCGGCATTTGACGGCTGGCAGACTTGAATGTTGTCCTCGGCAGCGAGCTGCAAGTAGCGTTCAATGCGCGCGCTGGAATGTTCCGGCCCCTGGCCCTCGTAGCCATGCGGCAGCAGCAGCACAACGCCGGACGGCAGATCCCATTTGTCTTCACCCGCGCTGATGAATTGATCGATGATCACTTGCGCGCCGTTCGCGAAATCGCCGAATTGCGCCTCCCAAAGCACAAGCGCTTCCGGATAGTCCCTGCTATAGCCGTACTCGAAACCCAACACGCCGGCTTCGGAAAGCGTGGAGTTGAAAATTTCGCAGCGCGCTTGTCCCGGCGCCAGAGTTTCGAGCGCAACATATTCCGCTTCCGTGCGTGTGTCAACGAGCGCGGCGTGCCGTTGGTTAAATGTGCCGCGCCTGGTGTCCTGTCCCGTGAATCTTACCGGTGTCCCTGAGAGCAGAAGAGTACCAAACGCGAGCGCTTCGGCCATCCCGTAGTCGACGGGACGTTTGCCATGCCCCATTTCGGCGCGCTGCTCGAGAAGTTTTTTTACTTTCGGATGGATCGAGAAGTCCGCCGGATAGCTCGTCAATTTGTCGGTAACTTCGCCGAGCGCTTCAGCCGAGACTCCGGTGTCTACTTCGTAAGCGCTGTCGTAACGTCCGCGTTTGTAGGGCGACCAATAGGAAGGCAGCTTGCGCAGACGTGGCTTTTTTTGCATGGTGCTAGCGGCCTTGTGCGCGGCCTCAAATTCAGCTCGCACGGCCGCGATCGTCGGAGCCGGATCGACTCCAGTTTGCTTCGCGTAAATCTGCCACAGCGGCGGATGATCCTTGATTTTCGCGTACAGCAGCGGCTGCGTGATAGTCGGGTCGTCCACTTCGCTGTGTCCGTGGCGTCGGTAACCGATAATGTCCACGACAACGTCGCTCGCGAACGCATTGCGATATTCGACGGCCATTTGTCCGACACGCACAACGGCGTCAGGATCTTCTCCGTTCACGTGAAAAATGGGAATGGACTGTCCCTTGGCCACTGACGACGCAAAGCGCGTGGAATGCAGATCGGCCGGCGGGGTCGTAAAACCCAGCAAATTATTGACGATCACATGGATCGTGCCGCCCACCGAATAAGCGCCCAGCCCTGCAAGGTTGAGCGTCTCTGACAAAATTCCCTGGCCGGCAAACGCGGCGTCGCCATGCAACACGATGGGCAGAATCTTTGCCTGGCTACCGGTGCCGATGCGCGTTTGCTTGGCGCGCGCGCGTCCGATCGCCACTGGATCAACTGCTTCCAGATGGCTCGGGTTCGACGCGAGATGAACGTCCAGCTTCTGGCCTTGCGGTGTGCGGTACTCTCCCGTAGCGCCGACGTGATACTTCACGTCACCGCTGCCCAGAACGCTGCGAGGGTCAACGTCCTCGAAGCCGGCAAAAATGTCCGCGGCGCGCTGACCGGCGATGTGCGCCATTACATTCAAGCGGCCGCGATGGCTCATGCCGATCATGATCTGCTCGGCGCCCGCATCGGCGGCGGCAGCCAGCACGCGATCCAGCAGCGGAATCAGCGCCGTCACTCCCTCGAGCGAAAATCTTTTGCTGCCCAGGTAACGCGCCTGTAGAACCTGCTCAAACAAATCTGCGCGAATCAGCCGCTCAAGGATATAAGCGCGGTCGGGCTGAGCAGCCTCCGACTCCATACGCCCGGCAATCCACTGGCGGCGCTGGGGATCATCAATATGGAAGAATTCCGCGCCGATCGTGCCGCAATAAAATTTTCGCGCGTCCGCGGCGGCAGGGTCATCGCGGATCAGCTCGGGATGCTTGACCGGCGCAAGGAAACCCAGTGGATCAAGGTCCGCCGCGAGGTAACCCCATCGCCGGTAACTTTCAAATACGCGCTCGACATCTGCGCTTTTCTGTTCGATTGCTTGCGGCATCACGGTAGCGTCCCCTGCGCGTTTCTAATCAAAGAAATCATTCTACCAAACATGCCGCGCACGCGCCGTTAACGAACTAAAATGGGGTAGAGTCCTGGTTTGGAAATAGTTGGAACGATTGTGGTAGTTGGGAGATCGGGGCTTCAGCCCCGACGTTATCTTTCCTATTCCGCAGGGCTTTAGAGTCTGTGTGGGGACTAAGGAATACTTGTGGGTCGTGGCCTTAGCCACGACATAAACCCGTAAAATCAGTGCGGCTTTAAGCCGCTCAGGTTCAGGTTTTGCAGTTCTCACACAAACTCTTTGGCCCCTCAAGCTTCAGGGCTTAAGAGCCCTTCACAGACTGACCCACATGTCGGGGCTGAAAGCCCCCGACCTCCTGAAGTGCACATCTCAGGCTGATCGCAAGACATTTCCTCAAATAGAGACACAACCAAATCGGCGTAGAGGCGCCAATTATAAATTGCGAACACGTTGCCTCTCCATCTTGTTGGGTTCACAATTGCAAATCAAAACGACCATGGTACGCATCACAGAAGCGCTGACCGAGCCCGCCATTTCACAAGCGCGCACGCTGTTTCGGGAATACTCCCAGTTGCAGGGAATCGAACTTTGCTTGCAGGATTTTGAAGCCGAGCTTACTTCACTGCCTGGTTTGTATGGCCGGCCAACGGGCCGCTTGTTGCTCGCGCTGCATGACGGGCCTGCCGCCCATGACACGCCTATCGGCTGCGTCGCGCTCCGCAAACTGGAAGAGGGAACCTGTGAAATGAAACGGTTATATGTGCGGCCGGGATTCCGCAGTGAGGGTGCGGGGCGCGCGCTGGTTGAAAACTTAATAGCAGAAGCTCGCGCGATGGATTACAAAAAGTTGCGCCTCGACACTCTGCCCTTCATGCGCGAGGCGCAAGCACTCTATAGAAACCTGGGATTCGTTCAAATTCCGCCGTACTTAAAAAATCGCCCCGCGGATACGCTTTATTTTGAGTTGGCGCTGCGCTGAATCGACATGCGCGCTCAACCTCCATGGATTTGCTGAATTTTCCCTGCCAGATCGAAATCATTTTTGGTCAAGCCGCCGGCGCTATGCGTCGAAAGGTCCACGGTCACCTTGTTCCAGGAATTTGACCAGTCCGGATGATGATCCATTTTTTCAGCCGCCAGCGCGACTCGCGTCATGAAGCCGAACGCCTGCGTGAAATCTTTGAATTCAAATACGCGGTGCAGGTTTCCGTTCAGCACGCTCCAGCCGCTAAGCTTCCGCAATTCCTCCGCAATTTGCTGTTCAGAAAGTTTCGTAGCTGCCATGAAAAGCCTCCCCTGCCGTCCGCGCGTTATCCGTCGCGCTTTGTTCCCGGCGCCATTATCCGCCGCGAGCGCGGTGCGGGCAAGCGGGTGTGGGGTTGAAACGCTTCAGGAACCAGTTAATGGGATGGTCCGCCGCAGATCTCTCGAAGTTGTAGAGTGCGGTGGCAAGGAGGCATCCCATGAAACTACACGTGCTCGGCATTGATTTAGCTAAGACGGTCTTTCATTTGGTTGGACTGGATTCGACTGGCAGGGTGCGGGATGGATGTCCAGTTACGTCGAGGACCTGAACGGGAAGCGGACCGACGATGACGACTTTCCGCATACGGGTAGTTTAGATGAGATCAACTGGTTTCAAGCCCGACACAGGCGACCTTTGCGAACATCCTTACCGAGTCGCCTCTGCCTTAGCCAGCATCACAGCCGACTTCCGGGCAGCTGCTTCGTAATACCGCACCATTCGTTGCGGTTCCTCCGCCTTGTAGGGTGCTAGATTATGCGCCCACCGAAACCCGATAGGTTGAAACCAAAGTTCCGCCTCCACTTTGAACGGTCCCGTTGCGTTCCCGGTCGAGACCACATACCGCACCGAGCTTCCGCTGTCGGTGAATCCCGGATCGTTGACCGCGTCGCCTGTCACCGCGATATCCTTGTTTGCGGTGGCCTTATCGAAGCCGTGCGGCAACAGCCGATTGTCCTTCAAGTACCCGACAGCATGGAGCAGGCCGGTCGTAACTTTCCCCTCCGAATCTTTCAGGATCGGTTCGTAAATTTCCACTTCCTGTGAACTCGTAATCTCGCGGTAATGCGGCTCGAACTTCAGAGGGTCTTCGTCGTTGTCGTTGCCGACAATCGACCCGTCCGGATTGAGCGCCCCCGACTCAAACACCACACGTCCATTGCTGTCTCTCACCACAAAATGTAACCACGCCCGCCGCGAAGGATAAGCTGTAGGCAGCTTATGCCCGCCAAGATTTTCCACGTGCACATCTACGGCAAGCCCATTCGGCGTCGCATCCACCCGGGTAATCATCACTTTCGCCGCTTGCGTCTTCAAAAACTCGGCCGTCCGCTTTATGGCCGCATCCACCTGCTCGGGCTGCGCCTCCGTCGCCAATTCATCGCGATGATCTTGCAGCATTCCTTCCATAACGAAATTCGATCCGACAAACACGTGCCGGTGCATGCCCTCGCGCGGCGGGCCGTACAGCGCCGTTATCGCTACAGCCTCATTCACCACCGGCATATGGCAGTCCTGGCAGGTCAGCTTGGTCGCGTAGTCGCTATGCTGCCACTCCTCGAACGGCACCTGCTCCGGGAATGTCGCCACCTTCTCACCCTTCGGCCCAAGCGCCGCTGTGTATAGCGTATGGCAACTCCCGCAAAGGCCCGCCTCGCGCATATGATCGCCCCTCGTGGGTAAGTAGGTCGCCGTCGAGGAGTGCATTACGGTCTGGTGTCCTTTGTCGATGTCGAAGGGTCCATACTCGGGCCGCTCGTCGTTCTGAACTGGTTTCGCGAAGACCACATTTCCGACGAAGGTCGCAGGAGTCCCCAGCCCCGTCTTCTCAATCTGGTGGCAAACCGAACAGGTGACCCCATCTGCTGCCGCGCGGTCTCCATTGGGGAACTTCTGCAATGGAAAGCGCGAAAAGAGTTGAGTGTGCCTTCCCGCATCCCGGTCCGACATTCGAACGGCCGGCATATGGCAAATCGTGCACTCGTCTTCGATCGCTTGCTTTGACTCCGGATGATCCATTGACTCCCGCCGCACACTTCCTTGCCAATAAGGATCGCGGGACGAGTTAGCCATAATGCTCGCGCTCCACTGAAGTCCGATCGAAATATCCACGCCCGAACTCGTCTTCAGCCCGTTATGACAAGCCACACACCGTTCCGATGTCCGAAAAAAAGTTCCCGGGGGCGTCTTGTCGCCCTTCGCGTTCTCCGTCTGCGATTGGCCACGCAGCATAGCCGGAACCCCTATCACTGCGAGCCCTAGAACAACCGCACTACCCCAATTGAGTCTCATCGCCAACCGCTCCATAACTTCCCATCCGCCCGGTCCCACAGCAGATAGAACATCACCTGCGGCGTTCGGTCTTTTGTATTGGTGAACGGCTCCCTCACTCCAAAGGCTAATCGAACGTGTTGTCGCCTGCTTATGGTGATCTGCATCTCTGGCACGACATCCCAATTGGTGGTCGCACCCGGCGCGAAATCGTGTACCGCCAGAAACTCGACCATAGGCGAAAACAGTCGTCCCAGCATGTGGTCCTGAGCCATCGCCTGCCCTACCGCCACCCGCCAATACATGCTGCGCGGAGCCACACTTGTATCCACTGGCAGGTCCGCCCCCAACTGGGTTTGCACAAACGTATTCTCCTTAAACAGCTGATCGAACGCTGCAAAGGGCTCGAACTGCGTCGTCCCCGCACCGAACCCTCGCTTGCTGTCCCCGGTCGGCAGCAAAATACCGCCCTGCAGACTCAGGATCGAACCCGTCCGCAGACTAGAAAACATCTCCCGCTTCAGCGCCAGCGTAATGTCACCAAAACCCGCCGTCCAGTTGTGCGCCTGGTCCGCATAGTTCACCGGAACATCGGTTTCAAGCTGGGTCCGGGCATCAATGATCGTTCGTTCATCAATGATGTCCGTAGTCCACGCCGGCGCCCCCGAAGCACTCGCCGCCGTGGAAATGACAACCTCGTTCTCAGGAAACGCCTTCTCCGTAACCAATGCCCGTGGCAAATTCAACTCCCCTAGCGGAAGGTGATGGGTGTTCTTGCAAAACCCCCGCATGTACGCCATCACATCGTTGATCTCCTCGTCCGTCAACAGATCGCCAAACGCAGGCATGATCTGCGAGAGCCCACGCGATGGCCCGCCATGCACGATCACTGCCTTCCAATTGCCGTTCGGCTCAGGTGTTGTCCCAGCGCAGTCCGTAAAGTCCGGAAACATATCTGACCGCCTGAAAACCGTACTCGCCATGGGAGCACCTTTCCCCTCGCTCCCGTGACAGGCGATGCAGCCGCCGTTGTAAACCTTCTGTCCATTCTTCACATCCGGACTTTTCGCATAGTGGAGCGTCTGTGCGGAAAGAAGCAAAGGACAACCAAGAAGCACGACAAGCCACACGATGAGTGCGCCCGCCGATCCCGTCAGAAACCCCAGGGAGAATCTGCGCGCAGGTAATTCGGGGACGGCATTTAATTGCCAGGTCTGCTTCGGTGCCGCAACTCGGTCGTCGACCGCGGTCTCCTTGTGTCTCATTCGCCCTCCGCCTTCTTACACTTCGATGATCAGAAAAGGCTATCCAGACCGAAAATTACTCGCCCTGCGCAATTTAAAGAACTGCAACGAGAAAAACTATCGTCATCGCTGCGTGGAACCTCGGGATCAAGGAAGGCACGGTTCGGCAGACAGTACGTCTGCGAAACCCATCCTTATCCGTTCACCGGGCGATGCAGCCATCCGTGGCACCCGCCTGCATCGGACTTACGTTCTATGCTATAGGGTATTAGTATCGAGTGTCGAGATCAATTGCTCGGCTGCTGGGGGCACGGCGACAGTTCCGGACAAAGCGATATCCGTTGCCGGAATTTTCTTGCCATGCAGGCGGCGGTTGTCTCCATTGTCCGGACGGATCGTGGTGCCTTCAAGAGAGACTCCCGCAAACAGACCACGCACTCTTGCGTAACTCAAAATTTGGGCTCGCAGAGTCGCATTCAACCCAGCCAACGAATCGCGGCCGACCGGGCCCGCGGCTGCGGAAGCATCCGCTCCCAGTTTGACTTTGCTATTTAGGATGCCTCTCGCGCCGCATTCATTCATCACCAGCAGGACCAAATCCGTAGCTTTTCCGCCGATCTGCCAGCCGAAGCTTCCACCTTCGAGTGTCATCATAGTAGGAGCGCCCCATGGGCCCTTGAAATCATCGCCCTGCCGGCACGACATAGCGCCTCGCCCGTAGCTACCTCCACTGATGTGTGAGCTCCTTAAGACTGAGGGAAAGACAACGACACAATCCGCCCTATCGAGGAAGTCCTTCGGAATGTCATCCGACACGTCGAGAATTCCTCTCAGGACGGTGCCACAATTTCTCAAGCGATCGGCACCTTCGAACTTTTCCGACGCACTCACCCCCTCACTAAAGATCGGTAGAAAAGTCAGTAGAATGCCGCTCAGATAGACCAACAATTTTCGCATCTGGTTTTCCCTCCGACGGTTTTTTCCCCACACCTTTGACGTTGCAAGCCGAATACCATTGCCAAGGGTGGATCGAAGTAGTTGAAAACAAGCGCGCTTCAGAAGATCTGTCGGCAAATTAAGCGTCTGGATTATGCGCGAAGAGTCCAACGAACTCGGTGGTTGTCCGTATCTGGACAGGGCCGACACGAAGAGGGCGGCATCGCAACCAATAGGGAGGCCGGGTCAAACTGAAGTAGTCGGCGTACTCTCCAGAAACTTAGCTGACAACTTTTGTAAGAGGAATGAGTTGCATATGGAGAGCGGCGGCCTGCGGTACTCAGAGATTCGCCTACTCCGCTGGGGGCAAATAGATCTTAAATCCTGCACGTTGACTGTGGGCCTAAGCAAGACTGAATCAGGGACAGGGCGGATGCTCCCTTTGAATGACCGAGCTATCGCAATCCTAGGCTTTTGGGCAAGTCTCTTCCCGGGCCGCGAACTAGATCACTACGTCTTCGCTTCAGAACGATACGGAGCGTCCGGGGACGGTCGGACCGTCGTGTACGACTGTGATCCTACGAAACCAATTGGCCGCTGGAAGGAAGCATGGAAATCAGCAAAGTCTCGCTCAGGCGTTTCCTGTCGATTCCACGACCTGCGGCATACTGGCTGTACTCGAATGCTCGAAGCGGGCGTGCCGTTTTCCGTGGTGGCAACGATCATGGGATGGAGTCCTTCTACCACTGTGCGAATGTCGAGGCGCTATGGGCACATCGGACAGGCTTCGCAGCGACACGCTGTCAACGCGCTAAATTTGGCTGGAATTCTGGATGATGGGGCACAAAAGTGGGCACAATCTCAAAAGCCGCGTTTACCACAACTCCCTAACTGATTGAAAAGTTTGGCTCCCCATGTTGCACGAGTTTCGCAACTGGGTGGTAAAGAGTGGAGGTGCTCTGCTCGACAGCCTTGTCGCCGCAGAAGGGGCCAAGCCCGGACAAGTTGGATTTTTGGAAACTGGCCCCACCTAATGGGATGGTCCGCCGCGGACTCTAGAAGTTGTAGAGTGCGCGGAAGGAGGCACCTCCATGAAACTACATGTGATCGGTATCGATTTGGGCAAGACGGTTTTTCATTTGGTGGGATTGGATTGTACCGGTAGGGTGGTGATCCGCAAGAAATGTTCTCGCACGCAACTGCTGGCT
>Ga0209168_10001818_pt1 | contig 16152 bp, 11 predicted proteins | sample Coa_R1_FD_187156 | JGI IMG/M metagenome (GOLD analysis project Ga0209168, IMG submission 187156) | Surface soil microbial communities from Centralia Pennsylvania, which are recovering from an underground coalmine fire - Coalmine... | ecosystem: Environmental > Terrestrial > Soil > Unclassified ... | reverse complement strand
TCATCAACGACGTACGCAAATTTGTTATTTGGGGCAAAGGCGATGTGCCGAGGCCCGGTTCCAGGTGCAAGCTTCGCAAATGCAGGTTCGTTCGGCACCAGCGATCCCGTGGCAGAGTCGAACTTGTATATCAACACTTCATCGAGTCCGAGATCAGCCGCAACGGCAAAATGGTTATCTGCTGTGGTGCCAATCCAGTGTGCGTGAGGGCCTTCTTGCCGGTCTGGACGAGCGCCTTTCCCTGTATGCTGCACAAATGCCGATGCCGCGCCTACACGCCCGTCGCTCAGAACGGGAAACACGGCGATGCTTCCGCCGGTATAATTCGCGACCAGCACGTAGTGTCCGGTTTTGTCGAAAGAAATATAGCAAGGATCGGCGCCACGCGAAGCGGTCTCATTCAGATAGGTCAATTTGCCTGTCGCCCGGTCTATCGCATAGGCAGTAACGGCTCCGCTTTCTGCTTCTTTGTATTTGCTGAGTTCATTCACTGCGTAGAGGTAATGGCCGCTTGTGTCCGCCGCCAGGAAAGAAGGATTAGGTGTTTCCGCTTCAATGCCTAGCGAAGCAATTTCCAGTGCACCCCGCGCATTAGCATCTTCACGAACACGATACGCATAAATGCCTTTGCTGCCCGTCGCTTCATGATGTTCGCCGACTGTGTAGGTTCCAACATAGAGGAGGTATTGGTTCGAATGCTTTGCGCCGTTTTTTGCAAAGCAGGGAAGGCCAGTGGACAGCAGGATCAGTAACGCGATGGAGCTGGGCAAGTTCTTTTTCATGGCGACGTTCAGGATAATTCATGGACGTGGTTTAGCGCCCGTGTGGTGGCACTAAGTATGATTGTTCGCCTGTGAATGCTCCATACAACATTACAAATCTTTTCCTTGCGCACCATCCATGCGGGTGTAAAATGGCGGCCTATTTTGTGCGTACGAAAGGACGCTGCCAACATGACACAAGGACTTACCTCTCTCGGTTCGGGTAGCTCCATTACGTGGGCTGTTCTGCTCATCGTTTTTGGCTGTCTGGCCATCGCGCTTCCGCTGGGAACGTCGCTGGGCGTTGTGATTATCGTCGCCTGGCTCATCACCATTAGCGGCGGCTTTCAGTTTATTCACGCATTCCAGTCGCAAGGTGCAGGTAGCATCGCGTGGAAGTTGCTCGTCGCCGTGCTCTATCTCATCGTCGGCCTCTACTTTGTGACGCATCCCTTGATGGGACTCGCCAGCTTCACGCTCGCCCTGGCTTTCTTTTTTCTCGCAGAAGGCGTGTTCGATATCGTCGCGTATTTCCAGAGTCGCAGCCAGAATGGAGCCACATGGATGCTGCTCGATGGAATCGTGACCTTGATACTAGGGGCCCTGGTCTGGAAGCATTGGCCTTCCAGTTCCGCATGGGTAATCGGAACGCTCGTCGGCATCAGCATGATCATGACAGGAACTACGCGCTTAATGATCAGCCTTGCTGTCCGCCGCATGCGTCAGGGCGGTGTTGTCGGCGAGAGCCGGCCTCGAATGGCGGCCTGAGCGGAGTTAGCCTGAAAATACAGACCCCGCCAGATAATCAGGCGGGGTTTTCTATGGCATGAGATCTTGGGGAAGCGGTTAGCCACGGCCTTTACTTTTCTTGCCAGCCGCTACCTCGACGGCCTTGCCCGCAGGCTTCTTCTTGCCTTCCATTTCGGCAAGGCTAGCTTTCAGCGCGGACATCAAATCCACGACCGGGGCCAACTTGTTCGGTTGTTCGACTTCTTCGATTTCGCCACCTTCGAGTTTGGTCTCGATCATCTTCTTCAGGTTTTCCTGGAAGTCATCGTGATATTTTTCGGGATCCCATTCGGCCGCCAGCGCTTCGATTAACTGGTGCGCGACTTTTACTTCTGCCGATTTGAGTTCAACGTCTGGCGCTCCGAAGCCTTCCACTTTCTTGACTTCCTCTTCGTAATACATCGTATGCAGCATCATGCCGCCAGAATGTGGTCGCAGAAATACGGTATATTCGCGGTTGTGCATGGTGAGTTTGGCGATTGCGACATACTCGCTTTCTTCAAGCGCCTTAGTCAACAGCGCATACGGACGGCGGCCGGCTTCTTCGGGCAGCATGTAATAGGAAGATTCGAAGTAAACAGGATCAACTTCACTCGCTTTCACGAATTCCAAGATTTCCATTGTCTTCGCAGTCTTCGGTTCAATCTTCTTGATTTCCTCGGGTTCGATAACGATATATTCATCTTTTCGAAACTCGAAGCCCTTCACAATGTCGCTGCGGTCCACGACTTCGCCGTCCTTGAGGCAGACATACTGCTGCTTGAGGCGCGATTTGTCTTTGCGGTGCAGCATGTTGAAGGAAATGCCCGAACTGCGTGCGCCGGAAAATAGTCGCACCGGCATAGAAATAAGGCCAAACGTCAGATATCCGGACCAAACTGAAGCTGCCATGTCTGCCCCTGTCAAACTCCGATCAGATTCACTTAAGTCATACTATGCAAACGAGTTTAGACTACCAAGAACGGCAAAGGACACCAATATGTGTCCACGAACCCAAAGTCCAAGCACGATGGCGTGGGCCCAACAAATAACCGCCACAATAGACGGTAGTTAGATGTTGGGTTCCTAAGACGCGCTGGCTGAAACATGAAATTAGCAGGAATTACACAACTCGCCCAGTCGTCGAATTGGTTGGTGGCAGTCATCGTGACGGTCGTATTTGCCAGTCTGGCGCGCCTCACGCGTGGGGTCACGACATCGGGCGCGATCGCCGGAGCAGTCGTTTGTTTTGTTCTCTTTACCGGCGTTGGCCCGGCAGCCGTACTGGTGCTACTAAGCGTTTTCTGCTTAACTTGGCTGGCCACACGCTTCGGATACCAACGAAAACAGAGTTTGGGCACTGCGGAACGGCGCGAAGGCCGTCAAGCCTCGCAGGTGTTGGCCAATTTGGGTGTTGCCGCACTCTGTGCAGGATTGTTTCGCCTTTCGGGCGGCAACGCAATTTGGCTTCTCGCCATGTCAGCCGCACTGGCCGAAGCCGCAGCGGACACGGTTTCCAGCGAATTGGGCCAGACGAGTAGGCGTGTGCCGCGGCTGATCACTACTTGGGACCGTGTGCCGGCGGGAACCGACGGTGGTATTAGCCGCCGCGGGACCGCAGGAGGGTTGCTGGCCGCTGCCGTCGTCTGCGTCGTCTGTGTGTTGGCGGGCATTGTGTCCTCGAAGCAGTCGTATGTCGCGCTTGGTGCGGCGATGCTCGGCATGCTGGCCGACAGCTTTCTCGGTGCGTCGCTCGAACGACGCAAGCTATGCAATAACGATGCCGTCAATTTTGCCAGCACTGCTATCGCTGCTGGTATCGCGGTATGGTTTTCCCGTTTGATTGCGTGATTCCTCCGGACATGTCCGGTAGTTCCTTGTTCGATTGCTTCCTCTAAAGCAAAATCAAGCTTCACGTCATTTGCATCTAAATAAATGCTTGCGCCCATGAAATTCCGCACTCTTGCCATTGGTTACGTGTTGGTTCTGGCCGTTTATCTTTTTGCGAAGAGCCATGCCAATCGGCCCCAAGCAGCCAGCCACTTCAAAAAAGTAGTGGATCTCACTCGTCCGGAGTTACAGCCTCACGATTCCTTGGCGACGAGACTCGAGGCGCCGGCAAACTATGCACCCAGTCTATGGACTGCAACCGAGATACCTGCAAGCCGGCTGACGGCGCCGTTGATTGTCTTAGACATCGAATCAGAAATTAGGAGTGATCCCACGCATCAAGTTTCCGTCGAAGACATTGCCGATTGGGAGTTGGCTCATGGCGAGATCCCACCGGATGCAATCGTGATCGCGCATACTGGGTTGAGTTTCCACGCGGCCAACAATTTTGCTGGCTATTCTATGGATGCGGCCCGATTTCTTGTCGAAGGTCGGGATACTCTTGCAATCGGTAGCGACACACCCACCGTCGATTCCAGCCGAATGAAGAATGTCGCCCGCTACACCCTCGCTCATAGCGTCTATCATCTTGAGAACGTCACCAACCTGGAGCAAGTTCCTGAGAATGGTTCCTTCATCGCTGCATCCGTTCCGCGCCAGCATCATGAAAAAACTGCTCCGGTGCAATTGCTGGCGATGGTGAGATAGCATTCGTCACGCATGAAGCGCGACACAACCCACGCAATTTATTGTTGTGAGATCCCCTGAACCTTCGGAGCCGTGGTGACGTGCCCCTGTCGCGCATCCGTAATCAGAATGCCAGAGTTTTCCAGAAGCAACCCTGTAGCGCGGCCCAGTTCTACTCGAGACTCTTCGTAAGCCGTCAACGCTGACAATAAATTGGATTGGGCTGTTACCAGAGCGGTATGCTGTTGCAGAACATTGTCGGGGTTTGAAACGCCAACCTCCAACTTTCTTCTTTCCGCATACAACGTCTGTTTCGCAAGGTCAACTGCTCGTTGCGCCGCGTTTATGCTAGATCGGTTCTGCTGTACGTCAAATAATGCGTTTCTAACTTCAATTCGAATTTGATTTTGCAGTTGTTGCAGCCGCACTTGAGCCTGGCGCAATTCAAGTTCAGAGCGGATTTGATTCGCTTGTGCCTCGCGGTTCCGCAGCGTTGCATCGAAGGTTGCGATGGCCCCTTTGTCGGTCGCAGTGGAGTCCACGAGCTGGCTTAGCGTCCCGCCGTAGCTAACGGGCCCTCCGTTCTGAAAAGGGGGTGGGGCAGTTTTTTGATTGAAGCACCGTTTGACCGCCGTGCCAGTACAAATCGGAATTCTCGGATTGATGTCTCCGCCAAGACCGGAACCACCGTAGTAGCCCGACACATCCACTATCGGCAACAGAGAATTAGCGACGGCCTGCCCGCTGAGCTGCCGTGTATTTAGGTCGATCTCTGACTCTGCCAATTCGGCGCGATGAGACAAAGCATCGTTGACTAAGTCGTCCGTTGAAGGTTCATGCTCCGCTGTCGGCGTATCTATTGTCGAAGTTGGCACGACTTCGACATCCCGCAGTATCGGGTCGGAATACATGCGGCTGATGGCATTTTTCATCAATAATTCTTGGAGTCGCAGGTTTGTTTGTGCGAGTATGAGCGCCTGTTGATTTGTTGCGACTGCCGATTCCGCACTTGCGACTTGTATTGGCTGATCGACTCCATATCTGACCTGCGTTTTAGTGTCCTTCAATACCGTTTGGGCGTAATCAAGCGAGTCCTGCTGCATTTTGACGTTTTCGCCCGCATAAACTAGGTTCCAGTAAAGATTTTCAATCTGGTCCACAGTGGTAATGATCTGCAAGCGAAAGGCGACGTCTGTGATTTTGCGATTGTTTTGAGAAATCACCATGTATCGCGTATTGGGGACTGTGCCGAAGCCCTGCAGCAAAGGCTGCGTAATCTTGAGTTGAAAATTAGAGTTCACTTCAGGACTCAATAGTGGCGACGTATTGTTAGATGTAATGTGGCTGTTGTCGAACGCGATCGAACTGAGCGTGCCCCATTTAAAGGCCTGTTGATAGTTGAAGTCCGCCGTCCCCGTATTTGTATTGATAACCGGTACACCTGACTGAAAATTCGTCGCCGACGCGTGATTTCTGTCCATTTGCAACGTGCTGCTCAAGATTGGGTCGAAACTCGAAACAGAAGAGCCTATGCCAAGAGTGGAACTCACGAGCCCATTGGTGCCCGACCCGGCGCCAGCCGTGCCTACACTCGTCCCGCCAGTTCCCGAGCCCACAACGCCGCTAAGTCCTCCCACACCGCCGCCCGGTGTGTTCTGCACGACTCCAGCGTTTACGCCAAGAGTCGTTGCACCAGCCTTAGTGCGCAGCACGTCTGTATCGGCGATGTTCAAGTTGTAGCGCGCGATGCCAATATCAAGATTGTTTTCCAGAGCAAGCGCTATGGCATCGTTTAACGACAACATGAGCTTGCCATCTCGGATTAATGCACTAATTCTTTGCGAATTGGATACATTCGCCGCTGGCACCTCTCGAGGTTCGTACGGCGCGACCGGGTTGGGAAAATGCGATTGTGGCTTGGAATAATCCTCCAGTTGACGGGGTTTGGCCTCATCCCCTCCCGAGATATTTTGTGCGAAGCTGTTCGCCCATGGGAAGAAGCTTAATGCGAGACCTAAAGCTGCAAGACGCTGAAGTTGGGATTTCGTCAAACGCATTTCCTGGCGATCAAGAATTTGGGTCTTTATATAACTCGTCCCAAAATTCAAATTGCACAATCAAGTTACAAATTATAGATAAGGTGCCGTCGAAGATATTGTAACGGGCAGGCGTGTAAAGATTTGTCACACTTGATATTGAAAGGAAAAGTTGAAGAAACGGCGTGGGCGGCCCGTTGCCGGGCCACCCGTAAGCTATTGAGGTTGCTGTTGCGTCGAGGGCATAACCGATCGGACATCTTGACTTGGCTGTACGTATGGAACAGTTGGCAAATGATTCACTTGTCCGCGAACCGCATCGTCAAGCACAATGCCAGCATTCTCAAGCAATAGACCCGTTGCCCGGTCGAGTTCGACTTTCGATTTTTCGTATGCTGCCATTGCTGAAACCAAGTTCGACTGCGCGCCCGTATAAGCAGACTGATTTTGCAAGACTGCCGTGGTTGTAGATGCACCTAACGCAAGCTTTTTCTGCTCTGCATCGAGTGTCTGATGGGCAAATTCGGCCGCTGCCCGAGCGGAATCGACACTGGCACGATTTTGTTGGACCGAAAATTGTGCGTTACGAACTTCGATGCGAATTTGATTTTCAAGCTGTTGCAACCGCATCTGTGCTTGCCGGTACTCAAGTTCCGCGCGAACTTGGTTGGCTTGCGCAACACGATTGCGGAGAGGAATGTTCAGCGTCAGGCCAACGCCTTTATCGGTCGCGGACGAGTCAACCAATTGATTCAGGGTGGTCCCGTAACCGACGGGACCTCCATTGGCGAACGGCGGTGGCAACACCACGCTTCCGAAACTGCCTCCGGGATTAGGGCACGCTGGAGTGGGTGCGGTCGCGATCGCGCAGGGGTTAATGTCGCCGCCGATGCCACTTCCTCCGTAATACGCGAACACATCAAGGGTCGGTAATTGGGCATTCCGGACCGCCTTGTTGTTGATTTCGCGGTTCGTCAAGTCGATACGAGATTCCGCCAACTCTGCCCGATGGCTTAGAGCATCGTTGACCAAATCCTGTGTGGGAACAACCTGCTCTTGTGCAGGTAGTTGCATGGTGGACGTGGGAATAACTTCCGCATCCGCGAGCCGCGGATCAATTAATGTGCGGCTGAGCGCATTCTTCATCAGCAACTGTTGCAGTTCCAAGTTGGTCTGCGCAACGGTAAGCGCTTGTTGGTCGGTCGCAACCGTGCTCTGTGCTCCAACCACCTGTATCGGTGCAAGAGTTCCGATATCAACCTGTTTTTTCGTGTCTGAGAGCGTCTTTTGCGCAAACTCCAACGCATCTTGTTGTACTTTTACGTTTTGATAGGCATAGACCAAATTCCAATAAATATTTTCAATCTGATCCACTGTCGTGATCACCTGAAGACGAAACGCTACGTCCGTTATTTCCCGGTTATTCTTGGCAAAGGTGATAAAGCGCTTATTGGGAAGAAACCCCCATCCCTGCAACAAGTTCTGCGTGATTTGAGCACGGAAGTTAGAATTTAACAAGGGTGTGAAGGTCGTGAAGGGGACGTTCGTTGTTTGATGCGTATTGTTGAAACCCACGGTCAGATTCGTCCCGGTCATGAAGCCTTGTTGATAAGAGAAATCAGCTGTCGCCGTGTTTGTATTGATGGACGGAACGCCGTTAAATGCGCTCGTCGAGAGAGCGTTGTTGCGATCCATCTGCAAAGTCCCGGTAAGAATCGGGTCGTAACTGATAATGGGCGATCCAATGCCTTGCGTCGAACTCACTAAGCCATTGGTTCCGCTGCCCGCGCCAGCTACGCCGACGCTAGTTCCACCTGCACCCGAGCCTACGGATCCGCTCAACCCGCCCGTTTCTCCTCCGGGCGTATTCTGTACCACGCCGCTGTTAACACCAAGAATGCTTGCGCCAGCTTTCGTTCGCAGAATGTCCGTATCGGCGATATTCAGGTTGTAGCGTGCGATAGCGATATCCAGATTGTTCTCGAGAGCTAGCGCCACCGCGTCATCCATTGACAGCATCAGCTTGCCATTCTGCATTAGCTGATCCATGCGTGGCGTGTTCGTTAGATTCGGTGGCTCCAAATGGCGAGGCATATATGGAGCAATCGGGTTCGGGAAGTGCGACACGCCCTTCGAGTAGTCCTTAATGACAGAGCCATGTGCAGGTTGCGCAGCCGGAGCAGAAGGAAGCGTGTTCTGCGCCTGCATTGAATCCTGCGCCCAAACTCCTGCCGAAAGAACGCCCGCCAGCAACATGGTGGTCCCAAGCCGCGCCACCGATTTCAAACCGTGCCAATACATTCGTTTTTCTCCTGCATAAATACTGGTGAATGTTGAACTCTTGTTCTAACCTGCACTAGTTACGCAAACCTCTGCGCCCAAGTTTCATATTTCAAGATTTCGCTGAACTCTTGCCGGAGTTCGCATCGTGCCTGTTTCGCTGCAACCCGCCGGAATGCAATAGTATAGCTGACGTATGCGGCTGCTTCTTAACCGTCAATCATGCTTCGAGTAAATCTTTGTAAAAGCTTCGTCTGGGACTTTATTAAGCCCATTGGATGATGCCGTTATGAGAGAAGATTCCGACTTATTGCCATGCGCAGCCTTAAAATAACGCTCTCTTACGACGGGACCGACTTTGCTGGCTGGCAAATCCAGCCGGACACTCCGACTATCCAGGGCACACTATCCTCCGCTATTGGACGTGTCACCGGGGAAAAGGTCTTGCCCCAAGGCTCTGGGCGCACTGACGCAGGCGTTCATGCCTTGGCACAGGTGGCAAATTTTTCATTGGAATCGCCCATTCCCTCTGAAAATTTGTTGAAAGCTCTTAACGACGTGCTGCCTTCAACAATTCGTATTTTGGCCGTCGAGGAGGTTGATTCCAGCTTCCATGCCCGCAAATCGGCGACAGCGAAGACTTATAGCTATCGCATGTATCGCGCCGATATCTGTCCGCCATTTTTGGCCAGATATGTCTGGCATCACCCTTATCCTCTAGATGAAAACGAGATGATTGCTGCTGCGGCCTTAGTTACGGGTGAACATGATTTCACTTCATTTGCTGCGGTCGACCCCGAACGAGGCAGGGAACAAGAAGTGTCTAATATCCGCACGATTTTTGCTTCGACTTGGCGGCGCGAGGGAGACGAATTTATCTACGAAGTACGCGGCAGCGGATTTCTCCATCACATGGTGCGTAATCTCGTAGGCACCTTCATTCTTGTCGGCAAAGGTACGCTTAAGCCCAAAGATGTTTCGCGCATTCTCGAAGCAAAAAGTCGCTCGGCTGCCGGGGCAACGGCTCCCGCGAGTGGCCTGTTCTTGGTAAATGTTGAATATTAACTGGCCGTGTGGCGCGGACACCCTCGTCCGCGTAAACTCATGCCGTGGCCACTAATGTTCAACTTGCCGCGGCAATTGAGGTACGCAACCCTGCCACCAGTGAACTGCTGCGCGAGATCCCCTGCCAGTCCGATGCCCAAGTCAATCAAGCTGTTCTTCACGCTCGCCACGCGCAACCAGTTTGGAATGCGCTCGGAATATCAAAGCGCGTAGAAGTCCTGCGCAACTTTCAGGCGCTACTTCACTCCAAAAAGTCAGAAATTGCTCGCGACATCACCGTCGAAGCTGGCAAGCCCGTGGTGGAAGCCTTGCTCACGGAAGTGAACGTGGTTCTGGATGCAGCACGCTTCTGTTTAGAAAACGCCCGTTCATTTCTTCGCGACGAAGCTTTGCCTCATGGCAGTCTGGCGATGAAAACGAAATCTGGCCGCATTGTCCGAGAGCCCTACGGCGTCATCGGAATTATTGCGCCCTGGAATTATCCGTTCGCCATTCCCGCCACCGAGAGCCTTGCCGCGCTTGTCACTGGAAACGCGGTTGTCCTGAAGCCCTCAGAATTAACCCCCTTGATCGCCTTGAAACTTGCATCACTACTGCATCAGGCCGGGGTTCCGCAAGATGCCTTTCAAGTGGTAATTGGCGCAGGCCCCACCGGTGCAGCCCTAGTAAATTCAAATATCGACAAGCTGGTTTTTACGGGGAGTGTTGCCACCGGCAAACGTATTGCCCAAACCGCCGGCGCGCGTTTATTACCTATGGTTCTGGAACTCGGCGGCAAAGATCCCATGATCGTTCTTGATGACGCCGACATAGACGTCGCCTCCAGCGGCGCCGTGTGGGGCGCCTTCATGAACGCCGGCCAGACCTGCCTATCCGTTGAGCGCTGTTACGTCCATCGCAGCATCATCCGGCCATTTACCGACGCCTGCGTTGCCAAGACGAAACAGCTGCGCATCGGCAATGGACTTGACCCTCAAACCGAAATCGCCCCCATGATTCACGAACGTCAGCTTCGCACGGTTGAGGCCCAGATCGAAGATGCCCGGTCCAAAGGTGCCCGCGTTGTCGTGGGCGGAGAACGTCTAGCGAATCTCGGTCCAAATTTCTACGCACCAACCGTCGTTTGCAACGTCGATCATTCAATGCGCCTGATGCGCGACGAGACTTTTGGCCCCGTTCTTCCGATTATGCCGTTCGATTCCGATGAAGAGGCCGTAACACTAGCCAACGATTCTGAATACGGCCTCGCCGCCAGCGTCTGGACAAAAAATCAATCGCGCGGCGAAGCCATCGCCCGCCGCATTCAGGCCGGAACGGTCATGATTAACGACACAATTTCTTGTTTCGGCATCAGCGAGGCTCCTCATGGCGGCATGAAGGCCAGCGGCATCGGCAGGACTCACGGCAGATTCGGCCTCGAAGAAATGGTCCGCATTAAATATCTCGACCTTGACCATTTGCCAAAAATGAAAAAACTCTGGTGGTACGGTTACAGCGAAGCCTTTACACGCCGAATGGAAGGCTTCGTGGACATGCAATTCGCCAAATCCGCTCGACAGCGCCTGCGCGGCGCCTTACGAACCCTCGGCCTCTTGCGCCGTAAGGAGCAGCTATGACTTCACCCGATCCCAAACGCGATCTTCTCCGCCATTCCCTCGCCACCATCGCCTACCGCGGCGGAAAAATGTTACGCGATGCTCCCGCAAGTTTTGGCGACTTCCGCGTTTGCGATGGCGCCCGTACGCCCCGGCAAATCGTTGCGCATATCGGCGACCTCATGGAGTGGGCTCTCTCCATGGCCCAAGGCAAACAGCATTGGCACGTTTCCGAGCCAATGTCTTGGGATGAAGAGCGCGAGCGTTTCCATGCGAGCCTCGGCCGCTTCGACGAGTACCTCGCTTCCGCCAACACGCTGCACGCGGTCCCGGAAAATTTGTTTCAAGGCCCAATCGCCGACTCGCTCTCACACGTCGGCCAGATCGCCATGTTGCGACGCATCGCGGCAACTCCCGTGAAAAGCGAGAACTACTTCATCGCAGAAGTCACCGCCGGCCGCGTCGGAGCAAACCAGCCCGCCCCAAAATTCGAGTTTGATTAGAACATCACTGACTTTAATCCCTTGTCATTCCGAGCCATCCGGAGTCGCGTAGCGACGAGGATGTGCGTAGGAATCTGCTTTTGTAAATCTGTGTTCGTCTGTCTCCCTTTGGTTTAACGCCTATACCCATCATCCGCTAAAATAGCTTCGTCAATGAACACCGACCTTATCTTCGACTGGAACCAGCGCCAGCCCGAATTGCTGCGCCCCATCAAGCCCGTCCGTCTGACTGATGAAACTCTCCGTGACGGCCTGCAATCACCCTCCGTCCGCGACCCATCCATCGAGGAAAAAATTCACATTCTTCACTTGATGGAATCCCTCGGCATCAACTCGCTCGATCTCGGTCTTCCCGGTGCAGGCCCGCGTGCTATCGAGCACGTCGAAGCTCTCGCTCGCGAAATTGTTTCGGCCAAGATGAAAATCAAGCCTTACTGCGCCGCACGTACCCTCGAAAGCGATATCCGCCCCATCGCCGACATCACGCAGCGTACTGGCTTGTCCATCGAAGTCGCCGCCTTCATCGGCTCCAGCCCAATTCGCCGCTACACCGAAAATTGGACCGACGACTTTCTCCTGCAAACCACCGAGAAAGCAGTTAAGTTTACCGTTTCCGTCGGACTCGATTGCATGTACGTCACCGAAGACACCACGCGCTGCGACCCTGAAACCGTCAAGCGTCTTTATTCCACCGCAATTTCCTGCGGCGCAAAAGCCGTTGTCGTCTGCGACACCGCCGGCCACTCCACGCCCGCTGGTGCAGGAGCTGTGATTCATTTCGTCATCGACGAAGTAATTAAGCCTTCCGGAGCAAAAATTCGTCTCGATTGGCATGGCCACGATGATCGCGGATTCGCCGTCGCCAACTCCATGGCAGCTCTCGTCGCGGGCGCCGATTGCGCCCACGGCACCGCGCTCGGCATCGGAGAGCGTGTCGGCAACACACAGATCGACCAGATGCTCGTCAATCTCAAGCTCATGGGTGTGGCGCCCTGGGCAGATCAAGACCTAACGCGGTTGAAAGAATATTGTGTCGCGGTTTCCCGCGCCACGGGTGTGTCCATTCCTGCGAACTACCCCGTCTTCGGCGAAGACGCCTTTCGCACCGCCACCGGAGTTCACGCCGCCGCCGTAATCAAAGCCTACAAAAAGAACGACGTCGAACTCGCAAACGCCGTCTATTCCGGCGTGCCCGCGCACGTCTTCGGCATGGAACAGACCATTGACATCGGCCCCATGAGTGGCAAGTCGAACGTCGTTTACTGGCTCGAACGCCGCGGCCTGCCCGCTGACGAAAAAGTTGTGGACGCCGTTTTCCAGCGCGCCAAGTCTTCCGACCACACCCTAACCGAAGCCGAAATACTGGCCTGCGTTCAGTAAAACTTTTGGATATCGGTGTCATCTCGAGCGACGTGAATTCATTCGTCTTGCGAATGAATTCACCTAGTCGAGGGACCTGCTTTTTGCACTTACTCTTAAACTATTGTCATCCTGAGCGAGCGCTTTCCATCTTGGTTACTTTTAACCACCGTCATCCTGAGCGAAGCAAGAAGTTTGCATGGCGAACGTCTTTGCGAAATCGAAGGACCCCATGTTTCTCTGCATCTCCTCAGGCACCTCAGGGAGTCCCTTCGATTCACTTGCCCAAAATGATTTAAACTTTCCGGTTCTTCTCCGGAGGCCTCATGCGTCGTCTTCTCGCTCTCATTTTCATTCTTTGCTCATCCGCCTCACTCTTCGCCGCCGCTAAACGCCCTTTCACCTTCGAGGACATGATGAAGCTCAAGCGCGTGGGCGAACCCGAAGTCTCGCCCGACGGCAAGTGGGTCATCTTCAGCGTTGTGGATGTGGATCTCGCTGCCAACACCAAAACTCCACACATCTGGATCGTCCCTCTAAGTGCCGGCCAAGAACAAAGAAAAGATGGGGTGCCCCATGTCTGGCCGAATTTGGGAGACGTGGGCAGCGACGAACGAGAAATCATCGCCGATCAGGATGCCGACCGCCCCCGCTGGTCACCCGACGGCAAGCGCTTTGCATTCCTCTCAACCAAAGAAGGCGGCTCGCAAGTCTGGATCGCAGACTTCGATTCGAATACCGGTGCTGTGGGTCGCTCCCGCAGGCTGACTGCCGCGCCCGGCGAAGCGGGTGGAGAGTTGTGGTCGCCGGACGGTAAGTACATTTTGTTTGTTTCTGATGTTTATCCGGAATGTGGAGGGACTTCCGCGGAAGAACAGGAATGCAACAAAAAGAAATTCAAGGATGCCGAACAATCCAAAGTTAAGGCAATGATTTTTGACCATCTGCTTTATCGGCACTGGAATTCTTATAAGGAAGGCAGGCGTTCGCACATTTTTGTGTACCCGGCCGACGGCCCCGGCTTCCCGATAGCGAACACCAGCGGCATCGTTGAGGTCTATAGCGGTCCGTACACTTACGATGATCTCCGCGACCTCACTCCCGGTGACTACGACGCTCCCGTCTTCTCCGTCGGCGGACAGGACGACTACGCCTTCTCTCCCGACGGCCAGGAGATTTGCTACGCCTCCAATCATGATAAAAATCCCGCCGCCTCCACCAATAACGATCTATGGCTCGTCCCCATAAGTGGTGGCGAGGCCAAAAACATCACCGCCGACAATCCCGCCAGCGACTCAAGCCCGCTCTACTCGCCGGATGGCAAATACATCGCTTACCGCGCCCAGCAACGCCCCGGATACGAGAGCGATCGCTTTCGCCTGATGCTCTACGACCGCAAAACCGGAGAGAAGAAAAATCTGACCGAGAACTTTGATCATTGGGTTGGGACATTTGCATGGACCCCGGATTCACAAACGATCGCTTTTACCGCAGACGACGTTGGTGAATCACCCATTTACGTCACTTCAATAAGCGGTGATTGGGGCTCATCGGGATTATCGACTGCTCGCGCGTCTTTAGTTCCAAGTTTTAACGACGATTTGGTCTTTACGCCAGATGGAAAAACTCTTTTGTTTACAAGAATGTCGGTGCAGAGTCCTAATGAGATTTTCTCGCTTCAGACCAATCAAAGCTGGTTGAGAGAAACGCGCGGTTTGCCAGTAGTGAATTGTGCGTACATCAATGGGAAAATGGTGCCAGATCTCTGTCGGGCAGCGAATCCGCTGACGCACTTCAACGACGCTCTCCTGTCTCAAATAGACATGTCTCCGCTTCAACCTTTCTGGTTCACCGGCGCCTACGGCGACAGAGTCCAGGGCTTCCTAGTCAAGCCGCCCAACTTCAACTCAAACAAAAAATATCCCGTGAAGTTCATCATCCACGGTGGCCCTGAAGTTCCGATGGGTGATGAGTGGAGCTATCGCTGGAACGCTGAACTCTTTGCCGCCAGCGGCTATGTAGTCATATTCATCCACTTCCACGGCACTCCCGGCTACGGCCAGAAATTTATTGATGCCATCAACGGCGACTGGGGCGGTGCGCCCTACGAAGACCTGATGAAAGGCCTCGACTTCGCCGAGAAGACTTATCCATTCATCGACAAAGACCGCGAGTGCGCCCTCGGCGCCAGCTACGGCGGCTACATGATCAATTGGATCGAAGGCCACACCGACCGCTTTAAATGCCTGGTCACGCATGACGGCATGTTCAACGCCGAATCGGCTTGGGGATCAACCGAAGAGATCTGGTTCAACAACTGGGAGTTCAAAGGCACTCCTTATGACAACCGCCAGCTTTATCAAAAATGGTCTCCGCACCAATACGCGAAAAATTTCAAGACGCCCATGCTCGTCGTCCACGGACAAAAAGATTATCGCCTCGACGTCAGCGAAGGCTTCCAGCTTTTCACCACACTGCAGATGCGAGGTGTTCCCTCGAAAATGCTCTACTTCCCCGATGAAGGCCACTGGGTCTTGAAACCGCAAAACTCCCAGCTCTGGTACAAAACCGTCAACGACTGGATCGACCAATGGACAGAGAATAAATAGCTCGGTGGCAACATCTACACTAACCATCTTGTCATTCCGAGAGCGGCTTTATCGCTCGAAGAATCTGCTTTTGTAAGTTGCATGGCTCGGTTTTGTGTGGGGCTGACATTCCTGTCCGCCGCTTTTGATTTTTGGTTGAATTAAATTAAAGACGTGTCATCCCGAGCGAAGTGAATTCATTCGCTTTGCGAATGAATTCACGCAGTCGAGGGACCTGCTGTTTCTTTCCATTCGTGATGAAAACAGCTTTCTCACGGCCCAATCGGCCAGAGCGACTGCAACTGATATCCCACGCTCGCGCTCCCCACGCTCGCCGTCCCCAAAACCACGGTCGCGCCTGCCACGCCCGTGTTGATCTGGATCGTCGCCATTCCACTCGCATCCGACAAAATCGCCTGCGTGGACGACGACAATATCACCGGCGGTTGCGGCTCCGTAATATTCAACTCCCCAATCGTGATAATCGGTTCATTGCTGTTCGTCCGCGCAATCACCGTTTGAAACGCCAACGGCGCGCCCATCACCGGATTCGGCGGATAAGACTGGTCCGTCGCCCGCACCGTCACCGGCGCGAACGCCTGCCCGACCTGCAATAGTTG
>Ga0209168_10001817_pt1 | contig 16167 bp, 14 predicted proteins | sample Coa_R1_FD_187156 | JGI IMG/M metagenome (GOLD analysis project Ga0209168, IMG submission 187156) | Surface soil microbial communities from Centralia Pennsylvania, which are recovering from an underground coalmine fire - Coalmine... | ecosystem: Environmental > Terrestrial > Soil > Unclassified ... | reverse complement strand
GCTGCTCAAGGATGCCCCGGTCACTTGCGAGCCGGCCTGCGCGAGTGATCGCGCATTCTGCGCCGCCTGCTGTACTTCTATTTGCGTGGGAAACTTGATCGCCGCGCCGCCGGAGGTCCCCCCCGGAATTTGGTTCGTGCCGACAGCAGAGGTCGCTCCTTGCACCGTGCTCGGCGTGCCCGGGACGTTGATGTTGCCGTCAGCGTTGACGTTCGCGTCGCCCGGGCTCAGCGGATCCTGCATGATGGGCTCGGGTGCGAGATCGTTCACGTCGTTCTGCGAATTGATCGCGCCGGCGGGCAGCGTGAGCGGGGGTGACGGATCGGCAATCGCCTCGATATACACTTTGCGGCCGCCCTGGAAGGACGATTCGCCGTAGATATATGCGGAATTCGCCGGCACCGTGATCAACGTGCCGGTCTCGGGGTCGGGAACCTGGGGCGTGCCCTTGTTGCCGAGGTTATTGAGCTCGACGCAGCCCGAATAGGGTTTGGCGTTAAGCGTGCCGTTCACGCAATTTCCGCTCGGGTAGTTCGGGTTTTCGGCAAGTTCATTCAGCGCGAGGTTCGCGCCCGCTTCTGCGCTGTTCAGCACGCGATACTTGACGCCCAGGGCCTGCGCGCTGGTCTGCGCGTTAAAGGCGCCGTAGGCGACGATCAGCGCGACGATGATGAGCAGCGCCACCAAGATGACGACGATGAGCATGACCACGCCGCGTTGCGACGTTCGAACAACGTCAGTTGCGCGCATACGTGTTGCCATACATCGTGAGTTCGGTCTGATCGCCGCGGTTCACACCCGCGCTCATCTGCAAAGCGACAATGCCGTTGGCAGGCGTGACACCCACCAAGAGTTTGCGGACGTCGCCCGCGGCTACGTCCGGCGACGAGATCAGGAGCGCTGTCGTCACAGCCCAGGTCGCGTCAGCAGTCTTGAATTGCGGCACACCGTTCAAAATATTTGAGACAACGGGCTCGAATGACCGCATCAGGTCCATGCCGATTCCCGATGAACTCGGCGCTAACCAATAGACGGTGTAACCGGTCCAGCTCGCCTGACCCGAATTTTGTCCCCCGGTTAAGAAGAACTGCGACGAATCGTTTCCCGCGATCGCGACAGCTTGCGTCTGCGTGGGTGGTCCGACCTGTTGACTGCAGGCGACGATAGGAAGAGTCGTGCAGTTAAATACGCCATTGACATCGCTCTGGCGCGCGTCGCGCTGGACTTTGTACAACGCCAGTGCAGCCGAATTGACTTCGTCCACCTGCGATTGCATCTGCGCCGGCGCCCGCATGACCGCCGGAATGACCGCAGCGATCGTGGTCAGCAGCATGCCGAAGAGCACCGCCACCGTGAGGATCTCGGCGAGCGTGAATCCGCGCGCGTGTCGCGCGCTACGATACTTGCTTGGTCGCATACGACTCCACCTGATACAATCGATTCGCGCTGCCCTCGTTCCATGTCACAGAAACAGTGCAGTCCTCCAGTCGCGTAAATCCGGCAACGGGCAGGCAATTTCCGGTGATCGTGAAGTTTCCGGGCGAGGCGTTCTTCACACCGTTGCCGGTGACGGAAACGCCGCCGTCGATCGGGATGACGGGCGGCTGCGGCATGGGCGTTCCCTGTTCGACGGAACTTCGTATCGCATCCATGTATTGTTGACCGGCGCTCACCGCTTGAACGAACTGATCATCGTGGCTCGTCGTCTGGAAAGAGCCGGGGATGATCGAATAGAACGCCGCGAGCGCTATCGCGAAAATCGTGATGCCGAGGAGCGCCTCTAATATCGTGAAGCCGCGAGCGCCCGATGAACGAATAGCCATTTACCAGATCCAGCAGTGCCATGTACCGACGGCGAAGTACAAAAATGTCGCCTTGGTAAACTAATACCCAAGTTGTAGTGACGTGGGTCACTCGCTCCCTGCGAACGAGCGTTCGATTTGGTTAACTTCGCCGCGCCATGGCCCTATACCCCGGCAAGAGCCTCCTCATAGTCTCGCGCCGAGGTTGCATCGACGCCATCAGGAATCTTCACGCCCTTGAAGAGCATCGTCAACACAAGGGCAAGTCCGAGGTTGGCGCCTAGCGCGATGAGCCCGACGTAAAGGGGCATGACTCGTGCGCCGAGATGCAGAGCGAATACCGGCGTAAAGCCCGCGGCGACAGCCATCCACGTGGCCAAGACCATGCCCACGAGCCAGCCCACGAACAAGGCGCTCCGATGGAACCAGCGCGTGTATAGCCCAAACACCACAGCGGGAAAGGTCTGCAGGATCCACGCGCCGGCCAAGAGCTGGAAGTAGATCGCGAATTGCGTGGGCAGGAAGAGAACGAAGAGCAACGCTCCAGTCTTGACGATGAGCGAGGCGAAGCGCGCGACCTTCGTCTGCACGGCGCTCGAGCAGGCAGGCTGGACGAACTCCATGTGGATCGATCGCGCGTACAAGTTGGCTGCGGCGATCGACATGATCGCTGCCGGCACGAGCGCGCCGATCGCGATCGCGGCGAAAGCCACGCCGATGAACCACTGCGGGAACGAAGCGAGGATCAGCGCAGGCACGGCTCCGTTGGGAGTGGCGGGATGCGCGCCGGCCGCGATGGCCATGTAGCCGAAGAGCGCGATGAAGCCGAGCATCACGCTGTACGCGGGCAGGATCACCATGTTGCGACGAACGACGCGCGCGCTTTTCGCGCCGAGCACACCTGTGATCGAGTGCGGATACATGAACAACGCGAGGCCCGAACCGAACGCAAGCGTTGCATACGCCGAATATCCGGCTGGCGCGAGCATGATCGAAGCGGGCTTCGGTCGCTGCGCCAGGATCGTCGCTGCCGTCGCGAAGATATGCGCGAAGCCGCCGAGCTTCGTCACGAGTACGATGGTCGCACCGATGACCGTCACGTAGATCAATGTGTCCTTCACAAACGCGACGAGCGCCGGTGCGCGCAACCCGCCCCGATACGTGTAGATGGCAAGGATCGCAAACGCGACGATCACCGGCAAATCGCCCAAAAAACCCGAGCCGGTGAAGCCAAGGGCCGCTATCACCACCTGCAGTCCGACCAACTGCAGCGCGATGTACGGCATGGTCGCAAGGATACCGGTGATCGCCACCGCTAGCGCAAGGCTACGACTCCCGTAACGTTCGCGCACGAAATCGGCGTAGGTCACGTAGCCGCGATTCTTCGCGATGCACCAAAAGCGCGGACCGAAGATGAAGACGAGAGGGAAGACGATCGTCGTGTACGGCAGCGCGAAGAATCCAGGCGCTCCGACGCCATAGATGAGCGCGGGCACGGCGATGAACGTGTATGCGGTGTAGATGTCGCCGCCGATGAGAAACCAGGTGACCAGCGTGCCGAAGCCGCGTCCGGCGAGCGCCCATTGGTGGATATCGTTGAGGTCGCCGGCGCGCCAACGCACCGCCGCAAATCCGAGCACCGTCACGAGTGCGAAGAGCGCCACAAAGACCGCGACGGCGGTCCAAAGGATCACGATCGGTCAGTCCGCGTCAGGAGGTAGACGAAAGCCATGACGATCGCGGTCAGTCCGATGCACAAGAATTGATACCAGTAGAAGAAGGGAACGCCGCCGATCGAGGGCTCCGCATGCGCGTAGAGGGCCGGCCAGAGCGTGCCCGCAAACGGGAGAATGAGAAGCCAATAGGCGTACGGCCGCCGCACGGGCCGCACCGGCTGATCCTTCATGCGCGCGGCGTTTCATTCGAGCGACAAGCGAGTCCTGGCTTGATTTACGGAACTTCTGCTTCCATCTCTTCCGGATCTTGCGCCGGCCTGAACAGCCATTGCGCTATCGCGGTCGGCACGATTGCCGTTAAGATGACGACGGTCACGAGGGCCGAGTATTGCGACTGCGTGATGTCATGATGCGTCAATCCATAGAGGCTTGAAATCGTTCCAAACGTCAGCCCCGTCGCCATCAAAAGCGTCAGGTAATTCGCGTTCCCGGCTGGATACTTGAACGCAAAGCGCGCCAGCGGCAGCACGCCGGCGATCTTCGCGAGCACTTTGACAAAAAACAGGCTCACGATGAGCCCGGCCCCGGACACCGCCGAGCCGGCCTCGACGTACGTTCCCGCCTTGAGGAAATAGAACGGCGCGAGCAACGTCATGGTCATGGTCTGCAAGCGCCGGCGAACGTCAGGATACGACACCATCATGCCGGCGCAGCCCAGACCGAGGAAATATGCGGGCAGAACTCCCTCGCTCTTGGCGTACGTCGCAAGGGCCGCCAGCAGAAATATGACCGCGAAGAGAATTCGAAGCGCGGGTTCGCTCACGAACTGCCGCGTGCGGTTGATCAAGGATGGCAACAACCTCGGGAGCAAAGCCATCGACGCGATAATCCCCACGACGAGCGCGATGAGCCAGATATTGTAGTTCGAGAAGAGCAGGCCGAGCGCCACCACGGTTCCCAAATCAGTGAAGAAGCACGCCGCGAGGACGAGCTGGCCGAACTCCTTGCCCGCAAGTCCTGATTCAACCATCACCGCGTAGACGACGGCGACGGAGGTCGTCGACATCGCGATGCCGGCGATCTTCGATGCGTCGGGCGTCCAGTGCCCGACGTAATACGCAAATGCCATGGCAGCGAGAAACGGCGCAGCAAACGAGGCGGCGCCAAGCGCGGTGGACGGGAGGAGCTGCTTGCGCAGTACGGCGGGATTGATCTCGGCGCCGGCGAGAAACGTCAACAGGATGCTTCCGAATCCGGCGACAAAATCGATCCATGCGTTCGTTCGCAGCGCGATCAGATTTCCGGCGACGACGCCGACGATGATCTCTACGAGGGCCGCGGGCATCTTGATACGCACCGCTATGAACGCGCTCGCAGCTGCGAGCACCATCCAAAGCCCCGCGACCAGCCACATGTTTTGCGCGTCTGTCAGTTGACGAAAGAGCTCGTGCGGCACAAAAAACTCCTATCGATACATGCTGTGCGATAGGAGCCATCAGCCGGTTGCGCGGCGGTTCAGCGGGAGCCCCATCCCGTCGACCGCCGCTTCGATTGTGAATCTCGCAGCGCCTGTGGCGGACGGGTTCGGACGAGTACGCGGGATGAATCAGCCTAGAATCCGAATGCTGCCCTTCAGCATGAGCCTGCGCGTCACCGATCATCTCGCGAACGAACGGACATTTCTCGCATACGTTCGCACGTCGCTTTCTCTCATGGCCTTCGGCTTCGTCATCGCGAAATTCGCCTTGCTCGCGCATCTCGCGCCCGGCGCGCTTGGCACCGTTCCTCCCGCAGCCGCACTCTCCGGACACAAGCTCGGCATCATCTTCGCAGCGCTCGGCTGCGCGTTGGGCGCCGCCGGTTCGTGGCGATTCATCGTCGTGGATCGGGAGTTGAAACGCGATCAGTACCAATCGGCGCCATGGCTCGCCGTCGCGGTCGGCACGGCGACGGTGGTCACAGGCTTTCTCGTGATCCTGAACCTATTGCGCGTGCTCTGACGCCACTCTCATCGCGCGGGCGCGCACTTCCTCGGCGATGTCGCGCGGCGAAACGACGCGCGCGAGGCCCCCGAAGCTCAAGACCCACGCGATCAGCTCATCGCTCATCGATACCGCGAACGTCATCCGCAGCGAACCATCCGGCATCGTTTCGCAGCGGGTTTCAGCCGGCCACCGCCTTGAGCGGACGTTTGCGGCGGCTCTTGCGTCGATGTCGATCACGAGTTCACGCGGAGCATCGCGTCCGATCATGATGCCGAAACTGTGACGGAGCGCGTCATCGAAGCGCCACTGCGGATCCGGCTCGAACGTCTCGAGTAGTTCTACAGAGCCCATCCGATCGAGCGCGAAGAGCTTCGGCTGATCCTCGCCCTCAACGATGGCCCAACAATAGATGCGGCCGTCATGATCGTGCATGGCCAGGGGTTTCGCCCAGCGCGCATCCGTCGCGCCGCCGGCGGTATGTGTATAGTCGAATTGGATCAACCGGTGCTCGCGGATCGCCGTGTCCACTTTGTCCAGACGATCGTAAAAAGCGCTGTCCGCGCGCGGCTGCGGCCGGCGCGACGACAAGGTCGCCGTCGCTTCAGGATCTTCGATCGCGATGCGCGCGTCGAGGATATCCAGCACGTCACCAAGCGCCTCGACATACGGCGTGCCGAGGCCCGCGATGGCGGTGCGGACGAGAGCGAGCTGGGCCCTGCTGCGCGGATCCAGCCGCGGCCGCGCGAGCGCGGCGCGCGCGGACGTGTGATAGAGCTTATCCTTCGTGTTGTACGTCAGCGGATAGCCGGCGTCGCGGAGTTCGGCTTTGACACGCTTGAACGTCGCCTCGGACGAGGTGCTCAGCAATTCGTGGACGCGCTCTTTTGAGACGACGCGTTTCTCGTCGATCTCTTTCAGCAATTTGATGAAGCGGGCCGTACGGCCGGTATGCTCCGGTTTGGGCGGCATCATGCGCTCGGACGTTGGGGAGCGATGCCGCCGAGCCCTGGCAAGGCGCCGTCCGACCTTGCGCAGGGGCGCGGCGTGTGGTAAAATGCCGATAGAATTCCTCTAAGAGGAGTGGGTTGACACCCGCTCCTTTCGCGTTTATCAAGGAAGCCGCAAACGTCATGCCAGCCAAGAAATCCACGAAAAAAGGCGCCGAGGGATCGGCTCAAGCCACTGTCGTCAGCCCCGCGACGGCGAACCCGCAACTGATCGAGGCGCTCAAAGAACTCGAGCGCGATCGCAACCTCTCGGCCGAAGTGCTCATGGAGGCGCTGGAAGCCGCGCTCGTCTCGGCGTACAAGCGCAACTTCGTCCGCGAGCCCGAATCTTTGGGCGAGCCGGTTGTCGCGGTGGATCGAGCGAACGGCGCGTATAGGGTATTCGCCAGGCGCACCGTCGCGGCGGAAGTCGCCGATCCGAATCTCGAGATCGCGGTGGCCGATGCGGGCGGCAAAGCGGCCGGTGAATTCTACGACGTCGAGATCACACCCAAAGAGTTCGGACGGATCGCCGCGCAGACCGCAAAGCAAGTCATCGTGCAGCGCATTCGCGAGGCCGAGCGCGACATGGTCTTCGACGAATACAACGATCGGCTCGACGAGCTCGTCGGCGGTCAGGTGCTTCGCTACGAGCAGCGCAATATGTACGTCGATCTGGGGCGGGCCGAAGCCATCTTGCCGGTCGCAGAGCAAGTGGCGCGCGAGGTCTTCCGCATCAACGAGCGCATCCGTGCGTACGTGATGGAAGTGCGCAAGACGAATCGTGGTCCGCAGATCATCCTTTCGCGCAGCCATCCGAATCTCGTCCGCCGTCTTTTCGAACAAGAGATCCCCGAAGTCTCGCAAGGCATCGTCGAAGTCAAGGATGTCGCGCGCGAACCAGGGTCGCGTTCGAAGATATCTGTCTGGACGCAAGAAGAAGACATCGATGCCGTGGGCGCGTGCCTCGGCCCGCGTTCCTCAAGAGTCAACAACATCGGCGAGGAGCTGCGAGGCGAGAAGATCGACGTGATCCAGTGGGCGGCCGACCCGGCGACCTATGTCGCGAACGCATTGGCCCCCGCCAAAGTCATCCAAGTGCATTTGAACGAGCGCGAACATCTCGCCGAGGCGGTCGTGCCCGATTATCAGCTTTCGCTAGCGATCGGAAAAGAAGGCCAGAACGTCCGCTTAGCGGCGCGCCTCACCGGGTGGCGTATCGACATTCACAACGAAGAGCAGTGGGCCGAAGTCATGTCGCAGCGTGTGGACGAGGATCAAGAACGCGAGGAGTTGGCCGCGATGGCGGAGGTCGCTGCGCAAGAGAGCGGCGTGCAGCTGACGGCGGAGATGTTGGCCGAAGACGAAGAGCTGATCCGCAAGCTACAGGAACTGCAGCGTATGGCTCCCGGAGAGGGCGAAGAAGAGTCCGACGAATCGCAGCCTTCGGCCGAAGAAGCAACCGCTACAAGCGATTCCGCCGAGTGACGATCTTGTAGGGCGGACCTTTATGGTCCGCCGGCCTCCATGTAGGGCGGACCTTTATGGTCCGCCGGCCTCCATGTAGGGCGGACCTTTATGGTCCGCCGGCCTCCATGTAGGGCGGACCTTTATGGTCCGCCGGCCTCCACGTAGGGCGGACCTTTATGGTCCGCCGGCCTCCATGTAGGGCGGACCTTTATGGTCCGCCTATCTATAGAACCTAGAGATCCTCAGCGGAGGAAAAGCGTTTCGACGAACGGCGGATGCGGCGCGTAGACCGCATCGATCGCACGCGTCAAGACCGCGATTGCGAACCGGGCTCCGAATTGCACAACGAGCGTCATTATATTTCGTCCTCAACATGGTCGCGCCGGGGCAGCGTCGAGGTTCGCCGCCCAGCGGGAACTTGATTACTGTAATTATCGGCACGTGACGGCCGAAGCGTACGCATGTCCTGGCTCATCTCCGGCGCACAGCCGAGAGCCGCCAGATTTCGCCGTCCACGAAATGGACATAGGTCACACTGCAACGATGGAGGACCGAGCCCTCGTACCCGAGACCGTCGATCGGGCCGAAGTCATTGACGCGAAGCGGTGCGGACGACGCCGACCACTTCGCTTAACGGCAGATCCCAGCGCGCGATCAGCGCAACGGGCGTGGTTTCACGATCGTGTTACCGACTCGTCATGCGTGTCTCATCGCGTATGAATCGATCAAGATTTGACGAGCGACGGGAATTGATGACGTAACGCCGCGAGCTTCGGTAGATCGTTGTACATCACGTACGGATTGTCCGGATTGTGCGCAACATAGTTCTGGTGATAATCTTCGGCCGGATAAAACGCGCGCAGCGGCACGACTTGCGTCACGATCTTTCCATCGAACGACTTCTGCGCTTCGAGCGCGCTGATATACGACTCGGTCTCACGCTTCTGCGCGTCGGTCGTGTAGAAAACCGCGGAGCGGTATTGCGTTCCGAAGTCGGGGCCTTGCCGATCGAGCTGCGTCGGATCGTGGGCGACCAGAAAATAAACGGAGAGCAACTGCCCAAAAGTGATCTTCGCCGGATCGTACTCGATCTGCACGGATTCTGCGTGACCGGTCGTGCCGGTGCTGACGATGTCGTAGTGCGCCGTCTCGGCTGCTCCGCCGGAGTACCCGGCGACCACACTCTTCACGCCTCGCAAGTCGCTGAAGACGGCCTGCATCCCCCAGAAGCAGCCGCCTGCGAGCACGACCTTCTCCGTGGCCGGTTGCGGAGCGGCGCTGACCGGCGCGAGCAGAAGCAAGGGAGCAGCCAACACTATCGCGGACAACCCGCATCTGTCAAAAATTCGTCGCATTCCAATCATCCCGTCAGACGTATTCCGTAGCGCGCCGAAGACGCACTCCTCTCTATACGTGCCGGACGTCAAAGCGGATGTCAAAGGCGCGTCGCCGAATGATACATCGGGTGCATACCTCCGACTCAACGGCCCCTCCCGCGCACGTGCCGTTTCGCCAGTGTGTCGGTTGCCGCGCCCGCTTCCCGAAGCAGTCGTTGGTACGGTTCGTCCGCCTGGAGCAAGGCGGGTGGCAGGCTGACCCTGCCGCACGCTTGCCGGGTCGAGGGGCGTACCTATGCTCGCCGGCATGCCGCGACAAGGTAAGGAAGAACAAGAGATTTGCGGGATTAGCCGAAGTGCCGACTTCGGCGCTGCCCGCTCCGGAACGCGCTCATTTAGCTCGTCAAGAAGATAAAGGAAAAGACTGACCCTTGGCAATGGTACGGGTTCACGAGCTCGCCAAAGAGCTCAACCTCTCGAGCAAAGATACGATCGCCCTTCTGAGCAAAGTTGGCATCAGAGCCAGCACGCACATGAGCGTCATCGACGAGCATCGCGCGCGCATCGTAAAGGGCGTGTTGGTCGGCGATTTGGCGCAGGCCGCGAAATCGCACAAGCCGGTCGCGAAAAAGGCGATAGCCGGCAACGGCGCAACCACCGCGGAGGCGCCGCCGCCGCCTGTCGAACCAGAACGCGATGCTGTCGACGCCAAGGTCGCTGCACCAGTCGCCGATGCGCCCGAGGCAGCGCCGGCGCCGCCACCCGAAGTGCAGAGCCCGGTCGTACGTTTGCGCACGGTCGCAACGTCCACGCCGCGACGCCCCACAGTGGTGCGGCCGGCGCACCATCCGAAAGTAGTTCCCGCAGCGTCGGCCGATCCCACCGCACCGATTCCGATGGTGCGGCCGGTGCAACAGAGCGTTCCGCAGCAACCCCGCGTCGGCGTCGGCCCTCGACCCGCTGGTCCTGGCTTCGTGCCGCGGCCGGGTGGTCCGGGAATGCAAGGGCGTCCTATGCCCGGACGTCCGCTCGGCGGCCCCGGCGGTCGACCGATGCCCGGTCGCCCGGGAAGCCCGCTGCAACCTGGGAGCGGAGCGCCGACGAGCGGCCCGCAACCAGGCGGCCGCAAAAAATCGCGCGAGGAGATGGAGCGCGATCGCAAAGAGCGGCAACGCGAGGAACTGCTCAAGAAGACGCAGCCGCGACACAAGTCCGCGCAAGCGCCGATGGTCGAACCCGAAATCCTCAAGGATCTCGAGATTCCGGATCTCATCACGGTGCAGCAGCTCGCGTCAGCGATGAGCGTCCCGGCAGGTCAGGTCATCGGCCAACTGATCAAAATGGGCACGATGGCCACCATCAATCAGCACGTGCCGCCTGACGTCGCGTCGCAAGTCGCGCGGCGCTTCGGCTTCAACGCGCTCGTCAAAGAAGCAGACGAAGAGACGGTCGAGATCCTCACGGAATCTGACCCGCCGGGTTCGCTCACCGCGCGCCCGCCGGTCGTCACGGTGCTCGGTCACGTCGACCACGGCAAGACGTCGCTGCTCGACGCCATTCGATCCACAAAAGTGGCCGCCGGCGAAGCAGGCGGCATCACGCAACGCATCGGCGCGTATACGGTCGAGACCAACGACCGCAAGGTCACGTTCATCGATACGCCGGGCCACGAAGCGTTCACCGAGATGCGCGCGCGGGGCGCGAAAGTCACCGACGTCGCGATTCTCGTCGTCGCGGCGGATGACGGCGTCATGCCGCAGACGATCGAAGCGATGAATCACGCGAAGGCGGCCGGCGTGCCGATCGTCGTCGCGGTCAACAAAGTGGACAAGCCGAACGCCAACGTCGATCGTGTGAAGCAGCAGTTGTCCGAATATGGTCTGACGCCGGAAGACTGGGGCGGCAAGACGCAGTTCATCCCGGTGTCGGCGAAGATGAAGACCGGCATCGACGAGCTTCTCGAAATGGTGCTGCTCAACGCCGATCTGCAGGACCTCAAGGCGAACAAGAACCGTCGCGCACAGGGCGTCATCATCGAAGCACGGCTTGACCGGTCGCGCGGACCGGTTGCGACCGCATTGGTCAAGAACGGCACGCTGCGCGTCGGCGACATCGCCGTCGTCGGTTCCACCTTCGGCAAAGTGCGCGCCCTCTTCGATGATTCCGGCGCCGCGATCAAGCGCGCGGGTCCGTCGATCGCCGCCGAAATCATGGGTCTGTCCGACGTGCCCGCGGCCGGCGACGTGCTCGAGGTGGTCTCGGACGAACGCGACGCGCGAGAGCTCGCCGCCAAACGCTCGCAGCGCAAGCGCGAACAGCGCATGGCCAGCGCGCGCCGGCCGGTCACGCTCGACGGCTTCTTGGCGCAGGCCAAAGAAGGCGGCATCAAAGATCTCAACCTCATCATCAAGGCCGATGCGCAGGGATCCGTTGAGGCGCTGCGCTCGCAGCTCGACGGCCTCGCGAATGAAGAAGTCCGCACGCGAGTCATTCATATGGGCGTCGGCGGCATCAACGAGTCCGACGTCATGCTTGCGAGCGCGTCGAACGCGATCATCATCGGCTTCAATATCCGTCCGGACGCCACGATCGCGCGCAAGGCAGAACAAGAAGGCGTCGACGTTCGTCTCTACGACGTCATCTACAACGTCATCGACGAAGTCAAGGCCGCGATGACCGGCATGCTCAAACCGCAAGAGCGCGAAGTCGTGCTGGGTCAGGCTGAAGTGCGCAAGCTGTTCAAGGTGAGCAAAGTGGGCACGATCGCCGGCGCTTACGTGCGCGACGGAAAGATCACACGCGACTCGCGGGTCCGCGTCCTGCGTGATAACGTCATCGTCTATGAGGGCAGGCTCGCTTCGCTGAAGCGTTTCAAAGACGATGCCCGTGAAGTTGCGACGGGGTACGAATGCGGTCTTTCGATCGAGAACTTCAATGATCTTAAGGAGGGCGATGTGATCGAAGCCTTCACGATGGAGCAGTTCGCCGCGGTCTCGTCCGCTTCGTAACCACGTGCAGTAGGGCGACCATCTGTCGCCCCATGGCAAATGGGCAAGCGTTGCTTGCCCTACTACAAAGCGGTACCATTGACGTCGAACACGTGTACGGTGAAATAGAACATGCATGAGCCGGCTGGAACGAAGAGCCAGCGCCTCGAGCGCGTCGAGCACGAGATCGTGCGCGAGCTGAGCGAACTGATCCGCGAAGAGCTGAAGGATCCGCGAGTCGGGTTTGTCACGCTCATCCGCAGCGAGGTGAGTCCCGACTTGAGAACGGCGAAGGTCTTTGCAAGTCCGCTGGGAGATCGGCGCCAATCGTCGGCCACCATCGCGGGTCTGCAGAGCGCAGCTGGGTTCTTGAGCGTCGAGCTCGGCAAGCGACTGCGCATGCGTCGCACACCCACGCTGACCTTTATCCGCGACGAGTCCATCGCACAGGGCGTCCGCATGGCGCACATCATCGACGAGGTGCAGCGACGCGATGAGCAGCGAAATCAACACGACGACTAACGGTTCAGGCAGCGAGCCTCCCGGAGCGAAGGGCGTGCTCGAGTGCCTTCGGTCGAACCGCCAGTTCGTCATGTGCGCGCATGAGAAACCAGACGGCGATGTTCTGGGAAGCGGCTTCGCGCTCGGCATGGCGCTCAAGAGCATCGGCAAGGACGTCTTCTATTTCCTCGACGACGACGTGCCGGCCAACCTGCGGTTTCTTCCGGAAGCGCACCTCACGCAACGCACCTTCGATGGCATAGGCGACGACGCGGTCTTCGTCTTTCTCGACATGAGCGATCAGTGGCGAGCCGGAAAGGCGCTGAACTGGGTGCCGCCGGAGCGCATCGTCAACATCGATCATCATCTCGGGAACCATCGATTCGGGCGCTGGAATCTCGTGGTAGAATCCGAGGCCGCCACCGGCAGTCTCGTGCTGGGGCTCATCGTGGCGCTCGGCGTGCCGATCACGCCCGACACCGCCACGTGTCTGCTTGCGGCCATCATCTCCGACACGGGCTGCTTCATGTATTCAAACGCCGACCCGCACACCATTCGACTCGCCGCATCGCTCATGGAGGCAGGCGCGCAAAAAGATCGTATCAACGAGCAGCTCTATCAGACCCGAACGTTCTCCGGCCAGAAGGTCTTAGGCCGCGCGCTCGACACCGCCACGCTCACCGACGATGGGATCTGCTATTCCGTCGTCACGCGAGCGATGCTCGAAGAGTTCGGCGCCGCCTACGAAGATCTCGAGGACGTAGTAGGTGCTCTTCGCGCGGTCGATCGCTGCGAGGTCTCGGCGCTCCTCAAGGAAGCTCCCGACGGCACATTCCGCGTGAGCATGCGATCGCGCGGCCGGATCAACGTCATGGCGGCTGCGAAAAAGCTTGGCGGCGGGGGACACTTCCGCGCGGCCGGCGCCACCATCAACGCGTCGCAGGATCAGGCACTGTCGGCCGTGCTCAACGCGATCCGCGCCGAGATGGCCGAATCGGCTCGTGCGACCGGCTAACGCCGGGTTCGGTTTCATCAACGCCTGGAAGCCGCAGGGACCCACATCAACAGCGTTTGGGTCACGCGTGCGTCGTGCGCTTGGCGGCGTTTCGCTTGGCCATTGGGGCACTTTGGATCCCGGCGCCGAAGGCGTCCTCGTTCTCGCGGTCGGTCATGCCTCGAAGTTGCTTCCATTGCTCGGTTCGGGGCGTAAGATCTATGAATTCGATCTCATGCTTGGGACCGCCACCGACACGGGCGATGCGTCAGGCAAGATCATCGCCGAGTCCCGCGTCGCCGAAGACTGGATCGCTCGATTGCCTGGCGCGCTCACACCGTTCGTCGGCACGATCGTGCAGGTACCACCGATGTATTCGGCAGTGAAAGTCCGGGGAGAACCGCTCTATAAGAGCGCTCGAAAGGGCATCTCCGTCGATCGCCCTGCGCGTGACGTGAACATCTACGTTCTAGAAGTCGTGGGGTGTTCGGATTCGAGCGCCCGGCTTCGCGTCGTGTGCGATGCAGGGACGTACATCCGAACGCTTTGCGAGGACATTGGAAAGCAGCTCGATGTGCCGGCGCACATGGGTTCGCTGTTGCGAACGGCAGCCGGGCCGTTCACGCTGGAGAACGCGGTCGCTGCGGATGCGCTGCTTGCGGATCCCGGAGCGCACATGATCGACCCGCTCGACGTCCTGGCGCAGCCTCGCGTCGAACTCGAGCCGGAACGGGCCAAGTTTTTCTCGCATGGCAATGCGGTGGATCATGGGGCGTTGGCGGCATATGGCGACGTGCTCGTGATCATCGACGGCCGTCTTGCGGGCACGGCGCTCGCGACGCCGTGCGCGGACGGCGCGCGCCTTCAGCCCACACGCGTGTTCATATAGGCCAGTCGGCCTTGTAGTCGCAAGGAATCCGCCGCCGCGATGACAATTCACACGGCGCACACGCCGACGCTCACCAGTCAAAGTGAGCGCTGGGCGCGCACAATTCTCATATGACTCATATGAAGAACGTCAATTACGTTATGCTCGCGGCGTGCACCGCCATAGCCGCCGCATTGCTCGCCGGCTGCGGCGGCGGCGGTGGCGGATCCGCAGTCCCAGGCATTCAGCTCGGACAAACACCGCGACCGGGACCGAGCGCAAGCGCGTCCCCGAGACCGACGAACAGCCCGAGCGCGCAGCCGAGCCCAACGCCGACCGCAGTCGCGCAGCAGACCCCACCGCCTCCAAGCCGGTACATGCAGGATACGTGGTTCGGAATCCATGCGATGCAGGTCTTCGACGAAGTGACCTATGGGCCGGTCCATAACATGATCACGCAAGGCGAAGCATTTGTGGATGGTTACCGGTATGCTCTCGTGTGGGGACCTCGAGCGGCCACAGCCGGTACCTGGCACACGACCAACCCGACGCTGCGTGCAGCGTACTATCTTCCGTTCGACACCGATCTCTCGATCGGCGGTTTCGGAAATCTCGGCCATAAGATCGATTGGTGGCAGGCCAATCACCCGTCGTGGGTCCTGTATAATTGTCACAGCGGCGGAGCGCCGACCGAGACACCCGCGACAGCGGCACAACTCGAGAACGTCGTTTTGGATATCACCAACGCACAAGTCGTGCGATATCAGGTGCAGCTGGCCGGGTCGTACGCTGAAGCGAATTCGTACGACGCGCTGGCATACGACATCGTGACAATGAAGAACAACACCGATCAGCAAAACGGCGACTACGGCTGCGGAGTCTACCGCGGTCCGGGATTTACGAATTTCCATCGCCTGTTCACCGGACAAAACGATGATCCAGCGTGGTCCAGCGCGGTGGCCGCGTGGGCGGCACAGTCACGCGCGTATCTGCACGCGCTGCCGCGGCCGCTTTGGCTGGTCGCGAACACCATTCCGCAGAACCTGCAATTCGGCGATCCGCGCGAGACGGCGCTGCTCGCAAACGTCGACATCGTGTTGGATGAAGCGGGATTCTCGCAATACGGCAACTACGTAGACGATGCTCAACTCACGAATACGGCGCATTGGGCCGAGTACATCCAAGGTCTTGGCAACGGATTTCTCGTCGTGGACAACTGGGGAGGGTCGTCTGAGTCGCCCACCGCGGCTCAATTCGGCTACTCGCTGGCGACATATCTCTTGGTGAAAGAAGCGGCCGCAGCATTGTTCGTCGGCGCGAAGGATCCGTACGGCGCCGAGCGCTGGCAGCAGCCCTATCAAGCGCTCATCGGCGCACCGTGCGCCCCGATGAGCGTGACGGGATCGAGCGTGTTCACACGGCGTTACACGTCGGGTTTTGCCGCGGTGAACAACGACCCGTCATCCCAGGCGTCTATCGCATTGCCTCGCGGCACGACGTACGTGGACGTGCAAACGGGCCGGGTCGTGTCGAACTCGTTCATCGCGGCCCCTCGTCACGG
>Ga0209168_10001816_pt1 | contig 16167 bp, 15 predicted proteins | sample Coa_R1_FD_187156 | JGI IMG/M metagenome (GOLD analysis project Ga0209168, IMG submission 187156) | Surface soil microbial communities from Centralia Pennsylvania, which are recovering from an underground coalmine fire - Coalmine... | ecosystem: Environmental > Terrestrial > Soil > Unclassified ... | reverse complement strand
GGGCGGCGAACATCTCAGCGATGAACGCTTTTCGGCGCTCGCGGACTTCTCGCAAAGAGTTATCATTGCGAGTTCGCGCCGCACTTCCGGTCTGCAAGCGCTGCGCGAGGTCGTACAACTTGCCGACACGCACGTGGTCGAACGCGTTCGCGATACGTCCTATATGCGGCTGCTGCCGTGGCAGGATCTGATTGCGCAATTCTTCGATGAGCCCGACCTAGCGGAAGAATTGCCGAACCTCTCCCGCATTTCCGTCGCAAGCGGATCGGAGGCCGAAGCGTACTATCTCGCCGCGTGGCTTGCCGGACGCCTCGGTTGGAATCCGTGCGGCCATCTGCAATTCTGCGATGCATCCGGACGTCCGGTTCGAGTCGACTTTCGCAAAAAGGGTGATCCGCGGCGCATTCGCGGCATCGAGTTGCAAGCCGCGCAGTGCACGTTCGGCATCTCGGTTTCGCCCGACGCCGATGACCTCATCTGCTTGACGGTCAACGGACGCAAGCAGCGTCCGGTACACTGCGTACCGCTGCATGACGTCGATATCGTCTCGCTCGTCGAGCGAGCAATATTTTCTCCCGACGACGGGGGGGTTTACCTGGAGACACTCGGCGTGCTGCGCAAGCTCTTGGAATTCAGCGCATGATCGAACGCAACCGCGGCGAGCTGCAGGTACTGCCGACGCCGCCGGCGCTCGCCGGTGCGCTTGCCGATACGTTCGTCGACGACGCAAACGAGGCGATCCGCGAGCGCGGGGCGTTTTTCGTCGCGCTTGCCGGCGGGACGACGCCGAAGAACGCTTACGAGCTCCTCGCGCAGCAGCCCCGCCGCAGCCGCATAGATTGGAATCACGTGTTCGTGTACTTCGGGGATGAGCGGTGCGTCCCGCCCGAGAGTCCGGAATCGAATTATAAAATGGCGTCCGATGCGTTTTTGAGCGATGTCGGTCTCGCGGCCGATCACGTGCATCGCATGCACGGTGAAGACGATCCGCAAAAGGCGGCACGTGAGTATGCCGAACTGTTGATTCAGACGATGGGCGATCTTCCGCGTTTCGATCTCATCCTGCTCGGCATGGGCGCAGATGGGCATACCGCCTCGCTGTTTCCGGGAACCGACCCGTTCACGGACGACGATCGCCTCGTGCGCGCGCCGTACGTCGACAAGCTCTCGACCTCACGGATAACCTTCACGCCCCGCGTCATCAATAGCGGGCGCCACGTCGTCATTGCGACGGAAGGATTGCCGAAGGCACCTGCGCTTTATGCGGTGCGCGAGGGCCCGTACGAACCGCTGGTTCATCCGATTCAAGTCGTTGCGCCGGCGAACGGAAAGTTGACGTGGCTGGTGGATCGCGCCGCGGCAGCGGAGCTGCCCGAAGAATAGGATGAGGCGCGAGACCTTCGCGCAAGCGGCCGCGGGAGTCGGCGCTTCCGCTCTCAACCGCGTTTTCGAGCGCTACCCGATTCCGATTACCTTTAGTTCCGAACAGCTGCACCTGCACATGATCTACAATGACGTAGACGCCGGTGCGTCGCCGCTGTGGTACGACGACGACGGCAACGTGCTGGCGGCCGCGCTGCTTGCGATCCGCGCCAAGCGCGGGTGGATCGGCGGTTTCGGCGTTGCGCCCGAATACCGCCATCACGGTTACGCCGCGGAACTTTCGAACACGCTCAAAGACACCGCACGGGCGCGCGGCCTCGCTTCGATTCAGCTCGAGGTGCTCTCGGACAACATTCCGGCAGTCAACGCCTACCGCTCCGCAGGTTTCGAAATCGCGCGCACGCTTCTCTCGTTCGAATGCCTGGTTCAAGACGGCAGCAAGCCGTCCGGCTTCGTTACTTCGACACCCGATGATTTCATCGACCTCCCCGATGCCCGGACGCCGTGCTGGCAACGGGAACGCCGGACGCTCCGAAACGGCGCCGTCTCAACGGCGGTTTCCGACGGGGGACAAACCTACGCGCTTTTCCGGTTCAACCGGCAAGTCGGACAAGTCTTGAAACTCGGCGCTCCGAGCGCCGAGGCGGTCGACGATCTCGCAGCTGCGATCGCCGCCGGCCGCGAATTTCAAAGCATTCTGCTGCTGAACGAACCGGAAGATTCTCCGATTGCCGCATACGTAAAGGCCGCAGGCTGGACTGCGACCTTTACCCAGTATGAAATGCTTTTACATATCTAGTTAAGAGGTTATTCGGGCCGAAGCGACCGTTTATTCCAGCGTTCAAGAGCGCGAGTGTACAGCGTGGCGCTGCGCTCTTGGAGCTTTCGCTCGTACAACTTGGAGAAGCGCACGCGCGTGATGGGACCCGACTTGTTTTTCATTGATTGAGTGCTCCTTCTCCCACATTTGTTACGGTAACGTTATTCGAACTAAGAATAGTTCCGGTCGCTCGCTGCAACTCGACGACCGCGTTGTTGAGGTCCGTCTGAGCCTGCAATTCGAGTCCGCGATTATCCGCCAGCTCGATTTCACGCTGAAGCACGAGGAACGTCGTCGAAGCACCCGCTCGGAAGCGCCGCTGTTCGCTTGCCAACACTTGCTCCGAAGCTTCCCGTGCCGCACGGGCCGCAATAAGGCGCGCCTGCGCCACTTGGTACGCTTGCAGCGAGTCGCGCACGTCCATCGTGATGCGCTGAATCGTCGCCGCTTCTTGCACGGTGACGCTGCGCTCTTGTTCTTGCGCCGATGCGAGGTCGGCCTTCGCGGTGTGATTGCCGATCGGGAACGTCACTTGGAAACCCGCCGCGTACGTCGGAAACTTGTTCGAAAGCAGATTTTTGATCGACTGATCGAGCCCGCCTTGCAGGTAGCTCGGAACCGGCACATTCGTGTTCGGCAAGGGCGGAATTTGCTGCGAGGGCGGCAGCGTGCGATTCACCGCTCCAATCAACTGATTGATTGCGACGAACTGCTGGAAGCTGCTCTCCAGGAACGGGCTCCCGCTTAGCGGCAGCACCGTACCGGCAAAGCCGTTGCTGGTGTACCCGAAATTGAGATTGAACTGCGGCTTGGTCTGATTTTCTGCGAAGGCCAAATTCTCGTCGGCGTTCTCACGCAAGCTGCGAATCTCCGCAACCTCGGGGCGATTCTTCAAGGCCTCCGTCACGAGGTCCGAGAGCGAGGGCTGCGCGGGAAGTTGCAGGACCGGCGTCACCGGGACGAGATTCGCATTCCAGAGCGGATCGTTTGGATTCGAGACCAGCTCGCCTTTGAGCGCGTTCTGCAGCGTCGCGACGTTTTGCAGTGCGGAAAAGACGTCTTCCTGAAAGACGGCAATTTGCGCGTTCGCCTGCACGACGTCGATTGGCGCCGTAGCCCCTTGACGCGCCATGCGCACGTTGCTGTGCTGCTGCGTGATCGTGTCTTTGAGCGCCTGCTCCTGAATCGCCACGTTGCGCCATGCGGCAACCAGATTCCAATACGTCTTCTGAACGAGGTCGATCGTGGTCGAAGCCGCGGCCAGCGTTTGCGCGTCGGATGCCTGCGCGTTGATGCGGGCAAGCTCCAACTGATGCGACGCCGGGTTTTCGCGGCTGCCCCTGCCGAGCGGCTGCGAGAAGTTCACCGAGAAGATGGTCGGATACGTCGGATTGAACGTATTGATTTGCGTGTTGTCGTATGTCTGCTTGCCCGAGGCGGTGACGCTGTACGTCTGGCCGCCCGAGAGAATGCCTTGCACACCGGTACTCACCGACGTGTTTCTCTGCACGATCGGCGTGAAGTTCGGACCGGCGAAAAACTCGTTCTGCGGCGCCTGAGTGCTGGACTGATACTGCGGTTCGATGGAGAACTGCACGTCGTACGCGCCTTTTGCCGCTTGAATCTGATAGTCGGCAATACGCCGGTTCGCTTGCGCAACGGCGAGATCGGGATTGTGCGAGAGCGCCATGCCGATTGCGTTCTCCAGCGTAATGCCGACGAACGGCTGCTGCGTCACGCCGACGACCCCGGGCGGCGGCGGCGAAACGGCGGGCGCCGCATATCCCGGCGCAATGTTCGGAACCGCGGGGAGCTGCGGCGACGGCGCCGGCGAGGGGACCTTTGCAGTCGCTGCGGCAAGCAAAACGGTAGCGAGAAAAATCACGAGAAGCTCCTATTCAGCACTCGCCGGCACGCCGGCGCGCGGACGGCGCATCAGCACGACGAGCGGCGCGAGCAGCAGCGTGATGAGCGCAGTCAACCGTGAGGTGTCCGCGTATGAAAGAATGTAGGCTTGTTGCGTCACGAGGTTGGCGAGATTGCGGAGCGCACTGGTCGAGTGCTCGCCGCCATGTGCCTGCAAATACTGCTGCACCGCCTGTGCGTGCAGCGTAACGTCTGCGCCGAGCGCCGCCTGATGATTCGTGACGCCGCGCACCAGCACGGTGACGAGTACCGCCGTGGCGATGCTGCCGCCGACCTGGCGCGCGAGATTGAAGAATGCCGATGCCGCCGCAACGTCCTTCGGAGGAACCGATCCGAGCACGGCGATCGAGAGCGGCACGAAGATTTGCGAGAGTCCGATGCCGCTGATGATGAGCGACGCGCCAAACGTCCAGAACGACGAATCGGAAGTCGTGACCTGCGCGAGCATAAAGTTCGAGACGCCGAGCAGCAAGAAACCGGTAAAGACTTGCCAGCGCGCATCCAAACGTCCGCGCATCGCGAGAATCGCCGCGAGCGGCGTCAGGAAACCGATTGCAAGCGCCCGCACGAGAATCGTTTCACCGGAGAGCGTCGCCGTAAAGCCGAGCGAGTTCTGCACGTACTGCGGCAGAATCAGCACCGAGCCGTACAAGCTGACGCCGAGCGCGGCGCCGAGCAGACTGCCTGCCGCGACCTCACGGTAACGCAGCACGTGCAGATCGACCACCGGAATCTTCGAGCGCAGCGTCCACACGACGAAACCGGCCAAACCCGTTGCCGCGAGAACCGCGAATAGCCGGATGTTCGGGTCGGAAAGCCAGTCGTATTGCTGGCCCTGGTCGAGTACGTATTGCAGCGAGCCGAGTCCCATTGCGAGCAACCCCAGCCCGATCCAGTCGAGCTGCTTGTCTTTTTGCGGCTTGATCGGATTGCGCAGCACAAAGTAGACTGCCGTCGCAGCCAAGATTCCGACAGGAATGTTGATGAAGAACGCCCAGCGCCAAGTCAGATTATCCGTGATGATCCCGCCGAGCAGCGGTCCGAGGGCCGGTCCGACGATGACGCCGAGCGAGAAGATTCCCTGCGCTTTGCCTTGCTCTTTGAGCGGATACGTATCGCGCAGAATCGCCTGCGAAGTGGAGATGAGACCGCCTCCGCCCATACCCTGGATGAGCCGCCAAAAGACGAGCTCGCCGAAACTGCCGGAGAGACCGCACATGATCGAAGCAAACGTGAAGAGCGCGATTGACGCGAGGTAGTACGCGCGCCGCCCGAAGCGTTCCGAAAGCCAAGGCGTGATCGGGATGACGACGACGTTTGCGATGATGTAGCCGGTGACGACCCACGCACCCTGATCCACCGAGACGCCGAAGTTGCCTTGAATGTTCGGAAGAGCAACGTTGACGATCGTCGTGTCGATGATTTCGAGCATCGTGGCGGTGATCACGGCGAGCGTTACCACCGCCCTGCGCCAACCGAACTCGGTGACGGACGTATACATGACCGAACCGTTCACGTTTCTCTGGTTATTGCACCAGGACGGAAGCTTCGACGGACATGCCCGGACGCATCGGATACTTGTTGAAGTCCGTATCCCGCTCGAAAACGATCTTCACCGGGATGCGCTGCGTGACTTTGACGAAGTTTCCGGTGGAGTTCTGCGCAGGCACAAGCGCGTACGTATTCTGCGACGCCGGATTTATCGAGTCTACCGATCCCTTGAACGTCACGCCTTTGTACGCATCGACGTGGATGTCGACGGGCTGCCCCGCGTGCATGCTGCCGACTTGCGTTTCCTTGAAGTTCGCGGTTATGAAGACCTGATCCGGGATGAGCGTGAGCATCGTCGTTCCCGAGCTGACCGTCTGACCGACTTCGACGCTCTTCTCGCCGATGACGCCGTCCATCGCGGCGTAGATGCGCGTATTCGCGAGATTCTGCTGGGCGATTTGCAGCGCCGCGCGCTGAGCGGCTATCTGCGCGGGCTCCTGCGCCTGACTCAGTTTACCTTGCGCTGCCTGCACGCCGCCTTGCGCCGCTCCAACGGAGGCCTGCGCTGCGGAAACCTTCTGTTGAGCTGCGCCAAGATTCGCCTGCGCGACGTTCACCGCGTCTTGCGCGGCTCGATACTGTGACTCCGCTTGCGCGAATTGCGCTTGAGCAGAATCGAGCTGCTCCTTCGCAACGTCTCCCGTGCGCACGAGCGCCTGCGTGCGCTGCAGATTGGCTCGCGCGTTGGCAACCGCTTGCGCCGCGCCCGGAAGCTGCGCCTGCGCCTGCTGTACTTGCGCTTGCGCAGCGGACACGCCGGCTTGTGCGACGGGGACCTCGGCGGCCGCGTTTTGCACGTTCGCCTGCGCCTGCGTTACGCCGCCCGCGCCTTGCGTCACGCCGCTCTGTTGATTTTCCAGCGCGAGTTCGAGGTTCGCTTGTGCTTGCGCCACGGCGGCTCGCTCGGTGGCGGAATCGAGAACGACGAGCAGCTGGCCTTTCTTCACCGGCTGGTCGGTGTCGACCAAAATCTGGTCGACGCGCTCCGTAATCTTGTTGGTCACCGCCACGGTGTTCGCATCGACGCGCGCGTCGTCCGTCGTTTGATGCACGTGGGCGTACTCGAAATACCGCACGCCCCAGATGATCGCAAGGATTGCGACAATCACGCCGATCCCGATGAAGATCGGGCGCATATTCCGGCCGCCCCCGTTCGAGGAGTCGTCCTGCTGCACGTTCATGCCCTTTCCGTTCTGGGAAGTATGAAGCGCTTCTTCGCCGCGTTCGCGCGTCTGCATAACTTTACTTCTTCTTTCTTACGCCGTTTAAGAATACGTTAACGTTGAAATTGATGATGTCGTCGAGCGTGTACTCGGGGTACTGCATGCGTTTTCTGCCGACCACGTAGGCAAAAATCGTGCCCATAAACAGGCGCGCCATAAGCACCGGGTCGCCTTCCAGGTCGCCCCGTTCGACGCGCGCCGCCATATAATCGGTGACGGCTTGTTTGATCATGGCAGGTGCGCGCCAGGCTGCATCGCCGGCGGAACTCCACTGGTCTTCTTCAATGAACGTCGCCAGGATGAGGTCTCGCAGCGACTCCATGCGCTCGGTCATGAAGTGCGCGAGCGCGCGCAAGTCGCTTTCGATGTCGCCGCTCAGCTTGGGCAAAAACTCGCGCAGATCGCCCGCGGGGCAGTAGTACATCACGCAGGCTTCGATGAGCGCGTCCTTGTTGCCGAAATGGCGGAAGAGCGTGGCTTCATTCACGCCGGCGAGCTCCGCAATCTCGCGCGTGGTCGTACCGCGCCGGCCCTTCTTCGCCAGCAACTGCCGCGCGGCTGCGAAGATGCGCGTGCGCGTCTCTTCGGAAGAACGTATCGGATGCGTTTCGTTCAGCATTTTATTGCCCCGTGAAGACCGCGTCGTTCACGGCGACGTTGGTCTGGTATTGGCCGTAGGTTGCGTCGGCGACGGCGCGCACGTGCGGAATGTGAATGTCCAAGTGCTGCTGCGAGACGACGCTGTACTGACCTTGCTGCCGATAGGTTTGGGTCATGGTGATCTCGCCGCCGTTGCGATAGTGCCAGTCCATGCGCGCGACTTGATACGAGGACGGATCGACGTACGCGAGTTCATCCGCCAGTTGATCGCTGTAAATCTTCTTGGTCATGCGCAGGACGTACATCGGGTGCCCGTCGACGGCTTGCACGCCTTCATAGCTGATGTTGCAGTACTTCTCCCAGCCTGCCACGTTGTCGACGTCGTCGAAAACTTTGTTGATGCCGTGAGCGTACGACGGCACGCGGTCGAAGACTACCCCATAGCTGTTGGGCCGCTTGTAATACGAGGTTCCGTCGAGTTGCGGTGCGAGCCAGGGAAAGTTCAACATGTGCACGTTGACGTGCACGCGCGCTTGATACGTCTGCAGCGCCGGATTACGCGCCGCGATGCCCGCCAAAACGGGAGCGGGAGAAGCGGATTCCGCCGACGCGGGGGCCGCAAGAGCAATCGTCAGCCCGAGGGCGCCGAACAGGGAAATCATGCGATGACGGTTCATATGCATCTTCAAATGTGCAAGTACGTACTTGCACGCAGATAATAGCACACGGCTTTCTTGAGTGCAAGTACTTACTTGCAGAAAAGGATGAGTCTCCAACGTGACAGAGGGTTTGCTTGCCGATGCCGCCGCCCAAGCGGGCCTGCAGCCTTTTGCAGCCGTGATCAAGCGGCTCGATATCATCGCGGAGGCTATTAGCGTACAGCCGGACGCCCGCTTTTATCCGGCGAGCATGATCAAGTCCCCCCTTGCGGCTGCGACGCTCTCCCTAGTTCAGGACGGCATACTGGATTTGGAGGCGCCATACGAGGTCTCGCCGGCCAACATGACGTTCAACGACATGCCCTCGCCCCTTGTCCCCGGTTACCGCTCGACATTGACCGAAATCATCAACCTCATGATCACGCGGTCGGACAACGTGGCGACGAATATGGTGTTCGACATCGTCGGACGGGAGCGCGCAACGGAAATCGTGCAGCAGCGCTTCGGACTTTCCGGCACCGCCTTCCATCGCAAGCTTTCCGGCGCCCTGCCGCTGATTTCGGATCCCGAATGGGACCGCGTGCACATGAACACGCACCCGCCAAGTGACGCTTCGCTGCTCTTCGAATTGATTGCTCGCACGCAACTGCCGTTTGCTACGTGGCTTCGCGATGTGCTCGATCGTCAGGAATGCAACAATAAGCTCTCGTGCGCGCTGCAGACCGGCGACCGGTTCGCGCATAAAACCGGGGGCACGGACGAGGTGACGCACGATGGCGGCATCTTGGAAACGGCACGCGGCGCCGCTTACGTCATCGTCGTGTATGCCGGCATGCCGTCGATCGACGAAAACGACGCGCGTTTCGGCCGTTTCATGTCCGTCGTGCGAAACGCACTCTAGAACTGGTCGCCGCTCAAGCAGGCGTCGTTCGTGTTTCGCAAATGCCAACTGGGTAAATATGCGGCCGTGGGCAGAGAAACGTAGGCCGTGCAGTGCACGGCCTACGTTATTTTTTCGCCGCCCGATAGCCCTCGCGCACGGCGTCGCGCTCGCACAGATATCCGCCGAATTTCGTGCGGCCGTAATATGGATCGCCCGGCAGGTGATAGACATGAGTGTGCGTGTTAACCCAAAGGCGTTCGGCACTGACGCAACGCAGTTCCGACGGTGAGGTTGCCAGCAGGTCGTTGCGGCCGTGCATCGGACTGAGCGGGCCGGACTCGATCGGCGCCGGCGAAATCGCGGCACTTCTCGTGGCTGCCTTTTGCCCACACGCCGCAAGCGTGAGCGCCATCGCGAGGGCGAGTAGTGCGATCGGCAATCGTTTCATCGTTCTTCTCCTTTCAGAGTTGCAAGCGAGGCAGGAGATTGCGAAGCGCTTCGAGCGCCTGCGCCGGAAACCGTTCGCCGCGTACACGCACCCGGCGGCCCCCGACATACGTTTCGCGAACGTCGGCACTTTCCGCCCGGTAAACGACGTGATTGACCAGCGGAATCCACGGGTTAGCGCCGGACGCGTCGATCACCGCGTAGTCGGCAAACGCACCCTCACGAAACGCGCCCGCCTCGACGTTCAGCGCCAGTGCACCGCTCACCGTGCCGAATGAAAGAGCCTGCCGCGCCCCGAGCGCACTTCCATCCAGTTGCGCGATCTTTTGCAGCAGCGACGCCGACCGCATTTCGTCCAAGATCGAGGGCTTGACGTCTGCGTCGGTGCCCAGGCCCATTACGACGCCGCGCTCGAGCAAGCCGGTGACGTCGCAAATGCCGTCGCCCAGGTATTGATTGGTCATCGGATTGTGGACTACGCGCGCTTGCGATTGCGCCAGAAGATCCTTTTCCGCATCGGTGATGTAAATTGCGTGAATCGTCACGGTTCGTTCGCTCAGGGCATTCAGCCGCTGCAGCAGCGATATCGGCGTCTCGCCGAAGCGCTCCAGCGTCTGCGCGCCCTCGTACTGCGCTTCGGCGACGTGGACGTGAAGCATGCAATCGCGCGCGTTTGCAAATTCCGCGGCTGCACGAATCATCTCGGGCGAGGCGGCGTGCAGTGAATGCGGCGCGACGCAAATGTGCACGTTCGGAAATTCATCCATCAGCGCGGCCGTTCGCTGCTGCGCCTGTTCGATAGACTCGCGAAACGCCGAAGGTGCATAATCCGCATCCATCCACGTGCGCGCGAAGACGAGGCGAATGCCGCTATCGGCTGCGGCGCGAATGGCTTCTTGCGCGTGCGCGTTTCCGGCTCCGTTCAGGTAAAAAAACTCGGCCACCGTCGTGATTCCGGCTGCGAGCATCTCGTCGAACGCAAGCCGAAACGTCCAATACACGTCTTTCGGAGAGAGCTGCCGCACCACTTTGTAGAGCGCGTCGCTGCGCCAGCGCTCGAACGGCAGATCGTCAGCCCACCCGCGCATCAAGATTTGATATGCGTGGCTATGACCGCTGATAAACCCGGGAACGACGGCAACGTCGCCGTCGTGCGCGCGAAGCTGCGCATCCGGAAAGCGCGCGGAGAGTTCTGCGAACGACCCGGTTGCGCGAATCCGCTCGCTTTCGATTGCGAAGACGAAGTCACGGCGTTCGTCGCCGTCGACGAGCGCACGCGCACAGCGCACGATGGTCGTCATTGCAGCAGCGCTCCCTTCCGGTACACCGCCGCGGCGAGGTTGCCGCCGAACTGCCAGCCGAATTCATCCGGCGACTCCAGCTGCAGCGCGACGAAATCAGCCGGCGAGCCTGTGCGCAGCGTTCCCGCGTCGGCATGGAGCGAGCGCGCCGCAGCAATCGTTACACCGTACAGCGCCTCCGCCGCCGACAGCCCGAAGAGTTTTCGCCCGAAATACGCCACGGTCTGCAAGTTGAAGCACGGCGACGTGCCCGGATTATAGTCGCTCGCGAGCGCCACCGCGCCGCCGCGCTCGAGCAAAGCACGCACCGGTGCACGCTGCGGCAAGTCGAGATAGGCGATCGTCGCCGGACATGCAACGGTAACGATGCCGCCTCCCGCGATCGCTTGGACGTCTTCGTCGCGAATGCAATTGCAGTGATCGACGGCGTCGACGCCGAGTTGCGTCGCCATCGCGGCCGCCGCCCCGTACGCCATCTCGTCGCAATGCACCCGTAACCGCAAACCGTGCGCGCGCGCCGACTCCAGGTAGCGCCGCGTTTGCTCCGGCGAGAAGAATCCGGGTTCGCAGAACGCGTCGGCATAAACCGCACCGTGCGCTTTTGCAAGCGGCATGCACTGGTCGATCACGTAGTCGACGTAATCCGTCTCGTTCGGAAATTCCGGCGGAACGGCGTGGGCGCCGAGAAACGTGGCGATCAGCCGCGGCATGCTGGCTTCGTCTCGATGCGCATCGATGAGCGAGAGCAGGTCCATCTCACCGGGTTTGTGCAGAGCGTATCCCGTTTTCGTCTCGAGCGTCGTCGTGCCGTGTGCCGCGATCGTTCTCAAGCGCAATTCGACGAGCTTCCAAAACGACTGCGGCCGTTCGAGCGCTCTTCGCGTCTGAGCCACGGTGTAGAGCATCCCTAGCGGCGCGCGCTCTCCGCGCAGCCGCGCTGCAAAATCGGGTTCCCGATTTCCCGCGAAAAGTGGGTGCGCGTGCGCGTCGACGAAACCCGGCACGATCGCGCACTCATTGTATTCGTGCAGCGTTGCGTCGCGGAAGCGCTGCGGCAAGTGATCGATAGGTCCGGTCCATGCGACGCGGCCCTCCTCGACCGCGATCGCGCCGTCCCTAATCGCGCCTAACGCATCAAACGTTACGCCGTTTTGCGAAACCGGGTCCGCATTTGTGAGGATTGTCTTCGAGCGGACTACAACCGCCAATCAATGCCCTTTTCATCGGCCGTTTCAATTGCAAGCTCGTAGCCTGCGTCGGCGTGGCGAACGACGCCCATGCCGCAGTCCGTCGTGAGCACGCACTCCAACCGCTCGCGCGCCTCGTCGCTGCCGTCCGCGACGACGACCATGCCGGCATGCAAACTGTATCCGATGCCGACGCCGCCGCCGTGGTGGAACGACACCCAGTGCGCGCCCGCGGCCGTATTGAGCAGTGCGTTGAGAATCGGCCAGTCGGCGATTGCGTCGCTGCCGTCTTTCATGCTCTCGGTTTCGCGGTACGGTGAGGCGACGCTGCCGGTATCGAGATGATCGCGCCCGATGACGATCGGCGCTTTGAGCTCGCCGCTTCGCACCAGTTCGTTGAAGCGAAGTCCGGCCTTCGCGCGGTCCCCGAAACCGAGCCAGCAGATGCGTGCCGGCAGTCCCTGGAACGAAATGCGCTCTTGCGCCATCCTAATCCAGCGGTGAAGTCCGGCGTCATCGGGGAAGAGCTCGAGCAGCTCCTCGTCGCAGCGCTTGATGTCGGCCGGATCGCCGGACAGCGCCGCAAACCGGAACGGGCCGCTGCCTTTGCAAAAGAGCGGCCGAATGAACGCCGGCACGAAGCCCGGAAAATCGAACGCGTCTTTCACACCGGCGCGCTCCGCCATTGCGCGAACGTTGTTGCCGTAGTCGAACACCACTGCTCCGTCGCGCAAGAAGGCGAGCATCGCGCGAACGTGGTCGGCAACCGTCTCAAATGCCCGGCGTTCGTACTCTTGCGGATCGCGCTCGCGCAGCAGCGCTGCTTCTTCGAGCCTTAGACCGGCGGGAACGTACCCGCGCAGCATGTCGTGCGCCGAGGTTTGGTCCGTAACGGCGTCGGGCCGCAAACCGGCTGCATGCAGCGCCGGAAACTCGATGCCGGCATTGCCCTCGTAGCCAATCGAGATTGCGCGGCCTTCCCGGCGCGCCGCTTCCGCTTCGCGCATCGCTTCCTCGCGCGAGTCGACGACTTTGTCGAGATAACGCAGATCGCGCCGCCGCTCCAAACGCGAACGATCGACGTCCACGATGAGGCAGATGCCTTCGTTCATCGTAATCGCGAGCGGCTGCGCGCCGCCCATGCCGCCGCATCCCGCGGTTAGTGCAACGCGGCCTTTGAGCGATCCGCCGTAATGCCGTCGCGCAAGCTCCGCAAAGGTCTCGTAGGTACCTTGCACGATGCCTTGCGACCCGATGTAGATCCATGAGCCGGCGGTCATTTGACCGTACATGATCAGCCCTTGCGCTTCGAGTTGGCGAAAGACGTCCCAATCCGCCCACTTGCCGACCAAATTCGAATTCGCGATAAGCACGCGCGGCGCGCGCGCGTGCGTCTTCCAAACTGCAACCGGTTTCCCGCTCTGCACGATGAGCGTTTCGTCGTTCTTCAAACGCTTGAGCGTGCGAACGATGGCGTCGAAAGCTTCCCATGAGCGCGCCGCGCGGCCGTTTCCGCCGTAAACGACGAGATCGTCCGGTCGCTCGGCGACTTGCGGATCGAGATTGTTCATCAGCATGCGAAGTGCCGCTTCCTGCGGCCATCCCTGGCATGAAATCTCGCTGCCGCTCGGCGCGCGAACGGTCCGCGGGCCCGATACTGTCGTCGTCATGTTGCCTTCCTTCCGGTCCTTCTCACGTCATACCAACGCCGTTCCGATCGCTTCTTCCGCCGCGCGCACCATCGCGCCGCCGCGAATGAGTTCGCGCGCGGCCGCGATGTCCGGCGCGGGCACGCGATCGTCGGTCCACGGCTCGATGCGTTCGCGGGCGGCAGCATATGCCGCTTGCGTCCCCTCACCCGATTTGAGCGGGCGGCGAAAATCCGTGGCTACCAGTGCGCCGAGCAATTCGCACGCGAGCGAGCCTTCGACGTTCTGCAGCACGCGATCCAAATGCACCGCGGCAGTCATGCCCATGCTGACGTGATCTTCTTGCCCGGCCGAAGTCGGAATCGAATCCACGCTGTTCGGCCACGCCAAGCCTTTATTTTCCGACACCATCGCCGCCGAGGAGTATTGCACGATCATCAAACCCGATTGCAAACCGGAGCGGCCGGTCAAAAAGAGCGGCAGGCCGCGCTCTTCCGCGTTGAGCAGCAAATATAACCGGCGTTCGCTGATGCCCGCGAGTTCCGCGAGGGACATCTTGAGCAGATCGCAGACCAGTGCAATCGGTTGCCCGTGGAAATTGCCGCCGGTGAGGAATTCGCCGTCCTCCGGGAAAACGAGCGGATTATCGGTTACCGATATGGCTTCCGTTTCGATCACGCGCCGTGCGTGTTCAGCCGCATCGCGCACTGCGCCATGCACGACCGGAATGCAGCGATACGAGTACGGATCTTGCACGCGTCCGCATTCGCGGTGGGATTCCATGATCTGCGAGCCGCGCAGCAACGCGCGCAGGTTTTCGGCGACGCGCGCTTGTCCCGGATGCGGACGCAGCGCGTTGATGCGGCGGTCGAAGACCCGATCGGTTCCGAGAAATGCTTCCAGCGACATCGCGCCGATGATATCGGCCGCCGCGAGCAATCGTTCCGCGCGCAATTGGCAGAGCGCGGCGATTCCGGTCATGACTTCGGTGCCGTTGACCAGCGCGAGCCCTTCCTTCGCGCCCAGTGTAATCGGCTCGAGGCCTGCGAGCTGCAGCGCGCGCCCGCTCGGCATGCGTTCACCGCGATAAAATGCCTCACCCTCGCCGATGAGTGTGAGCGTCATGTGCGCGAGCGGAGCCAAATCGCCGCTCGCACCGACGGAGCCTTGCCGCGGCACAACGGGCGCAACGCCGCGATTGAGCAGCGCAATCAACAGATCGAGCGTCGACTCGCGAATGCCCGAATGACCTGCCGAAAGCGAACTGACGCGAAGCACGCCGGCAGCCCGAACGAATTCGATTGCAAGCGGCTCCCCAGTTCCCGCAGCGTGACTGCGGACCAGGTTCAGCTGCAGCTGCGCCGCGTCTTTGGGTTCGACCGGGATGTTCGCAAGCCGGCCGAAGCCCGTCGTCACCCCGTAAATTGCGTCGCCGATGCCGAATTTCTCGTCGACCAAACGGCGGGCCGCGGCTACGCGCGCACGTGCTTCATCGGTGACGCGTACCGTTGCGCCGTCTTCGGCGATCGCGCGAATCGATTCGAGTGAAAGCTGTTTACCGTCGAGGTCTACGGTGGGCAGGGCCGTGGTGGTCATATTGAAGTGTACTTCCGGCCACGGCTTGCTCGGCCTTCTCGGAGTGAGCCCTTAGAGTTTGGACCAGTCCGCGGCGCGCGGCGTACCGTACGGCGGTCCGTTCTGAATGACGATCTCTTCGCGATCGCGCAGCGGAATCGAGCGCGGATCGCCGCTCCACGCGCGGCCGTTCACCGTGAAGCGCAACGCGCGCCCGCGGCGCGCCCGCACCGATCCGGCCTGCGAACGGTTCAAACTCTGTCCCCAAATATCGAAGAACTGTCCGAGTGTGAACGTGCGCACCGCCGGCGCTTCGATGTGGATGACGCCGTCGTTCGAATGCGTGTGCACCCAGTACAAGCAGCCGGCGATCGGCATGATGCCGACCTGCGCGGGCACTTCTACGCCGCGGCCCCGATTGAAAATTTGCAGATGCGTATGAATGTGCTCGACGGCGCCCTCCGTCGTGTCGCAGCGGATGCCGTCGATGGGCAAATTGCCGCCCATCAAACTTTGCGCGCGAGCAGGGGCGTGGCCGAACGCCGCAATTGCAAGCGACGCGGCAGCGAAAACGACGGCAATTCGAAGCTTCACAAAGACCCTTTCCGGTGGAAAGCGAGGATAAGACGCGGGCACGCTGTGCATAAACGAAGTTTCTTGTGGAAACGTTGTGAGTTGGGCGTCCGCCCTCTTGCTACGACTTTTCTGGGGTGATACCATGCAAACACTTCGAAAAACGAAGCGCGAGACACGTAAGAATCGCGACCGGCCATGTTGACGATGCAGTCGCAACGTCGACGATCCGAGTGGACGGTCAAAGTTCCACGGTAGCGTCAGTAGGACTCTTTAACCGGGGTCAAACAAGTCAAGTCCCAAATCTGCTGTAAATTCGATTCGGCCTAAAGTCGGCGGTTACGCCGCCTTCGTTCGCTCCTTCGTCGCTTTTCGTTCGGCTGACCACTC
>Ga0209168_10001810_pt1 | contig 16200 bp, 13 predicted proteins | sample Coa_R1_FD_187156 | JGI IMG/M metagenome (GOLD analysis project Ga0209168, IMG submission 187156) | Surface soil microbial communities from Centralia Pennsylvania, which are recovering from an underground coalmine fire - Coalmine... | ecosystem: Environmental > Terrestrial > Soil > Unclassified ... | reverse complement strand
TCCGCGCAGGGCCCGCGTCCGCGCAGGGCCCGCGTCCGCGCAGGGCCCGCGTCCGCGCAGGGCCCGCGTCCGCGCAGGGCCCGCGTCCGCGCAGGGCCCGCGTCCGCGCAGGGCCCGCGTCCGCGCCCCCGCCAGGCCCGCGCCCCCGTCGCCGCCTGGCCCGCGTCCTCGCCTCGGCCGCGCCCAAGCCCCGCGCGTCCCATCCGCCTCGCTCGCCCCTCGTCTCGCAGGCCGAGGGTAGTGAAACCGCGGTTTCACCACCTTCTAATGTGCTGAAACCGCGGTTTCACTCCGTTTGTGCCGGACGCCGGACGCATACCGGTGAGGCGGGACGGGCTAGCGAGACCAGCGGGCTAGCGGTAGTTGGTGAACTGGAGGGCGAAGTCGAACTCCTTGCCCTTCAGCAGCGCGATGACGGCCTGCAGGTCGTCCTTCTTCTTGGCCGAGACGCGCAGTTCCTCACCCTGGACCTGGGCCCGCACGCCCTTCGGCCCCTCGTCCCTGATGATCTTCGAGAGCTTCTTGGCGTTGTCCTGGGTGATGCCCTCCTTGAGGGCGACCGCCATCCGGTATTCCTTGCCGGACAGCTTGGGATCGGCCGGATCCAGCGTCTTAAGCGACACGCCGCGCTTGACCAGCTTGTCCTTGAACACGTCGAGGACGGCCTTGGCGCGCTCCTCGCTGTTGGCGCGGATGTCCACCGCTTGGTCGCCCGACCAGGCGATGGACGCGCCCACGCCGCGGAAGTCGAACCGCGTACCTATTTCCTTGGCCGCCTGGTTGAGCGCGTTGTCTACTTCCTGGCGGTCGAGCTTGGACACGATGTCAAAGGAAGATTCTTGCGATGCCACGGGACCCAGGCTAGACGCGCCGGCGCCGGCCCGTCACGCCGAACGCGCCGGCCGCTCGTCAGACCCGCTACGGCCCAGCCGGCCATCGGCTAACCGTCTTGTCGCGTCTTGGGCTATCCTTTTCGAGGCCGCCCGCGAGGACGGCCCACGGCAGGTTGCCCGAGTGGCCAAAGGGAGCGGTCTGTAAAACCGTCGGCTCAGCCTACGTTGGTTCGAACCCAACACCTGCCACACCCTGGTGGAACGGCCCGCTGGCTGCGGAAACGCGCCCCGGCGGGCCGTTTCCTTCTTGTCGCGCCGGTATCAAGGTGTGTCACTACGGGTCGATGTGTGGCAGTGTGCACCTACATATGGTCTCCCCGGCCCGCCAGCTGATTTCATCCAGCCTCAGCGCGGCGACTTCCCCCGGCGCGCAGCCGGCTGATCGCCGGCGGCTGCCGCTGCTGGAGGATGAGGATCTGGCCGGTGAGGCGGTCATCGAGCCGGGCCGGCTGATCCGTCCGGTCGATGCGCCGGCGGTCGCTGTGGCGTGCTTCTTCCGGGATGTCGTCGAGGAACTCTCTGGCCGGGCAGACGCGAGGGCAGTGTGCCGGCTGCACAGCGAGATGGGTCCGGCATCGTTGTGGGAGATCGAGCACCGGGGTGCGCGGCTGGGCGTGTTCCATCCCGGGGTCGGGGCGCCGCTGGCCGGTGCCATGCTCGAGCAGGTCATTGCCCGCGGAGTTCGCGCCGTCATCGCCTGCGGCGGGGCGGGGGCGCTGGTACCGGAGCTGGTGATGGGGCACGCGGTGATCTTGACCGGCGCGGTGCGCGACGAGGGCACGTCCTTCCACTACCTGCCGGCCGGCCGGGTTGTCTCGGCGGACCCGGGTCCGGCTGAGAGCCTGGCCGGCGCGCTCAGCGCGGCCGGCGTGGAGACGACGCGCGGCCTGAGCTGGTCGACGGACGCCATCTACCGCGAGACCCGGGCCCGGGTCTCGCGCCGGGTGGAGGAAGGGTGCCTGGTCGTCGAGATGGAAGCGTCCGCGCTGATGGCGATCGCCCGCTACCGTTCCGTCCCGTTCGGCGAGGTGGTGATGGCCGGAGACTCGCTGGCCGGCCGGGAGTGGCAGCACCGCGGGTGGACGACGGCTGAGTCGGCGCGCCGGCAGTTGTTCGCCTCGGCCGCGGACGCCGCGGTCGAACTGGCGAGGTGACCACGATTCGGGCTGCAACGGTGCCAGCCCAAGACGGTGCCGGGGAGGCTCCTGAACTGCTGGTGCTCCGGCAGGAGAATGCGGTACGGCGCCGCCAATCCTGACCGGATACCAGGTAGCCGGCCGAATCCTAGTTTCGAGGGGGACAGGCTAGGCCGGTCTTATCCAAATAACACCTGATCGCCACAGCACTTACACATCGTGCTGCCACGCTCGGGGCGCCCCGCGGCCCTGGGAGCGGTCATGCCATACACGATCAAACTGATGCCGTTCGATCTCGGCGGGTTCTACGCCGCGGGCTTTCCGGCGTTCACCGGCGTGCTGAGCGAGGTACCGCTCTCGATCGGTCCGCTGATTGCTACGACCACTCCCGCGTCGCTGACACTCTCCTATCCTGCTGCGCCCGACCCGCCCACCCCGCGTGGATGGCTGGGCAGCCTGTACGTCGCCGACCCGGCCGGACCGGGGGACCTGTTCCGCTCGGGTCCGATCATCGCGTGGCCGCCCAGCCCGGCCACGCTCATGTTCGGCACCGGCGTCACGCCGGTCCCGTTCGGGACCATTAAGGTCGACTTGCCGTTCAGCAAGAATCTCGACGCTGGCGTGACAGCCGGAGCCGGCGCCGCGACCCTGGGCCAGTTCATCCCGTTCAAGGTGACCATCACGCGACTGAACTTCGGACCATCACCGACGCCGGGGGCCATTCGCGCGCGCTTCTCCGGGACCATCAGCTACTTCACGCTGTTTTTGCCGCGCCGCAGCGATATGTCCGGCACCGTTGACGTCACGCTCACGCCCGCAGGTGACGCCCTCGGGCCAGCTACGTTCGTCAACGTCACGGCGAGCAACCTGTCGCTCTCGCCCAGCTTCATCACGCCGCTCTCAACCCCCCTCCTCGCGCTCCTCGCGCCGGCGTTCTCCGGCGCGCTGTCGGGCCCGCTGACGGACAAGATCAACTCGATGATCAGCGACAAGGTACCCGCGATACGGATGAGCGTCCCGCTGGGACCGAACGGCCAGCCGCTGCTCTCGCCCGCCGCCACGATCAGCATCAGGCGCATCACCGTGGTGCCCAGCGGGTTGATCGTCCAGGCCGTTCTGGCCGAGCTGACCGCCAGCGCCGCGCCGGTCACTCCGACCGGGCCACCGCCAAAGCCCGAGCCCGGGGCGAAACCGCGGTTCCTGGTGAGCATCGAGCCCGAACCGGAGGAAGAGGTAGCCAAGACGTACCTGGTGAGCGTCAGGAAGGCTGACGACGGATCGCTGGTCCAGGACGCGACAGTCGCCATCACGACGTACACGGCGGTGCTCGGCAACGCCGTGACGGTGTCCACGTCCACGGACGCGCAGGGCCTGGCGGCGCTCGAGGTCACTCTTCGCTCGCGGTACCGGCCGGGAGATGACCCGACGAACACGGGCACGCTGCAACGCACGCCACCCGCGCTGCGGGTGACCAAGCACGGCTTCGAGGACTTCCTCCTCGACCTATGACCTTATGACCTGATGGCAGGCTCGGGACCCGGGCAGCGCGGTGGCCAGGCCGAACCGCGGTAAAGCTCGCCGCCGTGACAGCGGGTGATGGCCCGGATCCGGCGGCCATGCGGCAGGCCGACGCCATGATCGCGGACAAGGTTACGCTGAGGAATTACCCCAGCGAGTACATCGATGGCCCGCCGGACCGCACGATCTGGGGCCGTCTTTCGTTCTGAACTTTGGCGCGCGGCAAGTGGCGGCCGGCTGTCTCGGTGCGTCAGGTGCGCCGGCAGGTCGTCACGAGAGGTGCGGATGTGCCATGAACCAGCGGCCGGGGCGAGCCGGTGCTTCCGGCCGGGCGCAGGGCGATGCCTGGCTTACTGTCGCGACCCTCAACACGCGGGGAGTGCCGGTCACCGGGTCGCGGCTGGCCGGGCGGTACCGGGCAATCGGTCAGGCTTTTGAGGTCTCCGACGCTGACGTGGTCGCCTTCCAGGAGGTGTTCACCTACTGGCACCTGCGGTTGCTGGCCCGGTGGATGCCTTCGTTCCGGCACGTGGCCTACCGGTCGACGGCGGTAGGGCCGGCTGGCGGGCTGACGACGTTCTCCCGGCTGCCGGTATCCGCCCGTGCCTACCACGGGTTTGGTTTCCCGGCGCGGGCGCCGGGCGTCTCCTGGCCGACCCGGGCCAGGGCGTGCCTGAAGGGGGTTCTGGCGGTGCAGCTTCCGGATCCGGGGGTGTGTGTGGTGAATACGCATCCGGTGGCCAACCGAGATGGCGACTGGTCGCAGGCTAACCGGTTCTTCCCGCTGCACCGGGGTCAGCTCGGCGTCGTGGCCCGGGTTGTGGACGCCACGACCGGTCCGGCCGTGGTGTGCGGGGACTTCAACGTCGCCCGCGACAGCGGATTGCTGCGCGGCTTCCTGTCGGAGACCCGTGTGGCCGATGCCTTCCGCGGGCAGTGCCCGGCGACGTTTCACGGTGAGTACCTCGACCCTGCGGAGCGCGCACGCTGCATCGACTTCATCTTGGTCTCGGCTCAGATCAACGCCGGAATCACGCGGGTGCTCTTCGACAGCAGGCAGCTCTTGGGAGGCCGGAGGGAATACCTCTCTGACCACATCGGCCTGTACGCCAGTCTGTACCGGGTACCTGTGAGCGCACCTATGTAGAGAACTTGACAGGTGGCTGGGACCTATTTAGAGTTCTGACATGGGTTTGCGATTGACCCTCCAGGTGCAGCTGGTCCTGCAGGCGCTGCTGCACGATCCGGCCAGGGAGATGTACGGGCTGGAGCTGACCGAGGAGACCGGGCTGCAGCCCGGGACGGCCTATCCCATCCTGCTGCGGCTGGAACGCGAGGGCTGGGCGAGCAGCCGCTGGGAGGACGTCGACCCGCGCGCGGAGAAACGCCCGGCCCGGCGGTATTACCGCCTGACCGCCGGCGGCGCGGTCCAGGCCAGCGCGGCCCTCGCCGGGGCGCGCCGCCCCCGAGACTCGGCGCTGCGCCGTCTGGCCGAGGGAGATGGCGTCGCATGATGCCCGCCATTGACCCTCGTTACGATGCGCGCCGGACGCGGGTGCGCGTCGCCATGTTCATCACCGCGGGCGCGACCGTGGCCTCCACGGTGCTGGGCGGAACGCGGTTCAGCGGCTGGCGGTGGCTGCCCGGGACGCTCGGCATCACCCTCATCATCGTCTTCTGCGCCATCTCCATGAATTCCGGCCGCCGCCCGCGCGGCCGCCACGGGATGACCGGGATGACCGGGATGACCGGGATGACCGGGATGAGCGGGACCAGCGGGCTCGGCGGTCGTGACCCGGCTCTGGACAGCCGGCTGGACGGCCAGGCGGCGCACCGGCGGCACGGGCTGGTCATGGTGTCACGGATGATGCCCGGGCCCGCCGGCCGCCGGTGGCTGGCGGAAACGGAGAGCGTGCTGTGGGAGATCACGGCCGCCCGGCGGCCCGCGGCGGTCCGCAGCTACCTGCTGTCCGGCCCCCGGGTGGCCGCGCTGATGTGGGTACATGCGTGCCTGCGGCGGGTCCGGCCCGGCCCGCGCCATCCGAGATGACGGCCCGAGAGGATTTCGCATGCCGCTCGAACGAACGCCCGAGAGATCAAAGCGTGTCGCGACCGGCGTTCTCGTGCTCGCCGTGGTCCTCGCGGTGGCCGGGGCGGTGACCGGTATCTGGTTTGCCTATATCGTCGCGGCGGTCGCCCTGCTGTTCGCCGCTTTTGTGTGGGTGCGGGCCAGCTCCTAACGTCCTCGGGCCGGTGTTGCCCGCGCAGGCCCTCTCCCTCGTCGCGCGAGCCGCGGCCTGGTTCACATCCCCGAGTCCAAGCACGGCGCGGTCCCGGCATCAAGCCGGGATCCGGGCGCCAGCGATGCCGAGATCACCTCGAGCACTCGTGCCCGGCAGTCATCGAGATAGAAGTGGCCGCCCGGGTAGACCTGCAGGTTGAACGCCCCGGTGGTATGCGCGGACCAGCCGGCTGCGTCCCCGGCGGTGACCATCAAGTCGTGGTCGCCGGTCATCGCGGTGATGTCGCAGGATAGCGGGTCCCCGGGCGCGAACCGGTAGGTCTCGCTGGCCGTATAGTCGGCCAGGACCGCCGGCATGATCAGCTCCAGCACCTCGCTGTCGTCGAGTATCCGCGGGTCGGTGGCGCCGAACGAGCGCAGTTCGGCGATGAGCGCGGGGGTCCCCGCCTGGTGCAGGTTCCGCCGGAGATTGCGCGGCGGAGCCGCCCGGCCGGACACGAACAGGTGGGCCGGTCCCTGGCCTGCCTGGCGGGCGATCCGCCGCGCCACCTCGAAGGCGAGGATCGCTCCCATGCTGTGGCCGAAGAACGCGAACCGCTCGGGCAGCGACGGGCCAAGCGCCGCATGGATCTGGTCAGCCAGGTCCGCGATGTCCGTGACGCAGGGCTCAGCGGTGCGGTCTTCACGGCCCGGGTACTGCACGGCCAGCACCTCGATGCCCGGCGCCGACCACGGATGGAAATAGCTCGCCGCACCGCCCGCGTGCGGGAAACAGAACAGGGGCACCCCGCCGGGCACCTGCCGGTAGACGCGGAACCACCGGCCGCCGGACCTGTCCGCTACCACCGCAACTCCCCGCCCAGTCGCCCCACGTCATCAGACCGTACCGGGGGATGGTCGCGCCGGGAACTTCTCAACTGCTCAGTACCGGCCGGTCCGGAGCGCAGCGCAATCGGGGAGGTGCGCTCCTGGTGACCGGGTGCCACCGTGGGGAGGCGGACGCACGGTGGCCCGCAGCTTGTGTTCGTGACCGGCCCGACGTGCAATTGCCTGTAGCAGTGACTCGCGGAACGAGGTGGCCATGCCGAGGCTGAACCCCGCACACTTTGTGAAGTCCCTGGTTCCGCAGACCCGCAACGAGCGGGTCTACCTGCTGTCAGCGTTCATCAACGTCTACGGGACCGGGCTGATTATCACCGCCATGACGCTGTACGCGATCAAGGTGGTGCACCTGAGCGCGGAGCGTGCCGGACTGGCCCTGACCATCGCCGGCCTGGTGGGCCTGCTGGCCTCCATGCCGATGGGCCGGCTGGCCGACCGGCGCGGCCCCCGGGATGTGGCCCGGCTGACCACGCTGGTGCTGGCCCTGGCGGCGGCCGGCTATGTGTTTTTCGCGCACAGCTTTGTCAGCTACCTGCTGGTCGCGATCGTCGACGGGGCGGCGCTCAGCTCGTCCAACACGGCCAACGTGGCGCTGCTGCGGCGGGTCGGCGGCGACAACGCGACCACGTTCCGCTCGCAGGCGTATGCGGTCACGAACCTTGGCATCTCGCTGGGCGTGGCCACCTGCGGGATCGCGATCGAGCTGAACACGGTGACCGCGTATCGCGCGCTGTTCCTGGGCAACGCGGTGGCCACCCTGGCCGGCTTCGTGGTGCTGAGCCTGCTGCCCCACTTCGAGCCGCTGCCCGGCGCGCACAAGGAGTCGCCGCTGGCCGCGCTGAAGGACAGGCCGTTCGTCGCCTACACGCTGCTGTCCGGCGGGATGTACATGCAGTACCTGGTGCTCGGCCTGCTGGTGCCGGTGTGGGTGGTCTACCACACCAGCGCGCCGCGGTGGTCCGCGGCGGCGTTCATGGTCATCAACACCGTCCTCGTGGTGATGTACCAGGTGCGCGTGGGTAAGACGGTGCAGACCCTCCGGCAGGGCGGTGCCGCGTTCCGCCGGGCGGGGGTGATCTTCCTGGTCAGCTGCTCGGCGATGGGCCTGGCGACGGGGCTTCCCGCCTGGGGCGCGCTGCTGCTGCTGATCGGCGCGGTGGTGCTGCACACCTATGGCGAGCTGTGGCAGTCCTCCGGCATGTTCGCCATGGACTTCGGGCTGGCGCCCGCGCACGCGCAGGGGCAGTACCAGGGCCTGGTCGGCATGGTCAACTTCGCCGGGCAGGCGCTGTCCCCGCTGATCCTGGTCGGGCTGGTGCTGAGCGGCGGCCGGCTTGGCTTCGTGCTGCTCGGCGTGTGGTTCGCCCTGCTCGGCCTGGCCGCCCCGGCCATAGCCCGGTGGGGGGAGCGGACCCGCCCGGCCGCGCCCGGCGCCGAGGTCGCGGCCGAGGCGGCTGGCGCCGAGGCTCTCATCGCCGAAGCCGCCGCCGAGCAAGCGATCATCACCGACTGACCGCACTGACGGCGCGTCCGCCGGCCCGTTTTGCTAGGAATGGTTCATGCGCATCCGTCCTGGCGGTCCGGGTGACGTCGCCGCGGTCCTGGCCCTTGGCGATGAGGCCGTGACGTGGATGAACGCGCGCGGAAATACCCAGCAATGGGGTACCGCGCCGTGGACCGGCGACCCGGCGCGCGCGGCGGCCTTCGGTGACTGGGCGCGCGGCGGCGGGATGCGGATCGCGGCGGATCAGGACGGCATGGTGCTCGGCGCCATGGTGATCACCGAGACCCCGCAGCCGTACGTCCCTCCGGCCGCCGAACGGGAACTGTACGTCAACCTCCTGCTGGTCTCGCGCCGGCACCGCGGCCAGGGCGTCGGCGCCGCCCTGATCGAGCACGCGAGGCACGAGGCCGCGGCGCGCGGCATCGGCCTGATCCGCGTCGACTGCTGGGCCGGCGAGGCCGGCTCGCTGGTACGCGTCTACGAGAGGTACGGCTTCTCGCGCGTCCAGGAGTTCACCGTCTCGCTGCCGCGCGGGGAATGGCCGGGGATGCTGCTCGCCCTGCGACTGGCGCCGTAGCGACCCGGCTGAGCCTCACCCGGAACTCACCCGCGATTCCGGCGGTGCTCCAGCGCACGCTGATTACGTTGCCTGCCATGAGACGACAATTCCGCGGGAGGATCGCCGTGCGGTCCGCATCCGCATTCGCCGCCTGACCGTTATCGTGCTCGGCACCCCGGCCATCGCCATGGCCGGCCCGCTCAGCGCCGGATCCGGGCCCGGGGGCGGGCCCGGGGGCGGGCCCGGCCAGGTCCGGATCGTGTGCGAGCTGCCGCCCGGCACGCACGTCAGGCCCCGGCCCGTCCGCGTCCGGGTGCACGGCCGGCGCCATCACGTCCGCCTGCTCTGCGTGCTGCCGAGGGGCTCACCGAGGTCTCCGGACCGGTGCTCGCTCCGCCCGGGGAGTTCCGCTATCACGCGGTCATGGCGTATACACCACGGACCGTTCGGTAGATAAAAAGATTTTGACCTAACGGGCCGTGGTTCACCTTCCACGTCGGCCGGCGTCACAATGGGCGGGAGATGCGCATTCGCCCGTTCCGCTCCACGGCGTCCGCGGTCGCGCTGGTGGGCCTGACCCTGACCGCCGTGCCCGCGTGCACGTCCGGCCCGGCCGGGACGACCGCGCACGGCACCGGCACGGGCACTGGCACCGGCACCGCGGCGGCGACCGCGGCCCCCCGGATCACGCCGATGACCGACATCAGCCGGTGCGCGGGGAGCAGCTCGGAGGTCGAGGAGGCGTTCGCGCCGCCCGGCTACGTGTACGCGGAGTGGATCGGGTGCGGCGGCATCGGCTTCGCCCGGTCCGCCGATTCCGGCCGGCACTTCGGCCCGGCGCTGACCGTGCCCGGCTCGCGCGGCTTCAGCTGGGACCCCGCGATCACCGTGGCCCCCGACGGGACCGTCTACGCCGCGTTCATGCACGCCCGCGGCTCGTCCTACTACCCGGTGATCGCCGTCTCCCGCGACCACGGCGCCAGCTTCGCGCAGGTGCACCCGGACCGGCCCCCGGGGCCCGGCAACTGGGGCGACCGGGACTTCATCGCCGCCGGGCCGTCCGGCGAGCTGTACCTGACCTGGGACTACGGTCCGTCCCTGAGCGCGGTCAAGACCGTGTGCGCGCGCGGCGGCAGTTGCGCCTACTCGGCAGGCGACCTCAACATCGTGCTGCAGACCTCCCGCGACGGCGGCGCGACCTGGAGTCCGCTGGTCCACCTGGAGCCCGCGTTCCCGCTCGGCGGCGGCTACAGCGCCCCGGTGATCGTGGCCCCGGACGGCCACGTGGACGTGCTGTACGACGCGCACCCGACCGACCCGGGCACCGAAAAGGTCCACCCGGGCCATGAGTACTTCACCTCGTCCGCGGACGGAACGCGCTGGCCCGCCGCGCCCCGCCCGCTGTGGCCGGACCGGGGCACGCTGTCGCTGACCGCCTGGTGGATCGACGGCGACCTGAGCGCCGACGCGGCGGGCAACCTGTACGCCACCTGGGACACCCAAGGCTCCCAGGGCGACACCGGCTGGCTCACCTGGTCCGCCGACGGCGGCCGCACCTGGTCCGTGCCGGTGCGGGTCACCCCGGACACCGACCACGCCCCGCACATCGTCGAGTCGGTCGGCGGCCGCGCGGGGCAGGCCTGGATCGCCTGGCAGACCAGCGGCGGCGGGCCCGGCTACGCCACCTTCCTGCGCCCGTTCTCCGTCACCCGCGGCTGGCTCGGCCCGGCGGTCAAGGTGTCCGGCGGCTACGGCCGGACCGGCGTCTGGCCCGGGGACACCTTCGGCATCGCCCTGCTGCCGGACGGCAGCGTCTCGCTGACCTGGGGCAGCGCGCTGGGTGCCAGCAAGGCCTCGGCGATCTACTCCTCGGTCGTGACGCCCGGGTCCTTACCGTCCGATGTGCGTGTGCGTGATCGAGGTGAACTGGCAGATCAGCGCCAGGGTGAGGAAGACCAGCCCGAGCGCGATCTCGTTGAAGTGGCGCAGCTCGCGGCCGCTGGCGGCGAACGCGAACATGACCGCGGCCGCGACGGTCAAGATGAGGGCCAGTACGTCCATGCGGGCTCCCGGAGGTCAGTCCAGAGGTCGGGGCGGTAGCGGGCGGTGCTCTCCAGCTCGGCCAGGTAGGCCTCGGCGTGCTCGCGGGGCAGCGCGCCATGGGCCGCGGCCACGTCGGTGAACGCGGCGCGGACCGCCTCGCGCATCGGCTGCGCTCCGCACACGTAGACGTAGCCGCCCACGCTGAGCAGGCGCCACACGAGCGCGCCCTGCTCCCGGATGCGGTCCTGGACGTACTCGCGGCGGTCCGGCCGCTCGCGTGACGCGGCCACGTGCACGTGGTCGAGCACTCCGGCGGCGGTGAACCGCTCGACCTCGTCCCGGTAGATGAAGTCCTGGCCGCTCGAGCGGATGCCGGTGAACAGGACCGCCTCGCCGAGCGCGACGCCCGCATGCCGCAGGGCCAGCCGCTCCCACAGGAACGCCCGCATCGGCGCGAAGCCGGTGCCCGCCGAGACGAAGATCATCGGCTTGGCCGGGTCCTCCTGCAGGTCGAAGCCGCCGCTGGGGTCCAGGAAGACGTTCATCCGGTCGCCCTCCCGCAGCGTGTGCAGGTAGTGCGAGCTCATCCCGCGGAAGTCACGGTCCGGCAGCCCCGGCACGGGCGTGACCTGCAGGCCGACGGTCAGGTGCGCCACGGCCTGGCCGTGGATCCGCGGGCTGGAGCTCGTCGAGTAGTAGCGCGGCCGCAGGGGCTGCGCGACCTGGAGGAACTCGAAGATGTTCAGCGAGCAGGAGGAGAACTCGTCCAGCAGCCGCAGCACGTCGTACCCGCCCGCGTCGATCGCCGCCCGCAGCGCCGCGCCCGGCCCTTCCGGGCTGGCACCGTCCGGGCCGGCACCGCCCGGCGTCCGCAGCACGTCTCTGATCTGGGTCAGCCGGGACTGCTCGGCCGGGTCGGCCGCCTTGCCGATGAGCAGGTCGAGCAGGGGCACCGGCGGGCGGCTGGTGATGTCGGCCAGGTTGGTCAGGACGTTGCGGACCTGGAGCACCACGCCCTTGGGCACGGCCCGGACGTTCATCGTCTTCGGCGCCATGAACAGGCCGTCCAGCGCCACGCCGAGGTGCCGCGCGAGCCGTTCGACCCGGTCCTCGTCGTTCTTCGGGCAGATCCCGATGTGGTTGCCGGCCCGGTAGCTGGCGCCGGGCGGCAGGCTGATCTCCAGGTGCCGGGTCTGCCTCGGCGACCGGGCGGCCTGCAGGTCCCGCGCCGCCACGGCTCGGGCCTCGACGGTGTGGATGCCGACGCCGTTGGTCAAGATCACGGGCGCGAGCATCACCCGCGGCTGGCTGCCGGTCCGCGACGACAGGACGCGCATGATCGAGGTGAAGCCGACCGGCCGCGAGGCCGGCCGGGACTCGCCCTCGTCCCCGTATAGCGACCTGTGCATGGCGGTATTGGAGTCGGTGCCGGTCAGCGCGCCGGCCGCCGCCCGCCCCGCGGCGGCGCGCGCGGCCGCCGCCTCGGTCGGCCGCGCCCCGGACAGCTCGCGCAGGAGCGGCCAGACCCGGGTGTTCCACTCCGCGTGCTGGCGCTCCCAGCCCGGCGCGCCCACGTCGCTGTACCCCAGGTCGGCCAGCGGCACGGCGCCGAGCGCGGACAGCGTGGCGTGCAGGTAGCGGGGGAAGGCCAGGAACGCGTTCCACTGGGTGTTGCCGAGCCCCCAGACCAGGTACCGGCAGTTCCGCCACGTCGGAGTGCCGGGCTGGGTGCCTTCGAGCCACGCCTTGAACGCGGTCGCGTTCGAGGGCGGGTTCGAGGTGTACGTGGAGGTCAGGGCGACCAGCAGCCACGGCTCGGTGCGCGGCGGGACCCGGTTGAGTTCCTGCTGCGCGAGCTCGTTGAGCGTGATCACGTCGCTGGTGTAGCCGTAGTAGTCGCTGCGCTCGGCGAACCGCTCGGCCAGTTCCATGCTGGCGCCGAAGTTGCTGCCGTACGCGATGACCAGGTGCCGGTATTCGCTCGTCGCGGGGATCTCGGTCGGCTCTCCCCAGTCCGCCCCGGCGGCCTTGGCCGGCCCGGCCCGGGCCGGCGCGGCGGCCGGGACCGGTTCGCGGCGTACCGCCGACCCGGGCGGCGGCCCGTCCGGGTGGCGCGGCAGCAGGATGACGGGGACCGCGGCGGGCTTGGTGCTCACCACCGTGTTCTTCGCCACCGACGCGCCCGGGGCGAGCCGCAGCCGGTAGTGCCTGCCGATCTCGAACAGCACCACGCGCAGCATCATGAACGTGACCTCTTGGGCCATGCACTGCCGCTTGCCGATCGAGAACGGGATCATCGCGTGCCGCGGCCGGTCGACGACCTTCTCCGGCGCGAACTGCCCGGGATCGAAGCGGTCCGGCTCGGGTCCCCAGTACCGCGGGTCGCGTTGCGCGGCGAGCGCCCCGACCAGGATGATGTCGCCCTTGCGGACGCGGTAGCGGCCCAGCATCCCGTCCTTGAGGCTGCGCCGGATGGTGATCGGCAGCGGCGGGTAGATCCGCAGCGCCTCCTTGATGACCTGGGTGGTGTAGGCCAGCGCGGCCAGGTCGTCGTACTGCAGGTCGTAGCCCGGGTCGCCGCCGGTGATCGCATCGATCTCGGCGTGCAGCCGCTCCTCGATGTCGGGCCTGGTGGCCAGGATGTAGGCCAGCCACGCCCCGGTGATCGACGGCCCGTTGAAGCCGTTCGACAGGTGCATGAGGATCTGGTCGCGCACGGTCTCGTGGTCCAGCAGCTGGCCCGTCTCCGGGTCCGGGGTGCTCAGCAGCCGGCTGAGCAGGTCGGTCTGCTGGCCGAGCGGGGCGGTGTGCTCCCGGGCCCGGACCAGCGCGTCGGCGGTGCGGAACAGTTCGGCGTTGTGCTGGCGGTAGGCCCTGGTCCGCGCGCGGCGCGCCCGCCCGGCCAGGAAGGTGAAGTCGGGGCGGGGTTCGGCCACCCGCAGGATGCTCTCCTTGGTGCTGGCCGGGACGGCCGCGGCGAACGGGTGCGGCTCGCCCTGCTTCCCGTCGAGCAGGCCGAAGTCGTAGGCGCACGCGCCGCGCCCGGACACCTCCAGGGTGTAGCGCTCCATCCAGGTGCGCGCGTCGAGCGGCTCGCCCGGGGGCAGCGCCGACCACGCCACGACCAGCTTGCGGGCCTGGTCCTTCATCCGCTCTAGCTGGGTCCGCTGGTGCGACGGCGCGTACCAGGGCAGCATCACCCGGCGCACCTTGTCGTAGTGCTCGCCGTCGCCGATCACCGAGATGCCGGTGCCCCGGGAGTGGGCCAGCTGGGCGAAGAAGTTGATCTCCTCGACGCGCTTGCCGAACTGCTCCTCGTCCGCCGCCACCTCATCCAGCAGGTCGGGATCGGAGACCACGACGAGCCGCCACTTCTTGGTGGGCACCCCGACCGCGTAGATGTGCCCGAACCGGCGGTAGTAGTCGAGCTGCGTGTCGTTGTCGTTCAGGATGTCGAAGTTCGCGAACCGCTCGCCCCGCGGCACCAGCCAGCGAACCGCGTACGGGATCTCAAGCGGTCCGTCGCCCGGCGGCACGGCAGGAGCGGCGGGAGCGGCGGGAGCGGCGGGAGCGGCGGGAGCGGCGGGAGCGGCGGGAGCGGCGGGAGCGGCGGCGGGGGTCGGCGCGGCGGGAACGGGGAGCGGCCCGGCGGGAACGTAGGGCGGTGCGGCGGGCACGTAGGGCGGTGCGGCGGGCATGTCGACCGCGGTCGGCAGGGCGGCGGCCGGGGGCGGCCCGGCGGGAACGGGAGCCGGTGCGGCGGGCATGTCGACCGCGGTCGGCAGGGCGGCGGCCGCGGCGGGTCCCGGCGGCGGCGCGGGCTCGCCGGTCACCGGGCCGGGCCCGGTGACCTCCCGCAGTTCGTGTCCGGTCAGCCGGAACGTGCTGGTGCCGAACGTGGCCACGTCCCCTTCGGCCAGCGCCGCGGCCGTGACCCGCCGCTCGTTGACGAACGTGCCGTTGCGGCTGCCCAGGTCCACCAGGCGGCTGACGCCTCCCGCCGTGCGGAGTTCGGCGTGGTGCCCGGAAACGCTGGGGTCCGCGATCACCAGGTCGTTGTCCGCGGCCCGGCCGATCCGCAGGACCCGGCTCACCGCCGGGACGGTGCCCGTGCTGGCGCTTACCACGGTGCAGCTCAGCACCGGCCCGTCGGCGGCGTCGCCGAGCCTGACCACGCAGGCTCCGTTGATCTCCACCCGGTCCGCCCGCCGGTCCCCGGTGAAGGTGCCGTTGGTGCTGCCGTTGTCGGCCAGCACCCAGCCGGGCCCCTCGAACCTGAGCACGGCATGCCGCCAGGACACGCGGTGATCGGTGACCACCACGTCACACGCGGGGTCGCGGCCGACCACGTACGCGGGGCCGGCCGGCAGGCTCCAGCTCGCCGCCTGCGACCGCACCACGAGCGCTGGCCCGGGGCCCGGGGAGATGTGCTCGGCGTCCACCGCCGGCTCACATGTTCATCGGCGCGCCGGCGAACCCGATGTTGTGGTGGACTCCGACCCACCAGTTCCAGACGTCCTCGTGCACCGGGCCGGCCACGTAACCGAGCATGCGCCCGTCGTCCTGAGTCCAGACGAAGTTTTCCTGGCCATTGGCGAAGTTGCAGAAGACCCGGCCCCCGGCCTGCGTGTCGGTCACCATGCCCGCGCTCATCTCGCTGACCGAATAGGTCTTCGGGTGCTGGAACATGTGGTTCCAGGCGACCTCGCCCAGCGTCTGGTTGAGCCCGCAGTCCTGGAAGTTCGCCTTGAACGGCCCGGTGTTCACCCCCTTGACCTGCGCCAGGTACGCGGCGTAGAGAGCCGGGAGCGACGGGTAGGTCCGGAACACGACCGCGGTGATGCCCGGGGCCGGGGCCGTGCAGGTCACCTGCGTGGCGCTGTTCTGCTTGCAGCTCGCCGCCGGGAGCAGGCCCTTGGCTCCGCCGCTCTCGTTGGCGACCATGATCGCGTTCATCAGCGCGCTGGGCGGCGTGGTCTTGACCTTGGGCTTGGCCGTCATCGACGGCATGGTCGTGGCGCCCGGCCGGGATCCGTGGCCGGCGCCCAGCCCGGCCCAGATGCCTGCCCCCGCGGCCGCCAGGATCAGCGCGGTCAGCACCGCGATCCAGCGTGGCTGGCGGAACCAGCGCCGGGGCGGACCGGTCCGGTCCGGCCCGGGCCGCTGACCGCCCGGCTGGCCCGGGCCGGCGGGCTGGCCGGACGGAGTCTGGGTGGCTGGCCTGCGGTGGGAGACGATCGTGTCGCCCCGGTGCGCCGGCACCGGCGGCGGGCCGGGGGCGGCGGCCTGCGCAGACGGCCCGGCGACGGGGTCGAGAGCGACCGGACCGGAACCGGACTGGCCGGCCGGGACCGGGCCGGGGGTGAACTGGCTGGCGGGGACCGGGCCGGGGGTGAACTGGCTGGCGGGGACCGGGCCGGGGG
>Ga0209168_10001809_pt1 | contig 16207 bp, 14 predicted proteins | sample Coa_R1_FD_187156 | JGI IMG/M metagenome (GOLD analysis project Ga0209168, IMG submission 187156) | Surface soil microbial communities from Centralia Pennsylvania, which are recovering from an underground coalmine fire - Coalmine... | ecosystem: Environmental > Terrestrial > Soil > Unclassified ... | reverse complement strand
TGCCGTGCATCTCTTCGCCGACAGTCCCGGGTGGTCCGGCGGCGATGGCTACCGGGCCGCGGCGGGCGACGCGATCCATGCGATCGCCGGCATGCCTAACGAAGACGCGGCCGGCCTCATCGAGCGTTGCGGGATCGATGTGCTCGTGGATCTCAACGGCTACAGCAGGCAGACCCGCCTGCCGCTCTTTCAGCGGCGGCCCGCGCCGGTGCTGGTGGCGTGGTTCAACATGTATGCCACCAGCGGCATGCCGTGCTTCGACTACCTCGTGGGCGACGACGTCGTGGTCGCGCCTAACGAAGAGCGCTGGTATTGCGAGCGCGTGCGGCGCGTGTCCGGCAGCTATCTCGCGTTCGAGGTGTCGCACGCCGCCCCCGACATCGTGGATGCGCCGTGCGCATCCGGGCGTCCGGTGACGTTCGGCTGTCTCGCCTCGCAGTACAAGATCACACCCCACGTGCTCGAAGCGTGGGGCCGTATCCTGCGCGCAGCGCCCGGCAGCGCGTTGGTGCTGCGCAACGCCGCGCTCGCGGCGGCCGGGACACGCCGGTACGTACTCGACGCGCTCGCCGCGTCGGGCATCGGCCGCGATCGCGTCCGGCTGCTCGGGCAGGCCGACCATCTCGAGTTCCTGCGCACGTACGACGACATCGACGTCGCGCTCGACACCTTTCCGTACAGCGGCGGCACCACGACCATGGAAGCCCTCTGGCAGGGCGTCCCGGTGGTGACGTTCCTCGGCGACCGTTGGGCAGGTCGGCAGAGTGCGTCGCTGCTGCATGCGGCCGGGTTAGGCGAATACGTCGCGCGGGATCTGGATGGCTACGTGGCGATGGCCGCGGCGCTGGCCGCCCAGCCCGAGCGGGTGGCGCGGGCGCGCGCCGGCATGCGCGAGCGCATCCGCGGCTCGGACGTCTGCAACGGCGAGCAGCTCGCGCGGGACATGGAGCATCTCTATCGGGACATGTACGCGGAGCGGGCAGGAGCATCGCCTCGCGCCGGGCCGGCCGATGCTCACGCCTTCCTCGCACGTGGTACGTCCACATAACTTCGATCGCACCGTCATTCCTTGAACCGGAAGCGTCTCACCGTGAACTCGACCCATTTGTTGCGCTGCGTGGCGGCACTCTGCGCCGCCGCGCTTTGCTGTGCGCTGTGCGCGCCTGTTGTCGCGGCCCAGGGCACACGATCCGGCGCGGCCGCGCCGCACGCCAAAGCGGTCACCATCGTCATCTTCGAGAACCGAGACTACTCGGCGATCGTGGGCGCCAAAGACGCGCCGTATCTCAACGCGTCGCTGGTCCCGCAGGCCGCGGTGATGACCAACAGCCATGCGGTCGCGCACCCGAGCGAGCCCAACTATGTCGAGCTCTTCTCGGGCAACGTGCAGGGCGTGACGGGCGACGAATGCCCGGTGACCTCGAGCGCGCCCAACATCGCGACCCAGCTCCTCGCTGCGCACCTCACGTTTCGCGGATTCGCGGAAGCGCTGCCTAACGCAGGATTCTCGGGCTGCGAAGGGAGCAAGGGCCTCTACCGCCGGAAGCACAACCCGTGGGCGGACTTTACCAATGTGCCCGCCGCGCTCAATCAGCCGTACCGGTGGGCGCCGGCGTCGCTCGCGTTCGTGGTGCCCAACATGTGCAACGACATGCACGACTGCAGCACCACCGTGGGCGACACGTGGATGAAGCAGCACCTCCCGCCGATCATCGCGTGGAACGCCGCGCACGACGGACTGCTCATCATTACGTGGGACGAAGCCGCGCCCGACGCCGACGGGACGAACCACATCGCGACGCTGCTCATCGGGCCCATGGTCAAGCCTGGCCGGTACGATCAGCACATCGACCACGACGACGTGCTGCGGACTGTCGAGCAGATCTACGGACTGCCGTGCATCGCCAACGCGTGCGGGAAGACGGGCATCGCCGGCGTGTGGCGGTGAGGCGGGACGCCGTCAGGCGATGTGCTCGGCCTGATCCGGCGTCAACGTCTGCGTGCCCATGCTCGGCGCGTTCAGCATCGGCACGTGCTCGGCCGCGATGAGCGTTAGGCCTTTCTGCAGGTTCGTGAAGGCGTAGCTCAGAAATACGGCCAGCAGCAGGGGCAACGCGACGAAGACCAGCGGGACCCACGAGAGCTGGCGGAGCAAGAATCCGCGGCTCGGGCTGGCCGGATCGATGTACGCGGTGACGCTGTCGCCGAGCCGATACCGTTCGCGTATCCCTTCCGCCCAACCGTAACTGCTCGACTCGGTGAGGATCGTCGTGCCGGTGGCCAGCACGATGTCGCCGCTCGGGCGATGGTACGCGTACCAGATCACCGGCCGGTACGTCGTGCCTTTGTCGTCACTGGAGCTGGCGAGATCCGTCTTCGTGATGCGCGCGCGCACGGGTTGCCACGTGAGATACCGCCGCACCTGCTGCGCGTAGAGATAGGCGCCGGCGAGCACGAAAATGCCGAGGAACGGGAAGACAAAGCGGCGCACGAGGCGTGTTCCGCTCGCGGCGCGTTGGATGGCCGCGGTATCCGCGACCTGCGCTTCGTCGCCCATCGCGTGCCATCCGGTGAATGCGCGCACCGCCGCCACGCAATTGGCTTGTTGCTTGAGCTCGCCGGTATAGATCGGCGTCCACGCTACGCGCGTCCCGTTTTTCATCACGAACACCGGCCGATACGTCGGGTCTTGTTGGCCGTTCCTCGTCTGCATCACCGTCTTCTCGAGCGCGGTGTCCTGGATGTCCGACCAATTGTAGGTTTCGGTTCCCGGATGGACGAGGCGGCGATGCTGGATCGTGGCCGTGTGCGTGCCCTTGTCGAACGTGCAGAGCAGGTCTCCCGCCAAGACGATCATGGCGAGACCGACGAGCGCGAACACGCCGCCGACCAAGACCGCGACCCACGCGTTGTGCTCACGCAAATGCCCGTGCGTGACGTACCAGAGAACCCCGAGGCCTAACGCAGCGAACACCACGCCCATGCCCCGGAGGCCCCAGGGCCCTTGGTGCAGCACCAACCGGGTGTCGTCGTGAACGGTGATCTGCATGGGGCGCTCGCGATGTTTGCAGGTTCGACGCCCAACTCGCCGCGACGCAACGATAACGCGTGCCGGCGCGCCGTCCATGCATCGCTATGCGTCGCGCAGCGCGATCATCGGATCGACACGCGTAGCCCGGCGTGCCGGCACCAGGCACGCCAACGCCGCAATGCCGCAGAACAGCGCGGCGACGCCGACGAACGTGATCGGATCGGTCGCATTCACCTGGAACAGGAATCGTGACAGCAGCCTCGTGAGCACGAGCGCCGCGGCGGCACCGATCACCAATCCAATGGTCACCAGACGGAGCCCTTCGCGTACGACCATACTGCGAACGCCGCCCGCCTGCGCGCCCAACGCCATGCGTATGCCGATCTCCCGCGTGCGACGGCTCACCATGAACGCGATGACGCCCGCGAGCCCCGCCGCGGTGATCACGAGCGCGACCATGGCGAACGCACCAACCAGTAACATCGTGATCCGTGGCGTGGCGACCGCATCGCCGCGGAGTTTGGCCAGCGTTTGCACTTCGGTCACGGGCTGCGACGGATCCAGGTCGTGCACGATGGCGTGCAGATCGCGCGACACGAATGCCGGATCGCCGCGCGTGCGGACAAGCAGGCGCATGTCGCTCGTGGTGCTCAGATTGAACGGTGCGTACAGCGCGGGCATTTCGGGCTGCGCCGGCCCGTATTGCGAGACGTCGCCCACGGTGCCGACGATCGTCACCCAGCTCTTGCCGTCGTCGAACGTGAGGCGCGCGCCGATCGGATTCGCCGAGCCCCAGTACCGGCGCGCGGCGGTTTGATTGATGACGACCGGTTCATTCGCGGTATCGCGATCCGCCGCCGTGAACGACCGCCCACTGACTAACGCAATGCCGAGCACGCGGAAATAGTCGGTGGATCCGATGCGGACATCCATGGTCGGCGCGCTTTGTCCGGTGCCGATCGGTCGGCCATCGATGCGGAACGGCGCATTGTTGGGCTGTCCTTCGTTCATCGGCGATGCGTTGGACACCGCGACGGCGGTCACACCCGGACGCGCGCCGAGCCGGTCGAGCAGCGCCTCCTCGAAGTTGCGGATCAGCGGACCATTCTTGTATTTCGTCCAATCGAGATCGAGGCGCGCCGTGAGCACGTTCGACGGATCGAATCCCGGATCGACGCGCTCGAGGTTCACGAAGCTGCGCAGCATCAGGCCGGCGCCGACGAGCAACATGAACGCGATCGACACCTGCGCCGAAATGAGCGCGCCGCGGAGTCGCATGCGCGCTCCGCCGAGTGTCGAGGCGTTTCCATCCTCTTTGAGGCCGCTCGCGAGGTCGCGGCGCGACGTGACGGCGGGCACCAAGCCCAGGCAGATCCCGGTGAGCGCCGACACGGCGAACGCGAACGCGAGCACGCGGCCATCCATGCCGATCTCGGCTGCCCGCGGCGTGAACAGCGCCGTGAACGACTTGAGCACGCCCAACAGCGCCCAGGCGACGGCCAGGCCTAACGCACCGCCGACCACGGCCAGCAGCGTGCTCTCGGTCACGAGCTGGCGCGCGATGCGGCGGCGGCCCGCGCCCAACACGGCGCGCAGCGCCATCTCGCGCTCGCGGCGCAGCTCGCGGGCCAGCGTGAGGTTGGCGACGTTCGCGCACGCAATGAGCAACACGAACGCCGCGGTCGCCAGGAGCACGAGCAGCGTGGGCCGCGCGCCGCGCGTGATCTCATCGCGATACATGGCGGCCGAGATCGCGAGGCGGTCGTTCGCGCGATAGGCGTCCGGGTATTCGTGGTGGAGGCGCGCGTCGACCGCGGACACGTCGACGCTCGCCTGCTGGAGCGTGACACCCGGCTTGAGCCGGCCCAACAACGTGACCATGCGGGCCGTGCGCGACGTGAGCATGTGCGGCGACATGCGGAACGGGCACGACGACACCGGCATGTAGATGTCGTTGTGATCGGGGTCCTGCGGCAGGAACGGCAGCACTCCGATAACCGTGTGGACGCGGTCGTTCATGGTGAACGTGCGGCCGACGATGGTGGGGTCGCCGCCCAGGGCGCGCTGCCAGAATTCATAGCTGAGCACGAGCACGGGAGCCGCGCCGGCCTGGTCCTCGCCCGCGCGGAAGGTGCGGCCGAGCAGGGGCTTCACGCCTAACACGTCGAAGTACCCCGCGGACACGACGCCCGTTTGGACGCGCAGCGGCTCGTCGCGTCCCAACAGTGTGAACGCCATCGTGTGGTACTCGGCCACGGCATCGAAGCTGTGCGTCTGCGACTCGTAGTCCGTCACTTCCGTGGGCGAGAACCCGACGTCGGGGATCTCGCCGGCGTTGGCCGGCTGCGACACGTGCACCAGGCGGTCGCCGTACGCGTACGGCAGGGGCCGGAGCAGCACGCCGTCGATCACGCTGAAGATGGCGGTGGTGGCGCCGATGCCTAACGCAAGCGTCACCAGCGATGCGATCGTGAAGGCCGGTGCGCGGCGCAGCGTGCGCGCGGTGAAGCGGATATCCTGCCAGAGTGTGTGCATGAATTCCGTCCTCGCGCGTTGGCGCGTGCGGTGTCCCTGTTCCGTGAGGCATTCGGTGCGCACCGCCGACATGTCGCCGAATACGGCGATCGCCTCGCGACGCGCGTCGGCCGGGCTCTTGCCCAACGCGACGAGCTCACGCGTGCGCATCTCGATGTGGAAGGCCAGCTCGCGGTCGACGTCCCGCGTGATGCCGCGGCGGCCGGCGGAGAGATGAAAGGCGCGCTTCATGATGCGACGGATTACTCAGGCCGGCGCCGCGTTGAGCGCCGCCGATACCGCGAGCGTGTACCGCGTCCATCGAAGCACTTCGGCTTGCAACTGCTTCCGGCCCGCCGCCGTGAGCCTGTAGTACTTGGCTTCGCGGCCCGTCTCGGAGATGCCCCATTCCTCCTCGAGCAATCCCTTCCGCTCGAGGCGGTGGAGCGCCGGATACAACGCGCCTTCCTGAACTTGCAGCGCCTCGCGCGTCGTGTCGCGGATCCATTTGCCCACGCCGTATCCGTGCATGGGTCCCCAGGTGAGTGCTTTGAGAATCAGCACGTCCAAGGTGCCGGTGTAGAGGTCGCTCCCAGCCATGTGCAAATCCCCCGGAATGCCCAGTTGAACGTACTACGAAGCCGAGTTCGTGCGGGTTACACGATGGGAAGCGATACCTAAGTGAGCAAGGGGTCTGACACGAATCGCACAATCGGCGCGGCAGACCGGCTCCGCTTACTCGTACATCGCGCCGGGATCAGCCTTGGCGAGCTCAGCCAGAAAGCCGGCGATCTGCCGGCACACGGCGTCGAAGTACCGTCGCCCCTTGTCCGCCGTGGCTTGCGCCGGATTGCCGACGCCCGTGTCGTCGGTCACCTGTGTCCACCGGCGCGGCGCCCACGCCCACCCCTCCCGGAAGCCCCGCACACGGAACCGTCTCGCGGCGCCCGGACCGGACTCGGCCAGTGGACGCACGAGCTCTGGGGCCAGTGCCATCATGGTGCTCGTCTCGAGCTCGCCGGCGTGATCCCCCGGCTCCTCGAAATACGCCGCCGGATCGACGCAGGCATACCAGTTGAGCGCACACAGAAATAACGACGTCGCCGGCTGCAGCTCTCGGATCATCTGCCGGAAGTCGTTGCCGCCATGGCCGTTGAGCACCAGAAGCTTGCGCACCCCGTGCGGCTCGAGGCTGCGCACGACGTCGCCCAACACGAGCGCCTGCGTGCTCGGGTTCATGTTCACGCAGTACGCCACATCCAGCTGCCCGGTGTTGACACCGAACGGAATGGCGGGGAGGACCACCACGCGCGCACCGTTGTTCCAGGCCAGGCGCGCCGACTCGGCCGCCACCGCTTCGGACTCGATGACGTCCGTGGCGTACGGCAGGTGCGTGTTATGCGCTTCGGTCGCGCCCCACGGCAGCACTGCGACCTCATAGCCTGCCTCGCGCACCGATGCCCACGTGGACTCGCCAAGGATGTATGGTCGGCCGGTCATGAAACGTCACGGGTTGAGGACGAGTCCGAAGAATGTCGCGGCGCGCGCAGGGCCGCCACGCACCGGCGCGCATCTTGACTCCGGGCCGATACTTGCGCACGCTTTTGGACGATCCGCGCGGCTCATGTGCGGGCCGCGAATCGAATGATGCGATGACGCAGTGGAGGCGAGTTGGCGATGGATGAGATGACGCTTGCCCAGCGATTGCCTGCGGGCCCGCCGGACGGCGGCAAGTACGTCTATTGCATTGTGCGCACCGACGCACCGTGCGAATTCGGGTCGATCGGCATGGGTGGAGAAGGGAGGCGCGTCTATACCGTCCACCACAAGGATCTCGCCGCCGTGGTCAGCGACACACCCATCGTGATTTACGACCCGACGCGTGAAAACGTGCTCGCGCACGAGTTCGTGAACGAGACGGTGATGCGCGAGCACACGGTGATCCCGATGTCGTTCGGCACCGTGTTTCGCTCCGAGGATGACGTGACGGAGCTGCTGCGCTCCACCTATCAGGCGTTCAGCGACGTGCTCGACAAGATGCGCGACAAGATCGAGTTCGGTCTCAAGGTGTTGTGGGACCGCGAGCAGGTGATCGCGACGCTCGAGCGGACCAACGAGGAGATCGGCCGGCTCAAGGAAGAAATCGAGAACAACGCGCAGAGCTCCACGTATTTCGCGCGCGTTCAGTTAGGCCGGCTGGTCGAGTCGGCGCTCGAGGAAGCCGGCAACGCGTTCGTCGCGGATGTGCATGAATCGCTGCGGCCGGTGGCCGTCGCCAGCCGCAGCAGCAAACCAATCGGCGACCGCATGATCATGAATGCCGCCTTCCTCGTCGAGCGCTCGGCGAGCGAACGGTTCGACGAGAAGGTGCGCGAGCTGAGCCACCGCCACGAGGGCCTGTTGACCTTCAAGTACACGGGCCCGTGGCCGCCGTACAATTTCGTGAACATCAAGCTCAAGCTCGAGCGCGCGGACTAACGGACGATGGGCCTGCTGTCGAAGCTGCTGACGTTCCCCGTCTCCGGACCCATGGCGGGCATCCGGTGGTCTCTGGAAATGGTGGAGCGCACCGCGCGCGAGGAGCTGACGGATGATACCGCGATCAAGCAGGACCTGATGGAGCTGCAGCTCGCGCTCGAGAGCGGCGAGATCGACGACGCCGAATACCTGGCTCGCGAAGCGGCGTTGATGACGCGGCTGCGCGACGTGCGCTACTGGCGCGAGCAATTCGGCATGGGCGTCTCCGGCGGTCCCGTGCGCGTGCAGCGCGACGAGGACGAGCGCTGAGCGCCTCCGTTCTCTATGCGTACGGGGCCGTGCGGCCCGGCGCGCCGGTCGCGCGCGCGCCGCGCGGCCTCGACGAGTCGGCGGTGACGCTCGAGCAGAACACCGGTCGCTCCGTGGCCGCGCTCGTGTCGCGCGTCGACTCGGCCGTGTACACCACCGACCTGATGCAATCGCGCGCCAGCGACGTCGACTGGGTGGGCCCGCGCGCGGTTGCGCACGACGCGGTGCTCAGTTGGGCGAACGAGTCGGGCGGCGTCGTGCCGTTCCCCATGTTCACGCTCTTCGCGTCGGCGGAATCGGTGCGCGCGATGCTGCGCGAGCGGGAAGCGGTGCTCGACGACCTCCTCGCGCGCGTCGCGCCGTGCCAGGAGTGGACGGTGCGCCTCTTCCGCCTCGACGACCGCGCCACCGCGGCCCTCGGCCTAACGAGCCCGGCGATCGCCGAGCTTGCCGAGCGGGCGCGGGCGGCCGCGCCGGGGCAGCGCTACCTCATCGAGCGCAAGGCCGACGAGCTGCGCGGCGTGGAGCTCCGCCGGGTGAGCGCCGAATCGGCGCGCGAGGCGTTCGACGCGCTGTCTGCGTTAGGCGAACGCGCGGTCCGCGACGCGCTCCCGGTCGCCCCGTCCGGCGCGCGGCCCGCCGGCGTGGCCGTGCTCGATGCGTCGTTCCTCGTGCGCCGCGACCGCGCCGATTCGTTTCGCGCCGCGGCCGGCGAGCTCGCGGCCAAGCTCGAGCCGCGCGGGCTGCGCGTCGAGTTGAGCGGCCCGTGGCCGCCGTACCACTTCGTGCGCGACGACGCGTGACGGACGACACCCTCGAGCTCACCGGCGATGACCGTCTCGTCCTGGGCGACCTGCTCAACCACGTGCTCGACAAGGGCATCGTGATCAGCGGCGACGTCACCATCTCCGTCGCCGACATCGACCTCATCCGCGTTGGGTTAGGCATCTACATCACGGCGATCCAGTCCGAGCTCGATCACGCGGCCGCGCGCGAGCGCGCGACGCCCGATGCCGACGTACCTGTATTGCGTCATCCCGGCGGGCTGTGAGCCGCCCGCCGCGTCCCGGCGCGGCGTCGACGCCGCGCCCGTGCGCGAGCTGTGCGCAGGCGGGTTGGCAGCCTGGGTGAGCGATGTCCCCGACCGGGCGATCGCGCCGAGCGTGTCGCGGGCCCGCGCGCACGACGATGTGGTGCGCGACGCCATGGCGCGTGCCACGCCGGTGCCCGCCCGCTTCGGTCAGGTGCTCGCCGGCGACCAGGAAGCCAAAGCGCTGCTTAGCGCGCGGCGCGAGTCACTGCTCGAGTCCCTCGAGCGCGTGCACGGCTGCGTCGAGATGACGGTTCGCATTCTGCTCGCCGGGCAGTCGGCCGTTCCGGGACCCGCGCCCCGTGAGTCGGGGAGCGCCTATCTGCGCTGGGTGCGCGACCGACAGCAGGTGCGCGAAGCTGTTTCCGATCAGGCCGAATTCTTGCGGGAATCCGTCGCCCGGGCGGTCGAGGAAGCGGGCGTCGTTCGTGAGATCATGTGGGCAGCGATCGCACCCGGGACGCGCTCGCTGGAAGCAGCACACCTGGTGCCGCGCTCGCTCATCGCTCGGCACCGCGAGGTGGTTCGCAGTTCGGTGGAGCGGGACCACCGTATGAAAGTGATGGTGTCGGGACCCTGGGCACCGTACACCTTTTGCGCCGCCGCACATGAATAGTGGAGGGGATGAGCCGGTCGGCGGCATTCCGGTGCCGCGTGCCGATGTGAGTGAGGGAAGCGTCGATGCCTTCGAAACCGAGTTGCGCGCCGTCGCTCGGGCGCTGCCCGACCAGATCGGGATAACCCCTGAGGACGCCGAGAGCGGATTGGCGAGGCTCGTCTTGACACTGGTCGAACTGTTGCGGAATGTGTTGGAGCACCAAGCCATACGCCGAATGGACGGCGGCTCGCTGTCCGAGGAGCAGATCGAGCGTCTGGGCCTTTCGCTCATGCGGTTGAACGAGCGGATGGCTGAGCTCAAGGCTGCCTTTCACGTGACCGACGACGACCTGAACATCGACCTGGGGCCCCTCGGCCGGCTGCGATGAGAGGGCGTTGCGGTGCACGCGACCACGGCATGTGCCTAACGGACACCGACAGGGGAGCAGAACGGAGTGCCCGAGCATATCGCACCGACGAAAAGTCATGGCTTGGTCGAGGTCCTGGACCGTGTTCTCGACAAGGGCCTCGTGATCGCCGGCGACATCAAGATCAACCTCGCCAACGTGGAGCTGCTCACCATTCAGGTGCGCCTCCTCATCTGCTCCATCGACAAGGCCGAGCAGATCGGCTTGAACTGGTGGCGATACGATCCGCGCCTAACGGGAGTCGTCCCGTCGCCATTTGCGACCGCCGGCGATACCGTCGAAAGCCGGCTGGCGCGCATCGAGCGCCGGCTCGACGCGCTGGCTGCACCCGGGCAGTCCGTGCACCTGCACCCGCCGCGACCGGGCGCCGAACCTTCATCCTCCTCGGAGTGAGCTAGCCATGGCAGTCGAGCGTTCGCCCGGTGGCAGTTCCCTCATCGACGTTCTCGATCGCGTCCTCGACAAGGGCATCGTCATCGATGCCTGGGTTCGCGTGTCGCTCGTCGGCATCGACCTCGTCACCGTCGAGGCCCGCGTCGTCGTCGCCTCGATCGATACGTACCTCAAGTACTCGGAAGCGGTTGGACTCACCGCCTCTGGCTCGCGCCCACGTGAGTTGGCCGGGTCGCTCGTCGAAACAGAGCTCGAGCGCGTGCAGCGCGAGAACCACGAGCTTCGGTTGCGCCTCGAACAGCTGAATGCTCCGGACCGCATCGTGTGAGGTCATGAATCTTTCTGGCTCGTCGGAGGGTCCGCGCACGGACCCTCCCGACTATCTGCCGACGCTGGTAGAGGCGCCAGACTTTCCTGCCGCAGCGCTCTTTGCGCTGACGGAGCTGGCACGGCTGGGCGGGAGCCACCGCGGCGTCTTGTTGTTCCTCGACCCAACCGCCGAAACCCTCGTCGCCGCGTGCGAGCTGGGCGGCGCGCCGGGCGAAGAGTTTGCGCCGCTGCCGTTAGGCGATCTGTCAAATCCGTGGGTCGCGGCCGCGCTCGCCATGCGGCCCGCGCGATCCCGGCGCGACGAGCCGTCAGATCGCCTCCCGCTCGCCAACTGGATCGCGTTGCCGCTCCCGCAGACCTACGTCCGCGGCGCACCGATCCCGCTCCAGTCGCGTCACGCCAGCGAGGTCCTGCTCGCCAACGGCGCCGATCTCATCCCGACTATCGTCAGGCCAGGCCAATCGCCCGCCGGCGTCGTCGTGCTCGACGCCTCCCGGCTGCCCGAGGACGCGGTGAGCCTGCTCGTGCGGCTCGCGACGCTGAGCGGACCGGTGCTCAGCCGTCTCGCCGCTATCGGCACCTTCCGCCGCGAGAACGACCACCTCCGCCAGGTATCGAGCCGCCTCACGCTCATGCTCAACGCGCTGCCGGATCCGGTCGTGATCACCGATGCCGCGAACAACATCCTGGTGCAGAACCAGCGCGCCGAGCACCTGCTCGCCAGCCGCGAGTCGGACTCGCCGGGCCGCCGCCGCGCGCTCGAGCTCAACAACCTGCTCTTCACGTCCGGCCTCGCGCGCGCGGTCATGACGGCCGGCGTGCGCACCGCGCCGCGCGAGCTCACGCTCGTCGATCCGCTCGAGGGCGTCGAGCTGTTGTTCGAGCTGCTGTCCCAGCCGTTAGGCGAAAGCGGCGAGGGTGAGGGCGCCGTGCTCTCGGTGCTGCGCGACGTCACCGACCTGCGCCGCGCCGCCGAGGAGCTGGAGCACCAGGTGAAGCGCGGACGCCAGGCCGAAGTGCAGGCGACCAAAGAGCGCGACCGCCTCAACCTCATCCTGGCCAATGTCGCCGATCCGATTCTCGTCACCGACGACCGCGCCAAGATTCTGCTCATGAACGAAAAGGCCGAGCAGCTGTTCGATGTGGGCGGCACCACCGACACGTACGACTACCGCGTCAAGCAGGCGGCGTTAGGCAACGACACCAAGTTCTCCGCCTTCGTGGGAGAGTTCGCGCTGTCTCCCGAGCGCGACCGCCACGAGCGCATGACGCTGGTGCGGCCGGAGGACGGCACGCTGCTGCCGGTGGAAGTCGTTTCGGGCAAGATCAGCAACGACCGCGGTGAGGCGGTGGCCATCGTCTCGGTGCTGCACGACCTCACCAAACAAGTCGAGAACGAGCGGCTCTACCGCGAAGTCAAAGCGTTCTCCGACGAACTCGAAGCCCGCGTGCGCGCGGCCACGAGCGACCTCGAGGCGCAGAACGAGCGCCTCAAGTGGCAGTCGCAGGAGCTCGAAAAAGCCAACAAGCTCAAGTCGGACTTTCTGGCGAGCATGTCGCACGAGCTGCGCACCCCGATCAACGCGATCATGGGCCACGCGTCGCTCATGATAGACCAGATCCACGGGTCGCTGAACGACCGCCAGCGCGATGCCCTGCGCCGCATCCGCGCCGCCGCCGGCGATCTGCTCGCGCTCATCAACGACCTGCTCGACCTCGCCCGCATCGAAGCGGGGAAAATGCCGCTCACCTACGAACGCGTGGATCCGCGCATCGTCATCGCCGAGATCCACCAGCAGGTCGAGCCCATGGTTCAGAAGCGTGGGCTCACGTTCTCGTCGAGCGTGTCCGAGCAGTGTCGCGACATCGAGACCGACCGACAGAAATTCAAGCAGATCCTGCTCAACCTGATCTCGAACGCGATCAAGTTCACACCGCGCGGCGGCATCACCGTCACCGTCGGCATCGAGCAGGGGAACGAGCTGCGCGTGGACGTGACCGACACGGGCATCGGCATCAAGGGCACCGATCTCGAGATGATCTGGGAAGACTTCCGCCAGGTAGATCAATCCATGACCCGCGAGGTGGGCGGCACCGGTCTCGGGCTGAGCATCGTCCGCAAGCTGTTGGACAGGTTAGGCGGACGAGCATCAGTGGTCAGCACGTATGGCGCTGGGACCACCTTCACCCTCGTCTTCCCGCTCGTGCGAGAGCGGCGCCGTGAGGAGTCCGACGAGCCGGCCCTTCCAGCCGCGGGCTGATCGATCGTTCGAACCCCGACTGGTTCTTTGACAGTCGCGGGTGCCGCGCCAGCGGCGGGTGGTCTTCCGAAAACGGCGCTTTCCAAAGAGAAAGGAACACTCGGCGCGGTGTCATGAAACGTGTCGCGGCGCTCCGCGTCTACTGCTCATGGAATCGCGCCGTCTGTCGGGAAGCGTACCGGCCCAGAGGCCGCCCGTGTGGTGGCAGGACTGGGGGAACGCGCTCCCGGTTTTGGCTATTGTGTACTGCCTGACGTATGTGGTGTGGAAGGCGTCCGGCCCCAAAGACGACCTGGCCACGCACATCATCGCCCGGCTGGTGTTCCTCCCCCTCAACGCCGGGACCGCATTGCTGGCGTGGCGTGCTGCGCGCCGCCATGCTCACGACCCGCGGACCCAGCGTGCGCTCCGCATTATTACGGTCGCGTTCGTCTGCGTTCTCGCGGGCAACATCGTCTCGTTTTACGTCGGGATGATCATGGACGGCGATCCGGGCGTGAGCTGGATCAACGTCTTCTACTTCCCGTTCTATCCGCTACTGCTCACCGGCCTGCTCTCGTTCCCGCTGACGCGGCGCAGCGAGCACGAGAACCGGAAGTTTCTCCTCGATGCCGCGGCGGTTCTGGTGGGCGGCGGGACCGCCATCTGGTTCTTCGTCGTCCGCCCGACGACGCAGGCCAACGCCCTGGGCCCGCTCGCGAGTGCGATCGCCCTCGCCTATCCGTTAGGCGACATCCTGCTCCTCACCGGCCTCACCACGTTCCTCATGCGGCGGCCGCCGGAAAGCCGCGGCGGCGCGCGTTCGTGGTTCGTGTTGGGCGTCACGGCCTACGCGGTCTCGGATCTGGCCAACGACCTCGAGTTCCTGACCGCTGGTTGGTTCGGGCTCACGTCCACCGACGTCGTGTACCTCGGCGCGTACTGCGTCCTCATCGCGTCGCTGGCGCGATTCCGTTGGCCGCCTCCTGCCGACGACGCGCAGGCCGAGCAGAAGCTGCCCGAAGTGCAGCCGTTCAGCCCGCTGCCGTACGTCTCGGGCGCGTTCCTGTTCGGGCTCATTCTCGTCGTCGCCATCCGTGCGTGGCCCACGCCGCTGAGCGTCCTGTCCATCGGTGCGATGTGCACCACGGCATTTCTGGTGGTGCGCCAGTTGGCCGCGGTGGGCGAGAACGCGCGTCTCGTGGCTGAGCGGGCGGCTCGGGAAAACGAGGCTCGATTCCGGGCGCTGGTTCAGCACTCGACCGACGTGATCGCCATCGTCGACGTCGACGGTGTCATCCGATTTCTGAGCCCGTCGGTGACGCGCATCTTCGGCTACTCGCCCGAGGATCTGTTGGGCCGCAAGGTGACCGACTTCCTGCACCACGAGAGCGCGCGCGACGCCGTGAGCCTGCTCGTCTCCGCGGCGGCGAATCCCGGCGCGACGGCGCCCACAGAGTGGAAGATGCGCCACCGCGACGGGCGGCTCTTGAGCGTCGAGACGGTGGGCACGAATCTGCTCGCCGAGCCGACCGTGGGCGGCATCGTTCTCAACACGCGCGACATCAGCGAGCGCAAGGCGCTGGAGAAGCAGCTCACGCATCAGGCTTTCCACGATCCGCTCACCGGCCTCGCCAACCGCGTGCTTTTCCTGGACCGCGTGAGCCATGCGCTGTCGCTGGTGCGGCGACACGACCAGATGCTCGCGGTGCTGTTCGTCGACCTCGACGGGTTCAAGACCATCAACGACAGCCTGGGACACGCCGCGGGCGACCGGCTGCTGGCGGTGGTGGCGCAGCGCCTCCAGACGTGCGTGCGCACGTCCGACACCGTTGCTCGGTTAGGCGGCGACGAGTTCGCCCTCCTCATCGAGGATGCGACCGACGACCATGCGGCGTCCGAGGTGGCCGACCGGATCGCGGCGAGCGTGCGGCATCCGATCCTGATCGAAGGCAAGGAAGTGTTCATGACCGCGAGCATCGGCATCGCGACGGCGAAGGACGAGGGCAGCGCGTCGGACCTGTTGCGCAACGCGGACATGGCGATGTACGTGGCCAAGAGCCACGGCAAGGCGCGGTGGGAGCGATTCGAACCCGGCATGCACACCAAGGCGCTCGAGCGGCTCGATCTCGAGGCCGAGTTACGGCACGCGCTCGACGGCGGCGAGCAGTTCGCCCTGCTGTACCAGCCCATCGTCCAGCTGCAGACCGGCGAGGTCAAGGGCATCGAGGCGCTGGTCCGGTGGAACCATCCCCAGCGCGGGACGCTCACCCCGGCCCAGTTCATTCCGCTCGCCGAGGAGACGGGCCTCATCGTTGGGTTAGGCAGGTGGGTGCTGCGCGAAGCGTGCCGCCAGGCGCAGGTGTGGCAGGCGTCGCGCAGCAGCGGCGCGCCGCTCACGCTCACGGTGAACGTATCCGGCTATCAGCTCCAGTACGACGGTGTGGTGGCGGACGTGCGCGCGGCGCTCGCCGACAGCGGGCTCGATCCGCGGAACCTCGTGCTCGAGATCACCGAGAGCGTGTTGATGCAACAGAACGAGACGATCCTCGAGCGGTTGCGCGCCCTCAAGGCGGTGGGCGTCCGCCTCGCCATCGACGATTTCGGCACGGGCTATTCTTCCCTCGGCTACTTGCAGCGGTTCCCGATCGACATTCTCAAGATCGACAAGGCGTTCGTGGACGACATCGGCGCCGCCGGCGTCGAGCCGGCGTTGGTGCGGGCGATCATTGCGTTAGGCGACACGCTCCAACTGCAGACCATCGCCGAGGGCATCGAGTTGCGCCAGCAGTGGCAT
>Ga0209168_10001808_pt1 | contig 16236 bp, 19 predicted proteins | sample Coa_R1_FD_187156 | JGI IMG/M metagenome (GOLD analysis project Ga0209168, IMG submission 187156) | Surface soil microbial communities from Centralia Pennsylvania, which are recovering from an underground coalmine fire - Coalmine... | ecosystem: Environmental > Terrestrial > Soil > Unclassified ... | reverse complement strand
GCGGACTTGTCCGGTGCCGATTTGTCGGGGTCGAACCTGCGGAAGGCGTCGCTGGTGCGGGCGAATCTCACGGACGCGAACCTCGCCGGCGCGGACGTCTCCGACGCGAATTTCGACCAGGCGATCGTGGCGCGGGTGCGCGGCAAGGCGACGATCATCGGACTCGCCACGGCGCGCAATGTGCCTAACGATTGGTGATCAGCCGAGTTTGGCCCAGACGCTGTGTGGCCAGCGTGAGCGGATCACGCGGTCGAGGCCGAAGCATCGGCCGGCGTGCGTGTACAGGAACGCAATCATCATGGCGAGCAGCATCACGTGAAAGCCTTGCTGTCCCGAGCTCATGTGCTGCACGGCGAGTCCATAGAAGATCACCTGCAGCATACCGCACACGGCGCCGACCGAGGTAAACAATCCGAGCGTGAGGGAGAGGCCCACCGCGGCCTCGCCGACTCCGGTGATGTGGGCGAAGATGTGCGGATTGGCGGCAACGGTGTGCAGGAGGAAATCGCGATACCACCCGATCGGGTTGTCGGCGGCGTATTTGGTGAGAAGCTTTGGCATCACGGCGATCCAGCGATCGTTGGCCGCCGGCACGGGCAAGAAGCCCCACGCGAGTGCGATCGTCACCTTGGTGAACAAGCTCTTGACGAACCAGATCCCGACGACAATGCGTAAGCCTGCAAGCGCGGCCTGCGGTTTTCGCATGGCGAGCGGTTCGGTGGGTGACGTCATCGCGAGTTCTCGAGAAAGGGAAACCTGCGGCTGAAAGTGCGCTTCGAGCAATGCGCGTCGAGCAAGACAATGGGTGCCACATGGGAGTGAGCATGCGAGTCACCATACTTCGTGCACGCGTGATTGCGACCGTCGCTACAGCCATCGGCGCGACGGTGTTGCAGGCGAGCGCGCAGAGCGCGGGATCGGCCGACAGCGACGCGGCCAGCGAAAGCGCGTTCCGCTTTTCGGTGCAGGCGCGCGGTCCGTTGCACGAGCTGTGGGCGAAGAGTCTGTCGGTAAAGCAAGAGCGCGTGGCATGCTTGGGCGGGCATATCGACCATGACGTAGTCTACATCACGCGCATCCAGATATTGGCACCGTCCCGTGCGGACTCGGCGAACATCTCCGCGATCGCGTCGCTCCGCGAATGTTCGGCACCCACGTGGCTCGGCACCGTGCACACACACATCGCGCAGTTCGAGGGACGGCCGTATGCCCTGTTCTCGGCGCCGGACCGGTACGTGATGACGTTGTGGCGCGAGCGGTGGAAGGCATCCGGCGTCTTCTGCATCCTGTATTCCGACCGGGATGCGACGTGCGAACTGGGCAACACCGTGAGCGGTCACGTGCTGTACGAGGACGCGACGCGCAACGGGATCGGTTCCTAACGCGAGTCGGGGGTCGCGTCGGACGGCGCGTCGCGCCACACGCGCGCGCCGCCGTTCGCGAACGGGCCGCTGTACACGAGGCCCGCGTTAGGCGCCTCGCTCACGTGCACCGCCAGCTGTTGCGCGGCCGCGTCGCCCTCGACGATACCATAGACGGCGGGACCCCACGAGCTTTGCCCAACGCCGGCGGCGCCCCACTCGGTCATCCGTTCAATGAGCGCCGCGCTCCCGCCGGGCGAGAATGCCCCGCCCTGCGCCGGGGCGAACCATCGGCCGTTGATGCACTGGATCTCCGTCAGGGCGTGGCCGAACGTGCGGAGGTCGCCTTCGGCCAGCGCGGGCAAAAGCGCCATGAGCACGAGGTGCGAGACGCGCATCACGCTGCGCTCGGGCGGCGGCGGCAGATGCGCAAACGCCGCGGTTTCGGCGGCGCCGCTCATGCCGGCCTTACCGGGCGGAACGGCAACGACGCATCGCCAGGTGGGCGGCATGGCGAAGCGCGCGAGCTGCGGCGCTGGATTCTTGCTGCCGGGCCGCCGGCCGCCCTCGAGCACGAACCCGCCCTGCGCGAACAGCCACGTGCCGATGGCGGATCGTTGGGCGCGGCCCGTCACGCGCGCGAGATGATCGACGTCGGTGGGAAGCTCATATAGCTCGGCCAACGCGCGCGCGACGGCGAGCGCGAGCTGCGTGCCGGAGCCGAGGCCTGAGTGCGCCGGAATCGCGCTGTGGATGCGAACGTGCGCGCCGGTTTCGATGTCGTGATGCGCGAGGAAACGGCGGCCGAACTGCACGGCGCGGTTGGCGGCCGGCGATGGCCCGTCGGCGGTGAGCGATGGCGCGCGGACGGCTTCGATGAGGAGCGACGGGTTCGGTACGGCCGCGCCGATGCCGCCGAAGCGACGGCCTAACGCACCGCGGAGGTCGAGCATGCCGAAATGGAGGCGCGCCGGCGCCTCCACGAAGGCGGCCGCGGACGGGGAATCAGCGCGCACGCGTGGCGGGCGCGTTCAGTTTGTCGCGCACGTAGTCGGTGAGGAGCGCCATGGCTTCGTGCTCGCGGGGACCGGCCGTCTTGTCGACGATCACTTGCAGCCGCTGGAAGTCGCCGAGTATCTGGGCGGCGGGGAGCAGATGCGTGCGGGTCGAAAGAATGGCGGCTTCGAGGACGGCGTTTCGCGCCCGGTTGAAGCCGAGGAACTCGCGTTGGGTGCCGTGATGCACAACGCGGGTCTCGATGCGCGAGCGCGGAGGTGTGGCATCGATGGAGATGACGTCGAGCTCGCGCCACGAGCACGCCGCGTCGAGCACGACTCCCTTCACGTGCACGGCCGGGTGGGTGGGGAACGTCGCCGTGCCGATCGCGGTGCTCGCGAAGATGAGGACGTCGTCGGTCAGGTTCACGACGGCTGCGCGGGTGGCGCTGACGTTGTGAAAGGTGGTCGTCTCGAGGAACGGTTTGATCACCAGCACGTCATCGCTCCAATCGACGCCCATGGGGGCAATATTGACGCGTCCCTGGGCGTCGACGCTGGTGAGGATGGACTCGATGATCACGCGCGGCACTCGTGCGCGACGAGGGTACTCAACGCGTCGGCGACTCGGGCGGTGAGCGGGCCGGGCGCTCCGTTAGGCATCGCGCGGTCATCGGCGCGGGCGATCGGGGCGATCTCGCGGATCGAGCTGGTGAGGAACGCTTCGTCGGCCGCGGCGAGGTCGCGCGGCAGAAGGATCTCCTCGCGCGTGTCGAGGCCGATCGTCTGCGCGAGCTCGAGCACGACGGCGCGTGTGATCCCCGGCAGCACGCCGCAGGCGAGCGCCGGCGTGCGGAGCGTCGAACCGCTCACGAGAAAGAGATTGCTGGCCGTGGCTTCCGACAGGTGGCCGGCCGTATCGAGGAACAGCGCATCGTCAGCGCCGGTGGCGCGCGCCTGCGCGAGAGCCACGACGGCGTCGGTGTAGGCGAGCGTCTTCACGCCCGCGGTCGGCGCGAATTCGTTGCGGCGTCCTGCGGCGGTGCGGACGCGCACGGCGCGGGCGGCCAATGGCTCGCCAGGGAGCAGCGCGTGCACCGTGAGAACCGTGACCGGATCGGCGGCGGCGGGCGCAAGGCCCCGCGGTCCGACGCCGCGGCTCAGCGTTAGGCGCAACGCGGCATCGGCCCAACCGCGACGGCGCAGCGCCTCGGTGGCTGCCGCGATGGTGCCGGCTACGTGTTCAGGCACCGCGATGCCGAGCACCGAGGCACCGGCTGCCAGTCGCTCGAGGTGACGCTCGAGGCGGAACACGGTGCCGTCGTACGCGCGCATCGTCTCGAACAGACCGTCGGCCAGCGTGAACCCGCGGTCGAGCGCGGACACCGCCGGGCGTGCGGCGTCGGCGGGGCGTCCGTCGACCCACAGGAGCGGCCCGACGTCGTCGTTAGGCGCGAGCGACGCGCGCGGGACGCCGGCCGAGCGTGCGGCGTGCGCGGCAGTCATCGGACGAGCTCGACAGGCGGCGGCACGAATTCCTCGGACTCTGGCGCGGCAAAGGCGAGATCGGCGCGGTCGGGGAGCGTATCGCCGCGCGCATCGTCGCCGTGCAGAAAACGATCGAGGAGGCGGTAGCCGTAATGGGTGAGCGCGGACTCGGGGTGGAACTGCACGCCGATGACCGGATGCTCGCGGTGCTCGACAGCCATGATCTCGCCGTCGTCGGACGTGGCCGTGACGCGCAACGCGGGCGGAAGCGAGGCCGGGGCGATGACCAACGAGTGGTAGCGCGTCGCAACGAACGGCGACGGCAGGCCGGTAAAGACGCCGCTGCCATCGTGATGAATGCGCGACGTCTTGCCGTGCATGGGCTGGCGCGCGCGCACGATCTCGGCGCCGTAGGCGGCGCCGATGCATTGGTGTCCCAAGCAAACGCCGAGGATCGGGGTGTGCGCACCGAAGCGGCGAATCACATCGGTGGAGACGCCAGACTCGGCGGGCGAGCACGGCCCCGGAGATACGATGATGCGCTCCGGCCTCAGCTCGGCGATCTCGTCGAGGGACACGGCGTCGTTTCGACGAACGAGCGGCTCGCTGCCCAACTCTCGCACGTAGCGCGCGAGGTTGTAGACGAACGAATCGTAGTTGTCGATGAGCAGAATCATGGTGACGCCGAGAGCGGCCTCGTGCGGTCAGCGATGCGCGGGCTGGCCGGTTGCAGCCAGGGCATCAATCAGCGCGCGCGCCTTGTCGAGTGTTTCGCGGTACTCCTGTTCGGGGTCGGAGTCGGCGACAATGCCGCCCCCTGCACTAAAGTACACCGCGTCATCGAGGGCCTGATAGGTGCGGATGGCGATACTGGTGTCCATGACGCCGGTGGTTCCGATGTAGCCGATGGAGCCGCAGTAGACGCCGCGGCGCGACGGCTCGAGCTCGGCGATGATCTCCATGGCGCGCACCTTGGGCGCGCCAGTGATCGATCCGCCTGGGAAAGTCGCCGTGAGAAGGTCGACGGCGTCGCATCCTTCCGAGAGCTCGCCGGTAACCGTGGAGACGAGGTGGTGCACCGTTGAATAGTGCTCAAGTGCGAATAATTCAGGCGCGCGGACCGAGCGCGGCGCGCAGACTCGCGACAGATCGTTGCGCAACAGGTCGACGATCATGAGGTTTTCGGCGCGATCCTTGGCGCTGTCGGTGAGGGCGCGGCCGAGTGCGGCGTCGTGGGCGGGGTGGATGCCGCGGGGGCGCGTGCCTTTGATCGGGCGCGCTTCGACGCGTCGAGTGTGGTCGAGGCGAAGGAAGCGCTCCGGCGAGGCGCTGACGACGTGCAGTTCCTGGAAGGCGAGGTAGGCCGCGAACGGCGCCGGATTGAGCGCGCGCAGGCGTCGGTAGAGCGACCAACTCGATTCGCGGAGCGGCGCCTCGAGTCGCTGCGAGACGTTGGCTTGGAAGATGTCGCCGGCCACGATGTACTCGCGCACGCGCGTGACGGCATCGAGGTAGCCGCGGTGGGTGAACGAGGAGCGCAGTCCCAAGGCCGCGGCGGACGCGACGTCGGTGACGGGATACGACGGCGCGCGCGCGATGTCCTGGCCGCGGCGCGGAAGGCCCTGCCCAACGGAGTGTGCGTCCGGCTGGCCGTCGAGTCGGCGCGCGATCTCGGTTAGGCGTCGCCGGGCGCGCTCGGCGCGGGATCGGCCTAACTCGGGCAGCCCCGTGGACACGATCCACGCGCGGTTGGCGCCGTGGTCCCAGGCGACCACGCAATCGTAGAGGCCGAGCACCAGGTCGGGGATGGAGAGATCGTCGTAGCCCGGCGTCGGGAGGCGCTCGAGGACGGATCCCCAGTCGTAGGCGATGTAGCCGGCGGCGCCGCCTTGGAACGGCGGGAGGTGGGCGAGCGGCTCCGCGGCAAACGGCTCGAGGAGCCGCCGGATTTCCATCAGGCCGTGACCCTCGACCGGTGTGCGCGAGCCATCTCGAGCGTCGAGTCGCTCGGCCCGTCCCGCTTTGCACCGCACGACGATCGCCGGATCGGCGGCGAGGAACGAATATCGGTCGCGGGCCGCCGCGTCGCGGCCGTGCGCGTGCGTGGCGCTGTCGAGGAACAGGACGTACGGCATGCCGGCGAGGGCGTCGCACGCCGACACGGGGTCGGGCGGGGGGACGAGCTCTTCGACGAGCGGCAGCGTCACGTGGACGGATGTCCGCCGTCCGGCGGCTCGTTGCCCGTACCGGCGGCGCGCCCGGCGCGCCGTGATCGTTGCGTTAGGCGGACGTGCTCGGCGACCGCGTCGTCGGGCGGCGTGAGGTAGCCCCAATCGAGCTGGCCCTCCTGGCGGTAGGTCTTTCCGAGGGTGATCGCGAGCTTGGCCTTCGCGAGCTCCTTGCCGAGGTAGAAGGCGTGGGTGGCTTCGTCGACGCCTAACTGCGAAAAGATCTCCTGGATGTCGGTGCCGCGGACGAACAGGTCGCGGTTGAGCACGACGATCGAATCGCGGTCCGTGAAGATGCGAAAGTTGGGATCGGTGATGTGCGACTGCAATTCGCGCAGCTCGGCGTCCGTGTACGACAGGATGCGCTGGTCTTTGATGGTGACCAGCCGGTCGTCGATGTGTTTGGGAGCGACCTTGTTGCGAATCGCGTAGCGCATGAGGCGGCGCGCGATGTCCACCTCGCGCACGGCGCCGCGCGCCCACCCGATGACTTCGGTGGTGAGGACGGTGCGAACGCCGAGCTCCTCGCAGATCGCAATGAGGATGGCATTGACGCCCGTGGTGTCGGCCGCCGTCAGCTCGGTGAGGTTGCCGATTCCCATCATCATCGGCGCGTCCGGATACCGGCGGCGGGTCTCGATGAAGCGCTCGAGCGACGCGACGAACCCGAAGCCGATGGGCTCGATCACGGGGTCGATGAGAAACGGTATGCCTAACGACCGCAGGGTGGCGATGGTGGGCTCGAGCGTCTCGAGCGGTCTGCCGAAATCGGGGATCACCACCACGCGCACCTGACGGCCGCCGAGTTGGCGCGCGACATCGAGATTCGACGAATTGATGCTGAGCACGAGCGACGCGCCCGCATCGACGGCCGTCATGATCTCCGCCGGGTCGAAGCTGTCGATGCTGACGCGCATTCCCGCGCCGACGAGCTCGCGCACGACGGAGCCGAGCTCGGGGAAGGCGAGGCCCGGCGTGCAACCGACGTCAATGTAGTCCGCGCCCGAGTCGTAGAGGCGGTGTGCTTCGGCGAGCAGCGCTTCGCGCGACCACCGCGGCGCGTTGTTGATCTCGGCCAGGATCTCGATGTCCTGGTCGCCGTAGTCGCGATGGATGGCTTCCTGGCCGAAGTACTCGGGGATCTCGCGCAGGTCTTTGGGTCCTTTGGCGACGCGCACGCCCATGCGCTCGGCGATGAGGCCGGTATCGCCTTCGCACAGGCCGGGAATGAGCACGAGATCCGTGCCGGCGGTGGGCGGCGCGGGCAGGAATCGCGCGATCCACGCGGTGGTCATGAGCGCCGCCACGGTGATGTGCATGACGGCGACGTCGAACGCAAACGGCGGTGCCATGCGATCGAGCGTTCGCCGCAACGCCGGCTCCGCCAGGCGCCCGGTGACGAAGAGGACGCGGGACGGATGCACCGCGCTGTCGCTCACGGCGTTAGGCGGCTACTTGGAATCGCCGCCGCGCACGAATTTGTTCGGCGTTCCCTCGAGCGGCGATCCGGATGGACGCCAGAGGGAGCATTCCTCGATGCGTTTGGCGAGCGCGAAGTCCTTGTCGGTGATGCCGCCCGCGCTGTGTGTCTTGAGCTTGACCCACACTTTGGCCCACGTGACGGTGAGGTCCGGATGGTGATACGCGGCCTCGGCGACGTACCCGATCGCGTTCACGAGCATGAGCGTGGTGGGCCAGCCGTCGGTTTTGTACTGGCGGCGAATCCATCCGTCCTCGTAGTACCAGCCGGGGAGGTCGCGCAGCTTCTCGGCGATCTGGTCATCGGTGTACGTGTTGTCCTTGGCAACCATGTCGTGCTCCTTGCCGGTTGAACGAACGCGGCGGTGCTTCGTGTGCCTAACGCATGCCGTCCTTACATGACCGCGCCGCCGCCGATCAAGAGCGTCTGGCCGGTGAGATACGCGCTGTCCGGCGACGCGAGGAACATCGCGGCGCGCGCGACGTCGGCCGGCGTACCCCAACGCGCGAGCGGGATGGAGCGCGCGATCTTGCGCCGCCTAACTGCGTCGAGCTCGCCCCCGAACGCCGTCTCGATCCATCCCGGTGCCAGGACGTTCACCCGAATCTGCGGCGCGACCGTTCGGGCGAGCGACTTGCTGAACGCCATCACGCCTCCCTTCACCGCCGAAAACATCTCTGGATTGCGCCCGGACATTCCGACGAGGACGTGATCCCAGCTCATGTTCAGAATAACGCCGCCGGTCGCCTGTTCGCGCATCAGACGCACAGCTTCCCAGGACGCGAGGATGGTGCCCCGCAGGTCGACCGAAAGCAGCAGGTCGAGCTTCTTGGCGTCGGGAAGCTTGGCGGCGCGACCGGTGAGGATATCGGCGCCGGCGTTGTTGATCCAAACGTCGATGCGACCGAGCGCACGCCGGGCATCGGCGGCGAGGTCGGCGATCGAGGCGGCGTCCGCCAGGTCCAAACGGAACACGTGTGAGCGGCGCCCTGCGTCTTCGATCTCGGCGGCCGCGGATCGGGCCTCACCTTCATTCGAGCGGTAAGTGATCGCGACGTCGGCGCCTGCCTGCGCGGCGGCGAGCGCGATGGCTCGACCGATCCCGCTGGAGGCGCCCGTCACGAGGACTTTGGCGCCGGCGAGCGCCGCACCAGCGCCGCCGGATTGCGAGGCGGCAGCAGTTCGATCGCTCAACCGGTTGCCTCCGTGCTTCGTGTTCCGTAAAGTAGCCCGGGACGGCAAACATTAACGGCGCAGCGATGCGTCACAAGGGTGTGGGGCGCGGAGGAATTTCGGTGCGGCTTCTGATCAGTGTTGCGAGCGGGACTGAAGCACGGGCCGCGCTCGACGGTGGGGCGGACATCATCGACGCGAAGGACGCTGCTCACGGTGCACTCGGCGCTGTGAGCACGGCGGCGCTGCGAGAGATCGTGCGTACCGTCTATGGTCGGCTGCCGGTGAGTGCGGCGTTGGGCGACGCCACCGACGAGAAGGCGGTGGGAGTGGCTGCGCGTCGGGCCGCAGCGGAGCGGCTGGCGTACGTGAAGGTGGGATTCGCCGGGGTCGTCGAAGCGGATCGGGTCGAATCGCTGATCGCCGCCGCGGTGCAGGGAGCAGGAATGGTGAGTGCGAGCGCTGGTGTCATTGCGGTGGCGTACGCGGACGCTTTTCGACCAGATGTAGCGAGTCTGTCGCCATGGTGGCTCGTTGAAGTTGCAGAAAGAGCTGGTGCCATGGGCGTTCTTCTCGACACGGCGATCAAGCACAGCGACCCTCCCAGTGCGGGACACGTCTCGGGGCTATTCCGTTCGATGTCCCAGGCTCACGTCTCGGCCTGGATTCGTCATGCTCACGATGCCGACCTGACGGTTGCGGTGGCCGGCGGCCTTGCTGGTGCGGATCTGTCGGTATTGCGCTCGCTGGGCGCGGACGTGGTGGGTGTGCGCGGTGCGGCCTGCGAAGGCGGTTATCGACTCGCGCACATTTCGCGTGCGAAGGTCGAGTCGCTGGCGCGTTCAGCCGGCCGTCGAAGTTGGCCAGGCTCCGCGATCGGTGCACACCCGATGGCGGTCGGCGAGGCGGCCGGTGGCGAGCCGCCTAGGTGGCGCGCAGCGCTTCCGTGAGGCCCAAGGCGTCCGCGATCACGACGCGCACGTCGTTAGGCAGCGCCCGCTCGAAGTACGGGTCAACGAGCTTTGCCCGCTCGTCCACGATCGGCTTGACGAGTACGAGGCGCCGCGCCTGGAGCTCGCCAGACGCCCACGCGGCAATGGAGTCGCTGGTGACGTCCCACGTGTGGGGCAGCGGGTCGCGGGCGCGCAGCCAGCGGTAGGGCGCGAGCACCGGCAGGCGGCCGTGGACGAGTGCGCCGGTGACCTCGGCAGGGTGTTCGACGACGCGCGCGTGGCGTGTGCGCGAGGCGATAAGGAGGGCGTGCTGGTCCATGGCGAGGACTGCCATCCAGTGGGCGGTATCGGCTCCGATGCCGAGCACGGTTTCGACGCGCCGCACAGCGTCGGCGAACGGGCCGCCGCCCGGCACGACGACAATCCCATCGCCGCGAGCGACAGCGCTTTCGAGGGCGGCGACGACGCTGTCGAGCGGCCCCGGTTGGGCGAGCAGAGAACCGCCGACCTTCACCACGGTATCGACGCGCGGAGTCATGCGCGGCACGCGCGCAGAAGCGCGACAGCGGCCGCGGGTGCAACCCGGGCGGCGTCTTCGCCTAACGAAACGGCCACGCTCGAGCATGGTGCGCCGAGCCGGCGCGCAGCCCGCTCGGCGAGAAAGGCGCCGAGGCCCGCGGTGATCACCGGCGTATCGCCGGGCGTGTGGGCGCGGACGCGGGCCAGGGACGCGACCGTGCGTGCCACCTGTGCGTCGGAGACGTGTGCGGCGATGCGGTCGATCGCGTGATCGGCCAGCATCTCGCGGTCGGCGCAGACGAGGCGCGCGAGTCGTTCGCGCGTGTACTCGCGCGTCACGGGCCGGCCATCCGGTGTGGGCGCGCAATACTCGTCGGCGGTGAGGTCGCCGTTCCAGAAGTGAACGTCGCCGGACAGGGCGAAGCTCTCGGCGGACACGCCGGCCATGGCCGAGCCGAGGGGGACGTCGTGGACGATGGCTTCGGCTGGCGTGCGGACCGCGCCCAGGTAGAGCAGCTCTCCGTGACTCAACCGGTCGGGATCGGTGAGGCCCGCCGCCGCGACCGTGCCGTGCGCGATCGGGATGATGTCCGTGGTGGTCGAGCCGATGTCGAGCAGCGTGGCGTTAGGCCAGGTTCGAGCGACCACGGATGCCGTGGCGTGCCAGTTGGACGCGGCGGCGAGAAGCGGCTTGCGTCGTGCGTCTTCGGGGGGGAGGAACCGGCCGTCCACGGTATAGATCGCGACGTCGTCCTCAGGGAAGGCCGCCGCCATCGCATCCAGCACGAAGGCGACCCCTGCGCGCTTGGTGCGGAAGACTTGCGAGAGCTCGGCGGTCATGGTGACGGCGTGCGGTGTTCCTCGGGCGAGGCCGGCGGTGCGGGCCTCGGCCTGGAGGGCGGCAACGAGATCCCCGGGCATGCGTTGAATCTCGAACGGACTCGCGTGCGCGTGCGTGACGCGACCGGCGCGCACGACGGCGCATTTGAGGTTCACGCCGCCCACGTCCCAGCCGGCGACGACGGGGTGATTCATGGATCGCTTCCGTTAGGCGGATGATCACGCTGATCCCGGTGCTCGATTTGCGGGACGGGTGCGCGGTGCATGCGCGGGGCGGCGACCGTGCGCGCTATGCGCCGCTGGTGTCGCGCGCGGCACCCGGCGCGGCGCCGGGCGACGCGGTCGCGGTGGCCGCTGCCTACAGTGCGCTGGGCGCGCGGCGGATCTACGTGGCAGATCTCGACGCGATCGACGGCCACGACCCGCAGGATGCGTTGGTGCGAGCGTGTTCGCGCGCAGCGAGCGATCATGGGGGCGCGCGCATCTGGATCGACGCGGGCGTCACTGTGGCCATGGATGTCGCCCGATGGATAGCAGTGCCTGGCGTGGAGCGCATCGTCGTCGGGTTGGAGACCATCGCGACAATCGACGCCATTCCGGAGATCGTTCGAGCTGCCGAGCCGGTGCCGATTGTGTTCAGCGTGGATTTGCGGAACGGTGTCCCGGTGGCTCGAGACGGGAGGGCGCGCGGCGTGCCGCCGGTCGAGTTGGCGCGGGCGGCCGCTCACGCCGGCGTAGTCGGGGTCGTGCTGCTGGATCTGGCGCGTGTGGGGAGCGGCGGCGGCGTGGATGAAGTGCTGGCGGGGCGTGTGTCGGACGCGATCGCGCCCACCGAGCTGGTAGTCGGGGGCGGTGTTCAGGACATGGCTGCGGTGGCGCGGCTCGCGGCGTTGGGCGTGCACGGGGTCCTCGTGGGAAGCGCGCTGCACGATGGCCGGATCGACGCGGGGGCGCTCGCGGCCCCGGCCGCACCGGCCTAACGGAACAGCCGCGCGCCGCGCGCGCTCCTCTTCCGTTAGGCCGGTGGTGCGCTCACGGACGGTCGCCGGCGCGCGTCGAGTCGGTTTTCGGGCGCGGCTGATGGTCCGACGGCATGTTGGGCATGTCGCTCATCGGCATGTCGCGCATCTTGGCGTCGCCCGGCGAGCCCGTGTGTGCATCGCCTGCCTTGTGTCCGGCCGAGGCCGTGCCGGCCGCGTGCGCATTCATGTCCGTCATGATCGGCAGCGTTGCGATGTCGAGTTTCACGAGCGGGTCGTTGAGATCGAGCTTGGGCCAGGCGGCGCCGTCGGCTGGGACGAAGGCGCCGTTGATGTGTCCCATGCCGCCATCTTTGAACGTTTCCCGGGTCGGGTTGTCGTACACGGCTATGACGCGATAGGGATGGTGCGCCTCGAGCGCGAGCGCGTCGCTGTTGAACCCGAATATGAATCGGCCGACGCCTGTGACGCGACCGTCGTGGTCGCGGCGGGCTTTGAGGCGCGCGAGCACCTTTCCGTTCGTCGCGTCCTGGAGCTCGAGGCTGCTGCCGTAGTCGTGGAGATGTCCGCCGATGCCGACGAGTTTTCCTGGAATGGGAAGCTCGAATTCGTAGCTGTGCGACGATTTGCCGGGCGGGACATCGAAGGTGGTCACGCCACCGATATGGTTGTTGACGTCGACGTAGAATGGCATGACGGACAGGACGTCGTGGTCCTTGGCCGGCGTGTACAGCAGCGTGACTTCGAGGTACGCGGCGTCGATGTCCTTGCCGGTTTCGTTGTGGAACATGGCGTACATGCCGAGTTTTTCGCCGACGTGCATGGGGACGCCCATCGATGCCGGGAGCTCGACCGGCTCGGTTTCGGCGCCCCAGCCGAAGATGCGTTCGACGGCCGGGTAGACCAGCTGGCGCCGGTCGAAGTTGACGCCAATGAGATGGTGCAGGATGTCGCGCGGGAGCGAGTCGCCGGCGGCGTCGCGCATGCGGACGCTGAAGCCGCGGAGATATCCGTCGACGGGCCACGCGAAGGGCATAACGTCGTTAGGCGCCATGTCCGCCATGTTCATGTGCGGGTCCATGGCGGGCAGCCGGAACGGCCCGGCCGTGACAATGATGCGGGACTGCGCCGAGTCGACGCGGACGTCGATGCGCGGGGCGGCGTCGGTATGGGACGCCGGATGCGGCTGGGCGGCCGGGCCGGCGAGGATCGCCGCGGCGGCGATGAGCAGAGTCACCATGGTTTAGAGTCCTTTTCTGTTAGGCATAGCATCGTCAGGCGAGCGTTCCGCGATAGGTGGCGGACTGCCCGAAGCTTTCCTCCACTTCGACCTCGATCGACGTGAGGTGCGCCACGTTGGCTTCGCCTAACTCGCCGAGCAGGCGCGTGGCCAGGTGGCGGGCCAGCATCTCGACCGTGGTGTTGGGGATGGGCAAGAGCGCGCAGTCTCCGGCGGGGAACACGTACCGTTGCGCGCCTTCGTAGTCGACGAACACCGAGTTGGCCTTCGTGACGATCCCGAGCTTGGGGTTCTCGAGCGGCAGCAGCACTTTGTGGTCGATCTCGTCGCAGAGTTGCCGCATGAGGCGTTTGATAAACGAAAAGTCGAGCACGTACCAGCCGTCTTCGTCGAGTGCACCGTCGAGCGCGACGCCGACGCGGTAGTTGTGACCGTGCAGGGACTCGCAGCGGTGGCCGGCGAACGTGATGAAGTGCGCCGACGAGAAGACGGTGTAGTCCTTCTTGACCCGTATCCTAAACTCGCCGTGGGTTCGCATCGGTTCCATCCGGAGCGCTAGCTCCAGCCTCCTTCGAGAAGTACGGCGAAGATCGCGGCGGCGGTAAGGTCGGCTGTGGTGCCGGGGTTGCGCGCGTTGGACGCATCGCGGAGTGCCAGATCGAACGCAGCCGTGCGCCGCCGGCCAACGGCGTTGCGCACGCCGCCGGCGGCCAGGACGGCTCGGCTGCTCCGAGAGATGTCTGCTGCCGCGGCATGGCCCAACTTACGCGCGACGTGGGTGTCGGGCGCAGCGGCGAGCAGGGTCAGATACGTCTCCACGATCGCGTCATCCCACGAAAGTCCATCGGCACGTGCACGCTTCAATGTAGGTGCGCCGAGCGCGAACGTGACCGCATAGTCTGTCGCGTATTCGCGCGCGACGCCATCGCGATCGGCGGCGAGCGCCATGACGGCACGCAGCGCTCGCGTAGGAGCGCGGGCGACGTCTTGTGTATCGGCGCGACCGAGACCGCCGGGGCGCGCGAGACGGATCGCGGCATAGACGTCAGCGGCATCGCGAACCGTGGTTCGCCGCAACACACGCGCCACACGTTCTTGCAACGTACCAGGTCGCGGGTCGAGCGCGGCGCGAGCGAGCGGCGCGAGCAGCAGGATGATGCCGAGGTTGGTATTGGCGCGCGTCCAACGGGCTGTTGCGGTACACGCGGCGAGAATGGTGCTGCCGAGCGAATGGCGGCGCGCGAGGAGCATGGCGGGCCCGATGGCGGCGGCGCTGGCGAGGAAGTGTTCGTAGCGCGTGTCACGGAAGTGCGTGCGCGCGTGCGGTGCGACGTTACCGGGCTTCGGTGCGCTGGCCTCGAGTAAACATGCCAGTTGGGCGGCGCTCGCAATATCGGCGGCTGTCGTTGGGCGCGCCTCGGCGCGCCGACCGGGCGTCAGCGCTCGACGCGATAGGCGTCGAACAGATGATCGACGATCGCTTGTGCGACGTCGATTGAGGTAGCCGTCTGAAGCCCGTGCCATCCCGGGATGCCGTTCACCTCGAGTACATAGACTGAACCGTCTCGAGCGGGCAGGAGATCGACGCCGGCGTACGCAGCACCAACGGTGCGTGCCGCGCACAGCGCCATGGCGTGCCAGTCAGAGGGCAGCGTGATCGCGCGAGCGCGTCCACCACGAGCCAGATTGGTGCGCCAACCCGCCGCCGAGCGTTCGATGGCGGCCACGACATGGTCGCCAACGACGAAGACGCGAACGTCTCGTCCCTCGTGCTCGATTGTGCGCTGAAGATAATACACCCCGTGGATCGCTTCCAGCGAGCGAAACACGCGCCACGCGATCTCCTCATCGCTCACCCGCACCATGCCGAGTCCCATAGAGCCGACGAGGGGTTTGACGATCACGTCGCGCATATCGCGGAAGGCGCGCATGGCATCGTCGGCGCGCTCGCAAACAATCGTGTCGGGCGTCGCCAGGCCCGCGCGCGCCAGAAGCGCCGAGGTATAAAACTTGTCGACCGTCCGCTCGATGGCGCGCGGCGGATTCATGACGGGGACGCCGGCGTCCTCGAGCGCGTGGAGGGCGTCGACGCGAAAGACGATCTGCTCCAGCGATCCGTTGGGGATGATGCGCGCGAGCACGGCGTCGGCGGCGAGGATGTCGGTGTCGTGAGCGGCGATGCGGGCGTTGCGACCGATCGACGCGACGAGCGCTTCGTACGGGAACACGGCCGCGCGCGCGCCGCGGACGGCGAGCGCGCGCACGAGCGCGTCGGTGTGCCATCCCGTGCGAGCGGCGAGGATGGCGACGAACATGCGCGTCAGGTTTCCTGGCCGACGAGCGCGACCACGCCGCCGGTGGCAAAGTTAGGCAGGTCTCCGGCGACGGCCGCGAAACCCGGCGTGGCGGTCCCGCGCGTGAGTGCAGCCTCCGAGTCGAACCAGAGCTCGGCCTTACGATAGAACGCAGGCTTGGAGCCATCGAGGTTGCGGGGAAACTTCATGAACACGGAGCGCGTGAAGCCGATCTCCTTGGCGTGTTTGGTCACGAGCGGAAGGTGCGTGCCGGCGTAGTATTTCTCGAATGCCGCCGGATTTGTCGGGTGATTGTAGATGACGACGACGGACCACATGGAGACCTCGCAGAGAGGGAAGCGGGATTACGACAGGGTTAGGCGCACGGCACCAGGACGTTGCTTCAATTCATCAGCGATGTGCGGAGCACTTCGCCGTCCAACTTGCCGCCGTGGAACGTGCGGCCGGACGTGTCGCTGGTGAGCCAGACTTCGCCGGGACTGAACAACATCTTGTCGATCTTGTAGAAGTCGCCGCCGTAGCGCTTGAAGATGTCGTAGAACGGCGTGCCGTAGTCGTGCGACGCGGATGCGGGGAGCTGGTCGGCGAGCTGCGAGAGCTCGTCGTCATCGGCGCGGACGGTGAAGTGCGCCTGGCCGCCGTACAGGACGCAGTCGTTGGTTCG
>Ga0209168_10001807_pt1 | contig 16252 bp, 12 predicted proteins | sample Coa_R1_FD_187156 | JGI IMG/M metagenome (GOLD analysis project Ga0209168, IMG submission 187156) | Surface soil microbial communities from Centralia Pennsylvania, which are recovering from an underground coalmine fire - Coalmine... | ecosystem: Environmental > Terrestrial > Soil > Unclassified ... | reverse complement strand
GATGGGACTACCTCACCGCCGATACCAGCGCCCGTCGTCTCTACATATCACGCGGCACTCACGTTATGGTTCTTGACCTTGATTCCGGCAAGACTGTCGGCGACATTCCCGACACGCCCGGCGTTCACGGAATCGCACTCGCTCCGGAACTCGGGAAAGGTTTCACCAGCAACGGTCGCGAAGGCACTGTGACCATCTTCGACATCAAGACTCTCGCGGCCATGGGCAGCAAGGTCAAGGTCGGCGAAAATCCAGACGCCATCCTTTACGATCCCGCCACCAAGCGTGTCTTCACGTTCAACGGACGCAGCCAGGACTCCACCGCCATCGACGCCACGAACGGAAAAGTTCTTGGCACGATCAAGCTCGACGGCAAGCCCGAATTCGCCGCCAGCGATGCCAAGGGCGAAATATTCGTCAACATCGAAGACAAGAGTGAATTGGTCGCCATCGATCCCAACAAGCTGGAAGTGAAATCAAAATGGCCGCTCGCCCCTTGCACTGAGCCCAGCGGACTGTCCATCGATCGTAAGAACCGCCGCCTCTTCGTCGGTTGCGACAATAAGATGATGGCCGTGGTTGACGCCGATACCGGCAAGGTTCTCGCGACCCCAGCGATCGGTGAAGGTGTGGACGCCACCACTTTCGACGAAGAAACCGGTCTCGCGTTCGCATCCTGCGGGCAAGATGCTGTGCTCACTGTGGTCAAAGAAGAATCGCCGGACAAGTTCACCGTCGCGGAGAACGTTCCCACTAAAAAGGGAGCGCGTACGCTGGCCCTCGATTCGCAGAACCACAACGTCTTCGTTGTGAAGGCCGATTTCGGTCCGCGACCTGCTCCGACAGCCGATAATCCTCACCCGCGTCCGCCCGTGCTGCCGGACAGTTTCGTAGTCCTGGTAGTCGGAAAGTAGGCCAATGAGTTGCATGAGGGAGAGATTCTCTTTCGGCTCGCTGGTTGCCCGATTTCTCGTGGCTTGTGCGGCAAGTGCCGGGCTTGATTTCACCGCTTCAGAGTTCGCTACTCGCAAACGCAACCAATTACAATATTTCGGCCACTAAGTAACGCGATAATTTAATAGATGCTGGCGCTCAGAACTCATCGCTCAGATCTACGACGATCGGATCCCATAACGACATCATGACCATGAAAGTTCGCAAAGCGGTCTTTCCCGCAGCAGGCCTGGGCACACGCTTCTTGCCCGCCACCAAAGCCCAACCAAAAGAGATGCTCCCGCTGGTCGACAAGCCCATCATTCAGTATGGCGTCGAAGAAGCTATGGCTTCCGGATGCGACCAGATCCTCATCATCACTGGCCGCGGCAAGCAGGCTATTGAAGATCACTTCGACGTCAGTTACGAGCTCGAAAAGATGCTTGAGGAGCGTGGCAAGACCGACTTGCTTAAGATCGTCCGCTCCATTTCTGACATGATTTACGTTGGCTACGTTCGTCAGAAAGAAGCGCTCGGACTCGGCCACGCCGTCCTCATGGCCCGCGAACTCGTTGGCCACGAACCTTTCGCCGTTCTGCTTGCCGATGACGTTATCGATGCTCCCGTCCCGGCCCTCAAACAGATGGTCGATGTATTTAATGAGAAGCAATGCAGCGTGATTGCCGCGCAGGTGATCGAAGGCAAGATGATCTCTTCCTACGGAGTTTTCGACGCGCAGCCTGCCAACGGATTCAATGGCCGGCTCTTCGAGATCCGCAACATGGTCGAGAAACCCAAGTTTGAAGAAGCGCCCTCGAATCTTGCCGTGATCGGCCGTTACATCCTGACTCCCGCGATTTTCGATTGCCTTGCAAAAACGCAAACGGGCGCCGGCGGCGAACTCCAACTTACCGATGGCATGCGCATGCTGCTCAAGCAGGAAAAAATGTACGCCTACGTCTACGAGGGCAATCGCTACGATACGGGGGACAAATTGGGATTTCTCAAAGCAACTGTGGAATTCGCCCTCAAGCGGCCCGATCTCGGTGGTCCCTTTCGCGAGTACCTCAGAGGCTTGACCATTTAGCCCGCTCTACCGTGGTCTTCCGTTTGCAACTTTTCGTCACCTGACCGCACAGGTAAAATCTGTAGCACCAGGATGGGGGCGGCGCAGGCGCTGTGGCGAAGCGATTTGTTAGTTCTGCCTTCTCCCTTGGCTTCAGGCGGAAGCGAGGACTCACTCTGGATGGGAAAGCGCAGCGAGACCCGAAAAGACATCCAAGTCCCAGTGCGCATCTTCGGAACCGACAGCACCGGTGCCGTCTTTTCCCAAAAAGCTGTCACCGTAAACATCAGTCGCCATGGGGTAGAGATTGCCGGCGTTGAGGCCAATCTTTCTGTCGATGAAATCATTGGTCTCACCTACGGAGCGAATCGCGTTCATTTTCGTGTGAAATGGGTGGGCAAACCAAACACACCCAGGGCCGGACACTTGGGCCTGCTGAACGTTTCTCCCGGGAAGCCGCTGTGGGATTTTCCCTTGGAGACTTCCTCCGCTGATCCTTATCAAGTCGGCACCTCCGAGAATCGCAAAGCACCACGCTATCGCTGTCAAAACTCGATTGAGATCCACATTCTTAATGGTGCTTCCTTCTGGGGCACAGTCGCCGATCTCGGTATCGGCGGATGTTATGCAGAATTGGCGATCCCCATGGAAGTCGGTACGAAGCTCAAAGTGGCCATCTGGTTCGGACAAGCCAAGGCCTGGGCGGAAGGCGAAGTCGCCCATAGAACTCCGGGATTCGGAGTCGGCATCCGTTTCACAAATATCTCTGACCAGGATCTCGAAATCATCCGGCAATATCTCAACACTCTCGCGCCCTTCGCCCGTAAGCCTTTCCTCGCCAACGCACCCCGATCCTCTCGTTAAGAGAAGTGTCGGGCGAATCCCATTCATTTACCGTGGAGATGGACCATGCCACGCCTTCGTTCCTGCTAAAATTAAGTTGCGATGCTTCTTCCCTTCGTCCGTGAACTCTTCGCGGACGTCGAATTGCTTCCCGGATTTGCGCGTGTAGCCTCCCACCTGAAAGAGGGCACGGGGCGGATTCGTGTCTCCGGACTCTCTCCCACCGCGAAAGCCTTGCTGCTCGTGCTTTTTCGCCGCGCCGCCGAGCGCCCCCTGATCGTCGTGGTCAATGACAACCGGGCGGTCGAGGACTTTGTTCCGATCCTTCGCGGATTCGCGGAACTTACTTCGGCCTGCGATCCTGATTTCATCGTCTCTCTGCCCGCGCGCGACGTGCTGCCGTACCAGAATCTCTCGCCGCATCCCGAACTCCAGGAAGAACGAGCGACCGCATTGTGGAAGATCGCAACGGGCAAAGCCTCCATCGTGGTCACCCCGATCGCCGCTGCCGCTATCCTGCAGCGTTCGCCCGACTACTACACCGAACTCGCCCGCACCTTGCGCCGTGGAGAGTCGTTCGACGTCGAGAATCTGCTCGGGCACCTGAACACGGTTGGTTACGCTTCGGCAGACGTGGTTGAAATGCCGGGCCAGTACGCTCTTCGCGGAGGCATTCTCGACGTCTACTCACCGGAAGCCGAGCGCCCGGTGCGCATCGAGTTCTTCGGCGATGAAGTTGATTCGATCCGCCGTTTCGATCCGACCTCGCAGCGCTCCTCGAATCCCATTGACGAAGCTCTGCTCCTTCCGCTTACCGAAACCCCAGTCACCGATCAGCTTCTCGGCGCGATTCATACGCGCCTGTCGGGCAAGCGCATTTCCGGGTCAACGGAAGAAATCGTGGAAGCGGCAGTCCGCTCCGGCGGAGTCACCGTATTTCCCGGCTGGGAGTTTTACGCACCGGTCGCGGGATCGGATCGCACCGTTTTCGACCTGCTCCCACGCGCGGCCGTACTGCTGGACGAACCAGATATGCTGCGGACGGAATTCGACCGCTTCTGGTCCCGCGTGAATGAAATGCACGAGCGCAGCGGTGTCGGAAATCTGGTTCGTCCTGAAGAACTTTATCTGCCTCCCGAGGGTTGGTGGCAAAGAGTCGCATCGTTGACCGGAGCGGACGTCGAACACCTCGGAATTACTCAGAGTGAGGACGGCGACCGCAGTATCTCGATCCTCACGCAACCCACTCCTCGCTTCCATGGCGCAGTTCCGGCGATGCTCGAAGAAGTTCAAAAGTTGACCGCTTCGGGAAATCAGGTTCTGTTTTCGGTTCCGAATACGGGTGAAGTCGAGCGATTGGCCGACATTTTCACCGAATACAACGTCAGCTTCCGCCTGGGAAGCCGGACCCGTGGCGGCGAGAGCTACGCCGACGAGACCAGCTACTTTGCCGGAGAGGTCAATACCACCACGCTTGCCAAAGCTTATGTACCTGACGGCGTGGTTTTCCCCGACGCGCATCTCGCCATCTTCGGTGCGCGCGATTTGTTTGACGAGTCGGAAGCCGTCGCCTCGCGTCCACAGAGGTCGAAGTCGAAAGTCTCCGCGTTTCTTTCAGACTTCCGCGATCTGCAGGTCGGAGATTATGTCGTCCACGTCGAGCATGGCATCGGTCAGTATCAAGGCCTGAAAGAAATCAATCAGGGCGACGGCAACGCAGAATTCATGTTGCTTGAGTATGCCGATGGCGCGCGCCTGTATGTTCCGCTGACACGTCTCGACCTGATTCAGAAATACCGCTCTTCGGAAGGCGCCAAGCCCGCTCTCAGCCATCTTGGAACGCAGGCCTGGGCCAAGACCAAAGCCCGTGTGCGCAAGGCCATGAAGGACATGACCGACGAGCTTCTCAAGCTCTACGCACAGCGGAAGATAGCGCAAGGTCATGCCTTCCCATCGGAAAACGAATTCGTCCGCGAGTTCGAAGATTCGTTTGAGTTCAACGAGACCGAAGATCAGGCGCAGGCTATCGCGGATGTCATGCACGATATGGAATCGACGCTTCCCATGGACCGCCTGCTCTGCGGGGATGTCGGTTACGGCAAGACGGAAGTCGCGATGCGTGCCGCTTTCAAAGCCGTCAGCGACAACAAACAAGTCGCCGTACTCGCTCCAACAACAGTGCTTGCCTTTCAGCACTACGAGACTTTCAAGCAGCGCTTCGCTCCTTTCCCCGTCACCATTGAGATGATCAGCCGCTTCCGCAATCCCAAGCAGCAGAAAGAAATTCTGCAGAAAACGGAAGCCGGAAAGATCGATATCCTGATCGGGACACATCGAATTCTTTCCAAAGACCTGAAATTCGCCGATCTCGGCCTGCTCGTAGTCGACGAGGAACAGCGTTTTGGCGTCCGCCACAAAGAACGCATTAAGCAGATGCGAAAGCAGGTCGACGTGCTCACCATGTCGGCTACGCCTATCCCGCGCACATTACACATGTCGTTGGTGGGACTGCGCGACATGAGCGTGATCGAGACGCCGCCCAAAGACCGTATGGCGATTCAAACCGTCGTCGCCAGTTGGGATGACAAGATTATTCAGTCGGCCCTCGAGCAGGAACTCGAGCGCGGAGGCCAGGTTTACTTCGTCCACAATCGGGTGGAGAGCATCTGGGAGATTGCCGCCAAGCTGCAGGAACTTGTGCCAAAGGCGCGAATCATCGTCGGCCATGGCCAGATGGGAGAGTCCGAACTCGAAAAGGTGATGCTGCAGTTCATGCATCACGAAGCCGACATTCTGGTGGCGACTACGATCATCGAAAACGGACTCGATATCCCTCTCTGCAACACGATTTTGATCAACCGCGCCGACCGGCTCGGTCTTTCCGAGCTCTACCAGCTGCGGGGACGCGTCGGCCGCTCCAATCGTCGTGCGTACGCGTATTTGCTGATCCCGAAGGAAGTCGAACTGACGCCGATCGCCCGACGCCGTCTCGCTGCTTTGAAAGAGTTCTCTGATTTGGGTGCAGGATTCAAAATCGCCGCTCTTGATCTGGAATTGCGTGGCGCCGGAAATCTTCTTGGCGGCGAGCAGAGCGGACATATCGAGGCCATTGGTTTCGAACTCTATACGCAGATGCTCGACCGCGCCATTCGCGAAATGAAGGGCGAAGCCGCTCCCGACGAGGCCGAAACACAGCTCAACCTTGGTCTCAACATCCGCATCCCGGCCGAATACATTCCCGAAGAGAATCAGCGGCTGCGGATGTACAAGCGCGTCGCCGGCGTCGAGACAGAGTCTCAACTCTCGGACGTTGGAGCAGAATTGCAGGACCGCTATGGCGAACCGCCCCAAGCCGTCCGCAACTTGCTCGACTATGCGTCACTCAAGCTACTCTGCATGCGGGTGGGCGTGAACGCGATCGATCGCAAGCGAGATGGGGTCACTTTGAAGTTCCGCCAGAACGCGGCGGTGGATCCCGAACATCTGGCCCGATTCGTCTCATCGCAGCGCGGGGCCCAGTTCACTCCCGATGGAATGCTGAAATTCGTTCTGAAGGCGGGTGCGGCCGACGACGTTCTCCGTTCGCTCAGGGGCGTTCTGGAGCAACTCGCGGCAGAAGAGACGTCCTCGCAGACCCGCTAGTCACGGCTTGACTGGCCACGCATTCACAAATCAGATTCGTCTCATCGGAACTTTTGCTATTCCCAAAAGCCGGGGTTGAGGCTACCATATCGAAATTTGTCGCTGGACGACCGTTCGGTCGGGATATGGCGTTCGCGGCGTGTTGAGTCACGATCGCGCGCTTCGACATCTAAAGAGTATCCGAGAATTCAGGCGTGGATTGTCCGGTATCCGGACGTGTGGCGCTGTTTCCGAACAGGTTCGTATGCGACTGCTGAGGCCGAGAGACATGACGATTCCAGACGAGAGGTTCTATGACGCGCAGATCACCAAGCGCGTGGACTTCGCTCCGGATCTGTGGATGTTCCGCATCCGCAGCGGCGGCGAATTCAACTTTGTGCCCGGACAGTTCGCCACACTTGGTGTAATCGAAGACGAGAAGCGTATCGAGCGGCCGTATTCCATCGCCTCTGCGCCCTCCGAAGACGAGGTCGAATTCTTCTTCGAACTCGTGCCCAACGGGGCGTTGACTCCGCTGCTGCATAAATTGCAGGTTGGCGATCGGTTGCTGATGCGCAAGGTTCCAAAAGGCAAGTTCTCGATGGATACAAGCAATGGCCGCAGGAATCACCTGCTGATTTCAACCGTTACTGGCGTGGCTCCATTCGTGAGCTACGTGCGCACGCTCTCGAAAGACTGGAAAGAAGGACGCTTCGACGGCTCACACAAACTCTACCTGCTGAATGGCGCGAGCCGACCGTGGGAATTCGGATACCTCGAAGAGTTAAATCAGTTCGACAAGGAATTGCCCTGGTTCAAATACGTGCCGACGGTCAGCCGTCCGTGGGATCACGAGGACTGGTCCGGAGAAATCGGCCGCGCAGATGACATCCTGCGCAAGTACGCCGATCACTGGGAGTTGGACGCGAGCAATACCGTTGCCTATCTCTGCGGACATCCCGAGATGATCGAGCACAGCAAGGCGATCCTGAAGCGCCGCGGCTTTGTCGATAAAGGATCGGTCAAGGAAGAGGTTTACTGGATTCCGCCCAAGGCTTGAACACTTCACCGCAGGGGCTCACAGGGGAAAGCGCTGCCTCCTCAGCGTCGAACGGCGTTTTACGTATCAGCTTTCCGCGGGCGCGAAGAAAACCAAGACTGACAATTCTTCCTCAATATCGTAGAACTTGTGTTCGGCCTCAGCCGCGACGAAGAGCAGGCTTCCAGCCGACACTTCCGTTTCTTGACCGCCCGTACGAAAGCGTCCACGACCGCGGATGACGAAATAGAGCTCATCTTGATGATGCGGAGACTGTGGATCGATCGACCCAGCCGATAAGACATACAAACCAGCGCTCATCGCGGGAATCCGCAAGAACTCTCGATAGAATTGGCCGCTCTCCGCGCGTTGCCGGTCAACCTCTGCAACCTTGGTAAAGAGCGTCTTCACGCCAGAATTCCCCCGAACACGAGTTCGGTGAATTGCGGTACCAGGTTATGCGCCTGCAGATTTCCCTCCGGCTTGTACCACTGGTAGATCCAGTTGATCATGCCGAGCAGCGCAAAGGCGGCGGCTCGCGGACTCACTGAACCTTTCCCGTGTCGCACGCGCTGCACTTCAGCCATCAGCCCTTCGACAAAATGGATGTATTCCTTCTTCCTGGTATTGATGCGCTTGCGCAGCGTCGGTGGCAGCGGATGATTCTCATGCAACATAACCGTAATCTCGCGATCACGCGGGCTGAGAACGACGTCAATATGCAATCGTATGAGCGCACGAAGCCGCGCTTCGGGATCAGCGATAGCGCGCGCGGGAGCCAAGACGCGCTCCTCGGTGATCTCCATTGCGTGGTTCATGATCTCGAAGAGAATTTCGTCCTTGCTCTGAAAGTGATGATAGAGACCGCCTTTGCTGAGCTTGAGTGCGGCGGCGACATCGTTCATTGACGTCGCATCGTATCCGCGCTGCTGGAAGAGGCGGGCGGCGGTTCGCAGGATTTCCTGCCGGGAATCAACCAGGGTCTCGCGAGGCATCGCGTGTCATGGTAAACAGTTGCGGCTCGGAATGCCAATGCCGCGTGGAGATTCTCTGCGCGCCACAACCGATACGCTCGGCGTTAGATGTAGAGTTCCGGGATGAAGTTCTGTTCGTGGATGGGCGGCCTGACGTATTTCGTATTGTCGAGAGGAGGCAGTTTTAGCCGTTGCGGCGTCAGATCCTGATAAGGGATAAGCGACAAGAGATGGCGAGCGACATTGAGCCGCGCGCACTTCTTGTTTTCGGCGTTCACCACATACCAGGGCGCCTGCTGAATGTCAGTGACGGCGAACATCTCGTCCTTCGCCCGCGAATATTCCGCCCAACGCCGCCGCGACTCCAGATCCATCGGGCTGAGTTTCCAGCGCTTTGTGGGGTCGTTCATGCGGTCCTGGAAACGTCGCTCCTGTTCCTCGTCACTCACGGAAAACCAGTACTTGATCAGGATGATTCCGGCGCGCACCAGCATGCGCTCGAATTCCGGGCAGCTGTGCAGGAACTCTAGATACTCGGCCTGGGTGCAGAAGCTCATGACGTGCTCGACTCCGGCGCGGTTGTACCAGCTGCGGTCAAAAAGCACCAACTCGCCAGCGGCCGGTAAATGAGCGACATAGCGCTGAAAATACCATTGAGTCTTCTCGCGTTCGGTAGGCGTGCCCAAAGCCACCACACGGCAGATCCGAGGATTGAGCGTTTGGGTGATCCGCTTGATGGCGCTTCCCTTGCCCGCAGCGTCGCGGCCCTCGAAGAGGATCACGACCTTCAGACCTTTGTGGCGAATCCATTCGTGAAACTTGACCAGTTCGATCTGCAGGCGTCCGAGTTCCTGATCGTAGTCGCAGTCTTTGCCCAAGCGCAGGAGCTTCGAAGATTTTGCTTTGTCGGTAACAGGAGCGGGTTTGCCAGCCATGACCGTCTCCCTTCAATAACGGCAGAGCGACAGAAGTTCATCACGCTTGTGGATTTCTCGGAAAAATAATGCGTGACACACGTTCCCGAAATGGGAATGATCGGCTTTGTTTCGGCGTCGATTCGGGTAACCCCCCTCCCCCCGGGATCTCTGGAATCATAAGGTTAGGGCGGAATCGCAAAGTAATCTATGGGGCTCAACTACTTGCGGGCAAAATCTTGATTTCAAATAACTTAGTAGCGGGAATTGCCCTGGCAGTTCCCAAAATGGGACAATGGGCGGCCCCGGGGCACGGTCTCCGCTTCGGCGATGATCGCTGATTTGGATGTTTATCCGCAAGGTCAGATGTCACAGGGGGCTGTGGGAAATCGGCTTGAGACACATACGGCCCGAAACTTCCGCGGCGCTGGACAGCCGAGGGCGGCTGTCCCCACAACTTTCGGAATGGGTTTTATGATCCGCGGCGAAATGCCACCACTGGGGCTAAAGCCCGCGTTGATTTCGCTCCTTTACGCGGCCCTCAAAGGGCCGCTCTTCCACGGTTTTGCATGCGGTGTCACAAGCTCGTTCGAAGTGCTTGCCAGGCGGTTACTGGTTTTGCATGCGGTGTCGCAAGCTCGTTCGAGGTGGTTACCAGGCGGTTACCGTTCTCTCTTGACACCCCATTTCGGCTTCGGTAGCATATCTGAACCGACCGACCGGTCGGTTTTTAGCAGGCGAGAGGAGCACGATGGCGGTAACCATATTTTACGAACGCGATGCGAAGCCCGAAGTGCTGAACGGCAAGACCATTGCCATTATCGGATACGGCAGTCAGGGACATGCGCAGGCACAGAATCTCCGCGACAGCGGGCACAAAGTGATCGTGGGGCTGGACCCGAACCGTCCGAGCGCACGACAGGCTCGCGCCGACGGCATGGTCATTGTGGCGCCAGATGAGGCCGCGAAGCGCGCCGACTGGATTCAGATTCTCACTCCTGATGAGACGCAGGGCGAGCTATATGAGAAGTCGATCAAGCCCTATCTGCATCCGGGAAAAGTTCTGGGCGTCTCGCACGGCTTCAGCATTCATTTCAAAACCATCGTTCCTCCGAATGACGTCGATGTGGTGATGATCGCTCCCAAGAGCCCGGGGCACCTAGTCCGCCGGGTTTACAGCGAAGGGCGTGGAGTGCCGTCGCTGATCGCGATTCACCAGGACGCCAGCGGACATGCGCACGAACTCGCACTGGCTTACGCACACGGAATCGGCTCGACGCGCGCGGGCGTTCTGCAAACGTCATTTAAAGAAGAAACCGAGAGCGACCTGTTTGGCGAGCAGGCAGTGCTTTGCGGCGGGCTGACCTCGTTGATCAAGAAGGGGTTCGAAACGCTGGTCGAGGCCGGATATGCGCCGGAGATCGCTTACTTCGAGTGCCTGCATGAGGTGAAGCTCATCGTCGACCTGATCTACGAAGGCGGCCTGGCACGCATGCGCTACTCGATTTCGAACACGGCCGAATATGGAGACCTGACCCGCGGCGAGCAGGTGGTTGGCGACGCCACGCGCCAGGCGATGAAGAAGACTCTGGCGGATATACAGTCGGGCAAGTTCGCACAAGAGTGGATCGCCGAGAACAAAGCCGGATGTCCGAACTTCAACAAGATGCGCGAAGCGGAGAAGCAGCATCCGATCGAGATCGTCGGCGCGCAATTGCGCAGCATGATGAGTTGGCTTCCTAAGGAGGGCAAGAAAGCCGCTCCAGCGCCGGAAGGGACGAAACAGGTGGTGAATGCATAACGGCGGTACGAGAAAGTTGTTCTGCGGAAAGGGATTCTTCGACTGCGGTTGTCCTTTGCGCTTGATGCGCAAAGAGCAATCCTCGCTCAGGATGACGAGAGGAATCGATGCATAAGGGAGCCGAGATCGTTCTGGAGTGCCTGCGAGCCGAGGGCGTGGACCTCGTCTTTGGCTATCCAGGTGGAGCGATCATGCCGTTGTATGACGCGCTCGACGGCAGCGGTGTGCGCCACGTGCTCACGCGTCATGAGCAGGGTGCAGTGTTCGCGGCAGAAGGATACGCAAGGGTGACGGGGAGAGTCGGCGTTGCCATGGCAACGAGCGGTCCCGGGGCGACCAATCTGGTTACCGGTATCGCCGACGCGAAGATGGATTCGGTTCCGCTGGTCTGCATCACTGGACAGGTGCGCAGCGCGCTGATTGGCAGCGATGCATTCCAAGAGACCGACGTTTTTGGCGTGACGCTCTCGCTGACGAAGTGGAGCCGCCTGGTTCGCACGATTGATGAGATCCCCGAAGTAATCGCTGAAGGTTTTTACTGGGCGCGCAGTGGACGTCCGGGGCCGGTGGTCATTGATATACCGACCGACTTGCTGAAGGCAAAGAAGGAATTTTCGGGACCGGCGAAGTTCACGCCACATGCCCGGCCGGCTGACGCCAAGGCCGATGGCGGATTTACCGATACGATTGTGGCGATGCTGCAGCAGTCATCGAAGCCAGTCGCGCTAGTGGGAGCGGGAGCCAAGATTTCAGGAGCGATCCCGGAGCTGCGACGTCTACTCGACACGCTCAATATTCCGACTTTCGCGACGGTGCACGGACTGGGCGCGGTTCCGCAGCAAGCTCCTTATTATCTCGGCATGGTGGGTATGCACGGGACTCGGGCCGCCAACACGGCGCTACATGAGACCGATCTGCTGATGGTTTTCGGCGCTCGCCTCGATGACCGTGTGACCGGCGAACCGACGCGGTTCGCGCCGCATGCCAAGATCGTTCATTTTGAAATCGATCCGGCACAACTGGATCGCGTGCGTCCATGCGATCTGCCGGTCATTGGAAATCTCGCGGACACGATTCCGGCATTCGAGAGCGAACTGCGACAGCATCGAGTACCTGATTTCGCAGAGTGGCGTTCGGTCGCTTGCGGAGCGGATCGCGCCGAACTCGATCCTCGGGGCCTGGCGCAACCGACCATCCGTTTTCTGGATGAACTTTTCAGCCGTCTGCCGAAAGAGAGCGTGATTCTTGCCGATGTCGGCCAACACCAAATGTGGGCGGCACAACGCTATTGCTCGGATTCACCGCGGGGGTTCATCACTTCGGGTGGACTCGGCGCGATGGGTTTCGCTCTTCCCGCCGCGGTGGGCGTGCAGCTCGCGAAGCCGGAAACGTGCGTGCTCTGCGTCTCAGGGGATGGCGGATTCCAGATGAACATTCAGGAACTGGCGACGGTGCACCGTCTTGACTTGCCGGTGAAGATGGTCATTATCGACAACAAATATCTGGGCATGGTGCGGCAGTGGCAGCAGCTGTTTTACGAACGCAACTATGCCGAGACCGACCTGAGCGACAATCCCGACTTTGTGGAGATCGCAAAGGCTTACAAGATTCATAGCTTCCGCTTGAAGGAAGACGCGATGCGCGAGTTTCCGGTATCGCAGGAAACAGGGGATCAGATCGATCGCTTCCTACGGTCTCCGGATCCGGAGTTGCTGGTGTTTGATTGCGCGCCCGAGGCCAACGTTTATCCGATGGTTCCGGCGGGCGCAGCGCTGTCTGAGATGTTGCTGGAAGAAGAACCAGAACCGACGCAGTAAGGGGGACGATTCACATGCAGAGCTTTCACATCCGCTACCGCAATACACAGGGAACATTGATGCGCATCCTGAATGGCGCTTCGCGCCGCGGTCTCGATCTGCCGGTTGTGCACGCGGAACGGGGCGAGACCGATCATCAGGTCACGATTGTTCTCGATGTGAATGCCAAGCAGGTCGGGCAGCTTTACCGCGAGTGGTATTCGATCACCGATGTGATTCATGTCGGATCGGGTGCCGCGCATAGCGACACGTGGGCGGGACATCATCCGCCGGCGGGTGTAACGATTGCTGAGTCGCGATCGGCCGCACGCGCGTAGTTGGGTTTTGATTTGGGCAAGCATGACGATTCCTGGGCAGCGTCATGCATTTTGGGGGACCTGCTGCGAGCGGGTTCCCCGTTTTTTGTTGATGAGAAGATCAAAACCATTCAACACAGGGGACACAGGGGAACACAGAGGAATTCTGAGTTATCAACAGGCCAGTAGCGCAGTGAGTAAGGACCTGATCCGCTCCACGCAAGATCCCTCGACCGGCTGAACTGCGCCGGATCTTCGGGATGACGCTCGCAGTAATGTGGACGCCGGGGAACACAGAGGAATTCTGAGTTATCAACAGGTCAGTGGCGCAGTGAGTAAGAACCTGATCCGCTCCACGCAAGATCCCTCGACCGGCTGAACTGCGCCGGATCTTCGGGATGACGCACGCAGTAATGAGGACGACGGGAACACAGGAATTCTGAGTGAAGGCTGTGTGTCACTGCGAGCCATTTGTGGTTTATCCTTCTTAGTTCTCAGCTTCAGGTTCCATCTTCAATCATTTCTCATCGAGTGAAATCACTATGGATCTCAAGCACATCAGTCGTGGAATTACCGAAGGGCGGTCGCGCGCGGGCGCTCGCTCCATGTACAAAGCGGTCGGATTCACCGATGCGGACCTCAGCCGTCCGCTGATCGGCGTGGCTAATACGTGGATTGAAACCATGCCCTGCAACTTCCACCTGCGCCGCTTGTCGGCAAAGGTGAAGGAAGGCGTTCGCGCCGCAGGAGGAACTCCGATGGAGTTCAACACCATCGCGATCTCCGACGGAGAGACGATGGGCACCGAGGGGATGCGTGCGTCGCTGGTCAGCCGAGAACTGATCGCCGACTCCATCGAACTCGTTTGCCGCGGACAGATGTTTGACGCCGTCGTGTGCGTGGTGGGATGCGATAAGACGATTCCGGCTGCGGCCATGGCGCTGGCGCGGATGAATCTTCCCGGCGTAGTGCTCTACGGCGGGACAATCGCCGCCGGTAGCTATCGCGGCAAAGACGTCACGATTCAGGACGTCTATGAGGCCATTGGGGCAAATCTGGCGGGGAAAATGTCGGACTCGGAGCTGAAGGAGTTGGAAGACGTCGCCTGCCCTGGGGCGGGTGCTTGCGGCGGCCAGTACACGGCCAACACGATGTCGACGGTGATGGAGATGATCGGCCTATCGCCGATGGGATTCAACAGCGTGCCGGCGATGGATGCGCAGAAGGATCAGGTTTCGTTCGAATGCGGCAAGATCGTGATGAATGTGCTGCAGAAGGGGCTCAAGCCGCGCGACATTCTCACGCGCGAAGCGTTCGAGAACGCGATCGCATCGGTTGCTGCGTCGGGCGGCTCGACGAATGCGGTTCTGCATCTGCTGGCCATCGCGCGGGAAGCTGGAGTCAATCTTGAGATCGATGATTTCCAGACGATCAGCGAGCGGACGCCATTTCTGACCGATCTGAAGCCTTCCGGCCGATTTGTGGCAGCGGACATGCACCGCGCAGGGGGCATTCGACTGCTGGCGAAGCGCTTGATGGATGGCAAGTATCTGCACGGTTCGGCGAAGACCGTGACCGGTCAAACGATTTCGGAAGAGGCGAAGAGCGCCACTGAGACTGCGGGGCAAGAAGTGATCGCGCCGCTCAACAAGCCGCTGAAGGCGACGGGGGGGCTTGTCATTCTAAAAGGCAATCTCGCACCGGAGGGCTGCGTCGCCAAGATCAGCGGCCACGAACGCCTTGAGCATCGCGGCCCGGCTCGTGTTTTCGAATCGGAAGAGGACGCGATGGCCGCTGTCGCTGCCAAGAAGATTAAAGCGGGAGATGTGGTCGTGATCCGCAATGAAGGTCCGAAGGGTGGGCCGGGAATGCGCGAGATGCTCGGCGTTACTGCGGCACTCGTTGGCGAAGGTCTGGGCGAATCGGTGGCGCTGCTTACCGACGGGCGTTTCAGCGGGGCCACGCGTGGACTAATGGCGGGGCACGTCGCCCCGGAGGCGGCTCGCGGCGGTCCGATCACCGGGGTTCGTGATGGCGACATGATTCGATTCGACGTGCGCCAGCGCATCCTGGAAGTCGAAGTCAATGACGATGAGCTGCGCAAACGCATGGCACAGTGGAGGGCCCCGCAGCCGCACTATGCCACAGGAGTATTCGCGAAATATGCAGCGCTGGTTTTGTCGGCGTCTGAGGGAGCGATCACGAAGCCGAGCTAGCCGGTTGTGGTGATCTTTTTCAGCGCTTTTTCGAGATCATCTGGCTTGAAACCAAAGGGACCCGGCTTGCTCTTGTAGGCGACCCGGTTCTTCTGGTCAATCAGGTAGATTCGGTCGGGCCAACCGGTGTAGGCGGCCTCCGTCGAGTTGTCGAATCCGTCGATGACGGCGGGAAACTTGATCCCCAACTTGCGCACGCAGCTTCCGGCTACCTGGCTGCGCTCCTCGAAATCTTTCGGGCTGGCAAAAACAATTTTGTCCTTGAGATTGCTTTGCGTCTGCCAAACGTCGCTGGGGTGCGCTTCCACAATGTAGACAATGAGGAAAGCAACCTGCTGGTTGTATTGATCGTAGAGTTTGTTGAGAGCGGGAACCTCCCGCCGAAACGGCGGTCAAGTATAACTGCCGAAGACAAGCACGACAGGTTGTGTCGCGGTGAGCGAGGACAGTTGCACGTTTGCGGACTTGTCGAGCTTGCTCAGCGAGAAATCTGGCGCAGGATCGCCAGCCCGCAAGTGTCCGGCACGAGCATGCATCCACATGGTTTCGAACGGAACCACGAAGAAGGTCGCGTCGGGTACGTGCATCATGACCCGCCCGAAGGTCTCAGGAGACTGGTGCATCGCCCACCAGATCAGTCCGACGAACGAGACGTAGAAAATTGCCACGACAAGCGCCGTTCGGAGAAGATACTTCGCCATAGAATTTTAGAATCGCTCTCCTGGTACTTCA
>Ga0209168_10001806_pt1 | contig 16261 bp, 8 predicted proteins | sample Coa_R1_FD_187156 | JGI IMG/M metagenome (GOLD analysis project Ga0209168, IMG submission 187156) | Surface soil microbial communities from Centralia Pennsylvania, which are recovering from an underground coalmine fire - Coalmine... | ecosystem: Environmental > Terrestrial > Soil > Unclassified ... | reverse complement strand
GCTCGCGCAAGCCCAAGCCTACGGAATGCGCATCATCGGACCAAACTGCCTCGGCTTTATCTCACCGCACATTGGTCTCGACGCGACATTCGCCGCGGCGAAGGCGTTGCCCGGCTCGATCGGGTTTGTCAGCCAAAGCGGAGCGCTCTGCACGGCAATTCTCGATTGGGCCGCGACGCGCAACGTCGGCTTTAGCTATTTCATTTCGGCCGGCTCGATGGTCGACGTCGACTGGGCCGACTATGTCGACTACCTCGTCGATGACCCCGGAACCAAGAGCATTCTTCTGTACATGGAGTCCGTAGGAAGCCACCCCTCGTCGTTCGTTTCGTCCGTTCGAGAGGCTGCATCGATCAAGCCCGTCATCGTGATGAAGTCCGGGCGCACCGACGCGGCGGCTCGCGCTGCCGCCTCTCACACGGGGGCGCTCGTGGGGAGCGACGCCGTGTTCGACGCTGTGCTGCGTCGCTGCGGAGCCTTGCGGGTTGATTCCATTCAAGATCTGTTTGACATGGCGGAGGTGTTGGCGCGGGGCAAAAGACCGAACGGGAAGCGGCTCACGATCGTCACCAACGCGGGCGGACCAGGCATCATCGCGTCGGACGCGCTGATTGCGGGCGGCGGTCGGTTAGCGACGCTTGCGCCGGAGAGCACACGTGCACTGGACGGACTGCTGCCCGCGCACTGGAGCCGCGGGAATCCTATCGACATCTTTGGCGACGCGGACAGCCGGCGCTTTGCGAAGGCCGTCGATGTCGCCCTGCGCGATCCCAACGCCGACGCCGTCCTCGTCATTTACGCGCCGCAATCGGTCGCAAGTGCGTCCGATGTCGCGCGGTCGGTGATCGAATGCGCGACGGGCGACGCCAAGCCGGTTCTCGCCGCTTGGATGGGCGGCGCGGGCGTCGCTGAGGGTGCAGCTGCGTTGGAGCGAGCCGGCATACCGACGTACTCGTATCCCGAGCTCGCGGTCGCGTCTTTCAACTACCTGTGGCACTACGACGAAAACTTTCGCGCTCTGTACGAGACACCGGCAAGCCCGGCCGGCGATATGCACGATCGCGTCGCGGCACAGGCTGCGATCGACGACGCGCTTCGAGCCGGTCGCGTTTCGCTGACACCGCGAGAATGCGAACGGCTCGCTCGCGCGTACGCCATACCCCTCGTACCAAAGACCGAAGCAGGGACTGCCGATGACGCAGTGGCGGCCGCGAATTCCTGCGGGTATCCGGTTGCCGTGAAATTGCTGTCCGCAGTCGTTACCCACAAGACTGATGTCGGCGGCGTGCGCCTCAACGTATTGGACACCGGCGGCGTTCGGGACGCGTTTACGTCGATTCGGGCGTCAGTCACGGACCGGGCGGGCGCAAGCGCTTTCGACGGTGTCATCGTGGAGCCCATGGTAACGGGAACGGACGGCATCGAATTACTGCTCGGCAGTGCAATAGACCCGCAATTTGGTCCCATGATAGTGTTCGGTCTCGGCGGAACGTTGGTGGAGGTCTTCCATGATCGCGGAATCGGCTTGCCGCCGCTCAATGGCACACTCGCCAAGCTTTTGATGGAGTCGACGCGCGCGTACGGGGCGCTCGGCTCGACTCGCGGACATGCACCGGTTGATGTCGACACACTTGCCGCGTTGATCGTTCGATTCGCCAATCTCGTGACGGACTGTCCGCGGATACGCGAGATCGACGTGAACCCGCTCTATGCGAGTTGGCAACGCATCGTCGCCCTCGACATGCGAGTGATGCTCCACGATCTGTCCGTGCCGGATGGTGCCTTGAGCAAGCCGGCGATCCGATCGTATCCGGCGCAGTACGCCGGCGAGTGGACGATGAGTGACGGCACACAACTACAAATACGACCCATTCGCGCCGAGGACGAGCCGCTCGTCCGTGAATTTCAGCGCTCCCTGTCCGAGGATACGGTGTACATGCGCTTCGCGAACGCCGAACGCCTCGAAGGACGCATAGCGCATGCACGACTCGCGCGCTCTTGTCTCATCGACTACGGCCGGGAGATCGCGCTCGTCGCCGAGCCGAAGACCGAAGACGGCCGGCGCATTCTCGGCATCGGTAATCTTGTGAGAACACGACGCTCCGGGCGCACCGAATTCGCTTTGCTCGTTGCCGACGACGTGCAGCATCATGGTTTGGGAACCGAACTGCTTCGCCGCTTAGTCGAGATCGGCCGCGCGGAGGGCATGAGCGAGATAGTGGGTTACGTGCTGGAGTCAAACCATGCGATGCTTGCGATTTGTAACAAACTCGGGTTCAGCTGGAACCATCGCCAGGGCGACGTCATGGCCGAAGCTCGGCTGCGGCTATCGTGACGATGGCAGCGCAAGCTTCGGCGGCCTTTGGAAACGGCGCTCTGCGTCGTCGCGGATCAGGCGGAGCGCCTCGTAGCGGATGAGCAAGATGCCGGGCGAGAAAATTGCCCAATACCGTCGGAACTTCTCGCGCGACGCGGCGTCGGTGGTCTGTACCCGAGTGACGGTCCGCGCGATCGACGTGGAAGCGCCCGTCGGCTCGGCTTCTACTGTCCACACGATCTTTACATAGCCGGGTTCGGCGAACGATGCGAACCGGTCCGGCGCGAGTGCGTGGAAGACGACGTTCGCTTCCCACGGCTGCGTGATAGAGCCCATCACCAGCTCGCGGCCGGCTCGCTCTTCGAGTATGCCCCAGCCCATGGCGATCGCTTGATGCAAGAACGGCGCCGGCGACGCCTCAGGATGCGCCGCGCCCAACAGCCGTTCTCTGGCCGAGAAGATCGCGCCGATCACCGGCGAGCGCTGGAGGTCGATCGCGCAAGCCGCGGCCCAGGTGTCGCTTGCCGGCGCGTTCACGATGATCTCGTGGCGCTCGCCGACCTCGTACTGCGGCATATACCGATCGAGCATCTTGTCGGGCCGACGGTCGACCTGCAGTCTTCCGTATCCCAACCAGACGACACCGGCATATGCAAGCCAACCGAGCAACGGGACGGCGACGACGAGGCCAGCTGTGATTCTGAAGAGCCTTGCGGGTCGCATGGGATAAGTGTCGCCGAGCGGTCGGAATATCCTAAGAAGGTATGGAGAAGAGGGTGGACGATGAAGGTCGGCCACCACAAGGTCGACCATAGGGAAACGCTTCGATCTCCGTCCGTGCAGGACGCCGGCCTTGCAAAACGGTTCCGTGAATTACCAGAGCGCAAACGGTATGGTGAATGCCGCGGTGAAGCTCTTCGAAGGGCGCTTGAGCTTCGGGAATCGAAGCGTGCGGCCCTTACGCCGCCGTCTCGTTCTCGGCATCATATGATGAGAGCGTCAAATTGAACGTCCACTCCATGCACGGCGTTTCGAAGCACCGCGGCGGAGGCGGTGCGCAGCCGTACTCCACCTTGCGGGGTCTGCCGCAACTTGTTAGAGCGACGTCTTTCGAGAAGGTTTGAGGTGCCGATATGACATGGGAAGGCATCAGCGGCGCAGCCACGGTGGTTACAACCCTCATCATCGCCGCGACGGCGATCGCCGCGATCGTCCAGATCCGTCAACTGAAATTGGCGACACAACTCGAAGGCTTCCTCGCACTCCATAAAGAGTACAGCTCGCCCGAGATGTATGCGGCGCGCGAGTACGTCGCGAACGAATTGCCAAAGCGGCTACTCGATGAGAAGTACCGCGAGGAGCTCGAGAAAGGCGTCGCGTTCAGCGCGACGCATCCGGAACTCGTGCTCGGCAATTTTTGGGAAAAGGTAGGCACGCTCGTGAGCACGGGTCTGCTCGCACCGAATCTATATCTCGAGACGGGCGCGTATCGGGTCATCGAAGCGTGGGCGCAGTTGAGCGACGTGATCGCCTTGCGTAGGAAGAACGAACCGCTGCAGTGGGCCGGCTTCGACCACATCGTCCGGCTTAGCCGCGAGTACCTCGAGCGGCGTGGCGGTATTGCTCCTTCAGACGGCGGCAAATGACCTGACGCCTATTGATTGCCGAGAGTCAGTGGAGCGCGTGGATACACTATTAAATGGCATTGGGGAGACGTAAGGGGACACGTCGCCACTGCAGGAGGTAAAAACCGGCTAGAACCCTTATATTTCTTGGTCGGGCCGTAGCGAAGCCTGGTTATCGCGCCTGTCTGGGGGGCAGGAGATCGCTGGTTCGAATCCAGTCGGCCCGAATCTATACGGCATAAGGCATCGCGGCGAAAGCCGAGATGCCTTCTTCGTTGCCTACTGCCGGCACCGCGGAATTCACGAAGCAGGTTTATCCGGGCTCGGCGGACAGTCTTTGCAAGACTCGGCTGGTGGTGGTGGTGAAGATCATGACGCGCACTTGGATCACGCCATCCAGGTCTTGTACGGGCCGTTACTATTTGGGATTCAGTTGGATTACACCAAGCAGATTTGGCGATTCGCGACATTTCCGCAACCGAGAATGACGGCCACGGGAGTCGTTGGCGCTCCGTGGTTGGAGCAAAGACGCGGTACGGCCCGCTGTAGGTGCAATAATGGGCAGGGACAGGTTGGGGACGCGATATCTTGTTTTGCGGCCTAGCACCTTTCGTTTATTTGTCTTAGCTCCGCTGCTGTTGTTTGTTCCATCGTCTTTTTTCGCAGTCGTGCTTTATGAAACAGTCCGAAATCTAGTCGCTAATTATTATGGGCCCAGCACCGGAACAACGCCCGTCGAAAGTCTGGCAATACTGCTCGCGACTCTGCTTATTCTCATTCCCTATTTCTCTTATTCTATAGCATGGCTGCGCGGGCGAGGGTGCAGCCCCTTAAAACGAGCGCTACTGATTGCGACTCAACTCACTTTCTTATGGATTGCGCTAGGGGTGTCGCGCCCCGTCCCCTAGACGCAGCGCGCCCCTGCTTTGCCTATTAAATCAACTGATCATACAATATCCAAGTGCGCGGCCCGAGCCCAACTAGCTAGGAGGCGCGCATGCGTAGCGATCCTGCGTCTGCCCCTAACCGAGGCCAGGCGCTGCTGTGATTTTTCCGAGCTCGCCGATATTGCGTTAGGAGAAGGCGTTTGCTGCGCGAACACTTTGTTCGATGAAACAAATTCCTAATTCCCTGGGACCGTGGCGGGCGAAAGATTCTCCGCTCTCTGTTCGGATTGGCACCGCGTTTGTTCTCGGACTATTTATCGTCTCGCAGGGGGCGATGGCGGTCAAATTCTTCGTTGGTTTTGGAGGTCGGCTTCTGTTTTCAGGGGCGAATCAATATCCATGGTTGGCTTTGCTACCGGTCCTCTTTGGCTTATTGTGCATCTTGGGTGTCGTCGCGCTAGTATGGTTCTTTCGTAGGTAATGATATTCGACCGATCTAGTGGACATTTCGTACGTCGCGTGCTCAGAATGGATATGACTACTGGGGAGAGTTGGCAAAGTATGAAATCGCAAAACATTTTTCTGCGTGGATCTGCACTATTCGCCGTTTCAATGTGTTTCTTGGGACTCGGCATTCAAGCGCGCGCTGATGAAGGCGCCGTTATCAAAGGCACACTCGTGGTCCACATCATTGGATGCGAAATCCCCCCTGGGTCGTCGGCCGCGGTTGAAACGCCCGGTAGAGACATTGGAGCAACTACGGCCGGGCAGGATTTGACCTTTAGTGCTCCACCCGGCTATGGCAGGTTCGCGTTCACGATCTCAACCTGCAGCGCCGATTTTCAAGCAATGGTCCACGCGAACGCGGTCAGAACGCTGGTTGTATACGCAATAACAATCGACCCCGATACCGACCCGTGCATCAATGGCAACGGCGTGTGTGCTACCTACAATCCACCCTTCGGGCACTTGATGGGTCGGTTGGCCCAGCCCGATGGCGAAACCGTTGAGTTATCGTGTGCGGACGGTGATTCGCTTCGCGCCGACATTCAAAATGGCATCTACTATTTTGACCGCGTGCCAATCGGGACGTTTCAACTAACCGTTCATGGAGCGAACTGGAAGGCCTTTATAGCCGACGGTTCCGTCACCAGAACCGAGGCATTTGATGATACGCGATTTCAGGTAATTGACATTTCCGCTTCGGACATTCAACGGACAATCAAACCTTTGTAGCGGCGTGATCGGTTCAGAGCGCACGAACCGGCGCTGTCGAACCGGCCTACTGAGCGCAGCAACTCAATCCTCGACCCAAGTCGAACTCGGTGCACTATTGGAGGCATTCAGCAATACTGACTGGCGAACTTTGCCGCCCGTTGGTTCGTCGGCAGCACATGCTGCAGGCGCGCCTTGCAAAGAAGTTATAGGTGACGGTATGCAGCTGGAAGAGATCCCCAGCCGGCTTGAAGAGGCGATGCCCGAGCTGAGCGGTAGACTGCGGGAGCTCACGGAGCGAATCGAATATGCCGATAAGCGCTGATCATACACGTATCGCAAAACCGAGTCTCGCCGACTATCTCGCGGTGATGACCCGCGCGGTCTTCCAAGGGGGTTTGAGCTGGGCGGCCATTGATAGCCAGTGGGAAGCGCTTCGCGAATCCTTCGACGATTTCGACATCGCAGAAGTAGCCCGATACCGCACGCCGGACATCGAACGCCTCATGACCACGGACGGCATCTTGCACAGCAAGCGCAAAATCGAAGCGACGATCAAGAATGCCGCGACCATCCTCGAGCTCGACAAAGAGTACAAGGGATTCCGCAATTACTTGCGATCGCTTCGTTCGTATGAAGAATTGACCGCCGACCTCAAACGGCGCTTCAAGTTTGTCGGCGCCATCAGCGCTTACTACTTCCTCTATCGCGTCGGCGAGGAAGTGCCGCCTTTCAAACAGTGGATCAAGACGGTAGAAGGCGACCATCCTCGTATCGAGGAGATGGTTGGCGAGCAGAAATCGAAGGCCGTCAAAAAGTGACCGACGGCTGCTCCTCATTCACCGCCCGTAACGTAGCGCATCGTCGGCACATTTAGATCGGCTCGGGGCATCCCTTCTGCTCTGACCCGCCGTAGCGGGCGCCAGCGCTTAACGAAGCGCGGCTGAGACGATGGTCTTTGCCTCTTCCTGAATCCGGTGCAGATGTTCGGCACTCCGGAAGCTCTCCGCGTAGATCTTGTAGACGTCCTCCGTTCCCGACGGACGCGCTGCGAACCATCCGAAGTCGGTCACGACTTTGATGCCGCCGATCGGTTCCGCATTTCCGGATGCCTTCGTCTGCACCGCACGGATCGCGTCGCCGGCAAGCGTATGAGACCGCACAAGCTCGGGTGATATTTCGGCTAGTTTCGCCTTCTCCGTCGCGTACGCCGAAACGTCCGTCCGTTCGTACACGGAGGTTCCGAACTCACGCGTGAGTTCCGCGTAGCTGTCGCCAGGATCGCGGCCCAACCGCGCCGTCATCTCTGCCGCGAGCAGGCCGAGGATGATGCCGTCTTTATCCGTCGTCCAGACCGTCCCGTCGCGACGTAAAAACGTTGCGCCGGCGCTCTCCTCGCCGCCGAAACACAGCGAATTGTCGAGCAGCCCGTCGACGAACCACTTGAAACCCACGGGGACTTCGAAAAGATTCCTCCCTCTTCCGGCGGTCACTCGATCGATCATGCCGCTCGACACAACTGTCTTGCCGATCGCCGCGCCGGCCGGCCAATCCGGACGGTGTTGCACGAGATACGAGATGGCGGCGGCGAGGTAGTAGTTGGGGTTCATCAGACCGGCGGATGGCGTGACGATCCCGTGACGGTCGGCGTCGGTGTCGTTCGCGAACGCGATGTCGAATTGATCCCGCATGGCGATGGTGGGCGCCATCGAATACGGCGACGAGCAATCCATCCGGATCTTTCCATCCCAATCCGCAGCCACGAACCGGAACGTCGGATCGGCGACGTCGTTGATGACGCGCATCGACAGGCCGTAACGTTCGGCGATCCGGCCCCAGTACTGGGCACTGGCACCGCCGAGCGCGTCGACGCCGATCTTCAGGCCCGCGCCTGCGATCGCTTCCATGTCGACCGCGTTCGCAAGATCCTCCACGTATGCGTTGGCGTAGTCATGGCGATGTGTCGTTGATGCGCCGATGGCCCGATCGTACGAGACGCGCGTCACCCCGCGAAGAGCGTGGGCGATCATTTCGTTCGCGGCTACCTCGATCCAGCGCGTCACGTCAAGACCGGCTGGCCCGCCATTGGGCGGATTGTATTTGAAGCCGCCATCTTCCGGAGGGTTGTGCGACGGCGTGATCACGATTCCGTCGGCTAGCCCGCGGTTCCGACCGCGGTTGTAGGTCAGTATCGCGTGGGAGATGACGGGCGTTGGCGTATAACCGTGGCCGCGGTCGATCATGACGTCGACCTCGTTGGCGGCGAGGACTTCGATCGCGCTTGCGAACGCCGGCTCCGACAGCGCGTGGGAATCCATCCCAAGGAATAGCGGACCGTCGATGCCGCGCTCGCGGCGAAACCGGCAGATCGCCTGCGTTATCGCAAGGATGTGCGTCTCATTGAACGTGCGATCGAATGCCGAGCCCCTGTGACCCGAAGTACCGAACGCGACGCGCTGCGCGGCGACGGATGCGTCGGGCCTCTCTGCATAGTAGGCGGTCACGAGCCGGGGTACATTCACCAATGCGCCGGGTTCAAGTGGCTTCCCCGCGAGGGGGCTTACGTGCATGACGAAACCGCTTAGCCGAGGACCACTCTAATGCTATGAGTCGCGCCGTCATCCGTCAGGATAACGGGCCCGGCGACTTCCAAGGTTCGGCCGTCGACTTCGATACTGGTCACCCCAAGGCTCACGTGTCGCGGATTCTCAACCGCGACATCATACGTCGCCGAGCGGTACCTGAGCCTGAACGAAAATCCAGGCCACCCTTTCGGGATCCGTGGATCGATCGACAGTGATCGACCATGCAAGCGGATCCCGAGCACCCACTCGATGCCGGCCCGATACATCCAGCCCGCCGAACCTGTATACCATGTCCAGCCGCCGCGGCCCACGTGAGCGCGCTCTTCGTACACGTCGGCGCACGCGACGTATGGCTCGACCTTGTAGCAATAGATGGCATCGCGAGAACTCGAATGGTTGATCGGGTTCAGGAGGGAGAAGAGCTCGGCAGCTTTATCTCCGTCACCAAGTATCGCAAACGCGATGACCGACCAGAGCGCTCCATGGGTGTATTGACCGCCGTTCTCACGAATGCCGGGAGGATAGGCCTTGATATACCCTGGGTCGAGCGGCGTTCGGTCGAACGGGGGGCTAAAGAGCCGGACAATCTGGTGGCCGCGATCGACGAGTCGGGCGTCGACCGCTGCCATCGCCGCCGCGGCACGCGTCCGATCGCCTGCGCCTGAGATGACGGCCCACGACTGCGCGATTGAATCGATCTGACATTCTTCACTTGATGAGGATCCAAGCGGCGTGCCGTCATCGAAAAATCCCCGCCGGTACCACGCTCCGTCCCAGCCGTCTCTCTCGAGCGCGTCTCGCATCGCGACGGCGTGCGCCCGCCACGCCGCGGCGCGTTTTGCGTCGCCGCGGCGAGCGGCGAGCGGCGCGAGCGCGGAAATCGCTGCGTCGAGAAACCAGGCGAGCCATACGCTCTCGCCCTTGCCGCCGATGCCCACGCGGTTCAAGCCGTCGTTCCAATCGCCCGTACCCATCAGCGGCAAACCGTGGGCTCCGACCGCGAGACTCCTGTCCAATGCCCGAGCGCAGTGCTCATACAGCGAGGCACTCACTTCGCCGACCTTCGGCTGGAAGTACGATTCGCGCTCGTCGTCGCGCAGCTCAGGACCTTCGAGAAAAGGTACTTGTTCGTCGAGTACCGCGACATCATCGGTGACATCGACGTAGTGCGCAACGGCGAAAGGGAGCCAAACGTGATCGTCGGAGATGCGCGTGCGCAAGCCTTGTCCGGACGGCACATGCCACCAATGCTGCGCGTCGCCTTGCGCGAACTGGCGCGATGCGGCGCGAAGGAGGTGCTCTCGCGTGACGTCCGGTTTCGCGCTGCAGACCGCCATCACGTCTTGGAGCTGGTCGCGGAACCCATAGGCACCGCTCGCCTGATAGAATCCGGCACGCGACCAGATCCGGCATGCCAGCGTCTGATACAAGAGCCACCGATTCAGCAGGACGTCCATCGCGCGATCCGGCGTCTGAACTTGAATCGCGCCAAGCGCCTCATCCCAAAAATTCGTCACGGGCGTTAATATCGCGTCGAGATCGGCGCTTCGATAACGCGCGATCAATGCCAGCGCTTCTTCTTTCGCTGCGGCGTCGCCGAGGAAGAAGGCGACGTCGGCCGTCGCATCTGCCGCGAGCTCGACCCGAGTCTCCATCGCGCAGCACGGATCGAGTCCCTGGCCGACCCGATTGGACATCGGCGTGCCGCGGTCGAGCGCTGCCGGGCGATCGAGGGACCCATCGCGCCCGATGAATTCGGTCCGATCGCCAGTCCAGCTGCGCTGACGGCCCGAAAGATCCGCGAAAGCGATGCGACCGCCGAATTCCTCGTTCCAAGGATTGGTTGCGAACATGGCTTTCGTGCCCGCGTCGATCTCCGTCGCGATGAACGGCGCTGAACCCGCGCGCGACGTACCCAATATCCACTCGACGTAGGCCGTGACGGAGATGCGACGGCTACGCCCCGATTGATTTCGAATCCTCAACCTCGAGATTTTCACAGAGTCGCGCAATGGCACGAACTGGAGCAGCTCGAGAGAGATGCCTTGAAAGACGTGCTCGAAACGGCTATATCCTTGGCCGTGATGGGCGATATACGGCGTGGAGTCGTCGCGAACCGGAAGCGCCGTCGGCGAGCCTATCATCCCGGAGTCCTCATCGCGGACGTAGAACGCCTCTCCTGGCCTATCACTCACTGGATCGTTCGACCACGGACTGAGTTTATTGCGCTGGCTGTTGATCGACCACGTATAGCCGCTGCCCTCGGTCGATACCTGAAACCCGAACGAAGGATTGGCGACGACGTTGATCCACGGCGCGGGGGTCCATTGGCTGCCGCCGAAATACGTCACGTATTCCCGGCCGTCGTCGCTAAAGCCGCCGAGACCGTTGAAATACTCAAGGGTCGGACGCTGCAGCGACCCATTCGGAATGCCGGACGGCCGGCGAACTCGCGGGCGCAAAAACGCAGGCTCGGAATCTTCGCGACGACCGACCTGCTCGTACAAGCTCCCGCTACGGCTCAAGAGGGTAGCCCGAGCTGCGCCTCGCAGCGCATTGCGCGTCGTTGTTGAGATCAGATCTGCGCGCAGGACGAAGATCGAGCCGCGCTTGCTATGATACTCGGTGGCTTGACGAAGTTGGCTAGCCCGGATGGTTGTATCCAAGGCGGAGAGCAAGTCTTGGGCGTAGGACGGCGCTCGCTCGTTCAAAATGACGAGATCGACCGCGAGCTGCTTCATCGCCCAATATTCGTGCGCTCGGATAAGCTGGCGAACGATCCCTAAATCCGCAACGTCGTCGATCCGGCACAGCACTATCGGGAGATCGCCGGAGACGCCGCACGCCCATAGCGCGCGAGGACCGCCTTCGGTCCGCCTCAGCACCTCCTGCGACGGACGCAGCGCGGGATTCGAATAGAGAACGTGGCCCGCCAGCCGCTGGAAAAGATTCGCCTCGTCTGCGTCGATGCCAAGATGGAAGAGCTGCACCTGCGCCTGCGTCCATGCAAGCGTGACCGCGCGATCGAAAGCCGCTGGATTTTGGTGCCGATCGGCGAGGTCGAGTACCTCTTCCCGCGAGGACGCGACAAGTGTCCAGAACGCGACGCGAGCCGTCGACCAGGGCGCCAATCGAAGTCGGCGCCGAAGACTGAAGATCGGGTCAAGAACGGCACCGGAGGTATTGGACAAGGGTTGACCGTCGAGCGCAGCGGCGGCAGAACGAATGCCGCGCCCTCGGCCGAGAAATCGCGCCCGGTTGGTCTCGAATTGCGGCGCCCCGATCGTGTCGCCTTCCACGACGACGAGATGGGCGGCCCAGACCTGCGGTTCGTCGGGAGAACGCAAGCGCCGCGTCGCGACGATAGCCCCAATCTTCGGAATGAACTCAGTCTCGACGAACAGATTCGAAAACGCGGGGTGGGCGGCGTCCGAATCCGCGGAGGCGAGCACGACCTCGGCGTATGAGGTCAACTCGATCTCCCGCGCTCGGCTCCCGAAATTGGAGATTGAGACGCGGCGGACCTCGGCGTCGTCTTCCGTTGAAACCATGACGTCGAGCGTCGTCATGATTGCGCCGTCGCGCCGGACGATTCTCGCGCGGTCTTCCAAGAACTCTGCCTCGTAGGCTGCGGGCTCTTTTCCGCTGGGTTGGTAGCCGGCTGACCACACCTCTCCACTCGCCACATCGCGGACGAAGACGAACGAACCCCAATCGTCGCAGGTCGTGTCTTCCCGCCAGCGGGTCACAGCGACATCCCGCCAGCGGCTATATCCGGATCCGGACGAGGTGAGCATGACCGCATACGATCCGTTCGAGAGAATATGCGTGCGCGGAATCGGCTGGTGCGGCGAATCGAACCGGCGTTGCATGTGGGGAAGAGTTTCGCGGACGCTGACGCTCGACTTCACGTGCTCGTGTTGCGGGTGGACGACGAGAATTTCACGCGGAGCACGCTCTTCGAGGAGCAGTTCGGTCGCCTGGACCATCGGCTCGGCGTGAAATCGGTCTTGCATGATGCCGTCGTGGAGGACGTCGTCGATCGCGACCAACGTCATGCCCTGATGGTGCGCCATGTATGAGCGGACGACCGCTACCGTCTGGCCGTCAGGTACGCGCGACGGCGTATAGTCCAGTGCCTCGTAGCAGCCATAGCGTCCGACGCCCCCGGCTGCTCCGATCCGATCGAAATTGCGCGCGGCGGCGGGCGAATCGACCATGGCTGCAAGTGCTGTCGCGTACGGGGCGATCACTTCATCGTCGTCAAGGCCGCGCTTGAGGCCCAAACCGGGAACACCAAAGCTCGAGTATTGATACGTCATCTCGAGATCGCGAGCGTTATAGGCAGATTCCGACATTCCCCACGGGATGCCAAGTCCGGTCGCGTATTCGATCTGCCTGCGAACGGCGAGACGGTTACTTTGATCGATGAGGGAGTCCACTGGCGCTCGCAATACCAGGCTCGGCATCAAGTACTCGAACATCGATCCCGACCACGATATGAGCGCCGCGCCGCCGTTGATCGGCGTTACGGTCCTGCCGAGCCTATTCCAATGCCGGGCCGCCACGTCTCCCTTTGCGATCGCGACGAAACTCGCGAGATGCGCTTCGGAGGCGAGAAGATCGTAGCAATTCTCGTCGAGGACGCCTTCGCCGCACCGGTAGCCCACGGAGAGCAGCTGCCGGACTGGGTCGAACAAAAGCCCGAAATCCATCGCTTCGAAAAACTCTTTGGCGTGGTCGGCGATTGTCTCGAGTCGATCGATCAACGAACGTGCGGCTTGCGCGGAATGACCGAGCGCTTCGACGAGCGCGTCGTCGCCGCCCCGGATGTCGAGAAGGGCAACCGCCGCTTCGCACCGTTTCGGTAGATCTTCTAACGAGGGGATCGAACCCAGCAGCGGCGCCAGTGCCGGCTGAACGGGATCTCTTTGCTTGAGCTTCGCCCACGGCACCAACGTCTCAACATCGCGGAGATGGCTTTGTGAGACCGTGTGGAGCGCTTCGGCTTGGGCCAGCAATTCGGCGCTCGACGCATCGGCCATCTCCGCGTTGAGCGCTCGAGCGATGTCGACGAACGTGCGCGCGCGCGCAACGATCTCGTCGGCCCGTCCGACGTACGTCGGCAGTGTCGCATCGACGGGTGGAATCGCGACAGCCGCCGAGAGTTCAGCAAGCTCTTCGGTAACGCTTTGCAGAGACGCCGTTTGCAGGCGGCGTTCTTTGGGGAGCGCGCGCGAAGCCGCGAGGGCGATCTCGAGCGCATCAGCAATGCCGGCGAACGACCAAGCCCCCGCGATCGGCGCGCGAATGAGCTCAGCGCAAGCGTTTTTGAGCGCGATCAGATGTCCGGCTAAGTTCCCGCTGTCCACCGACGAGAGGTACCGCGGTTCGAGCGGGTGGCCATCGAGAGTGCCGTACCAATTATAGAAATGGCCCCGAAAGCGTTCGAGTCCCACCATTGTGTCCAAGGTGGCGCTCAGACGATCAACGGCGTCCATCGTCCCCAACCAGCCGAAGTCGCGAGCCGCGATCACCGACAAAAGGTAGAGGCCGATGTTTGTCGGCGATGTGCGGTGCGCCAGCACCGGTGCAGGATCTTCTTGGAAATTGTCCGGGGGCAGCAGATGATCTTTCGCCGAGACAAAGGTTTCAAAGAAGCGCCACGTCCGCCGCGCCGTCAGGCGCAACACCTTCGCGTCTGCGGCAGACGGACGCTGTTCGCTCATCGCGCGCGTCGGACGACTTATCAAATCTGCTATGGCAGGCGACAGTATCCAAAAGGTCACGAATGGAAGGGCGATCGGCCAAGCCGCGTGACCGGCAAACGCGACAAGGAGCCCTGCCGCGACGCCGAGCGCGACGCCGCCCGCCATCCGGCGGTAGTAGCCGCGGACGCCGAGCGCCGTGCGTGAGACCAGGGTGGCGGCATCCGTCCACTCGAGCAGCCGCCGGCGCGTGAGGTACAATCGGGTCAGCGTTCGGGTTATTGCGTCTCCCATCAGCCACGCTTGATGAGCGAGCAGCGTCAGCGTCAAGCCGATCTGCAGCGATGCTTGGGCAAAATCCGCGCCGACCGCGTTCCAATGCTTCCGTAGCGAAATGCCGGGCACTCGCGGGAAGATGCCGGCGATGGGCGCCAAGAAAGGCGGGATGACAAACGTCGCGACAACGAAGCCAACCCAGAAGACGGCAGCAGCTAAAGGGAGGGTGAATCCCGCCACCAGGGCGACGAACGCGGCCGGCGCAGATAAAGTCCGACGCAGGTTATCCAACATCTTCCAGCGGCCGAGCGGCGTGATAACGCCTTTGCCGAATTCCACGCTACTGCCGAAGATCCACGGCAGCAGCTGCCAATCGCCGCGGGCCCAGCGATGTTGCCGAGCCATAGCGACGTCGTAGCGCGTGGGGGAATCCTCTACGACTTCGATGTCGGAAAGCAGTCCGGCGCGAGCGAATATCCCCTCAAGCAGATCGTGACTCAGCAAGGTGCTCTCAGGAATCCGTCCGGCGAGAGCCGTTTCGAACGCATCGACGTCGTAGATACCTTTGCCGAGGTACGAGCCTTCGCCGAAGAGATCCTGATACACGTCCGAGACTGCGAACGCATACGTGTCCAGCCCGCTCGGGCTCGTGAACACGCGGTTGAACATCGACCCTTCGCGAGCTCTCGGAAACGACGGCGTGATGCGCGGCTGCAGCACGGCGTAGCCTTCAATGACGCGGCGATTCTTCGGATCGAGCGTCGGACGATTGAGCGGGTGCGCCATCTTTCCGATCAGGCGTCTCAACGTTCCGCGCGGCAGACGCGTGTCGGCGTCAAGCGTCACCACATAGCGGATACCGGAAGGAACCTCTGGCGGGCGGCCGCTGACATCTAAGAACGACGTGTCGGAGGCGCCGCGCAGCAATCGGTTCAATTCGTGGAGCTTACCGCGCTTGCGCTCCCACCCCATCCACATATGTTGCGATTCGTTCCAGATACGCCGCCGATGCAGCAACAAGAAGCGCGCGCCTCCGGGCGCCGGGCCGTAACGCGCGTTCAGTCGGGCGATGCCGCCGGACGCCGCTGCGAGAAATTCGTCGTCGGTTGCAGCGGTCTCGGTCTTTGAGTCGTTCCAGTCCGAAAGCAAAGCGAAGTGGAGTTCGCCGCGCTGCTCGGTGAGGAAGTGCACCTCGATGCGCTTGAGGAGATTCTCGAGCTCGGTCAGCGACGTCAAGAGCACGGGCATGACCACCATCGTGCGCAAACTCTCCGGAACGCCCTCACGCAATTCGAGCGCCGGCAAGGTCGTGGGACCGCTGTCGATCGCGATGCGGCGGTTGACGAGGGCGACGGCCAAGTCCGATGCTGACGCCAGCGCGAAGAACGCGAGGAAGGCGAGAATCCAACCGGTGATGCCGAACTTTAGCAAGCCGAGAACAGAGAGGGACAGAAAAAAAGCCACGAGCAGCGCGATCGCGCCGACGTATCCAAAAACTCCCGCGGCTTCGCCGGCGCGCACGAACCATTTGGACACCGGGATGCGGTAGCCGAGAGACCGCTCAAATGAACGCCTGCCCTTGGAGACCAGGTAATAGCCTGGTTCCTGCTCGCGGTTCGGGGCACTGCCGGAAGGGGAGTGCGGCGGC
>Ga0209168_10001802_pt1 | contig 16283 bp, 12 predicted proteins | sample Coa_R1_FD_187156 | JGI IMG/M metagenome (GOLD analysis project Ga0209168, IMG submission 187156) | Surface soil microbial communities from Centralia Pennsylvania, which are recovering from an underground coalmine fire - Coalmine... | ecosystem: Environmental > Terrestrial > Soil > Unclassified ... | reverse complement strand
CATGGCGGGAAATTGAAGTTTAAGAACTGCGTCATGTTGATCTGCGCCGCATCCCGCTTGGTCAGAGCCGGGAGATTGAACCGCTTTTCAATCAGTTTCAAAATCGCAGTGTAGTCCGCCACATTGTGGTTCACGTAATGCTTTTTAGCATACGGCGAGATCACAATCAGCGGGACTCGGTATCCGGTGTAAACGAAATCGCAGTTCGGGCCGGTATTGCCGGTACAGATATCATTCGGCTCCAGATCGACGGGCTTGATGCCATCGGGACTCACCGCCGGCTGCGCGGCGACGTGATCGTAGATCCCGCCGGCCTCGTCGTAGGTCAGGATGAAGACCGAGTCCTTCCAGGAAACGCTGGTCATCAACGGATTGATCAGCGACTCCACATACTGCGCGCCGAGTTGAATGTCGACGGGATACTGATCGGAATCCGATCCATGTTCATCGAGGCCGGCGTTGTAGGCTGGCTCGATCATTGCCACCTGGGGCAAGGTTCCATTCTGTACGTCGGCGAGGTACTGCGAGGTGGTAACCAGATTGTTGGGATAGTTCTGAGGAATGGTCTGACCCCACGTGAAGTTCTGAATGTAACTAATCGTGAGCAAGCATTGGGGCGTGGGATTAGAGGCGCAAGCCGAGTTCGCCGGATTGACATAAATCTTCCAGCTGATGCCGGCATTCTGCAGTTCCTCGAAGATGGGGGTCGCGGTCAACAGGTTCTGATCGCCGCTGTCGGTTCCAATCGGATACACGTATCCCTGCGACGTGGCTGCGAGCAGGTAGTCCCGGTTGGGTTGGGTTCGCGTCATCGCCGGCGAGAACCAGCGATCCGACGTAGAAAACTGCGAGGCCATGTAGTAATAGTAATTCAGATCGGCGTCGGTGTAGTAGCCCATGACGCGTATTCCATTGGTGTCATAAAAAGGCGGAGTGTTGTTACGCGCATCATGGGCCCCGGTGTAGACGTACCCGTTAAGAAGGGGCGTGGTTGAAATCGGCTCTGTCAGGTTCCAGTCCTGATGGCTCTCATTCCACGAGGGACTGGGATTCTCAATGCACTGCGTGATCAGGTGATACGAAGTTACATTGGGGCTGGCGCTGTCCTCGGTGCAGTCAGCCGGCGGAGGGAACGCGGGGTCACAGCCGGGATTGGTGGGCGGCGGGCCATAGAGCGGAGAGATGCCTGAGGTAGGGTTGAACTGGGGCAAACCGTCGAAGGAGGCATCATTAAATTTGTTGTCCCTCCAATATTGACGGAGATAGCCCATGTAGTGATCGAGGCTGCGGTTTTCCTGCACCATGAAAATGATGTGGTTGAGAACTTTGACGGTCTGATTGATGTTGAATGTGGCCGTCGCGGAGAGATTGCTGTTCATCACTACGGTGCATGCGCCGGTCCCTTTACAGGCGCCGCTCCAGCCGGCAAAGTAGTCCCCCGTGGCCGGCGCCGGGGTCAGCTTAACGCTGGTGCCCGCGGCGAATGAGGCGCTGCAAGTGGGTTTGCAACCGATGCCCGCCGGCGTGCTCGTGACCGTCCCCGAGCCGGTTCCCACCAAGGTGATGGTCAGTGTATAGGTCGTGGGTGGAACCGTTGCGTTCTGAGGCGCAGTGGCCGCGCCCGCGCAAGTTGCCGCAATCGCGAGCAAAAGTCCACTTAGCCCGAGAATCGTTCGCCGCCAGTTTTGACAGTTCCTGGTCACAATAAACTTCCTTCAAGTTATGGATTAGGGACTGAGTTTAGATAGCCGGAAAGAACAGGACGGTTGTCGGGAAAATCCCCTCACAGAGCATTCACTTACCTCAATCGTGAATGGTTCCAGTAAGATTCGGAGTATGTCTCAGGACTACTTCCCTCGGCGCATTGCGTGCCTACAGCCCAGCGCCACGGTCATTCTCGACGCTATTGGCGCACTCGACAGGGTGGTGGCTTGCACGCGCTATTGTGCGGACGTTGTCGCTGCCGTTGCCGATGGTTCGCGCACGATCCTGGCAGATTCGTGGACGGCTGATACCTCGCAGATCCTCGCGGCTAAGCCCGATCTTGTGATCGCCTCCGTGCCCTATCAGGAAAAAGCGGTTTCTGAAATTTTGAAAGCGAGCGCCCCCTTCTTGGGATTGGCGCCAAAAACTCTGGCGGACATTTACGCGGACATTGCGATGATTGCGGGTGTCGTCGGCGCAATTGATCGCGGCCGAGATGTGATTGACGCCATGCGGCGGCGGATCGAAGAAGTTCGCGCACAAGTGGACGGAGCGGATCGCCCCAGAGTTTTCTGCGAAGAGTGGGGCAAGCCAGTGATCGCGTCGCAGCCGTGGGTGGCAGAACTGGTGGAAGCCGCCGGTGGTGATTTTGTTGGCGAACCTGGGCGAACTGCTTCTGCAGAGGAGATGCTAAGTCAGAATCCGGATGTATTCGTCGCCGCATGGTGCGGCGCTGGAGATCGCGTACCTCTGGAGAAGATTGTCGCCGGACGGGGCTGGCAACAGACCACCGCAGCGTTATCGGGCCGCGTCTTTTGCATCCGCGATGAGTTTCTGAATACTCCCGCACCCACCCTACTTCAAGGGCTAGACGCGCTGGCGTGGGCAATTCATCCCGAACTGTTCCCGCGCACGAAAGGAATCCGGCAGATTACTGAGGTTCACGCGTCCACTGCGTGAAAACCCGAGGCGTGAGTTAAGATTTCATCAATGCCAGCAACCACACGCATCGACGAAGTTCGCGACGAGATTAACCAACTGGCGCAATCGGCGCCTACGGCGCAAGATCTCATGCGGCAAATGGTAAAGCTCCTGCACGATCGCATGCTGAAATACAACTGGGTGGGCTTCTATCTGCTGGAGCCGGGCGCTAAGCCTCCGATGCTCGTACTGGGAGCGTTCGAGGGCGCGATGACGCCGCATGTTCGCATTCCGCTGAATGAAGGCATTTGCGGCGCCGCCGCTTCCAGCGGAAAAACCGTCGTGGTTGATGATGTCCACAAAGATCCACGTTATCTGGCGTGTTCGTTGGAGACTAAATCGGAGATCGTAGTCCCCGTCTTCGCGCACGGCAAAGTTGTCGGCGAACTCGACATCGACAGCCACTTCCCTGCCGCTTTTAGTTCCGAGCATCAGGACCTGGTACAACACTGTGCCATGCTGGTGGGAAAGAAGCTGGAAGCCTCCTCTTCATGAGAGTCGAGAAAGGCACAGTGCGCGCCCCGGAGATCGGCCGGGTGTGGCTGAACTCCGCTCCGCTCAGTTTCCGGCAACTGCGGGGGCGCGCGGTGCTGGTCGACTTCTGGGACTATACCTGCGTCAACTGCATCCGCACGCTGCCTTACGTGCAGGCCTGGCACGAGCGCTATCGCGACAAGGGACTCACCGTCATCGGTGTGCACACACCGGAGTTTACTTTTGCGCAGTATGAATCCAATGTGGAGCGGGGCATTCGCGAGTTCGGGCTGACTTACCCAATAGTGATCGACAGCGATCGCGAGATATGGAAAGCATTCGCCAATCGTTACTGGCCGACTAAGTATCTGCTCGATCATGAGGGGTATCTGCGTTACGCCCATTTTGGCGAAGGCGGTTATGCGGAATGCGAGCAGGTGATTCAGGAGTTGCTGCGCGAGATCGATCCCGCTGTCGAATTGCCGGCCTTGATGGAACCGGTGCGCGAGGAAGATCATGGGGGCACGGTCTGTTATCGGGCAACCGGCGAACTCTACCTCGGCTACGGTCGCGGACGGATGGGCAATGAAGGCGGCTTCAAGGAAGGTAAGATTGGCGATTACGCCTTCGCGGGGCCGACGGAAGAAAATTACTTTTACGCCGACGGCCGCTGGGCGTCAACAGCAGAATACTTCGAAGCGGTCGAGAACGGACCGCACACTTTGCGTTTGAAATACGAAGCGTCCGCCGTAAACTTGGTCATGGCTTGCCCCCACGCTGCTTCCGCAGAAGTTGTCATTCTTCAAGACGGCAAGCCGTTATCGCGCAAACAAGCGAGTCGCGACACGCGGTTTCGTTCGGCGGCGAACGGCGAGGAGAGCTTCGTATTGGTCGATTCCGCGCGCATGTATTTCTTGCTAGACAATCATGAATTCGGCGCGCACGAACTGGAACTGCGCTGCTCGACCGGAGTCGCCGCGTTCGCCTTCACTTTCACCAGTTGTGTCGATCCCGTAGCGAGCGCGCTGCAGGCAGCGAGCCCCACGCAGCCATGAAGCGCGTGGTCGCAGCCCTCATCGTGAAAGATGGCAAGCTGCTGGTCTGCCAGCGCACCCGGCATCAGACGATGCCGTTGAAGTGGGAGTTCCCCGGCGGAAAAATTGAAGAGGGTGAACAACCGCGCGATGCTTTGCGCCGCGAATTGGACGAAGAACTCGGAATCCTGGCCACTATTGGCGATGAACTCGCCCGTATTCAACACGAATATCCCAACGGCGGCATGGTGGAACTGCGCTTCTATGTGGTCCGGGATTATCTGGGAGAGCTGGAAAACCGCATTTTCCGCGACATTCAGTGGGTCGAGCCGGCCGACCTGCCCAAATTCGACTTCCTGGAAGCCGACTTCACTCTGGTTAAAGATCTGGCCGCGGGAAAATTGCTCTGATCCTGCAAGAACTTGCATCTTTCCGGGGCCACCATTCTGCGTTATAAGAGAAGCGGCGTTCGACGCTCTACCTGGAGGCTGCGATGCGAATTCCGTTTCTGGCCTGCGTTCTGCTGATATTATCCGTCAACTTCCTCAGGGCGGCGACCATCAACGTGCCCGGGGATCAGCCCACAATTCAGGACGCGATTAACGTCGCCAACACGGGGGACGTAGTCCTGGTGGCGCCCGGCACGTATTCCGAGAACATCAATTTTCTGGGCAAAGCGATTACCGTAAAGAGTTCGAATGGGACGAAGGTCACGATCATTGACGGCGGCAAGGTCGCACCAGTAGTGACGTTCTCTGCAGGGGAAACGTCCAAATCGCTGCTGCAAGGATTCACGCTGCAAAACGGATCTGCTGCGTTCAACACACAAATTGACGGTGGCGGAATCTATATCTCGAGCGCTTCGCCGACGATTGTCGGCAATGTGATTCAGAACAACACCGCCTGCAACGCTGGTGGGGGTATCGCGGCGGAGTTCAGTTCAGCTCGTATCCAGGGGAACGTGATCCGAAACAACTCTCAGGCGGGATGCAGCGGAGGTACGGGAGGAGGCGGAATCAATATCGGCGGCGCTGGCTCCGTTGTGGTTATTGGAAATCACATTGTAAACAACAGTTGGGGCACCAGCGGAGGCGGAATCTCTCTGTTCGCGGCCGGAACTCCCACGATCAGGAACAATATCATCAGCGGAAATTCCTCCAGCGGCAGCCAGGGCGGCGGAATGTGGATCGTCAACGACTCTAACGCGTTGATTGTCCAAAATCTTTTTTACGCCAACACGGCCTCACAAGGAGGCGCCATTTATTTGTCCATGCCGAGTGGCAGCACCGGGCCCATTCTGGTGAACAATACGATCATTGGCGGGAATGGCGCAACCCAGGGATCGGCCGTCTGGGCGGGAGGATTCGACAGCCAAGTGTATTTTTACAACAACCTATTGATCGGCTTGTCGACACAGAACGCTGTTTACTGCGATGCGACCTACAGTTCCGTGCCCCCGGTTTTCACCAACAATGACGCCTATAGCCCAGCTGGCTCCGGTCTTGAAGGAACTTGCGCCAGCGAGCAAGGCCAGAGTGGCAACATCTCTGCCAACCCGTTGTTTGTGAATGTTTTGAAAAGGAACTTCCAACTCCAGTCAACCTCGCCCGCAATCAATGCAGGAGACAATTCTGCTCCGGATATTCCGAAGAAGGATCTGGCTGGCCAGATCAGGATTGTGGGCGGCGTTATTGACCTTGGTGCCTACGAATTTCAGTGACGTGTTTGCTATAAATCTCAGCCGCCAGCCTTCCCGGTAAGCGAAGCCAACATCAGTGCGGTTGAGAGTGCAATCACGATGACGGTGGTTGCCCAAGCCACCACGTTGAAGAGGCGGGTATTGGTGTATTCGCCCATCAATTCCTTCTTGTTGATCAGCAGCAGCATGAAAATCAGTACGAATGGCAGAACGATTCCGTTCAGGACCTGCGACCATATTACGATCCGTATCAGTTGCTCGGCGGGGATCACCAGCACCAAGGCTGCGCCGGCAATAATCAGGAACGTATAAAGCCAGTAGAAGAACGGCGCTTCACTGAACTTCCGGCCGACGCCCGATTCGAAGCCCAGACCTTCGCAAACCGTGTAGGCAGTGGACAGAGGCAGAATCGAAGCCGCAAACAGCGACGCATTAAACAATCCTACGGCGAAAAGAATGTAGGCATAATCGCCGGCCAGCGGCTTCAAAGCCTGAGCAGCATCGGCCGCGTACTTAATGTCGCGGAAGCCGTGCACATATAGAGTCGCTGCGCAAGCTACGATGATGAACCACGCCACCACATCGGTGAAGACGCACCCGGTGACCACGTCGATTTGTGAAGCGCGATATCCCCTCTTGGTAACGCCTTTCTCGACAATGGACGACTGCAAGTAGAACTGCATCCAGGGAGCGATCGTCGTGCCGACGACACCGATGACCATGAACAGGTACGCCTGGTCGCGAAAGGCGCGAACATTGGGCGGTTTGAAGGTGGCGAGGGTGGCGTCCTTCCAATAGGGATGAGCCAGAATCCCGGCGAGAATGTAAGTCACGTAAAAGAACGACGCCGCCAGAAATACCTTCTCCACGCTTTTGTACTGACCCTTCACGACAATCAGCCACACAATTACGGCGCACACCGGCACTGTGTAAATGCGCGCCAGCCCGAACAATTCGAGGCTGGTGGCGATGCCAATGAACTCGGTTACCACGTTGCCGAAGTTAATGACGAGAATGCCGAGCATCATGAAAAACGTGATGCGCAGGCCGAACTCCTCGCGAATGAGATCGCTCAGTCCTTTGCCCGTGACGGCGCCCATGCGGGCGCACATCTCCTGAATCACGATCAGCGAAAGCGTGATCGGGATCATGGTCCACAGCAGAAGATGTCCGAATTGCGCACCGGCCTGGGAATAGACCAGGATGCCGCCGGCATCATTGTCGACGTTTGCGGTAATGAATCCCGGGCCGACGACGGCGAAGAACAGCAGAATCCGGGTTTTCCAACTTCTCAAGAACCTCATGCGCACATTTCGCAGACATAGGGATGGAGCAGTTAGTAGCTACCAACGACGCCACAGGATAAATGCACGCAGCGAATCGGCCAAACGAAAAGTGCGCGAGAGATGGGAATTTGAGATGTCGGACTTGGTGACCGTTGCGGGGCGGGTCTTAGGTCTTAGGTCTCAGGTCTTGGGCAAGTAGGTTGGTACGTCTCGTCCCCTCTGGTGCTGCGTCTTGCTCGACGATCTTTCGTCCCTAAGACCCAATTCCCAAGACCCAACACCGTCTTTCTACAACTTGCTTCGTAACATGCTGATCACGTCGTCGGAGGTTATGACCCCGTTGAGCCGGTTGCGCTCGTCTACGACCGGGAGAGTCTGCAAGTTGTATTTATCGAACAATTCGGCCACTTCATTTTCGCTAGCGCCTTCATGGGCCAGGACCAGCGGCTCCTGCGCTAGCGAGAGCATCGGAGTGGACAGTTGCGCCAACACGATTCTGGCCAGAGGCACGGCAGCGACCAGCGTTCCCTGAGAATCGACCAGGTAGATCGTGCTGACTACCTCCACGCCGCCTTCGAACTCCCGCAACGAGTCGATTGCGTTCTGCACGGTTGCGTTCACAGGCAAGCCAAGAAACTCGGTCGTCATGCGGCCGGCCGCGGTCTCTTCCTTGTGCTCCAGCAATTCGACTACGTCCTGCTGGGCTTCGGGCTCCATCTGAACCAGGATCTGCTCGGTACGATCCTGGGAGAGGTCGGCGAGCAGGTCGGCAGCCGCGTCGGGATCCATCTCCTCGACGATGTCGGCGGCCTTTCCTGAATCCAACGATTCGAGAATGGCTTTCTGAACCTTGGGCTGGACTTCCTCGAGCGCCTCGGCGGCGGTTTCTTCGTCCAGGGTCTGGAATACGGCCTGGCGCTCGTCGGGCGCCAACTCCTCGACAATGTCGGCGATGTCGGCGGGATGCAGTTTGGCCAAGCCTTCGTGCGAGATCTTGAGCTTCACCCGGCGGGCAGGATCGGTCTCAATCACATCGACGAAGTCCCAGGGGATATTGCGCGGTGGAATCTTGCCAAGCAAGGCGTGTAACGCGGTTTTCGGGGCTACGCCGCGCAGAAGACGGCGGATGGCGCCGCGTGCCCCGACGTCCACGGAGTGGACGCGCAGGATCTTCTCCTTGGCTGTGTCGAATTCCAGGTCAACGTCGTTGACGCGCACCACCTTGCGCCCATTGACGTCGATGACTTGCTGGTCAAGCAAATCGCGCTCCAGCAGGAACAGCCCCTCGGTGCCATTCGCAACCGGCCACTCTCCCGCTCCCGTGGTGACGCGAATGCCGCCGTTAATCTCCGATACCGCCGAGAAGGGCAGCAGGCGAATGCCGGACTTGGTTTTAACAATGAGCGACGCGATGCGAGAACGGTCTGGCCCGAGCGAAACTTCACGCACCCGTCCCGCCGCGCCAGATGGGTCATAGACCGTGGCGCCCAGCAGTTCGCTCAGGGCAAGCGTGATCATCCCGCTAGAGAATAACCAACTGGCGCGGGATTCGGAACGATTTTCTTCAAGGCGCTCCCGGCTTTCGGCTCTCGGCTTCCGGAACAACCTGTCGGTACTAAAGAACGGACACCGGGTGCCGGGTGCCGGAAGCCCCTATAATGAAGCAGTGCGCCTGCTCTTCAATATTTTCGGCCAGACTCTGACCACTCTCTGGGCGCACAAACTGCGCTCGTTCCTGACCATGTTCGGAATCGCCTGGGGTGTTGGTTCCCTGCTCTTGCTGGTCGGGGTTGGAGAGGGATTCCGGTCCGGCAACCGCAAGCAATTCGCCTCCATCGGCGAAAATGTGATGTTTATCTGGTCGGGCCGAGCTCCGGTGGTGCAGGGGAGTTTCACCGCTTTGCGGCAGTATTACCTTACCTTCCGTGACTACCAGGACATTGTGCGCGACTGTCCTAGCGTGGCGGCGGCCGCCCCGGTGATTGGGCGCAGCGACATCCGCGCAGTCAGCGATTTCTACCAGTCCAGCGGCCGAATCAATGGCGTTCCCGCGTCGATTCATCAGATTCGTTACTTGCCCATCCATGAGGGCCGCTGGCTGAATGAAATGGACGATGCGCAGAAGCGTCCGGTAATCGTGCTAGGGGATGAAACCAGGCGCACCCTTTTTCTCGGGCGGCCCTCCGTCGGCAGCACGATTCTGCTCAACGGCATCCGCTTCGAAGTGATTGGCACCCTGCAGCGCATCGGTCACGGCGACAATATGAACCAGAATCTGCAGAGCTATGTGCCCTTCAGCACCATGCACGAATTTTTTCCCCCGACCAATGTCGGCGAAGGCACCGACGTGATTTCGTTCATTAACTACCAGCCGAAATCCCGCGCCTTGCATGAAACCGCGAAGCAGGAAGTCCACCGTGTAATCGCCCGCAATCATGGCTTCGACCCGAACAATCCGGACTCATTCGATGAGTGGGACACCATCAAAACCGTGGACCAGGTCGGTAAGATTTTTGATGCCATGAACACGTTTCTGGGGGCCGTCGGGCTGGTCACGCTGGCGCTGGGAGCGATCGGGATCGTCAACATCATGCTGGTTGCGGTAGCCGACCGGACTCGCGAAATCGGGTTGCGCAAGGCGGTGGGCGCCACCAGCCGCAGCATCATGTTCCAGTTTTTTGTGGAAGGCGCCTTCCTCACGCTTCTCAGCGGGGGCATTGGCATCGCAGGAGCTGCGGCAATCATGAAGCTTCTGTCGGGAGTGGACATGGGCAACTTCGATCCGCCAAAGCTGGTAGCCTCAACTGCGGCATTAGCTCTGATTTCCCTGACCGTCGCTGGAGTCGCCGCAGGCCTCTATCCCGCCCGCCGCGCCGCAATGCTGGAGCCAGTGGAGGCGCTGCGCAAGGAATAACGCATGGGGGACTTGACCAACGAAGTGTTCGAACTCGATGCGCTAAACCGGCTCTCGGAACCGGGAGAGGAGGTAGCCACTCCTCCGTCCAGGCGCGCTCGTTCGTCCGTGGTCGTCACTGCCTACCGCGATCTTCTCGAACAAGCAGTGTCGGCCATGCGTCACGACCTCCGCCGCACCCTGTTGACCATGGCAGGGATGGCGTGGGGCATCGCTACCGTCGTGCTCCTTCTGGCTTATGGCAACGGCTTCGGGCAGGCCATTACGAATATTTTTGAGAGCTTCGGAGCAACGGCGGTAGGCGTTTTTCCGGGACGGACCTCGATGCAGGCTGGCGGCAATAAAGCCGGTGTGCTGATCCGCTTCACCAATGACGATATCGAATTGCTTCGCAATAACGTCCCGCTCTGCCGCAACGTGGGGCGCATGGTGTCTAAAGACTCGACTGTCCAGAACAATAACCGTTCGTTCACTTTTCCTGCTGACGGCATCGACCCCGCCATGCAGGACATCTGGAATCTGGAAGTCGCGCAGGGCCGCTTTATTAACGATGCCGATAACATGCAGCACGGCCTTTATGCCGTCCTCAGTTCGGAGGCTCGCGACCGGCTTTTCTCCGGCATGAATGCCGTGGGCGAAAGTATCCGGGTCGACGGCGTCACCTTTCAGGTCGTGGGCGTGCTCAAGCCGCGCATGCAGGAGGGAGACAACGATATCAATCGGGTCGTCTACATCCCTTTCAACTCGATGGATGTTATTAAAGATACGCACTACCTCGACGGCATGTGGCTCGATTCCTCAGGCTTGGATCATGTCAAGATGGCGACGTCTATCAAAGAGAGCCTCGCCCTGGCGCACAACTTCAAGCCTGACGATCCACGAGCCGTCTTCGTATTCGATGCGCAAAAGCAACTCTCGCAATTCGGCATCATCGCGGCGATGCTGAAGATTCTTCTCGGGGTGATCGGAACCGTTACGCTAAGCATCGGTGGGATCGGCCTGATGAACATCATGCTGGTCTCGGTCACCCAACGCACTCGCGAGATCGGAGTGGAGAAGGCCCTCGGTGCGCGCCGGAGGGACATCCTGGTGCAGTTTCTGGCCGAAGCCATGGTCATCACCGCCATTGGCGGAGTGCTGGGCATCCTGCTTTCGTATGTCGTATCTTTGTCGGTCGGCCGCCTCACCTTGTACAGCGCAACGGCCAAGTATGCCGAGGCGGGGGACATTCGTCTGGTCGTCTCGCCCATGATTCTTCTGGTGGCGACCACAATTCTGGCCGTGGTTGGCGTGATCAGCGGCATGGTTCCAGCCATGCGCGCCGCCAGTCTGGATCCCATCGAAGCACTGCGGTACGAGTAACTCCATAACAGAGTGAACCTCTGTGAGCCTCTGTGTCCTCTGTGGTTGGGATTGTGTGCGGTTAAAATCATTCCAACATGTCTGAGGACATTCTTTCGCGGCAGCCGCCGCCTGCCGATGCTCGGCTCGCGTACGGATCGGATGCGAATCAGTTTGTTGATCTGCGCCTGCCTGCGTCTAAAGGGAAAAGCAAGGACCCGTTACCACTCGTGATCAACATTCATGGCGGCTACTGGCGCGCGAAATACAATTTGGATCACGCGGGGCATTTGTGTGCGGCGTTGGCAGCCAAGGGCCTGGCGACCGCAAACCTCGAATACCGGCGAGTGGGCAACGAAGGCGGCGCCTGGCCCGGCACCTTTGCCGATGTCCGGTCTGCCTACCAATTCCTGGTTCAGCATGCGTCGGCCCACAATCTCGACGCCGGAAAGATCGTCGTCATGGGACATTCGGCCGGTGCCCAACTCGCGCTCTGCCTCGCTGCCCATGAGGCAGGCGTCACTCGTGTCGTCCCGCTGGCGGGAGTGGTGGATCTGGAGCGCGCTTACAAACTTCACCTGAGCAACGATGCGGTCGTTGAATTTCTGGGCGGCACGCCACAGGATGTGCCCGATCACTACCGCGAAGCCGATCCCATGCAGCTTTCGATTCCGCACGCGCGCCAATTCCTGATTCATGGCCAGGCCGATGACGTAGTCCCTCCGGAGTTCAGCCGTGACTACGTTTCGGCCAAGCAGAAGCGTTCGGGAGAAAAGAAAGAAGACGCTCACCTGCTGCAGATTCAAGGCGCGGATCACTTCGACTTGATTGACCCGCGCTCGGCGGCCTGGCAGAAGGTCGAAGAGACTGTGCTGCAACTCGCAACATAAATGAGACCTACGAACGAGGCGATCCACGTAGAGCTAAGGCTCTCAGAATAATCCGTGTTAATCCGCGTAAATCCGTGGCCATGAAGTTGTTGGCCGATCCCGTATAATCGTCGGTCACAGCGAGGAAACCTTTGCCCTTCGACGACCTCCGCCAGTGGATCGCCGCCCTGGACCGCGCCGGTGAACTCAAGCGCATTCAGACCGAAGCCGATCCTATTCTCGAGATTGCCGAAATCACCGACCGCGTCTCGAAAATGCACATGGGGGGACAGACGCCTTCGGCTGTCCGGCCCGGAGGTCCCGCTCTACTTTTCCAGAACGTTAAAGGCCATCCCGGCTCGCAACTTCTGATCAATCAATTCGGCTCCGAAGCCCGCATGAAGATGGCGGTCGGTGTGAATTCCTACGACGAAATCGGCGCGCGCATGCGCATGTTCATGGACATGAAGTCGCCGCAAGGATTTTTCGACAAGCTGAAGATGCTGCCGCTGCTCAGCGAAGCCGGAAAATTCTTTCCCCGCACCGTGCCCACCGGTCCATGCAAAGAGGTCATCAAGCGCGATAATTTCTCGTTGCTCGACTTTCCCATCCTGCAATGCTGGCCGAAAGATGCGGGACGCTTTATCACGCTGCCCTGCGTGGTCACTCGCGATCCGCGCTCCGGCAAGCGCAATGTCGGCATGTACCGCATGCAGGTCTATGACGAGCGCACCACCGGCATGCACTGGCAGCGCCAGAAAGTTGCCGCCGAACATGCCCGCGAGCGCATGCGCGCTTCTGTAGAAGGAAAATCGGCTGCGGTGGACATCATGGCGCGCAGTTCCGGCGGAAGCGTTTTGCCCGAAGGCGAACGTCCTTCCGGCAAGATGGAGGTCGCCGTCGCCATCGGCACGGACCCGGCCGTAACTTTTTCCGCCATCGTTCCCGCGCCTCCTGAGATTGAGGAATACCTGATTGCCGGCTTCCTGCGCGGCGGCCCCGTGGATCTGGTCAAGTGCGAAACCGTCGATCTGGAAGTTCCCGCAAGCAGCGAAATCGTTCTGGAAGGCCATGTCCACCTCGACGAACTCCGCAGCGAAGGGCCATTCGGCGATCACACCGGCTTCTACTCGCTGGAAGATCTCTACCCCGTCTTTCACCTGAGTTGCATCACGCACCGCAAAGATCCCATCTATGCCACGACGATTGTCGGCAAGCCTCCGCAGGAAGACGCTTACATGGGCAAGGCAGTCGAACGCATTTTCCTGCCGATGATGAAGCTCACCATCCCGGAACTGGTCGACGTCAACCTGCCGATTGAGGGCATCTTTCACAACCTGATGATCGTCTCGATCAGGAAGTCCTATCCCGGCCAGGCCCGCAAAGTGATGAACGCGATCTGGTCGTTGGGGCAGGCGATGTTCACGAAATGCATTGTGGTGGTGGACGAAGATGTCGACGTGCAGGATCTCGCCGACGTGACGCTGAAAGTTTTGAATCACATCGATCCGGAGCGCGACATTCAGTTCACGCTCGGCCCGATTGATTCTCTCGACCACGCCAGTCGGTTGCCGAATTTCGGATCGAAGATGGGCGTTGACGCCACGCGCAAATGGGCGAGCGAGGGCTTCACCCGTCCGTGGCCTGACGAAATTGTGATGGATGCAAAGACGAAGGCTCTGGTGGAGAGCAAGTGGAAGGCGCTCGCGAAGGAATTGGGACTGGAATGACCGAATCTAATTTTCCAGTTTGATCTTGGCCAATATCTGTACCGCTGCCACATCCACCGGTTTGTGCACTTCCATCCGAACCGCTGTCCCCTCCGCGTAGCGTTTGGCTTCCGCGATGATCTTGAGCACTCGCGCGGGGAGCTTGCTCTTCCGCGCTGCCGCGATGGCCTTGTCGCCCAATGCAAACGACGCCAGGAAACTGCCCTTCCCCGGCGCCAGGTAGACGATATTGCGCTTCTTGCTTTGCAGCCGTAGCGACCAGCCCGCTTTCGCAGAAGAACTGCCCCACTCCTCTGTTAGCTGGCACTCCTGCTTCAAGGTCGAGACCAGGTCCTGCCATAAACTCTGGCTCTTACCTAAAGCGAGCGCCACCTCAGCTTGACTCGGCGATTCGCTTCGGCCGGCGAACGCATTCGTCATACCGCCCCCTCAGTGCCCGATGCCCAACAGCGTTCTCACTCCCCAAACCGCGGCGAGGCCAAACGCCGCCATGAAAACCAGGCCCGTCATACGAGAAGAAAATGAACTTTTGCTCCAAGCCTGGAGCACCGCGACGGCTCAAACCACGAACAAAAAAATGGCCACCGCTCCAACCGTCTTCAGCAGCATGATGACTTCCTCCTGTGGATCACAAGGTTAGAGTTATCCTTCACAAATCGTTGTGATCGCGCAGTGACACGAATCACGCGTGATGATAGGCGTGGCTTGGTACGCTCCTGTGCACGGCGGATTAGTTGGCTGAATCTTTCTGTTCGGGCTGCAACGGCTGGTATCCCGAGCAGCGCAGCACAGGCAGGCGCGGGTATTTCGGAAAATTGGGATCCGTGGCCGAGAGTTGGCACAAGTAGAAAGTCGATCCCCGATCCGACTCCATCATTCGCATAAAGCGGCAAGTAGTGCACAGGCCAACAGTGCGCCGCAGTTTGTCGCCCGCTTCAGGACTCATCCTCAAAGAATACCGCTCGGCGGGGCGCTCGACGGCTGGAATGCGGGTGAACGCACTCCGAAAGGGCTTCCCTGCGCCGGGTGAGGAAGACTTTTCACTACAACCTGAAGAAAAATTCATCGAATTTTGCACCGACTTGCCTTGAAGGTGCCCAACTCATTTTGCTATAAGCCTTTGGAATAAAAGGGGGAGTTCCGCCATGCGTCCTTCTCGTCTTTCAGCTTTCGTGTGTCTTTCCGAGTCTCTGCGCGTTCTTCTGATTGGCATGATCGGTCTCGCCCTTTGCTCTCCGGCCGCCTCCGCCCAGCAGACGCTGGGTTCGATGAATGGCAGCGTCACCGACAGCAGCGGCGCCGTGCTGCCAGGAGCCAGCGTGAAGGCCCGCTCCACCGCCACGAACCTGGAATTGAATGCGCAGACCAAGAACGACGGCTCCTTCAGCATTGCCGACCTGCCCATCGGCACCTATGAAGTGAAATTTTCCAAAGAGGGATTCGAAACGGCCGTCTACCCCCAGATCATCGTGCAGGGCAACCGCACCAGCACGGTCAACGCCAAGTTGACGCCGGGAAAGGTGGCATCGGTGGTGACGGTAGAAGCGACTCCGCTGCTGAACCAGACCGATACGACTGCGGGCTACACGTTGGACGAACTACAAATCAACGAAACGCCACTCGCGACCGGCAGCTTCACCCAGCTCGCGATTCTAAGTCCTGGCGTCAGCGCCGACCTGTTGAACACTGCGGGCAGCAACGCCGGCTTGGGCAATCAGGCCATCTGGGCCAATGGACAGCGCGACACGAGCAATAGCTTCACCTTTAACGGCGTGAATGCCAATAACATCTTCAACGGCAAATCGACAAGCCAGGTGAGCTCAAGCCGCGTCGCGGTCAACATCGGCGAGAACGGAAACGGCGACAATCCCAGCGGAGAGATTGTGACCAGTACATCGGTCTATGGCGCAATCGGCCAAGCACTACCTTCCCCGCCGCCCGAAACCATCCAGGAAGTGCACGTGAACACCGCCATGTACGATGCTTCCCAGGGCGCGAATAGCGGTGCCCACATTGAGTACCAGACAAAATCAGGAACCAACGCGTTGCACGGCGGCGCTTACGAATACCACCAGCAAACGGGATGGAATGCGAATGAGTGGTTCTTTACTCATAATGGACTGCAGCGACCGAATATGCATCGCAATGTATTCGGAGCGTACATCGGCGGGCCCATCAAGAAAGACAAACTGTTCTTTTTTGGTTCCTATCAGGGCCAGCGCGTTTCTGACCAATTGCTCGCGACCTCATT
>Ga0209168_10001798_pt1 | contig 16325 bp, 16 predicted proteins | sample Coa_R1_FD_187156 | JGI IMG/M metagenome (GOLD analysis project Ga0209168, IMG submission 187156) | Surface soil microbial communities from Centralia Pennsylvania, which are recovering from an underground coalmine fire - Coalmine... | ecosystem: Environmental > Terrestrial > Soil > Unclassified ... | reverse complement strand
GGCAAGGCCTATTCGGCGCAGACGTGTACTAACGGCCAACTGCCGTCAGGGACTGCGGTAGTCACTTACGCCTATGACGCGGGCGCGAACGGCATCGGCCATCTCACCAGCCTGACCGACCAGGCGGGCTCAGGCAGTTACAGCTTCGACGCCCTGGGCCGGATCGGCAGTGAGAGCCGGACCATAGCCGGAATCCAGAAGAATCTCAGCTACACGTACAACCTGGATAATTCCGTGGCCGCGTTAAAGTACCCGAGCGGCGCGGTCGTGACCTACACCCCGGATGCAGCAGGCAGGATTCTCTCTGCCGTCGACTCGGGCAACAACATCAACTACATCACCGGAGCCACCTACGGGCCGGATAGTGCCCTCACCGGCTTCATCAGCGGCAACAGCAGCAGCTTTGCCGGGATTACGAACACCTTCAGCTACAACACGCGCCTGCAGCCCTGCCGCCTCTCCGCAACCACGGGTACGCAGCCTGCCTCCTGCACGGACGGGACAAACATCGGCAATGTAATCGATCTGAGCTATGACTTCCACCTGGGCAGCGGGAACAACGGCAACGTCTTCCGCCTGGTCAACAACAAGGACCTCAGCCGCATCCAGACCTTCACCTACGATGCCCTGAACCGTCTCACCTCGGCGCAGAATGCGGGAACGGACTGCACGAAAACCACCGTGAACGGCAAGACCGCATACTGGGGCAACACCTACGGCTACGATCCCTGGGGCAACCTGTTGCAGAAGACCGTGACCAAGTGCTCTGCGGAAAATCTGAGCGTAACGGCCCTGGCCAATAACCAGTTGTCAGGTTATTCTTACGACGCTGCCGGCAACATGACCCACGATGCGACCACCGGCAACAACTACACCTTCGATGCCGAAAACCGCATCACCGGCGCGGCGGGATTCACTTACACCTACGACGCAGATGGAAACCGTGTCGAGAAATCGAACGGAAGCACCGGAACGATCTATTGGTACATGTCTCCGGGCATCGTGGGTGAATCGGACCTGAGCGGCGCTCTGCAATCGGAGTATGTGTTCTTCGATGGCGAGCGTGTAGCGCGAAAGGATTTCCCTGGCAATGCAGTTTCTTATTATTTCTCGGATCATCTGAAGACTGCCTCGGTGATTACGAATGCGGCAGGCACAATCAAGGAAGATGAAGATTACTATCCCTGGGGCGGCGAGCTGCAGTTCGTCAACAATGACAGCAACCACTACAAATTCACCGGCAAAGAACGCGACGCTGAAACCGGGCTCGACTACTTCGGAGCACGGTACTATGGGAACCGGCTGGGCCGATGGATGAGCCCCGACTGGGCAGCGAAACCGGAAGCGGTCCCTTACTCTGACTTGCACGACCCTCAATCGCTTAATCTCTACAGCTATGTTCGCAACATTCCCACGACGAGAATCGACGGCGACGGGCACGATGACGACGATGGGCCAGTGATGAAGTGGCTCAAGTCGCTCATTCAACCCGCGATGGACGTCCACAGTTCCAAAGATGGTTCTCGGGCCATCGACAATTCCCGGGTGGATCCAGTGACGAACACAACGAATCGTCAAGTTGTTGCAGACGCTACAGATAAAGTGGCCACAGGAGCGGAGGTCATGGCCACGATAGCGTCTTTCGCCGACTTTAGTGGACTTGGCAATGCCGGCCACTCTATGGCGCGCAAAGACCCGGTCGGAGCCCTGATGGGAATGGCGTTCGTTCACATTCCCGGTGGCGGTAGCATCGGCATGACGGAGGCAAAAAGCCTTGTAGGAGAGTGGTCGAAAGGAGGGTTTGAGACTGTGGCAGACTCACTGCGTTACCATCACGGAGAACATGGTGCAGAGGTTGGAGCCAAAAATGTTTGGCAGTATATGAGGAAAGCAGATGGCTTTAAGCAAAACCTGAAGGGAGCCGCCAAGAGCTCCATTCCGGGTTCTACTCCAGGAGTTACCCGATATGCGAAAAAGGGAAAATATATTGATCTGGATACAAACGGTAAGATAATCTCATTTGGTAAGGCTAACTAGATGACTATTGACGAAAAACTTGCAAGGCAGATCGAGCAAGAGTATCGGAATGATTTCATATCACCATTCCCGTTAGATGATGTACGAAAGCTGAAAACTATCGATCCGTACAATTGGCAGTCGTTACATGGCGGGCTTGACATGTACTTCGCGTATATTGCGGGTTATGCTTCCAGTGCCCTCCGTTTGGGCCGAAGACCATTACCAGAGATAGCTGAGGCGCGAAAGTATTTGTCGCAATCATTTTTCGAGAGATATGATTCTCTCGCTCCTTATAGCCACGGGATCACGAAAGAGGCAACTCCGAATCTTCATGCCAGATTAGAAACTGTAGAAGAGCTCCGCAAGCAGCTTTTGGTGCTCATGGACAACATCCTAGCGGAACCTGAATGTCGGCCAGGTGCCCCAGGCCTCCCCGGCTGACCTCAGCCCAGAATGCTGGGACCGATTGTACAAGAAGTTACCGTGGCCGATTGCAGTGCCGAGAACCTGAGCGTGACGGCCCTGGCGAACAATCAGTTGTCAGGTTATTCGATAGCCTGTCCCGAACTGCAGGGCGAAGGAATGCCGAATGGCAATCGCGTGGAGAAATCCAACGGCAGCACCTGAATCATTTACTGGTACATGTCTCCGGGCATCGTGGGTGAAAAGCGATCTTGCAGGCTCGCTGAAATCGGAGCACGTCTTCTTCGCTGGTAAGCGTGTCGCACGAAAGGATTTCTCTGCCAGCACAACGTCGGTTTCGTACTACTTCTCGCATCACCTGAAAACCGCTTCCGTCATCACGAATGCCGCTAGCACAATCACGGAGGACGAAGATTATTATCCCTGGGGCGGCGAGTTGCAAATCGTCAACTGCGATTCGAATCACTACAAGTTCACCGGCAAAGAACGCGATGCAGAAACTGGGCTCGATTACTTCGGAGCTCGGTATTACTCGAACGTGTTGGGCAGGTGGGTTTCAGCCGATTGGTCGGCCGTTCCTGTTCCAGTTCCTTATGCCGATCTTACCGATCCCCAAACACTGAATCTATATGGCTACGTACGTGGTTTGCCAACAACCAAGGCTGACCTTGATGGCCATGGTTGGTGGGAAAAGCTCAAGAACTCCTTCGGCGACGCGGATTGCTGGTGCGAAGGGAAGGAAGCGGAAGAGGCAGCTAAGAAAAATCGTGAGAACAGGGAGAGGATAGAAAGACAGCAGCAAGAGATCCGGCAAGCGTTCATAAAGGAATACGGATATGATCCTCAACTAGTGGCCGGGATGCTGGCCTTGGGAGTTGCTGGCGTCTACGCTGATCTTAACGGTGGCTTTGACGAGGAAACGTCAACCCAGGGCGAGGCTGAAGAATCTGAATCTGCCGAATTGCAGCCTTACGAGGAGGGAGGTGGACATCACGTTCCGGCGAAGAGTGCATTCCGGGGCGCTACGGGATATGATGCCAACAGAGCTTTGGCAATACCGAACGCTGAGTTAAAGCGGTTGGGTATTAGTCACACTAACGTGACCACTGCGCAGATGGAAATGTATAAGGCACTCTCACAAAGTGGTTCCAAGCTAACGTGGCAAGGGGTGGAGAAAATTGAAACTCAAGCCCTGGTTCGAGGGGGAATGAGTGAGAGCATGGCGCGGCAGACTGTACAAGGAGCTATCGCGGCACTGAAAAATGCCGGTGTCTCTGGTCCAACAAGAATCCCCTGGGGAGGAAAGTGAAGATGTCTCGCAAGGAACAAGTATCTCGCCCCGCTGATGCCTATAAAGCAATCATTGACCAACTCGTGACGGAGACGAGCCACAGTGTCTCCGAAAAGCTCGTTGCCCAGGAGGGTATCTTTTCGAGAGCCCCAGCTGACGAGGCACTTAATTCGCTTGTTCGGTCCCTCTCGACTGAGCAACAGGATTTGCTGGCAAAGATGCTTCGCGCCGAGCGTACGGCGGCTATTCACGATGTATTGGCAGTTTTGTCATGGTGGCTGGAAGCTGGAGGACTGGCTTTCACGTTTCATGGTGAATCGATGCCTGTGGATCTTAGCGGCATGGGTTTGCATGGTGATTATATTGGTCGTCAGCGTGGCTGGGATTGGCCGGATGATATAACCGGAAACTAACGGGCATTGGCCCTCGTTACTTGGGTTCTCGTCGCACCCGTCCCCCAGCGCTCTTGGTTTATGCGAGGAACAGGATTAGCCGGAATCCGCCCCAAACACTTCTTGCGGTGGCGAACCTAATCCTGGCAGCGTGGTGATTTTCGGGGCACGCCGGGAGCACGAGTGGCGAATCCGGCCCGGTGAAGGTGAGAAGTTAGCGTTTTCGTAGAGCTGCGCAAGGTTGATAACCGCCATTGGAATACTGGGCAATACCTACAACGCCTGGGGCAACCTGCTGCAGAAAACCGTGACCAAGTGCAAGCGCCGAGAACCTGAGCGTCACGGCGTTGGCCAATAACCAGTTGTCCGGCTACAACGTAGCCTGTCCTGAGCTGCAGGGCGAAGGAATGCTGCCGGCAACATGACCCACGATGCCACCACGAACCTGAATTACTCCTTTAACCAGGAAAACCGCATCACCGGCGCCGCTAGTTATACGTACACGGTAGCCTGTCCTGAGCTGCCAAGGCGAAGGAATGCCGATGGAAACCGCGTCGAAAAATCCAGCGGCAGCACGGGAACAATTTACTGGTACATGTCGCCGGGGATTGTCGGTGAAAGTGATCTAACCGGAGCTCTGAAGTCGGAGTATGTGTTCTTCGGCGGTGAGCGTGTTGCACGAAAGGACCTCGCCGGCAACGCCGTTTCCTATTACTTCTCCGACCACCTAAAGACCGCCTCGGTAATTACCAATGCGGCGGGCACCGTCACGGAAGACGAAGATTATTATCCCTGGGGCGGTGAACTTCAGTTCGTCAACAGCGACTCGAACCACTACAAGTTCACCGGTAAAGAGCGGGATGCCGAGACGGGACTGGATTACTTTGGAGCGAGGTACTATGGCAACTGGCTCGGACGATTCATAACGCCCGATAGGCCTTTCGCTGACCAACATCCAGAACATCCACAATCATGGAACCTCTATGCACATGCCCTTAACAATCCCCTGAAGTTCGTTGATACCAATGGTAAGTGCAACGCCCCAGCTGTGGGTAAGGGACAAGTGGGAATCTGTCTCGACACTTGGATCAAGAGCAACTGGTTTAATGGGATCGGACGAGGAGATGGCAATAATTGCTTTTGGCAAGTTGGTTTGGCCCACTTCGGTGGTTTGTTCTGGCCCACCTTGAGGCGTTAAGGGTTAAGAGGATCGAGTTCTGTTCTGCCGGAGCGTAGCCCGAAGGGCGGAGCGGAGGCAGAACGGAACTCGATTTCCTCAGGAGCAATCCTTGCGTTTCTTCCGCAAGGTTCTGCGAAAGCGATATGACTCCGAACCTGTTTCGATAATGTGAGCCTGGTCGGTCAGCCGGTCGAGCACGGCCTTGCACAGCCGGGCATTGGTAAAAACCTGCGGCCACTCGGAGAACGGCAAGTTGGTGGTCACGATGATGGCCGCTCTCTCCGCCCGCTCGGCGATCACCTGGAAGAGCAATTCGGCGGCAACCTCGGCCAACGGGACATAGCCCAGTTCATCGATCACGATCAGTTCCACTCGCGACCAGCGTGCCAGCATCCGACTGAGGCTCTGTTCGCGTTGTGCCTCGACCAGTTGGTTGACCAATGCGGCTGCGGTCGTGAACCGTACGCGCTTTCTCTGGCGGCAAGCCGCGATGGCCAAGCCGCTGGCTAGGTGAGTTTTCCCGGTACCCGGTTCGCCCACCAGCAGCACCGGTTCGGAGCGTTCCAGATAGCCGCCTTCGGCCAGGGCTCGGATGCGCGAGGCCGGGATGTGGGGCGACTGCGCAAAGTCGAACTCTTCCAGCGTCTTCATCCGGGGCAGGTGTGCATCCTTGAGCCGCAGGCCGATCGAGCGCTGTTGGCGCTCTTCGGCTTCGGCCTGAAGCAGTGCTTCCAGATAATGAAGATGGGAGTGGTTCTGTTGCCTGGCTTCTTCGGCTAGAGATGCGAACTGAGCGCCGATGGCACCCAGTCGCAAAGTCTGGCAGAGTTGAGCGATGCTTGCGGCTTCCATACTCATGCCAGCACCTCCAAGGTCAGCAACTGGTTATACTCGGCCATGGTAGGCAGCGGACGTTCGTAGGCAGCCAGGGCACCAATCTCGACCGGAGTTGCGGCCGCGTGCTGCAGCGCATCGCTCATGAGCAGATGACGGATGGCAGCCACATCCGTGCAGCCCAGAACCATGGCTTGTGCCACCGAAGTTTCTAGCTTGGCGTAGCCGAACTCGCGGCCCATGCTGATGATCGCCACCATGGATCGCGTTCCACACTGGCGTCCATGCTTCTCATTCATCAACTCCCATAGCTGGTCATAGCTTTCCGGCCATCGGCCCTGCGCCCTCCACTGCGCCAGCGGCTTGGACCCGCGCAAGGCTCCGGGCTTGCGTTCCAGCACTTCGAGGTAGTGTTCCAGATCGAGGATCTGCTGCGCACGCGCATAACTGCGCTCGTGCTGCGCCAGGGGCAAACCGTTCTGCCGGAACTCAACCACTCTGGAGTAGGCGCGGGCCTCAACTACCGAACCCGCCTTCAGCGGCACGGAGTAGAAGTTGGTCAGCACCTTTGCACATCCTGCCTGATCCACCTTCGGAAAGCTGACTTCGGCTAACTCGAAGTCTTCCCCGGGGAGTGGCAGCAGGTGTTCCTTTTCCATCAGTAACCGTGCCCCCACACTCTCCTGGCGCCCAGCGATCATGCGGTTCTCATCGTGATGGCAATCGACCACTAGCTTCCCGTTCAGTTCCGCAAGATCGCCTGCCACCGGTATGGGAACCCAGTGATTGCGGCGGAAGTAGCCCACTTCGCCTTCGACCCCGCCCTTCTCGTGGCCTTCCCCGGGCGTGCAGAAATCAGCCTGATACTGCCAGTGCGAACGGAAGGCAATGAAGCGAGCCGTCAGCTCCCGCTCGTAGCCGCGAAGGATCTTCTTCACGGCACTGGAAAGGTTATCGTAGCGAAGACGGCGGAAGACCCCGCCAAAGTAATGGAACGCCAACTCGTGCGCTTCCAGAAACGCCTGCTGGGTGGCCCGCAGATAGGCACAGTGAAAGGCCGCTCCGCTGGCCATCGAACGCAGCGAGAACACCTGCAGCTTCACCCGTTCGCCGCCCAGGTCAGCATAGGCTTCATACCAATCGACCTGGGCTTCGACGCCCCAGTCGTAGCTCTGCGGCACGAAGGTCTCGCGCTCGCCCCATCCCAGCGCTTGCCTCCGCTGCTCCACGTACTGTCGTACCGTGCGCTGGGCCGCGGTGCAGCCCGGCACTTCCTCGCCTATCCGTTTCCAGATGCGGTGCGCCGTATGCCGTTGTTTGCGGGGTGCCTTACGGTCCGCTTCCAGAATCTCTTCGATTAAAGCGACCGCTGGCACCATCTTCGTCCGTGGACGTTCGGTCTTCTTTCTGCGCACTGGAACCGCACTGCGGATCGCTTCTCGCACCATCCGCCGATGCACTCCCAGCTTGCGCGCCACTCCCTGAATCGTCCCCTCCGATCAAGTTTTCACTCAATCAGACTACGGAGTTCGCTTTGCCTCAGGTGGGCCAATTTAAACCGCCGAAGTGGGCCACTTCAGAATGCCAAAATCAAATAATCGCGGGCCTGTCGCGAACGACCCCAAAAGCAGCTTCCGCTCGGAAGAGAAATGGGTAATCGATTACAAGAGCCATAAGATCGTTAGCCACGAGGCGTACGCACACAGGAGCGGTGTGCTCCGTGAGAACTGGGGACCACGAGGCACCGTGGAGTCCAGCGCCGAAAATCAGCACGTAGACAAGGATGGGAATTTATACTTCAGGGATCATTTGGACGCAGAAAACGGATTCGGTCAGGCTATAACGGGATTAGGGCCGATTGAACATGACATTGTATTCAAGATATCGCCGGATGGAACGGTCGACGTCGACGCAGCATCAAGAAAAGCCTTCCCATCTCTGGAGATTTGGTCATATGACGAAAACGGCAATTCGACCCTGATGTGGTATATTCCGCAAAGGAACCAGGACGATCTAAACCATCCCGGCAATCAGTATTTCCATGGTAAGCAATCGCGGTCGAATGGCAGCGCTGCAGATACCACAAATTCAGTGGCTCCGGATGCAGGTTCGTCGACTGGATTGGTCAAGTGCCGTGGACTTAGCTGTAACTGAGCCAAGAGTCACAATCTGCGATTACACACTCAAGCTAGGAGGTTCCTTCGATGAACGAAATCGCCCCGATGAAATCAGAACACCTGTTTATGCTCGCCGGGTTGGCCTCTGCGCTCATAACTCTAACACTCGGTGGTTTTTGGATTGTGGTTTTCGAACTGGGCACAGGGTTTATTTTCGCGGTTGCTCTGTTTACAGCTGAAAGCTTGCTGCAACGCCGCAGTCGGGTCTCAGCAAGGACTTCGCTTTGGAAACGACTGTCTGCCGGTGCCATTGTCGCGATCTCATACGTCATTGGCGTCATGATTGTCGCCACCGTCGGGGTTCTGTTTGACCGACTCGGAGTCCGGTCGCGAACGCTTACTTTGGTTTGCGGAATGAGTGTCGCTGGCACATCCACGTCTTTTGCTTTCTATGGCGCTCTAAGAATAACTACGAAGGCTCAACGGGTTGCCTTGCTCCAACTCTTGCTGATCGCTCTTGCAACAGCGGTAATCTCGGGATCCGCAGATGTGTGGGGCCAGGGTTCGCTAGTGCTCGGGCCCCATTGGTTCACCTCGCCGGCGTGGGCGACCTTGCTCGTTATAGGCGAGACAGGCTTTGCTTGGGTATGGGGCAAATCGAGGCTGACTCCGTCGCCCCCGCATCATTTGAGCGTCAGGGCTAGATTGGCAGACGGGGCTGGTCGTGAGTTGCATCCGTAAATGCCGATGATGCCCCAGCCGGATTCTCTAGGCGTGTGTCTCCCGTTAAGCTATCTTTACAGTTCCGACCTTCCCGCCCGATCCGCTTGCCCTCAGTCCGAATTACCGGACATCTCGGTTCAGTTCGCCCGGTCTGGAATGCCCCATTTCTCGCTGTACACGCGATCTGATTGACGTCGCACACTCAACGCGACCATACTGCTGCTAATCATGCTTTGGAACTACCTGACCCCCGACCAAGCCGCCGTACACAAGCTCTGCACTGAGGCCAATATATCGCCCCTGCCGCCGCCGGCCTGCGGCTGCAACGTTCCGGACAATCAGAACAACAACAACAGCAAGGAGAACAACAACAACTCCAAGAGCCAAAACACCAGTGGTGAGCAAAGTGGCTCTAGCCAGGGACAAGGGAAATCAGGGACGCAAGGTCAACAGGCTGGGGAAACGGAAGGAAATGATTTAGGACGGTCATCCACCACAAAGCAGTCAGGAGCGCAGGGCCAGAACACTGAGACGACAGTCACCGACCCTGCTGGACGCATCCCGCCGCGTTCCTCGATCCCGCCAAAACGAAGCAGCGCAAGGAAGCCGCCGCCGATCCCGCCGCCGTGGACCTGATGGCCGCGCTGGACCGCGACGCCGCCGAGGACCCCGAGGAATGAAATAGTTAGCGACGCGGCGGAAGGTCAAAGAGTAGTCAAAGAGAAGCCAATCCAGCCAAACCCAAAACGGGACAGAGATATTTTTCTTTAGCTGCCTGTTTGGAATCTCCGCACTACGACGCAGTCAGGCCCGCGCCGATCTGCCGGCGCTGGTATACCGCCGTATACCTTCCAGGGGTGATGTGCCTATCGAAATGCCGACGCCGAAGGCGGCGAAATGGCGCACTGCCGGCAGCACGAAAATCCTCTTGCCATCACGCGCAGCAATGGCCCACAAACCGCGCTGCCGTGGGTTTATAGCTGCGTTCAGAGTGGCTGTTGCCCTACAATGTCCCCAGGCCGCCAGAGCGCGGCTAAAAGAAAAAGCTCTTTGAAAACTTAAGCGCCTTTGATGTTCACGTAGCCGAAAACTCGCATCAGGGGGGTACACGGTGAAAAACCGCGCATGCATCAGGATCGACCGCCGCTAAGTCGAGAACTGCGTTAGGGATAGGGCGCTATTACTACGGCGCAGGCATCGGGCCGGAGTGATTGGTACATGTCGCCGGGCATCGTAGGAGAAAGTGATCTTACGGGCTCGCTGAAGTCGGAGTACGTTTTCTTCGGAGGGGAGCGGGTGGCCCGTCGCGATCTGCCGGGCGGTACCGTTGCGTATTACTTCTCCGACCATTTGAAGACCGCGTCTGTAATCACCAACGCGGCGGGGACCATCACGGAGGACGAAGACTACTACCCATGGGGCGGCGAACTGCAATTCGTCAACAGCGACTCGAACCACTACAAGTTCACCGGCAAAGAACGCGACGCTGAAACCGGGCTGGACTACTTCGGAGCACGCTATTACGGCAACTGGCTGGGACGCTGGATGTCGCCGGATTGGGCTGCTAAGCCCGAAGCCGTACCGTACTCCGATCTCGGCGATCCGCAATCGCTGAACCTCTACAGCTACGTGAGGAACGTTCCCACAAGCAGGGCCGATCCCGATGGACACGAGGATGCCGCTACGGCAGTCATGGGGTGGGTCGTGAGTCATCCCCAGGCAGCCGCGGCGATTGCAGCAACCGCCGATAAGATCGGGGCTGTGGTGACGGCAATTGGCTCGACTGTATCCAAGGTAGCCACTACAACCGTCGGGACAGCGGTACTCGCTGTGAGCTACTTGGTAAGTCCCGGATCAGGGGGCGCGAACAGTTCGAACGACACTCATGGTCCGGCTGCGAACGTGGGGAAGGGCTCGCCACCGCCAGGAACGCAAACCAAGACAGGAAATCCCAGCAGACCCGGCACCCTCGGAAAACCGGATCATCAGCAAACTGTCAAGGAAGAAGCTGAGCGGCTAAACGGCCAAGCAGAAAAAACGATACCAACGGAGGGGGGATTGAAGGACAGTCGCAGGGCAGATGCAGTGGGCACGAACCCGGAAACCGGTGCTCCGGAGATTGTTCAGGTATATCGCCCGACACCTGCAGGGAATATTCCCAAGCGGGAGGTTGACGCCGCCAACGATATAGGGAATGCGACAGGAATTAAGCCCACGATGGTTCCGGTACGCCCGGCGAAACCCGATAAGAACGCTACCGATTGAGAACTATCAATGGGAAGACAAATTCAATTTCACTCGCTACCCTACGACTTGAAAGCGTTCTTAGAGTTTGTCCAAAATCGTGACCCTGTAATCGTCACTGAGCGGAGCTCCGACACTCCCGAGATTAGGTCAGTTGCTGATCCTTCGTCGCAGACTCAGGTGATGATCCTGTGGAACCAGGCTATTCTCGGTTCGTTGACGCGAAAGCACATTGTGTATCCCGGACGAGCGTATTACGGTGTGGATGCATCGCTGCCGACGCTCGAGCTCGCACCCTCTGAGATCTGTGACTGGAACGGGAGGGAAGCGTTATTGCAAGGGCGCCTTTACGGATTCTTCGACAATCCCTCGCCCGAATATGAGAAGTGGTTCAACTCTCTAGCACGATGGATTCGTAATAATTTTGTCAAAGTAGCGATACCACTACCTGGAGGGTACGTCGGTTCCGCAGCCTATGACTGGTTCAAAAAAGGAGGGTTACTCTTGCCAGGGTTTCGACCTCCACAATCGGGCAAGTGGCTCTCCTGGGTAGAGGCCCAGGATCAACAGCGCGCAGTTTTCTAAATAAACGGCTTGTGATCGCATTCGACTTCTGGAGTGCTGATCCAGCGGTTGTGGCGAACCCGAGGCGGGTGAAGGTGAGGTCTTCTTGTTTCCGACCTGCCGTGGAAGGGGTGAGAGTTTATGCCATGCTGCGCATGCGTGCAGACGGAAACCGCATCGAAAAATCCAACGGCAGCACGGGTACGACTATTGGTACATGTCTCCGGGGATTGTCGGTGAAAGTTGACCTAAGCGGAGCGCTGAAGTCGGAGTATGTGTTCTTCGCCCCTGAATGTCAGAGGTCTCGGAGTGCCGTGGGCCGAGTGCTTCCGATTCGCGCCCGATCACCCGATTGCGCCACACGACCAGAATGCCGGGAAGCAATCAGTGGCTCTTATGAACTGCGCTTTCAGCGCAGCCACCCGGCTGAGTGCCGAGCGCTTAAGCGGGCAAGAAAAAAGGGTGTTCGAAACGAACACCCGTCACAACTATTTCCCTTGATGTGCGGAGACTTGGCTCCGCTCCAAACTACTTTTTCTTTTTCTTCTTAGCGGCTTTCTTTTTTGCTGCCATTGTGAATCCCCTCCTTTAACAGGATTTAATTCCTTTGGGACTTTAAACCGAGCAACTCTACGAAAGCGGAGTTGCTCTTTTTACTTTCATCATGATATTGAGGGACTGCATTTCACTTGTCAATAGAAATCTTTCGTGCGCAATCGAAAACACACTCCCTCTCAAACTCATGTTTCATCTTCGCGGCGAGAAATTCTGAACATCAGTGCAAAGAAAGTAGTGAACGCGATCAGCGGAAGCAGGTTCGGTTCTTCAATCACCCACTTACCAACTTACCCAATTACCAAATTCTTCAAGTGTCTCTGTGGGAGGTGATCGTTTTCAACTCCTGCCCGATTCGCTCCAAACACTGCCGTTGCACCTCCGCATCATCGCCAAAGCCCGCGAACCAGTGAACATCTGGCTCGCGCCGGAACCAGGTGAGTTGCCGCTTGGCATAGTTGCGATGTCCCTGCTGCGCCAGCGCCATGGCCTGGTCGAGGCTCAGCTCGCCGCGCAAGTGCTGCGCTGCCTGCTTGTATCCCAATGAATCCAGCGGACGCGCCGCCTGCCCATAACGTTGAGTCAGCGTTCGCGTCTCTTCGATCAACCCGTGTTGAAACATCTCTTGCGCGCGGAGATTGATTCGTTGATAGAGCGCCTCCCGGTCAGGATTCAGTCCCAGGCGCAAAATGCGGAAGCCCTGGAGCGCATTCCGCCCTTGCTCCCATAGCTCCGTCACGCGGCTCCGCGAGCGGATGCATATCTCCGTGGCGCGGATTATTTTCGGGACGTCATTGGGATGAATCCCCTCTGCGGCCGCGGGATCAAGCCGCCGCAGCAGCCGGTGAAGATAGTGCGGACCCCGTTCTTGTGCGCGCTCCCGCAGCCGTTCCCGCAACTCTTCTGACCGTGGCGGCCCGGAGAATAATCCTTCCAGCAAAGCGCGCAGGTAAAGTCCGCTGCCGCCCACCACAATAGGCAAGTGACTGCGCAGGCGGATCTCATCCAAAGTCTGCCGCGCAAGGCGCGAATAATCCCCGGCGGTGAAAACTGCCGTGGGCGGGACAACGTCGATCAGGTGATGGATGACGCGTGCCCGTTGTTCCGGCGTAGGCTTGGCCGTGCCAATTTCAAACTCCCGGTAGATGGCCACTGAGTCGCAACTGACGATCTCTCCGCCAAGTGATTCCGCCAGAACCAATGAAAGCGAGGTCTTCCCGCTGCCTGTCGGGCCGAGAATCACCGCCAGCAGCGGCAGGTTCATGTTCCGCTCCACCAGTGGCGCAGCACCACTACCAGCAGAATGAGCAGGGCTGCCAGAGCAAGGCCAAGCACCTGTTGGCGGGAGCCATTCATGATGGAGTAGGTTAACCTATTCCTGTGAAATACAAATTTGGGGATTTCGAGGCTGACCTCAAAGCTGCCGAGTTGCGCAAAAATGGCGCTCGGCTCCGCTTGCAGCTTCAACCCTTTCAAGTGCTCGTGGCCCTCTTAGAGCGTCCCCGCGAAGTCGTCAGCCGGGACGAACTGCGCCAGCGCCTTTGGCCGGAAGATACCTTCGTGGACTTCGACCACGGTCTCAATACCGCTATGGCCAAGGTGCGCGACGTATTAGGGGACTCCGCCGCCAGCCCGCGCTACGTGGAGACGATTGCCAAGCGCGGCTATCGTTTTCTGGCCGATGTGACCGCGGTTCCGGAACCATCGCCGACCATCGCCGCCGGCCTCCCTGGCAACAACCTTCCCCAGCCTCCCGACCCGCAGCCCATTCCTGATGAACTTGCGCCACAGGCCCCCCAATCTGAACTGCCCCGCGCCAGCCGCCGGACGGCGAGAGTTTTATTTGCGCTTTCCCAGATCATGTATCTGATTTTTTATCTTTCAGCCTTGTTCCGGCTTGAACGGCTGGATGAATCGGCTTACAAGGCCTGGCAAGGCGCAGGCCATATCATGTTTGTGGTCTACTTGGTCACGGCGCTTGTGGGAATCGCCACCCGTCTGTATCTGATTACAGCCACAGCTTTCGACTATCACCTGTTGGGCGAGAAGTACCGGATCTTATTTCCTCCGCTGTTTCTATTGGACATGCTCTGGGCTCTTTCACCCTTCCTGATTGCCGACCGCATCGGTCTGGGTCTGGCCCTCGGGGCGACCGCGGCCTTGATCTACATGCCCTTCGCCCAGCGAGTCCTGATACAGATGATGTCGAAGGAAAAATAGCAAGCAGCATTCAGTCAAAAGGTATCGAAAACCGTGATGCTGCTCCACGCGGCACGGACCACGTAAGTGTCCTTGGAAGGTTTTGCTAGTTGCTAACTGCTAATTGCCAGTTGCTCTTAGTTCAGATCATCCGTCGTCGAGTTGTAGATGAACTTGATCCGCAGCGCCAGATAATTGCCGCCGAACTCAGGCGGCAATCGGTCAAAGGGATCGGAACCTGTGATGCCGCCCCATGCCGCACGGTCCAGGTAGATGTCTCCGGAAGGGGCCTGCAGCACCATCCCCGCCACTCTGCCATCCTTCAAAATCGCGAACTGAATAATCAGCTTGCCTTTTTTCATCAGCGGCGGACGGGCGACCTCGGGAATCAGGTTGTACCAGTTTTTCTTGATGGTGTAGAGCACGCGCTGCAGGTAGGGCCCAAAGTCCACGCCCATGGTATCGCTCAGTATTTCCACGTCGCCACGCATGTTCGTGTTGGGTTGCAGCCTGGCTGAGCCGTAATCGCCGCCGAACGTCAAACGGCTGGTGCCATGGCTGTTGGCCACCGATTGAATTGCCTGCTGAATGCCAGGTGCTTGTGTCTTGAACGGTGACGGGCCGCCGCCCGGAGCCGGTGTATGCAACTGTGCTGTCTCCGTAGGCTGCTGCGGTGCCTGCGGCGCATCTTGGGCGCCCGCCTGCTGCTGTGGGCTGGCCTGTGCTGGAGTTTGTTGCGCTGCTTGCTGGCTGGGAGCAGGCTGCTGTGTCCGGGCTGGAGGACCTGGTCGCTGTGCATCCAGAAGCTTGCGCAGAAGGTCTTTATTCGGCGTCGGAGTACGCGATTGCGCGATTCGGTTCTTGTCTGAAGTGATGTCCGTCTTGGGTGGCTTCACATGCAGTTGATCGGATGGAGCCAGCAGGAAAGTCGAGTCTTTATTGGATTGCGTAAATGGAATAATGATCGCGCCTTTTGGAATCCACTTGGGCACAAAGATCAGCGCCAGCACCACCACAGCGTGGACCACCAGAGAAACCCACACCGCTTCGCGCCAGCGGTATGCCGTTAGCTCATCACCCATCTCCTCAATCAGAAGATGCAGCTCAGCCACATCCGTTGAGGGCGGATTTTGCGGGTCGCGAACAGGAGCTTCCATTACGGGGGGCACAACCACCTAACTAATTAGACACGCTTTTGCTGGTCCAGGTAACTATTTTCTCATTAGAACGGTAGTTTCGAGAGTTCATGCACCACAGTTGACAAGAAATTTACGCCCCCGTGCCTCATGCTAAGACAACTAAGGCGAAATCTGTAGTCCCTCTTTACATTACTTCACACTGCGCGTCATAACCGGATGCGAAACAGCCCTGCAACGCGTCGCAAGCTCTCGTCCTCCTGGCTTCTCCTCGCAGGGTGAGCCTGGTTGGTTTTTGCTTTTAGCTCTTGCTCCTGAACTTATCATTCTGTTGTCCTCCCTCCTCCCGTTCCTCTGTGTCCTCCTTTCCTCTGTGTTTCAAAGTTCTTGTTCCTCTCCCGTGCAGTTCTCAGTGTCTCCGTGCCTCCGTGGTTGGAGATCTTGGGTTTGGTTCTGGGTTTTGCTAAATACCAAATACTAAGGCGGTGTGCATAAATAAGTACTTCAACTGAAAATTACAATGTGATAGCGTTTGCGAATGGTGATGTCTGCGGCAGGCATTCGGCGGCGTTACGCGGAATTATCGCCTGTTTTGGATGAACGCGGACGGCGTCGGTTTGCAGCCACAGAGGCCCGGGCCTACGGGTA
>Ga0209168_10001797_pt1 | contig 16325 bp, 11 predicted proteins | sample Coa_R1_FD_187156 | JGI IMG/M metagenome (GOLD analysis project Ga0209168, IMG submission 187156) | Surface soil microbial communities from Centralia Pennsylvania, which are recovering from an underground coalmine fire - Coalmine... | ecosystem: Environmental > Terrestrial > Soil > Unclassified ... | reverse complement strand
TGCCATGAAGCACGCCGTTATCGCGGGACGTGAAGCCTATCTTGCAGGCCGGATGGTGAAGAAACTTTATGCGACCGCAAGTTCACCCTTGGAAGGGGTAGTGCGGTAATTTATTCAGGTTCGCACTTTACTCTTCATTTGGCATCGGACTGCATCAGGCGCACGAAGGCGCAACTTTCCGCATTTCCATCCATCGCCTAAGCCTTACGTCAGGCTACAAAAGCAGGATTCGCTCTGTGACGTCCGGTCGGCGGAGATGCGAATACAGTGATTTGCCATCTACCTGAATCTGTGCGGCGATCGATAGCCCACCTTCATCCAACAAACAGAGGAAATCACTCATGCCCGACAACGACACCGATACTGGCATATTGATAGTTGGCGCCGGCCCGGTCGGCCTATTTCTTGCGAACGAATGTGCTCGGAGAAATTTGCAGTGGCGGCTTATCGAGGAGCGCTCGTCGCAATCTGAACACTCGAAGGCTTTAGCAATCTTTCCTCGGACACTCGAAATCTTCGACATGGCTGGAATTGTCGAGCCTTTCCTCGAAAAGGCGAATCGAGTCACCGACGTTGCCGTCATGACTCGTGACCGCAAGCTCGCCCACATTAAGTTCGAGCCTGAAGAGAGCCCTTACTCCTTCGTCGCGATGGTGCCTCAGGATGTGACCGAACGGCTGCTGCTCGATGCGTTGCGTCGCAAAGGCGGCGACGTTGAGTACGAGACGAAGTTTGTTTCGGCAGATCAAGACGGGGGCAGCGTGAATGTCACGACCGAGCACCAGGGCCAGGAGGTCAGCACCAGAGCTCAATTTGTAATCGGTTGTGATGGTGCGCATAGCGCTGTCCGACATCAACTGAATCTTCCCTTCGAGGGCGCGCAGTACAAGGGGCTATTTCTGTTGGCTGATGTCGAAACCAACGATGCCCTTCCGGCTAATGAACTGCAACTCTGTCCAAGTGAATATGGGCCGGTGGCGATCTTTCCCATGAGTGCCACGCGCAGGCGCGTGATAGCAACAATCGACAGCATTGAGGGCGACGCGCCTTCGCTGGAACTGGTTCGCCAGATACTGGCACAACGCGCACCAGCAGCAATTGAAGCGCGAGATTTACGCTGGAGCAGCTATTTCCGCATTCATCATCGACAAGTGGCGCGATTGCGCGAAGGCCGCATGTTTATAGCTGGAGACGCTGCCCACATTCACAGTCCATTCGGCGGCCAGGGAATGAATACTGGACTGCACGATATCTGGAACTTGGCGTGGAAGCTTGATCTTTTCCTCAAGGGCCACGGAAATCAGGAACTGCTCGAGAGTTACGGCAGAGAACGTCTGCCGATCATCAAGGATGTCATCGCGACCACAGATTTATTGACAAAGGTGATGGGAACACCGAACAAGTTGGCCCAAGTTCTTCGTGATACAGTCATGCCCGCGGTTTCTCATCTGGCTCCGTTTCAACACGCTTTCGTGCAGCGACTTTCTGAACTTGGGATCGCCTACAAAGGAAGTCCAATCATCGAAGGGCGAGGAAAGCGGTATTTCGATGATTCGTTAAGGGGAGGCAAGGGCATCGGGAGCCGATTTCTTCTGTTCGTTACAAACGAAGCGGAATCCTCAATAAAAGAATCAGCCCACAAACTCGCTTCCTCATTTTCAGCTGTGGCCGAGGTGAGGGTTGGGGAACATAGCGGATTGACGCTTGTTCGCCCAGACGGTTACATCGCGTATTCCTCGCAGACGAGCGATAAAACCTCCCTCGAAGCCGTGCGATCAGTGCTCGAGCGACAAACTGCCTCTACAGGGAGCCCGGAGAGGGCAGCTTAACAGCGGCTTATTGATTGTTGCCCATCCAACGAAGAAGTACTGGATGCATGGATTGCGAGTCCAGATCTGATCGCGGCGTGTCGCGAGTACTTGTGTTTGGCCAGTTCAGCGCTTGCCAGTTCCCAAGTCGTCGGAGTGTCCGGATTCAAGCCGTGGCCATTGCGGAATCGGTCGTCCCTCCGGCCACGCTGAAATCGGGGTCCAGGTGGGCGCACCGCTCTTGGTACGGGTATAAGTACACTGCTGTGGCCAGCCGGCTGGTGAGTCCTCCCACTTTTCTTGCCGTCCGTACACAGTCAAATCAAGTAAACGATAGCTGTTATCCATTGCTTCAACACCGCGCCTTGTCGTCCAATAAGTCTCGAACACCTGGGATCCCTGTCGCAGGTAGCACACGATGTGCATCATGCCCACCTTGCGTCCAACCAGCAATGTGTCGAGCGAGCCGAGCGCCGAATACCAAGGCACGTCCCAGCCCATGAAGTCGCGGTACCGGGCGCTCTCGTCGTAGGGACCCTGGCATAAGACAGCGAAAGTGACATTGCGAGAATGGAGGTAGGACAGCTCGCGGACTTGCGTCGTGACCCAGGTGCATCCCTCGCACTGTTCCGGCGCAGGATGGCCCGCCTGCCACATGAAGTAGTAAGCGATCAGCTGTTGGCGTCCTTCAAACGCATCAAGAAGTGTTACGTGGCCATGCGGACCCATCAGTCGAGTCGTGCCATCGACTTCGACCATCGGCAACCGTCGGCGGGCGGCTGCAATGGCATCGCCTTCGTGTGTGTGGGCTTTTTCTCGAACCCGCAATTTGTCGAGTTCAATTTGGAAGCTGCTCCGATCGACTATCTTTGGGGCCGCAAGTTCATCTTTCATTGTTTGCTTTCCTTCTGGTTAGGCTGTCCTTTGCCTGTTGTGATCAGGTTGCGCAAACTGTCATTGATGTAAAAGCCCCACGCGCCAGAGCATTTGCCGTAGCATTCGAATGCCGGGACCAGCCCAACGTGCGTAAAGCGCAGCTCGGTTTTGTCGCCTTTTTTCGCGATCTCAAATAGAACATCGGTACCGTTCCACTCGTCTTTGTCTTCGACGAAGTTGATTTTCGCGTCGGGTACATGCCATACGACTCTTTTGCCCGGTATGAATTCCGTGATCTTGTGAGTGCTGAAGTGCAAGTCTTTGTGGTGAAACTTAAATTCAGCACCGAGCTTGTCAGTGGGGCCCTCAATCTCTTCGGACCACCATCCGCGAACATTATTGACCGCGTTGAAGACTGCCTCGGGAGGTTGTTCAACCAAGATCGTCGTAGTGAAATCCTGACCTTTCATGAATCGCTCTCCTGTTGTCTCGATTTGCAGGGGTTTACTGAGGTTTGGACGACGGCAAGCACCAAACGTCTTTGATTTTGCAGAGTCTCTCCAGCATTTCTTTGTATCCTTGGGTGATCTCCGCTCGTTCCTTAACACCGTCAAGTTGGACCATGTAGCCATGCGGGCCTTGCATAATCACAAAAGGTTCCATGCCACCGGGCGTTCCACCGCCGATCTCCTGATTCGACACGTCCGGCGCGTAGTACATAACGTGTGGAATGTTCGCGGTCACGACCTGATCGTTTTCCTCCGGATTCCAATAAGTTCTGAGGATCGGAGAGAGCATATATGAGATGCCTTCTCGCGCCGGCGCTTTGTAATATCCCGTCTTGTAGCGTTCCTGAATCAGCCGTTTCAGATCTTGTGGAGGCATTCCTTTCGCCTGCTGTTCTGCCGCGTCGAAGAACACCCGCATCTGCTGTTTGGACCCAGCTTCGTCGAAGGAAATCGGGTAGAGGATGTCGTCCCGATATTGGGTGAAAGCCCAGGTTCCTCTGAATGTGTCATCGCCGATACGCGCGACGAAAGCATGAAAACCATTCGTACCCTTGTGTGCAATTTCGAAGCCCTTTTCGGGATTCAAAACGTAGATGGTTGCTTTGTCTCTCAAGTGCGCTGGAAGAGCGCTGAGCGCCAGTTGAATTTCGAGATCACGCGGTAGAGGTTCAATTTTGTTTTTGGCATGCGATTGATCTTGCGCTGCCGCTGCGAACGAGAACACCAGACCTAAAATGATTGCTAGCTGAACCTTTCTCATTTCCGCTCCTTTTTGTCCCAATCCCTTCTCAGTTTTGTTTATTGCGAGTCGTGAGTCGGCAGCTGCACCTCAGCGCTCACGCTCATGCTGTGACGTTTTGCCCAGCGGCACATGCCTCTGAGCGGGCCGATGATGGTATTACCCATTTTTGTCAACGAATACTCGACAGCGATAACCTTCGACTCGGTCACGCGTCTCGCGACTAATCCAGCTGACTCGAGACTGCGAAGAGTCCTGGTGAGCATTCGCTGAGAGACGCCATTAAGATGACGGCGCAACTCTCCATGCCGGTGAGGCTTCTCCTTCAGCGAAAACAAAACCCTGGGTGTCCATCGCCCGATGAAAATCGGCGAGACCACCTTCGATCCTTGCATTCTTTTCATAGTGTCCTGCCTTCTTGAAAAAGCGCAATTAGGAACATGGGTGTGCCTCGCGTCACTCTCTGGTCTTTGCTGGTTGGTTTTTCTTGCGAGACACTTTCACGACCAGGGCAGCCAGTCCTCCCGTCGAAACCGTGCCGGCCACGACGAATCCAATGGTTGCGAAACAGAATGGACACATTGTTCACCTCTCAGGCGGCTAGATTTTCTTGCTCAGTTTGCCGCTTCTATAGGGGTGACGCTTGAGGTGGACTGATTTCTACAAGGCCGATCAAAAAAATCATCCCCGTTTTCGAATGAGGAATTCTCTGATGGCAGCGTCTTCTGCCAGTCCGATGGCCCGGTCGTAAGCGCTTGATGCCTGGGAAGTTCTTCCCAGGCGTTGCAGGAAGTGAGCGCGGGCCGCCCAATAAGGCTGATAAGTCGAAACCGCGTCCTGGTCGATCGCGTCCAGAACGGCGAGTCCTTTTTCTGCTCCATATGTCTCGCCAACTGCGGCGGCGTATGCGGCTTGCCTGCCGAGCGTCGGGGTTATGCGGTTGAGCTGTTCGTAGAACTCGACGATTGCCGTCCATTCAATCCGGCCCGTGCGCCCTCGTTCAGCATGTATCGACTGAATCGCCGCTTCTAGTTGAAAACGTCCGGGACGCCCGAGCTTCGCCGCCGTGGCAAGGTGGTGTTCGGCCTCTTCGATTAGAGAGAGCGACCATAGTTTCGGGTCCTGCTCGGAAAGCGGAACGTATCGACCATCATGAGAGCGCCGGGCGGCCCGTCGAGCCTCGCAGTGAAGCATGAGAGCCAATAAACCCAAGACTTCCGCTTCGCCGGGGATCGACTGAACCAGCACGCGCGCCAGCCAGATCGCTTCCTCAGCCAAGTCTTGTCCGCGTTGGTCGACTCCCACCAAGTCATCCCAGCCGATGCCAAAGGCCGCGTAAATCGCCTCAAGCACCGCGTCCAGTCGCCCCGGCAGGTCACCTCGGTCCGGGATCTCGAACTGAATACCGCCAGAGCGGATCTTCGTTTTGGCACGCACCAGACGTTGCCCCATCGTTTTCGGCGAAATCAGAAAGGCTCCGGCAATGCGCGCTGCATCCAGGCCCAAGACAGTCTGGAGCATGAGTGGCGTGTGCATGGTCGCATCGATTGCAGGGTGTGCACAGACGAAGAGGAGTTTCAGAAGGTCATCCGGGAACTGGGTCGAGAAGCCAGGTTCCATTGTGTTCTCTCTCAAGAGTTGAAGGGTTGGCTCACTCTCCGCCACGACTCGATGATGACGAATAAGATCGATAATCGTGTGACGCGCTGTGGTCATCAGCCAGGCCTCTGGATTTTGGGGGACTCCGTCTCGAGGCCAATTGGTCAAAGCGGACATCAAGGCCTCGCTGAGAGCGTCCTCGGCCGCGGCAATATCGTGGGTATGGACGGAAAGATAAGCCACTAGGCGGCCGTAGGACTCACGCGCGACTCGTTCGATCGTGCGCTGAGTGTCCTCCTGATGGATGTCGTTCACCCGGTGAATCCCCGGCGTTTAGCTTCGGGAGCCAGCGGACGGATCTCAACTGCACCCCGCGATGCACCCGGGCATCGCGCAGCCCATTCCAAGGCCGAATCAAGTGAGGGAAGTTCCAGGACAATAAATCCTGCCAATTGTTCCTTGGTTTCAGCGAACGGCCCATCCTGGACGCGACGTTTTCCCTCCCTCAGGCGCACTGTGGTTGCCGCCTCGGGCACTTCCAGAGCGTCGGAGCCGACGTAGACTCCGGCGTCGACAAGAGCCTTGTAGTAAGCGCGCCAGGCGCCGAGATGAGGATCGCCGTAGTCTTTTTTTCGCATGTCAAACTCTTCTGGTGAATGGTAGATCAACAGTGCAAATTGCATTTTCTCCCCTTCGAAAACGTCCTTAGATGTTTCTGAGCATAAGACGTGCAGGAAGGCCACATTTCGACAGGTAGGGTATCAGGGTAGAGCAAACGCTCCATAACTCGTGTATCAAGCCAAAGTTGGGGCGAAGTTTTTTGTAACCATCTGTTAACTTTAACCATCTTCTTTTAAAAGACATACAAGAGCAGTCATGCCCAAACCAATTTTATTGAGCGTAGATGATGACTCCGATGTTTTGCGGGCGATCGAACGTGATCTGCGATCGCAATATGGCGGCGATTATCGGATTATGAGCAGCGAGTCGCCCGAACAGGCACTCGATATGCTGAAGCAGTTAAAGGTCCGAAACGACAGTGTCGCGTTGCTGCTCGCTGATCAGCGAATGCCGCGAATGGACGGGGTTCAGTTCCTGCAACAGGCGACTGAAATTTATCCCGAAGCCAAACGGGCGCTTTTAACTGCGTATGCGGACACCAATGCCGCAATCAGCGCCATCAATGAAGCAGGGATTAATTATTTCTTCCTAAAACCCTGGGATCCCCCGGCAGAGCGACTCTATCCGCAGCTGGACGATATGCTCGACGATTGGAGGGCGTCTTATCATCCGGCCTTTGAGGGAATCCGAGTGTTGGGAACTCGCTGGTCGCCCCGGTCTTACGAACTTCGAGATTTCCTGGCGCGCAACCATGTTCCCTATCAATGGATTGATGTCGAACTCAGCATCAATGATCCCGAGACCAAACGACTTCTCGAAGCCTTGGGCCCGGAGTCGACCAATCTCCCCGTGGTGCTATTTCCCGATGGCACGAAGCTTCTCGAAAGCCTGCCCGCGCAGGTAGCTCAGAAGGTTGGCCTGCGCACACGCGCACAAACCACGTTTTACGATTTAGCCATCGTCGGTGGCGGGCCTGCCGGTCTGGCGGCTGCAGTTTATGGAGCCTCCGAAGGGCTTCACACAGTCATGATTGAGCGGGAAGCTCCCGGCGGCCAGGCCGGCATGAGTTCGAGAATTGAGAACTACCTCGGTTTTCCAACTGGATTGAGTGGCGGGGACCTCGCCAGGCGCGCCGTTGTACAAGCGCAACGTTTTGGGGTGGAAATTCTCGCGCCGCAGGAAGTGACTAATGTCCGAACTGAAGGTTCTTACCGCATCCTGAAGCTGGCAGATGGTGGCGAACTGTCCTGCCACGCGCTGATGATCGCCACTGGAGTTCAATGGCGGCGACTGGACGCGCCCGGGATCGATCGCCTGCAGGGCGCAGGGGTTTACTACGGCGGCGGGGCGACGGAAGCATTGTCATGCAAGGGTGAGATGATTTACATAGTTGGCGGTGCCAACTCTGCCGGGCAGGCGGCGATGAATTTCGCCAAGTATGCGGAGCGAGTATTCATTTTGGTTCGCGGCGAATCTCTTTCCAGCACCATGTCCCAATATCTGATTGACCAGATTCAGCGGACACCTAATATTCAACTGTGGACGCACGCCAGCATCGCTGAAGTGCACGGCACTTCTCGTCTTGAGGAAGTTTCAGTGCTCTGTTCCGACACCGGGAAGGTCGAACGTGTTCCGGCCACCGCCATGTTCATCTTTATTGGTGCGCTGCCACAGACGGACTGGTTGACGAACCTAGTCGAGCGAGACGAGCGTGGATTTATTCTCACCGGACCCGATCTCATGCACGGCGGGAACCGTCCCAAGGGTTGGACACTCGATCGGGATCCTTTTCTTCTGGAGACCAACGTTCCTGGGATTTTTGCAGTTGGAGATGTGCGCCACGGGTCGGTGAAGCGCGTTGCCTCCGGTGTCGGAGAAGGATCCGTTGCCGTGCAGTTCATCCATCAATATCTGAGCAAAGTCTAAAATGGCTGATAAATCCGAGCTATTGAAATACCCAACCTTCGCTGAACTGCCAGATGATCAGATTGCCTGGTTCCTTTCGCAGTCCCAGGAGTTGCACCTCAAGGCGGGAGATATTTATGCGCGCCAAAATGACCCTGCGGATTGCATGTTTGTAATTCTCGAAGGACAGGTTCAGTGGCGCGGCGAGAGAGCCGGTGAGGCCTTCGTTTTTGACAGCAAGCTTGGGGATGTCACTGGAGCCCTGCCTTACTCGAGAATGAAACAACTCCTGGTGACGGGGCGGGCCTTGACCGACGGCCGCATTCTCAAATTTCCTGCTTCGCAGTTTCCTGCACTTATTCAGAAGATGCCCGAGTTGGCGAAACGCCTGGTCGGGCTGATGTCGGACCGGATTCGCGAGGTCACGCGGTTTGAGCAACAACGGGATCGCCTTGCCGCCCTGGGAAAACTCTCGGCCGGGCTTGCCCATGAGCTCAATAACCCTGCCTCTGCGGCAAAGCGCGCGGCCAGCCAGTTACGCGACAGTCTCAAACGCATCAAAGACGCCAGTCATGAGTTGGGCCGGCGTGAGCTGACCCCGGCGCAACGGGCAGAAATCGAAAACGTTGAGGCCTCCATCATCCGCACTGACCAACCTCCTTTAGACGCGCTTGCCATCAGCGATCTCGAAGAGCAGATCGACAGCTTGTTTCGTAATCACGGACAAAGCGATTTGTGGCAGCTTGCGGCTGATCTGGCCCACCGCGGAATAAAATGCGAAATCCTGGAAACTCTTTTTGCGGATCTCGGCCCTGATACGGCTCGTGCCGCCCTGGTTAGACTCGCTGCCTCGATTGATATTGCAAATCTGCTGCACGAAATCGAGAGCAGCACTTCGCGAATTTCCGACCTCGTGCTGGCGATCAAGGAATACACGTACATGGACCAGTCGCCGGTGCAGAACGTTGATGTGGTCAAAAGCCTGGAAAATACTCTTACCATCATGAATCACAAGCTCAAGCAGGGAGTGGCGGTAAAGCGTGACTACCAGAAAGTCCCTTTGCTTGTGAATTCCTTTGGCAGCGAATTGAATCAGGTTTGGACCAACCTGATCGATAATGCCATCGACGCTATGTCCGGGAAAGGCGAGCTGAGGGTGCGAACCTATCGGGATGACTCGTGCGTGGTGGTTGAAATCGGTGACAACGGGCCAGGAATTCCAGCAGACGTCGAGGCACACATGTTCGAACCCTTCTTTACCACTAAAGAAGTCGGGAAGGGAACGGGGCTGGGGCTAGACACGGTGCAGCGGATTGTGAGAAAGCACAGAGGCAGTATTCACGTGAACTCAGAACCCGGAGACACGCGTTTCCAGGTGTGGTTGCCACTAGCGGAAGCGTCGAACTAGTCGGCCGGTCTCCATCACGAGATGAGTCTCCGACGCGTTACAATGTGACTCCGCACGTCGTCGTGCATGTTGCGGCCAACGGCGCCTTATCCCGAGGGACTTGATGAGTTCTCTTCAAGAGTACCGATGCGAAATTTGTGGAACCGTGACCAGCCATCCGGTTCACTGGTTCGTGATCCAATGCAGTGATTTGCAACTCGCTGTTCTGAGATGGAACGCTGAGGCAGCAAATGCGCCCGGAGCGCGCCACTTCTGTGGAGAAGCCCACGCTCAGGTTTACATCAGCCGCTGGTTTGATTCGGTATGTTCCCCGCCGAAGCCAGATTTTACAAGGTCGTCCGCGGTATCGAAATAATATTACCGAATGGCAGCGTGCTCCAATTGGGAACTGAGTCTTGCCCGATCACGGTCGCAGCCCGCAACTCGAAGCACTGCGCAGGTAAGAAGAGGTTTCTCTCGTGGTTAGGGTTGCCGGACCGCGAGCAGATGGGATTGAACCGGTACGCCAAGCGTCACCTTTACCTCGAGTAAAGCCTCAAACGGAGGTACCTCTCCGTCTCGGTTCAAATGCAGCCGCGACAACAATTCGTGCAGCGAATCCTGCCGGCACACATATTCGGCAGCGGCCTGTGTTCCAAACGTTGTGGTTCCGGCGAAGATCATGACCGAACGAGATGGATCGAGTCCTGGTAGGAAACCAATCACAGCATAATCTTCCGTGAGTGGGGAAGTGGACGGGCTTGCCATGAAGATTCGCGGTTCTGCACCCTGCGGATGCACGTTGACGATTCCGAGGTCCCCTTTGCGGGGGCCTTGGGTGGCTCGCTGGAAAACGAACTCGTGAGTGCTGGGAATCTCCATTAGCGTGAGATTTTCCGAAGGGGACCCCAAGAAAATAAGGTTGTTGTTTTTCACGTCATCCAGTGAGAACAAGCTGCCACGCTTCACGCGAATCTGATAATGAAGCGTGCTGAAGACCTGGTCCAGGCTGTGCACGGCCAGGACTTCTCCGACGCCCGTATAGTGGTCCCAAATCTCTCCCTTGGAATCATGCTCGGAATTGTAGTAACGCATGCCGGTTTCCGGGCGCCCAACAAAGGCCGCATTGCTGAAGATGACCCAAGGCTCTCGGGGTCCGCTGAGAAATCGTTTCCATAACTGCCGGAATTCTGGCGGAACGGGTTCGGCTTCGCCGGCAAGTGCCGTTGGTGTGACCCTGTTGGAACTCATCATCCCAGCGATCACGAATACGGAAATTGCCAGTAAGATGCCAAGAACGATGCTAGTCATCATCCACTTTTGAAGTCCCGGCCGGGCCAGGTCTTGCCGCCCGTGGCCGTTGGAGCCTTCTCTATTCACCGCCCGGTGGTGGAACTGGAGAAGGTAGGTCCCTTTGGGGAGTTCCACGAGGACCGGATCATCGGCCCCTTCGCTGCCGTAGTATTCGTTTAGCTTTCCACGCAGGCGCCCGGCTTGCACTCGGATTGCCGAGTCAGATTGTGGATCGAAATTTGCAGGCCTCCCGAAAACTTCGGTGGCAATCTGATATTCCTTAACCGGTGTGCCCGAATGATCCAAGGCGTGTTTGGCCAGGTAGCGAAGCAGCTTACACAGCGACTCCGATCCGTGAAGCGCGCTGCTGCTTGCTAGACGTTCGATTTGCCGCGTGAATTGGTCCCGTTCCGACATTAAGGGGGACCCCGTGTCAAGGGATGTAACAACAAAGTAACAAACCCGCCAAACTCCTGCAACAGAAGTGCTTCGCTTTGTAACCGTATCAAACGTGCTGAAACTTCCCGAAATGCACACAAGAAGCGCAGACTCCCGCCCGTTTGCATACCTTGTGCATTTCAAATTGAGCCACCGACTATTGTCTATCTTCTAGCCAGTGATCCTGGCGTCGAAGCTGTGACCTACTATGCTCGCGAGTTTCCAACAGGCCGTTCCAAGTTTCTTAACCAGGATCGTGACAGATGTCACAGACAGCGCAAGTTGTTCGCACGTAATTTTTGGTTACATTCCCGAAAGTTGCAGCACGGGTCCATTCGCGGTCGCCGGTGCTCAAAGGGGCAACCGGTCTCAAGCGGTTTGCCCACGCAGCGCGGAGCTTCGAGCTTCAATGACGTATCAGCTTTCGCACAAAGATATAGAGAAGAGAGGACATTGAGGATATTTATGTCAAATATGTTTAGGCGCGCCTTCGCAAAAGGTTTGTTCCAGAGCCTGGTCTGTTTTGCACTAGCTGCTCTGCTAATCCCGTCTGTTGTAGCGCAAACGGATACCGCTCGCTTAACGGGAACGATCACCGATTCCACCGGTGCGGTGGTTTCAGGTGCGACAATTACCGTTACGAACGTGGGCACACAGCGGGCTGTAACCGCGACCAGCGAAGCCGACGGGAACTATGTCGTCTCGGCGTTGCCTCCGGGGAACTACCAGATAGAGGTCAAACAAGCCGGGTTCCAGACCGTCACTCAAAAGGTCACCCTGCAGACCCAGCAAGTCGCAGCGGTTAATGTACAACTGTCGGTAGGTCAGACTAGCGAGAATGTAGAAGTGACGTCGGGTGTTCCGCTGGTTGAATCGGCCAGTTCCAACATCAGCGAAGTGGTCACGGGCAAGCAAATTGAAGAACTGCCGCTGAACGGGCGGAACTTCACACAACTAGCGACTCTGATTCCAGGCGTATCGCGCGGCAAAGTAGATGGTCAGGCCACGGGCTCAGGAAACCAGGCTGAGACCTTTCGTTACAACAATACCGGAGGCGCATCGCTTTCAGTCAATGGCCTCCGCCCACAGAACAACAACTTCATGCTGGACGGTGTGGACAACAATGAATCGCTGGTCAACACCATTATTTTCTTCACACCGGCCGATGCTCTCCAGGAATTCCGGGTCGATACCAGCATCGCCCCCGCAGAAGTCGGACGCGCCGGAGGCGGCGTAGTCAATACCAGCTCGAAGTCCGGGAGCAATCAGTTCCACGGAAGCGCCTTCGAGTTCCTTCGGAACAGCGTTTTGGATGCGAACACCGCATATTTCAATCCCATCACTAACGGTAAAGAGACTCCCAAGGCTCCCTTTAAGCGTAACCAGTTTGGCGCCACCATCGGCGGCCCGATCATCAAGGACAAATTGTTTTTCTTTGGCGACTACCAAGGTTTGCGCCAGAGCTTGCCATTGGGCCTGGAAACCGCCACGGTTCCGACCGACAAAATGCGTGACGGGAACTTCTCCGAGCTGCTCACGTTAAGTACTCCGATTCAAATCAAGGATCCTGTCACGGGTGCTGCGCTTGCCGGCAATCTTCTGCCAGCGGGCGAGATCATCGCTCCCGGACAGAATTACCTGAAAGCTTACCCTGAACCAAACCTCACGGGTGCCGACGCGGAGTGCGCGCAAGCCAACGCTCAGGGAGTATGCATTCAAAAGAATTTCTTAACCCAACGGCAAAACATTCAGAATTTTGATGACTTCGATGTCCGCAGCGATTGGAACATTACGCATACGGATACTCTCTTTGGCCGGTACAGCTATGCCAAGGACAACGAGACGACAACCTCCCGGTTGCCCACGCTGCCGGCGGGATTTGGCTCTGGTGCGCAATTTACCGATGCCAAGTCTTTTGCGCTCGGAGAAACTCACACCTTCAAATCGAACTTGCTGAATGAACTGCGTCTTGGCTGGATTCGCAGCCGTCTGGGCTACACGCCGCCCTTCCAAGGTGAACCGTTATCCAAGAATCTGGGCATTCCGAACGCGAATACCTCAGAACAACTCGGAGGGGGCGCGCTGATCGGCGGAAACAACAACCAGATCGAATACACCGGAGACTACGGTCCATATCTTGTTCCAGAACAGACCTGGCAGATCAATGATGGCCTGTCGTGGATTAAGGGAAACCACACATTTAAGTTCGGAACCAACCTGGTTCTGCGTCAAGTCGATCTCTTCCGCCCGTTTTCAGGCAAGGGCTTCTTCAATCTCTGGGGGGACGGCGGCGGCCTCAGTCCGACTGGCTATGAGGTTTCCGACCTTCTAGCTGGCTTTGTGCACAATTATTTCGTAGGTCCGGTGCTGGGCTTCTCGCACACCCGCAACTACGAGACCGGCTACTATGCGCAGGATGACTGGAGGGTCAACCGGCGCCTCACTTTGAATCTCGGATTGCGATACGACCTATACACTTGGCCGTACGAAACCAACAATCTGCAAGCGAACTTTGACCTGGCCACTGGAGCGCTGGTTCTTCCCGGTACGGCCGGATACTCGAAGAGTCTTATCAGGACCGACACCAATAATTTTGCTCCGCGCATTGGCTTTGCTTACAGTGCGACTGACGACGGAAAAACCGTCATCCGCGGTGGTTACGGCATTTTCTATTTCCTCGACCGCGGCGGCATCGACAATCAGTTGGCCCAGAATCCTCCGTTCTCAGGCCAATCCCAATTCCAGTATGAAAACGGATTCCGCATCAATCTCGCGGGTGAGGCAGCCAGTGAGCCTGCCGGAAGTGCAGTAAATCCCGCACCCACGAGTTCGAACCCCAACGGTCTTCCGGGCAAGGGTCCGCTCAACGTCAACCTTGCTGCTCCTACGAACGTGAGCGTCATTGCGTATCCTAAGGGTGACGTAAACTCGTATGCGCAGCAATACAATCTGCAGATCCAGCGGGAACTGAACAACAACACATCGCTCAGCTTTGCTTACGTCGGAACGCACGGCGTAGATTTGATGTCGCTCTTCAACTTGAACCGCCAGGAGTACAACACTGCAAGTGGCACGTTCCCGTACCCGGGTATTGGCAGCGTGAACACCAACATCACGAATGGCACCTCGCATTACGACGGTCTGCAAGTAGACCTGCAGCGCCGTCTCACGAATGGCATCCAGTTCAACGGAGCCTACTCATGGTCGCACACAATTGACGACTCGCCGGGCACCCTGGATTCTCAAAGCGATCACATTGACCTTTTCAACTTCCGGCATGAGCGGGCGAACTCGCTGCTCGACATCCGCCACCGCTTCGTGTTGAATGCGCTCATCGAGTTGCCTTTCGGACGTGGCAAGATGTTTGGCAACAACTTCAATGGAGTCGAACAGGCGATTGCTGGGGGATGGCAACTTCTTCCCATCCTGACTTTGCAAAGCGGGATGCCCTTTGACGTCTTCGATAGTAAGAACCAACCCAACACGCGGCCCGATCTAGTTGGACCGCTTCATCAATTAAACGGGATCGCAAGTACGCCCGCGAGCAATCTGTGGTTCGACACCACTGCTTTCGTCGATCCTCCATCAGTGAGTGGTGTGTACACCACTCCCGGCACTGCGCCTCGCGATCCATTTACCGGGCCGGCACGGAAGTTCCTTGATCTCACTGTCTCCAAGAACTTCAAGGTCACAGAGCGAGTAAACACGGAATTTCGCACCGCGTTCTACAACATCACAAACTCCCCACAGTTTGGAGCACCCACTGGGGACTTAAACAACGGCAACTTTGGCCAGGTGAAGAGCATTCTTCTGAGTTCTGAGCGGCAGATCGAGTTTGCTCTTCGCATCAGTTTCTAACCAAGGCAAGGGGAACAGATCCTCTCTGTTCCCCTTCTTTTAGGCACCTTTCTTAATTCTTATAGGCTGCCGCGATCCACTTTTCTGAGTACGTTGGCGATTTGCTGCTTCCGGAGAAACATGTTTTCCGCCGAAAAATCACCCACGATCAAATCGGTACTCTGCGTCTTGGTGCTTTTCGCTGCATGCGGTCAAGCTTGGGCAGCGCCCACGGTTGCTAAGGTCGATCCCCCGAACTGGTGGTCAGGATTGCCAAGCCCAATGTTATTAATCAGCGGAAGCGGACTTGCCAACGTGACCGTTGATAGCGGTTCGCCGGACATAAAAATCGATCACATTCAAAAAGAATCTACAGGCCACTATCTTTTCGTTTGGCTCAACAGCAGCGCAGCACCTGCAGAAAATGTGGATCTTATTTTGCGCGATTCCCGAGACACAACCACGATTCGCTTCCCGTTGCTCACGCGTAACGAATCCGTGGGCGGATGGGAGGGATTCAACCAGGATGACGTGATTTATCTGATTATGCCGGATCGTTTTGCCGACGGTGATCTCAAGAACGACCAGCCCGCGGATTCAAACGGTACGTATGACCGCGCCCAACCTAAGGCTTACCACGGCGGTGACCTGCGAGGTATACGGGACCACTTGGCGTACTTCCGCAGCCTCGGCGTGAACACGTTATGGCTGACGCCAATTTGGAAGAACGCTAACTCCGACTATCATGGCTACCATGTCGTGGACTTTTACGCTGTCGATGAACGCATGGGAAGCCTTGAGGACTACCAAAATCTCATTTCCGCGGCCCACAAACTAGGGATGAAAGTTCTCATTGACTATGTGGTGAATCACACCGGTCCAGATCATCCTTGGGTCAAGCAACCACCATCGCCCACCTGGTTCCATGGAACGGCAGAACATCATCTCCCACCTGTTTATGATTTCTCAGCTCTGACGGATCCTCACGCTACGCCCCTCGAGAAGCAGGGAACTCTCGAGGGTTGGTTCGTAAATACCCTGCCAGATCTCAACACCGACGATCCGCTAGTCTCACAGTATCTGCTGGACAATGCGATTTGGTGGACTGAGAGCTCGCATCTCGACGGTTTTCGGCTCGATACGTTTCCGTATTCGTCGCGCCATTTCTGGAGCGAGTGGCTGCCGAAGTTATATCAGGTATATCCCAAGGTAAACAGTTTGGGGGAAGTCTCCGATCACGATGTGACGATTACTTCATTTTTTACTGGCGGCCGATCGCAATTCGACGGAATCGATTCGCGGGTCTCGACAAT
>Ga0209168_10001792_pt1 | contig 16339 bp, 15 predicted proteins | sample Coa_R1_FD_187156 | JGI IMG/M metagenome (GOLD analysis project Ga0209168, IMG submission 187156) | Surface soil microbial communities from Centralia Pennsylvania, which are recovering from an underground coalmine fire - Coalmine... | ecosystem: Environmental > Terrestrial > Soil > Unclassified ... | reverse complement strand
AGGACGCTTTGAAATTCTGCGGCTTTCTGGACACCCTTCTCAACATGATTGATAACGCGACGATCCATCACGATCGCGTAAAAGCGGGGCTCGCATGACGAATGCCATAGAGGTCTCGGACTCCCTTTCCAACACCGAGGAGCAAATAGAGCGAGCCGCCAAGACCGTCGGGCGTGGAGCGCGGAGAATCGTATTCGAGGCAATCTACCATCACAAGGCGAAAGCAAAATCCGTTGGGGATATTGCCCGGAAGACAGGATTAAGCCGACTGCGCGTTTTGCAGGAAGGCAGGCACCTTTCCCGCAGAGGAATCGCACGACAGACAAAAAAGAACGGCGACACCGCCTACGAGATGATTGAGTTCTTTCATGCCCATAAGAAAGAGATTTTGCGCTTCGCTGCTGACCCCAAGAAGCTGGCCAAGCTCCCCACGAAGCGAAAGTTAGGTGCCACGCTGCCGAAGTTTGTGACCATCTCGTCGGCCGGTGCAACTGTGAATCGCATCACGATTGACGATGTACGCTCCTTTGCGAAGATCAGGAAGATCAAAGGTGCCGGATCGCTTCGTGCATCAGTTACCGAGGGCCAGTTCAAGCGTGGTGTCCAGGCGATTATTGGCGAACCGGGAACTTTTAAGGACTGGCCCGGTGAAAAAAGCGACCTGTATACAACAAGGATTCGAATTAATGGGAAGAGGCTTGCAGCAGCTTTTGCGTTCAAGGGGCCTGGAGAGAAGGGAAAATTGGTTCCTGGACGGATGGGGAAAAACGGCGATCAGGCGCAGCGCCTGTTTCAGGAAGAAGCCGACGTGTTCTTCGTTCAGCATTGGCGAGAAATTGATCCGAGCGTCATCGAGTTGATGCGGAGCCTGGCGGTCGCAAAGTCAGTAACAACCGGAAAGCGCATTTGGTACGGTGTGATCGACGGGAACGATTCTCAGCGACTATGTTTGGCGTATCCGGCCTACTTCAATGCATAAAGATAAATGAACGGATCAACGTGGCGCCTCAGCCGCCGACCGGGCCCCATCCAGGTTTGCGTTTTTTCCGCCAGCAACTCGCCTCGGCGTGGGACCTACTTATTGTATGTTGCAATACGTCATTAGATATGATTAAGTAGCGACGTATTGAGACTATCGATGGCAGAGTCCCTTCAGAAGATTATCCGGTACGTCGCCAAACACGGAATCGTTAGGTCCCGCGATATCGAGGCCATCGGCCTTCCGCGGGAGTATCTTGTTCGGCTACACCGGAAAGGCAAGCTTAATCGGCCTTCACGCGGAATCTACACACTTCCAGACGCCAACGTGACGGAACGCCACTCTTACGCTGAAGTAGCGAAGCGGGTACCCGAGGGTGCAATCTGCCTGCTTTCGGCTCTCGCCTTTCACGAGATGACGACCCAGAGTCCTGCCTCGGTTTGGATCGCTCTCCGCAAAGGAGCACGAACGCCTGCCCAGGTCTCGCCTTCACTCAGGATCGTACGTCTCTCCGGTGCGTCGCTGATTAGAGGAATTGAAGACCATACAATTGAGGGTGTGCCGGTCCGCGTCTATTCAGCCGCGAAGACGGTCGCCGACTGTTTCAAATTTAGGAACAAAATCGGACTCGATATCGCAATAGAAGCTCTGAAGGATTGTCTTCGCCAAAAGAAAGCCAGTGTCAACGAAATCTACCGCTACGCCAAAGTCTGCCGAGTCAGCAATGTCATTCGCCCCTACATGGAGGCGGTGTGACAGGGCTCCAATAATGCCAAGTGTTTGAGATGGAAAAATCGCGATGAGCTCGATCGCGAGAATCGCCAGAGGCAGAGATTCTGCAGACACCGTCTGCAAAATCTGTAAGCGCTATTGATCCCATAACATAGAGCGCGACTGCTAAACGATTTCTGTCTGCGCCCTAGTTGATTGACGAGATCGACTAGAAGGCATAGCGACCAAGTGCATCGCGCCAGAAAAAACTACTACAGTGTTTCCGGCATCAGGCCGAGATCGTGATGTTGCGGTTGCCGCGGAGCCTTTTCGGCAAGACGCGCGAGAACGCCCGGAAGCGGATTCGCGATGATCTTACGCAGGCGGCCGGGAGCCGTGAATTCGTGATCGCACGCCTTACACCTGCGTTCTACGAACGGCGTGAAGGCGAGATCCCCAACATCAAACTGGGCCTTGTGGCAAGACGGACAATCGATCGGCAAGACCCGCTTCGTCAGAGAAGGCAGTGCGCTCTGCGCCATCAGCGTGCGCACCATCGATGCATTCAACTTCACGCCGTCAATGGTGACCCTGCCATACGTTTCATCCAGCGCCGGCATGCCGGTATTTTCGCGGAAGGCGTGGACATGGATGCCTTCTTCTTCGTTGATGCCGCTCGTCCAGATGAAGGCCGGGTTCGAGCCCCAGACCTGAATCCCGCCCGGAAAATCTGCCTGTTTAATGTCCAGCTTCTTCCCGGAAAGCTTCGGCTCCAGCGTCGTGACGCCGCACGCGTCGCGAACGGCATAAATGGGATTGCCGATGCCCGTCTCGGTATCGCGAAAATGTCTGCCGCAACCGGCGCAGAGATGCCTGCGGTGCGGATGGACGCTGAACCAATCCCGGTCCAGATGCGCATAGCCGCAATACGAACAGGTGACGTGCTTCATCCCGTAGCCGAATACCGAGGAGACCATGTAATAAATCGCGTCAAGTTCGGAGACGAGAATCCCTTCCTCCGGCAGACGATCACCGAAGATTCGCACGGCCCGATATGTCTGATCCATCTCCTTAACCCCGCCGACCGTCGTGCGCGCGTGGACGTGAATGCCCCGGTCCATCGGCTGCGTCGTCGTGTCGTACACCGGCGGAACCGCGCCCCAGAGAGCGATCCCGCCTTCATACTTGTCGATATCGAGCGCAAGCGTCTCCGCCGCGCTGATCGGCGGAATATGCGCGGTGCGACATTGGCTGGCGGGCCTGCCATACTTTGCCGTCGCGTCGGCCTTGTGCCGAAGGCACCAATACCGCGTGCCGCCATCCCTGCGCTTCCCCACGGAGACGATATCGCACTGAGTCGATTGCGCGTCCGAGGCAGGCTCGGATGGGTCCTTTACGGGAAACAGGGCCGCCTGGCGATGCGAAGGCCTGTCGGCGCGGGCTTCTCGACCGCGAACAGAATTTGACCTGGTCATACGCACTCCTCTGCCTGGAAACGCTCAGGCAATTGGAACTGCTATTCACTCGACTAATTCACAGACCCCTTAAGCGTCTCCAGCCATTCGCGCAGCTGAAGAACCTGCTTCTCGGTCAGCTGCGTGCCGAAACGGCCGACAATGGCAAAGGGCGACTTGCCGCCCTTGTGCAGGATGTCGCGGAGCGCCTCCAGTGTCTGCCGTCGCCCCTCGGCGATTTCCTCAGGCGTCGCGAGCACAATGAGATTCGTGCCGATGACGTAATTCTTGATACGCGCGTCGAACGAACTATGATCGTCCAGCTCGTGTTGCCGGCCATCGGCCCTCACGATGATGTTTCCCGTGAGCTGCCCGTCTTCGCGCTTGCGCAACCGATGCTCGGGAAACTGGCGATAGGCCTCGACCGCAGTTATCTTGGATTCGATTTCGAACCCGGCCATCACGAACTGGTTGTGGTCCGGAACCCTGCCCGAAATGACGAAGATGTGGTCACCCTTTTCCAGTTTCCGCCGTACATCCGGCCGGCAGGCGCCCAGCGTTGGGCACGGGCCCAGATACGGGTCCTTCACGTGCTTGCCCAATTCAGGATCGTAACCGGCGCGCGTTATGAAGATCTTTCCAATCATATCTTCACCTCTACTCTGCAAATTTCCAGTCAAGTTTCTGTTTCAGAGCATTGCCCTGATGGCGTTTCAGAATTCCGTCATATTGCAACCGGCCCACGACGATCCCCGGCCCGACGCCGATGGCTTCTGCGAAATCATGTATGGAGTCGTTGGTGAAAACGCCCGCCCGCATGAAATCCGCGAGCGCGCGCGGGGGGATCAGCGTATCGGCCGAGAAGCGGCTCGCCTCCTCCTCGTACCGATGCATTTCGGGATCGACAACATGATCGGACAGATCCTCCGCCGCATTGTCGAGCACGAAGGAACGCTTGTTCCTGTGAAGCAGGATGTGTCCGATTTCATGAAAGAACGTGAACCAGAGCTGATCGTCTGTCTTGTACCGAAGCGTCAATCCGATGAGAGCCGTCTTTTCCGTCAGCCAGCGCGCGCATCCGCTGATGCCGGTGTTATGAAGTTCAGGCACCCAGACCACGGCCACGCCGGCGCGCGCGCAAATCGCCTGCACCGGGTCCATAATCTCGTCGGCGCGTATCCGGCTGTACCGTCTCATCTCGTCGAGCGATGACATGAGGCGCTTTTCGTCGAAATCCGCAACCTCCAAACCTCTGGCAACCAGTTCGGTCTCGCGGACCCAGGCGGCCATGGCCCCTTCCTGCGCCCTGAGCGTGCGGGTCTGCCGGTATGAAACGGCCGAGGCTTTCCAAACGGAACTCCAGCTGTCCGGCGAAGACACTCCGAAAAAGTTCAGGAGAACGTCGGCGTCAGAATGTCCCTCTGGCAGCGAGAATTTGAGTCTCTGCATCTCCTTCAGCGGAAAATTTCGGACCCAGTCGCCCCAATCGAGGGACTTGGCGACTTCCCGGCGGCGCGCCTCGGCCTCATCAAAATTGCGCTGCAGGTTGAGCCACAGATGCGCAGGCCGCTGAAAGGCTTTCTCAAAAACGAGCGCCGTCTGAGGCGTGATCGGAGCTTTTCCGCTGCATATCTCACTGATCGTCTTGGGCGCCAGGCCCGTTCGGCGCGCGAGATCGCGCTGCGACCACCCGAAGAAGTCGAGATACTCAAGCACCGTCTCGCCCGGATGGGGAACAGCGTTCGGCTCAAAACGAGTTTGTTGAGCGCTATTCATGTGTGTCCTCAATCACCAGGATGTGAATCGCCGTGATGGATTTCCATCGCAGCCGTTCGTCGGAACGATCCGGCATCGCCGTCGCCTCATACGCTTCGAACAGCAGGCGATAGGGCTGTTTCAGATCGACCGAAAATGTGCCTGAGCGATCGCCTTTGAGTTCGTGGCATCGCTCAGGTCCCGATTTGGGAGGCCAAAAATCAGCGAGCGAATCAGCGGCCCGAAGGGCAGCCACTCTCAACGTGATCTTTCTCGCTGTGTCTGCCCCGTACTGTCGCCTGCACGCGGCTTCCTCGGTGATTGCGGCGCGCAGGTCGTTGTCGCTGACGTATATATCCATGCGTTCCCCATCGGGTAACTAATTCTCCTCGCCATAAAGTTACCTACAGGGTAACGACACATGGATTATAATGTCAATAGGGAAATCGGGCGGCGGGCGAAGATGGGGGCTACGACGAGGACCGTAGACTTCTCAGTTTCGGTGGTTCTCGAATTCCTTGAAGACCTGCACTGGACGGCGACCCGATAACGTAGGGTGAAGCATTTGCTCCAGCGGAACGTCAGGAGCGGATATTTTCACAGGTATGTAGGTGAAATTGAGTCCGTCCTTGGCGAAATCGTGTGCCGGGAACTCTCTCATGAACTGACGCTGATTGGCTGATACGTTGTTCATCGTTGGCATCTGCCGAAAGCGGCGTACGTGATCTTCCACAAGTTCGTTCTCCATGAGATCACGAATCCCAATTGCTTTCCGCGGTTCGTCCCATTGTTCAGTCAGTGTGTAGCCATCGAAGTATCTTTGCTGTTCTTCGGAATATGGCTGAAGCGAAATGCTCACGTCAACAATCTCGAATGGGGGCGCATATATCCAAGCATGCCCGGTGAATGCGTTGTTGTTCCTGTGCATCAAGGGATAGAACCTTCTCGTAGCGATGCCTGACTCAGGAGGAAACTCAACCCTCACTCCTCCGCAAGCAACATGACACCAGATGCCTTGGCGTTCCAGGAATCTGAGTACGACACCCGAGATATCGACACATGCCCCTCTCCGCCCGTCCGCAACCAGCTGGTTGTAAAGAAACTGTGCCGTATCCCGTACTACGGCTCGGGCTCGATCAAGGTATTCGGCGGACAACTCTAACTTCTGAACGTAATCCGCATAAGACTTCAAAAAGGCTGGATTATTGCGCTCTACCGCCTGAAATTCGGGCGTATCGCAGAAACCGGGAGTTGCGAAATCAATTCCCAGTCCCCGAAACATATTTTCCAATTCTTCACGAGTTGGCATCAGCACTCATCCGTTCCGGAAGTTTGATAGCCTCTGCCAATGGCCAAGGCGTCGGCTACTGCGTAAATAGCCGCATTTCTTTCGGTCAAGAACAGTTCGACGAACTGTTAGAATCAATCTTTCACTTCAGATCCTGTTATGGCTGCCTCCGCTCGTGACCTCAGCGCTTCATAGAGCTGGGCTGGACCGAGCAAGATCTCACGCAGCCCGCTTCGTACTCGTTCGGATTCGAGCGCCTGTTTGCTCATGGTATTGTGTGCCGCGAGGGCATCCATAATAGCGTTCAATAGCTCATTCGATAGGTCGGGCGAGTTCGCGAACTGTTCTTTTGTGTTGTTGGCAGCCTGCTGGACAAGGATGACAGACTCCAACAGTTTGCCCTTGATGACGTTGTTGACATAGACCAAGCGATCATCTTCCGTCAGATCGCCTTCAAACAAATCATTGACTTTCGTGATGATCTCAGCGAGCCGCGCCTTTTCCTTTTCTTGGACGGAGCCGCCACCCGATTCTGTGAGCGGGCTCAATTTGGGACTTTCCCCCTCACCCAGCGGCACAGTCCGCTTGCCCAGATTCTTCAAATTGTGGTGCGTCAGAACGACCTTGGAGAGGTCAATCCCTTCGCGCTCACGCCCAAACTCCAGCAACGGCAACAATCGCTTGTAAAAGATGAAACGCTTTTCGATTGCCGTGTTGCCATAATCAAAAATCTGCGAGAGGAACGCATACATCCGCTGAAATACAGACATGTCGTGCTTAAAGAGCACGAGCGCGTTAAGTTCGTTCTTAGCGTCTTCGGTGGTCTTTGCATCGCTCCGTGCGTCGGCGATCTTCAAGCGTTCCTGAGCAGCTTTGTAGCGCTGCAGCAGGCGCGAGATGACCGGCTCCAGAGCAGCAGCCAGATCGCTCTGTTTGGCCTTTGGGTTGAACTCCACCTCGACGACACGGTTGACCTCAAATTCATCGTAGAAACCCAGAGCATCCAACTTCATTCGTAGATCGAAGACGAGATGTGGATCGGTAACGTTTTCAAGCTCTGCCGTGTCGTAGTAGGCTTTGAAGGCCGTCAGGATTTCTTCGGGATCATTTATGAAATCAACCACGTATGTCGTGTCTTTTCCATCGTGCGCCCGATTTAGCCGCGAAAGCGTTTGCACTGCCGTGATTCCCGCTAATCGTTTATCGACATACATGCCACAAAGTAACGGTTGGTCGAAGCCAGTTTGGAACTTGTTCGCCACCAGCAGGATTTGATACTCCTCGGTATTGAACGCCTCACGCATATCGCGGCCCCGAAGGTTCGGGTTAAGCACTCTGCTGGTTTCGGAGAAGGAATCAGGGCCAGACTGAGAGTCGCTTATTTCACCGGAAAACGCCACCAGCGTCGCAATCTTGTAACCCTGATCCTTAATGTATTTATCAATAGCGAATTGCCACCGCACAGCCTCCAGCCGACTGGCAACCACAACCATAGCCTTGGCTTTGCCGCTCAGTAGCGGTGACACATTCTCACGGAAATGTTCCACCACTACCTGTACCTTCTGAGAGATGTTGTAAGGGTGCAGCCGGACCCAGCGCATGATGCCCTTCAATGCTTCGCTGCGCTCCACTTCCTTGTCGTCCAATTCCTTGCCCTGATGCGCCAATTTGAATGCCAATTTATAAGGCGTATAGTTCTTCAGAACATCGAGAATGAAGCCTTCTTCAATTGCCTGACGCATTGAATAGACATGAAATGGCGCGGGCAAATTGTTGGCACTGGCTGGCAGGGAAGGATCAGGTCGCCGTCCAAACAGCTCGATTGTTTTTGCCTTCGGCGTCGCCGTGAATGCGACATACGTGATGCCCTTTTCCGCGGCTCTCAGGGACATTTGCGCCGCCAACAAATCCTCGGTACTGACCTCGCCGCCGTCGGCCAAATCCTGCAATTCTTCTGGGGACAATACGGCCTTCAGTTTTGCTGCTGCCTCGCCGGTTTGTGACGAATGCGCTTCGTCGGCGATCACCGCGAAGCGCTTGCCCTGCGTAGCGGCCAGTTCGTGAACCGCTTTTAACGCGAAGGGGAAAGTCTGGATCGTGCAGACTACGATCTTCTTGCCCCCCGCTAGGGCTTCCGCCAACTCCCCGCTCTTGCTGGCGCTCTCACCCTTGATCGTGACCACAACGCCGGTCGTACGCCCAAAGTCGAAGACTGTATCCTGTAGCTGAGAATCCAGTACCTTGCGATCCGAAATAACCAGCACGGTATCGAACAGCTTTTCGTGTTGCAGGTTATGCAAATCGGCCAGGAAGTGCGCCGACCATGCAATCGAATTCGTCTTGCCCGAGCCCGCCGAATGCTGGATCAGGTATTTGCCGCCTGCGCCTTCGGCCAGCACCGCCGCTTGCAGCTTGCGTGTCGCGTCAAGTTGGTGAAAGCGCGGGAAGATGATCTTGGTGATCTGTTTCTTCTTATCCTTCTGCGCCACGATGTAGCGACCGAGGATCTCCAGCCAGCTATCCCTTGCCCAGACTTCTTCCCAGAGATAAGCAGTCCGGTGACCACCCTTCTCGTTCGCCGGATTGCCGGCTGCACCTCTATCACCCCGATTGAATGGAAGGAATTTTGTGACCCCGCCGTTCAACTGGGTCGTCATCATTACAGCCATGTTGCTGACCGCGAAATGCACCAGGGCCCCGTTCGGAAAACTCAGCAACGGTTCAGCAGCGCCCTGCCCCTTCGGGTGCGGATTGCGGTCGAAGCGGTATTGATCCACCGCGTCATCCACGCACTGTGTAAAGTCGCTCTTGAGCTCGCAGGTAGCCACCGGCAGGCCGTTGAGGAAGAGAACCAGGTCAATGGCGTTTTCATTATGCTGCGAATATCGGACTTGCCGAACTACCCTCAGCCGGTTGGCTCCATACTTCGCCATGATTTCGGGATTCATCGCCAACGCAGGTTTGAATTGCGCCATTGCCAAGGGCTGCCGTAAACCGAGAAGCTCAACACCATGCCGCAGCACGTCAAGCGTGCCTCGCTGATTCACGGCGTCGCGCAACCTACCGACCACGACCTCTGCCGCTTGCGGCCCGTGGTTCTTGCTTAAGGTCTCCCATGCTTGCGGCTGTGTCGCTTGCAACCAGGCGATCACATCACCCGGAAATACTGCCCGCGCGCGATCATATTTCGCAGCATCATCCATTGCGTAAAACCAGCCATGGCCGGCAATGTATTCGCAGATTTCGCTTTCGAGATTGATTTCTTTGTGCAGGTCGCTCATTCGGCGGCTACCTCTTCCGGTTGAACTTCCGCCAAACTCCGCACGTCGATCTTGCCCGTGACGGCTGCAGATATGAGCGCTGTGCGTCGTTCTTGAAGAAGAGAGATCCCTAGTTGGGCCTGTGCGGTCAGGGACCTGAATTGGTCACTCAGTTCAGCGATGTGTTTTACAATCAACTTCTGTTCATCCATCGGGGGAAGAGCGAAGCGCAGAGCCTTCACAATGTCGGTGTTCAGATTTGGCTGTCCTGACCCCTGTTTCACTTTTTCTCGGATGGCATCTGTGATTGAAGCCAGGAAATGGTACAGAAAGTGCGGATGGACAGTCGGACTGAGCCTCTCAAAGGCAACAACTCCGTCATTTGCGCAAACATCTATTCCTAAGACTTTAGGAACGCCTAGCGTTGCTCCGCTATTCGAGTAGATTAGAGTTCCTTTTCCGAAGCGGCTGCTCTGTTTTGCTCCTTCCTCGGTGAGAAACGTCTCGGTCTCCGTGAGGTCGATTAGTTCGTCCTTAGTGATTTCGGCCACGGTAACCCACGGAACGGCATCTCCTCCGAAATAAAGCGGATCGCCCGCCGGACGCGGCGAAGCTCCTCGCACTACACTCGCGACATTCCGCATTGCTTTCACTTCCCAATGCCGCGGCACTCTACCCAACCACTCGATGCCAGATTCTTTTTTAGGCACACTTGGATTGAGCCCTTTCGTTACGGCATGGGAAATTACTGATTGGCGCTTTTCTTTCATCAAGTCTATAAGGCGTTGCTGCTCCGCCATTAGGCCGTCTACCTTTGCTGTCTCGTGGTCGAGGAACGAGGAAATGTTTTGCTGTTCTGCGAGGAAAGGCAACGGGACGTAGAACTTGTTCAAATCCTCCTGAAAGAGGTGCGGAACACCCATTCCGCCCCTAATTCTTTGGATGGTGTGCTCCATGTAAGAACTTTGGAATAAGTAATAGAGAAAGCTTCCGCTGAGCGTGGGCTTGGGTGTTATAACGGCGATTGAACTGTTTACTGTTGCTGGCCGCGGAAGAGATCGAACTACGTTCACCGTCCCAAGAGTCGAGCCGTCTTTGGCCAACAGAACATCTCCCACTCGCAACTTAATCTCCGGTGATTCTTCGTAACGAAATTCGCTAATGTAGTTCACGTTCTCGAAATCGATTTCCGACCCTTTAATATTCGGAGTGGCAAGGAAGATGTAGCCGTCATCGACATACTCTTCGGCTTTCAGCCCTTTCCATCCCAATCTGGCGCGAACCCATGATTCAAAACCGAGCCGCGATATCTTCCAATGCTCTGGTACGTCGCCTAACCACTCTATGTTACTGTCCTTAATTCTTTTGTAACGGGGTAAACTCATGCGATGAGTCCGTCAATCATCGTCTTAATGTGATCGGTGCACTCCTTTAACTCAGTGTCTATCTCTGCCAAGTTGCGGGGCGGCTCGAAGACGTAAAAAAAACGGTTAAACGCGATTTCATAGCCGACCTTTGTTTTCTCATGATCAATCCAGGCATCTGGCACGTGAACCAGCACCTCGCGTTTGAAGTAGCCCTCCACGTCTTCTGAGAGGGGGATGTTTTCCGTGTCGCGGAGGTTTGCATCCGGTTGCGGCTTACCCTTTAACTTGCCCTTCTCACCCTGCACTATCTTTCCCTTTTCGTCACGCAGAGGCTGTTCGACCGTGATCGTGCGGTACCCGAACTCTGTGTTCTTGAAAATACGCGAAATTGGCTTCTTACCCTCGCTCGATTCGATGAACTGGCCGAAGAGTCGTGTGATCTCGGTGATATGTTCATCCGCCAGTTCCTTGCGTTTGCTGCCGAGACTTCTTCGCATCTTCTTCCAAAAACCGCTCGCGTCAACAAGCTGCGTCTTACCCTTGCGACGCTTGGGTTTTCGATTGCTCAAAATCCAGACATACGTCGAGATTCCGGTGTTGTAGAACATGTCCGTGGGTAGACCGATGACCGCTTCGACAAGATCATTCTCTAACACGTATCGCCGAATATCACTTTCGCCCGACCCCGCGCCGCCAGTAAACAAGGGCGAGCCGTTGAGGACAATACCGAAGCGGCTACCCCCTTCGGCAGCCGGACGCATCTTGCTGAGAAGATGCAACAGGAAGAGTAGTGAGCCGTCCGACACGCGTGGTAGGCCAGGACCAAAACGGCCGTTGAAGCCCTGCGTTTCGTATTCTTTCCGGACTTCCTTCTCAACTTTCTTCCACTCGACGCCAAAAGGCGGATTTGAAAGCATGTAATCGAATTTCTTATGCGGGTGGCCGTCTTCAGAGAAGGTATTGCCGAAAACGATGTTGGCCACATCCTGTCCCTTGATGAGCATGTCGGCCTTACAAATCGCATAGGACTCCGGATTGAGTTCCTGACCAAACATCGTCAATCGCGCTTGCGGATTGTGCTCAGTCAGATATTCGCCGGCCACCGACAGCATGCCGCCGGTACCAGCCGTGGGATCATAGATAGTGCGGACTACGCCGGGCTTCGCCAGCACGTCATCGTCTTCGATAAAGAGCAAATTGACCATGAGGCGGATGACTTCACGCGGGGTGAAATGTTCTCCGGCCGTCTCATTCGAGATTTCAGCAAACTTTCGGATCAACTCTTCAAAGACAAGCCCCATTTGGCTGTTGCTGACCTTGTCGGGATGCAGATCGACCTGGGCAAAGCGTTCTGTAACCAAATAAAGCAGTCCAGCCTTCGCAAGACGGTCAATCTGAGCGTAAAACTCGAAGCGCTCAAAGATGTCGCGTACCGCCGAAGAGAACGCCTGGATATACGCGAACAGATTTTCGCGAATGTGATCTTGATCGCCCATCAGCTTCTTCATATCCAGTGGTGACGTGTTGTAGAAGCTCTGTTTGGCCTTACGCAGCAAGAATGGCTCCGCGTTCAGTCCTTGCTTCTTTCTCGCGGTCTGTTCAGCGAGCACTGCCTCCTTCGTTGGTTCCAATACGCAATCCAAACGCCGCAATACTGTGAAGGGCAAGATGACCTTGCCATATTCAGATTGCTTGTAATCACCGCGCAAGAGGTCGGCGACTGACCATATGAGCGAAGATAGAGATTGTTGGTTCATCGGTTAATTTCCTGTTCAAGCGTTCTCAAAGTTTCCATGATCCAGTCGAATTTAGGTGCATCCCCAAATATCATGACAGTCATGTTCCGGTAGTCCCGTTCCAAGGCCGCAACCCGGTTCTCGACCGGCGCAAGCCGGAAGCTTCCGGGATGCGCAAGATCGTAGCGAGCCCAGGCGGAAGGATAGAACGTCTCCTTATGCCTCACAACTTGCGTTAGCAGGTCCCGGTCGGCTAGGGCGTCGGCTCGTATCGGCCCTTGGGCCAGCATGGCAACGTCATAATAATGACGCGAATAGCGGTCGGGGATTGGTTTCTGCGGCGGGCGGTAGTATTCCGCATGAAGAATTGTTGCCTTTTCCCAAAAGGTCCGCTTCGCGAGCAGCGCGACCACTGCAACTTCTCCATCGACAACAACATTCGGAAATTCTTCGGCAGCGAATGAGCGGATTGTGAACCGATCATGCGGAACAAATTCCGCATGCGTTCCCAACTCAAGCACGACCTGAGGAGAAACGTAGTCAAGATTCTTCGCGATTGCAGTTGGATAACGAAACTGAACCACGTTCGGGTCCTGCTCACTAACGTTGAGACTCCATGCGCCCGTCGCTCCGAGAATTTCTCCGCAACGTGCCTTAAGCACATCCAGAAATTCACCACCGATATACCGCCGGCACTCCGCCATCATCTCATCGAGGATCCCTACCCGCTTCGTCTTTGAGATATCCTGCCGCCGAGGGTCACGTGCTCCTTTGAAACCTAATGCCACGTAGTCCACGGCAAGGTCAATGTCCTCGGAGAACCGGTTAATTGCGTGGAATATCTTCGACAGTGATGTGCCGCCCTTGAAGAGGAGTCGTCCGGTAAGAGCGTCGATTGAGAAGAGCTGTTTCAGCATCCAGCAGACCCAGAAGTCCTTTTCAATAATGGCTTCCGGCAAGGCTTTTCGTGCAGCGGTTTCGGCGAACAAGTCCGCGCGGTCCCGCGCTGGCATCTGGGCGACTTTGTTCACGCGGTTTTCTCCGCGATATTTTTCACCACTTCATAAATCCAATCCACGCCGAATCGGGCGTCCTTTACAAGTCGGCGTTTCTCGGCAGGCGATAGCGCCGACCGTAACTTCTCAATTTCACGTGGCCCAATCCCCTCCTTTCCCAGATGACGAAGCGCCTGAACCACGAGCGCGAATTTGCCTTCAAGTCCGGCCATGGCCTTCGGACGGGCGTGTTTGAAGTGAATGCTCCGGCGTCCTATTAGCACTTCATTATTTGGGCCATCGGTCAGGTAGATAATTTTCGCGGGCACCTGAGTAGAGAGGCCAAGCAGATTTGCTGCCCAAGCTCCCTCCGGCACGATCTTCCAACGTTGCCTTCGAGCTATCGCTTGTGCAGCTTCGTCAATATCGGGGCTCAATTTGCCGCCGAGGGTGGGATTGACCTTCGGCATGTCGTAAAGGCCTCGCCGGATACGGCGAATTGTGCCGCTGCGAGCCAAGCTGCCTAGCGCCATGTCGATAGTGCCCCGGCTGGCAATGTCGAGAAAATCCTTCGCAGAGAAGGCCTTCCCCTCTCCTAGCCGCTCGATTCTCGCAACTATCTGATCCCGCATGGTTTGCATGATGCCAGTCTGCCTGTTTATTTAGAAAAAGTATACTATTTTTTCTAAATCTATTCCTCCTCACAAGCCCGCCTTCTAGACCTTGGCGGAGCGGCTGGGCAAGGGGTTCAGGCTGGAGTAGAGGGAAAGAGTATTGAGTCGGTCGCTCGTGGAGCCAGATGGGTATTGCGGAAGGCTTGCGGGTGAGGCTGGAGGGCTCAACTCAGCAAATGCTTACTGTAGGTTTTCGATGCGGTGTCGCTAAGCAGTCCTTCCAGTTCTGGTTTGTCCACGAACTTTCCTAGTGCTCCATAAGAGCAAGGTGGCTGCGCAGATCGATCGATCGCCACAAACATCAACGGTTCGAGATCGGCATCCGCGAGCTCCTGTATAGTTCGGCGATTCTGTGCGACATCTTTATCTACCAACATTTCTGTAAATTGCAGTTCAGGAGTTAACCCAAAAGTCTTTCGATCAATCAGCAACAGATAAACAGATTCGTGCTGTTGCCGATGTTGCTCCAACACTTCTGAGAGTTTTTCCACTTGGGAATCTGAAAGCACTGAGTCCTCCCACTGCTTGATTGCCTTGAGCACAGCCTTCTGTTCGGCTTCTTCGAGATCCGTTATTGTTCCAAAGAGTTCAATCAGATGCCGATTGCTGAAATTGTGAAAGTAGTGAATGCGCATCGTGTAGAAATCTTTGCCTGAGACCCAATAATCATGGACTGGGCGGTGTATTGCCCATGCGGTGATATGCCATCCAGTTTCGCCATCTTCGCTCTCGTATTGGAATCCACTGACGGTGTAGTCGCCAACCGTGTCCACACGTCGCAGCGTCTTTTTCCAGTTCTTCGTCAATCCGTCCTGCATAAATCACTGTTCCTTTTTGTGATAATTGGAAACGGCAGCATACCAAAATCGGATAGGATCGCCGACAGCGAACAGCGGAATGTTACAAAAACAGAACGCCCTTGGCTTCATTCCGGAGACATACAATGCCCGCAATAATCGAAGAACGAGAGTTTAGCGGATTTCCAGGGAGAGATGCACATGCGCTCAGGGAACTCACGTTTGTGGGACGAGTGGCGTGGCTACAATACCGCTACGACTTGGTGTTTGCTGCAGCATTCAGGACCTTGTTGGACGCTGACAACCATGGCCCTTACATTTGGCTCTGCGCCGTCAATCTTCTCTGCACGGCGATTCAGGCTTTGTCCGGGTTTGAATTCAATGGGACGGACCAGCAGCGATTCATTTCGTTTGTTGAAAAGTATTTCCCTGACTTTGTAAACGCGGGTCTGCATCTCTCGGACCCACGCCCACGCGGTGCTGATAACGCTCAGACGCCCGCAGAGCATCTCTACAAATTCTTCAGATCAGGCCTTGCGCATAGCTTCTGCATCGAATGGGGAGGCATTCAACATCGTGACGAACTACCTGTGCCCATCGAAGGCTATCTTTTTGAGGTGCATCCGGGGGCACCGGGTTTCGGTGCTCTTGGCGTGGTGCCACGTGATTTTGTACTCGCCTTCCACGCAGCAGTTGAGCGGTTTTTTACTGCGGCTGCTGGCTGGCCGGATGCATCTCCAGAGCGGCTAACCTTCGATCGTTGTTTCGCGAGGGTATTCTTGCTAAAGGAGCGACCACCAATTCCCTGACCAAAGCCGATTTATCAGAAAAATGGGCTGTCAGGTCCCACTTTCTCTAACGCGCGCTGATATTTCGAAACGTTCATAGCTTCTCAGTCCCTTCCAGTGCTAAACGCTGCGTTCCAGTTCTCTCTTTCACATCCATCCCGTCGCTGAAAGCCTGTCTCGCAATTCGGTGTTCTTGGCCGAAGTCTTTATTCTCCTCATTTTTTCTCCACTCAACCCGCGCCTTCCAAAGCCGGCGTTATTCCAGCGGTGCTCCCTGTCAAGGGTCTTCGATGAACGCGGAACTTGCCCGCGCCCTTGACAGGTCCGCGCCGCTGAACGCCTTCAAAACCGTCGCGAGTTTTCGCGAAGAAAAAATTTGTTTTGAAGGAGAAGAAGACCATGCAAAACACCACCGAAAGAAAAGACGTATACAGCCGCATCACCGCTCAAATTGTGGAATATCTGGAAAAAGGCGTCCGCCCCTGGACTCGTCCGTGGAATGCTGAACACGCGGCAGGCCGGATTACTCGTCCTC